>JGI24698J34947_10001896_pt1 | contig 11155 bp, 6 predicted proteins | sample TergutMp193P3_FD_34947 | JGI IMG/M metagenome (IMG submission 34947)
CAGCCAATCGCTTCCTCAGGGATTTCCGGCTGGTCGGCGCAGAACGGATTTTATTTTATCGTTTATGACAGGCGGGAGCGGCGGTGGATCAATCCGGCAATGATTGTAACGCCCCCGAGGGAGTCCGGCCTGCCTCAGATTCTTTCGGTTGAATTGCGCAATACTCAGGGGCTTCCTGTGCAATCACGGAACTTGAGTCAGGGGCGTTATACGATACTGGTGAATACAACCACCGCAGCGCGTGGAGCCGTCCTTGCGCCGCAGAGGATTGTCTGTTCTGTGAACGGCGCCGAAGTTGGCTCTCTTAACTTTGAAGCTGTTTCCGCAAGAGACGGAGTTTTGATGGTTTACCGTAACGGCCTTGTTCCGGCAAGACAGGTATACGCGAACTTTCCCGCTTTTGAAACTGCCGATGTTTTTCTGAACCGTGGGCAGGTAAACCTGGAAGTTATAGTGCAGGATATGGCCGGTAATTCCCGCAGCGTTATCAACCGCCTGATTATTAATTAACAGTGAAAACCTGGTCAACGCCCGTCTGTCCCGGAAATAGCGGCTTAATTCCCTGTGTATGCGGCGGCTCTATTTTCAAACCCGCTCTTGATTGCGAAGGTTTCAGCTATGTACGCTGTACGTCATGCGGTCTTGTGCAAATGAACCCCCAGCCGGTAAAAGACGAAATAATTGCGCGTTACAGCAGCACATTTGGAAAGGATTACCTGTCTTACGAACTTGAAAATGAAGCCGCCTTCCTGAATTTACAGCGGCTTGCCCTGAAAGACGCTGGTTTTTACAAACTGGAGAAGGCTCTTTTGGCAAACGCCGCAAACGGAGAGCATTCCTCTGTTTTGGATGTTGGCTGCGCGACAGGAGCGCTTCTTGCTTTTCTGCGCGATCGCGGGTGGCGCGTAACGGGCGTAGAAATTTCTCCCTGCGCGGAATATGCGCTAAAGACGCGAAACCTTGATGTCCGAAACCTTCCTCTTGAAGAAAGCAAATTTTCCTCCGGCAGTTTTGACGCTGTTCTTGCGTCCCACCTTATTGAACACCTTAACGATCCCCTTTCTTTTTTAACAGAAACTTACCGTGTTCTTAAAAACGGCGGCCGCGTATTTATCACCACTCCAAACATCAGCGGTTTTCAGGCACGTCTTTACGGCGGACGCTGGCGTTCGGCGATTTTCGATCACCTCTACCTTTTCTCTGTACGTACTTTGACAAAACTGCTAAAAAGCGCCGGTTTTAAAATTGAAAAAGTATCTACATGGGGAGGCCTTGCCGCCGGTCTTGCCCCTTCATGGCTGAAAAAACCCGCCGACTTCCTCGCAAAATGCCTCGGTTTCGGCGATGTGATGATTGTCAGAGCGAAAAAAATTAACCGTATTGCCTAAGAGCGAACTAGGGCAGCCATTTTTTAAGAATCTTTTCCAATTCCTGTTTGCCGACAGGCTTCGATAAAAAGCCGTTAAATCCTTTAGCCAAAAATGTTTCTTCCGCGTCCAAATCCATATTACCCGTTAACGCGATTATCGGGAGCCTTTCGTATTCTGCCCCGAGTTTTCTTATTTCCCCTGTTGCCTCAATGCCGTCCATTCCCGGCATCATGTGATCCATAAACACAAGGCCGTACGCGCCGTTCTTTATTTTTTCGACAGCCTCATGGCCGCCTGACGCCGTGTCAACCTGCAATCCATGACTTAACAGTTGTTTCTTTATAACATATTGAATCATTTCCATATCATCCACAATCAGAACTTTTGCTGTTTGGGATTTTTCTGCGGCAGGCTTTTCTTTTTCTTCCGCTGAGGTGAAAATGACAGATAACTTTTTATGCAGGGATAAAAGTTTTTCCTTAAACTGGGGGAATTTCTGCGTACAGAAATCAATTTCATTGTTATTTGCTGCCATTTCCAGCTCAAGCGCCTCTTTGGACAGGGCATTGGCTCCTACTATGGCGAGCATTGATTTCATCGCGTGTATGGAAATTTTAAAGCGGTTTAAGTCTTTGGCATCTAGTGAATAGGACATACTGTTACATTCAGGCATAATTTTTTTATGAAATATATCCAGTGTACTGCGGTACCCGTTTTTATCGCCTGAAAGCTGGCCCAACCCAATCTCCGTATTAATGTCGCCTGTTTTGCTTACATCGTCCAGAAAACTGTCGTGTGTTTTACCCGTATCGGCCGTTTCAACTTTGGCGAGCGGCGTTATTTTTTCAGGCGACAGCCATTTTTTAATAATTTCGTCCAATTCCTGCGTGGGGATAGGCTTCGATAAAAAGCCGTTAAATCCGGCAGCCAAAAACATTTCCTTTACGCCTGAAACAGCGTTAGCTGTCAATGCTATTATCGGCAGCCTAAAGTTTTCTTCGGCAACTCCGTCTCCCGATAATTTAGGAGTTTCCTGCGAAAACCCCATGCTATTTTTCCGTTGAAATTCTTCATCTTCCCATTTTCTTATTTCCCTTGTTGTTTCAATGCCGTCCATGCCAGGCATCATGTGATCTATGAACACAAGGTCATAAGAGTTGTATTTTATTTTATCAATAGCTTCGTATCCGCTTAACGCCGTGTCGATCTTTAGTCCGTAAAGCGACAGCAGTCCCTTGGTAACATAAAGATTCATGTCCATATCGTCAACAACCAAAACTTTTCCAAAAGGTATCATCTCGCGTACAATATTGATATTTTTGGTTTTTGTTTCGTAATTCAGGCGGAACTGGCGCAGTTTTTCCGCAGCTTCTTTGCCTAACGGCGCGGCTGTTGTTTTACCCTGCGGCAGACGGACAGTAAGCAGAGAGCCTTTGCCCGGCTCGCTTTCCGCAAAAATCTCGCCGTTCATAAGGTGTACTAAATTTTGCGTGATGCCCATTCCCAGCCCTGTCCCTTCGGTTGTCCTGTTGGCTTCCAGGTTAAAACGGGAATACTCGTCAAATAACTTGCGCAACTGTTCTCCTGTCATTCCCTGCCCGGTATCACGCACGCAAAAAACAAGCGTCACAGAATCATCGGGTTTTTCTGCGGAAAAATCCGGCGGATATACCGCTTTAAGCGACAGTTCAACCTCGCCTTCCTTTGTATATTTGAAGGCGTTGGACAAAAGGTTATTCAAAATCTGTTTGATACGAAGCTCGTCGCCTAACAACACTGACGGAACATTTTCATCAACGTTAAGGATGAATTCAATAGGCTTGTTTTCGTATTTGATCATATTCAGAAAAACAATATCATTAATAATGCTGGAAACATCGTATTCAGCCAGAAACAATTCCATCTTTCCGGCTTCAATCTTGGACATATCAAGTATGTCGTTGATAATGCCGAGGAGCAAATTGCCCGAATTGAAAATCCTTGCGAACGCTTCTTTTACATCCTGCGTAAGAATTTTGTTTTGGAGTTGAATTTCCGAGATGCCCAAAACTGCGTTTAAGGGCGTGCGTATTTCATGGCTCATTCTCGCCAAAAAAGATGATTTGGAACGGTTAGCGGCTTCGGCGGCTTCAACCGCGGCTTCCAGCTCCTGATGGAGCTTGATTAGTTCAGTCACATTATAAGAACTGCCAACGACGCCCATTATAGTGCCGTCATTATCGCGTAACGGCGTTGTGTGCGACTGGAACACAATGTCGCCTACCTCGCTTTGCCAGTCCTGGGAGCCTTCGCGGAATGTTTTTTCTATATTATCAATTATGTCGGGATGCCTGTTTTTCTCCCGCGCTATTTGAATGTTTTTCCCAATCAGGGAGGCGGGAGAAAGGCCGATAGTATCCAGATACTGTCCGTTAAAGGAGGTTATTACGCCCTCATTGTCAACGCTCCAGATAACCCCCTTGAAGTTGTTAACAATGGCTTCCATTTTGGAAAGGGTAAGCTGCATATTGTGGGCGTATTGCTTTATGGCGCGGATTTGATTGACGCTCTGTATATGATGACGGACCCTTGCTTTGACAACTTTAGTGTTGAAAGGTTTGCGTATAAAATCCGCGGCCTGGAGTTCCAGGCCTTTTTCTTCGTTGTCGTATCTGTCAAGCCCTGTAGTTATAATAACGGGAATATCCTGAGTTTTCCCTGATGTTTTGAGCGTATTCAGCACATCAAACCCGCTTATGCCCGGCATGATAATATCCAGCAAGATGAGGTCAGGCATATATTTGTCAGCCATTTCAAGAGCCGATACGCCGCTTTTTGTCATATAAATGGTATAATCCGTGCCTAAAATGCCGCGCAAAATCTCAAGATTCATCGTCTCGTCATCTACAATAAGTATGCTGTTTTTTTCAATGTTATCCATTACTTGACATGATAACACAATCTTTTATTTGTGTCAAAATAATACAGGTTGAAGACATGGGTAATTTCTGTTATATTGACATACAGAAAAAAGGGAAGGGCGTTCCTATACAATGGAAAAACGGGCGGAAGATAGTACGCGGCAATTGCTGAAACTCGACAAATATATAAAACTGCTCCTGGACAGCGCGGAAGATATGTTTGTGCTGTTTGACCGCGAAATGAAAGTTATTTATTGCAGCGACGGCATTATACGCCTGATGGAGCTTAAAGATAAAAGCGATCTTTTAGGCAAACACCTGAACGACGTATTTGAAATGATTCCCGATCAGGATTATGTCAAGCGCAGTTCGTTTCGTTTTTCGGGTATCATGTCATGGGAAGATTCAATCGTCGTAGATGATGTTATCAATTGGCCGTCCGTGGGAAAACGTTTATACCGGATAACCGTAAAGCGGATAACGGACGAAGACGAGCAATTTGACGGCATGGTCTACGCTTTATATGATGTTACCGGCCTGCGTCAGGCGGAAGCGCAGAGGCGCCTTGACGATATGCTGTCCTCGGCAAAGATGCCCGCCATGATATGGGACGAAAAAGGCAATGTGGCTGCTTACAACGATGATATCGCCGAAATTTTCGGCGCACCGAAGAATCTTGCGCCGGAAGAGTTCAATCAGTTCCTGATGGAGATTCAGCCTGAGTATCAGCCCAATGGAACAGAAACCGAACATCTGATACAAACCCTGATTCACAGCGCTTTGGAAAACGGCTCTTCGCGGATCAGTATTCAGCTAATGAAAAACAACGGAAAGCGCGTTGATTTTGAGATAACGGCGACCCGTATTTCATTGCCTTCCGGCTATCGCCTGATTTTATACTACCATGACTTAACCGGCATAAAAGCAATCAATGCCGATAATTGGGAAGATGACAATCGTATCAGGATGATGCTGGACAGCACACCGATGATTTGTATTCTGCATGATGAAAATAGCGGTGTAATAGACTGCAATAAGGAAGCGCTGAAAATATTCGGAGTTCAGGATAAAGTTGACTTTATATGGAGATTTCATGAATTTTTCCCGGAATTTCAGCCTGACGGTTCCAGAAGTCTTGACAAGGCCGCCCTCATTACGCGCAAACTTTTTGAAGACGGCGCTGTAGACAGTTTTGAGTGGATGTTTACGACAACCGGCGGACAGCCCCTTCCGGCAGAGGTTACGCTTGTACGAATTCAATGGAAAGATACCTATCACTATATGTCATACTCCCGTGATTTACGCGAAATCAAGGCTAACGAGCAAAGGGCGCTGGAGAGCATTGAGTTAAACCAGAAGCTGGAATTGCTGGAGCTTCAGAAAGAGGCTGCTCAGGCCGCTTCCGAAGCAAAGAGCCTGTTTCTGGCGAATGTGTCGCACGAAATCCGCACTCCTATGAACGCGATTATCGGTATGTCGGAACTTCTGCTTGCCGGAAAAAAACTGGACGGCGATCAGCTTCACTATGTCCAGAATATTTATACATCCGCTGCTTTTCTGATGGATATTATTAATGACATTCTGGACTATTCAAAAATACAGGCCGGCAAGTTAAGCCTTGTGCCGGGACATTACGATTTTCATCTGGTGATTGATAATATCGAATCGATGATACACTTTTTGGCGTTAAGCAAGGGCATAGACTTTAATCTGGTTACGGAGGGCGAAATGCCCAAGTGTCTGTACGGGGACGAAATACGCCTGCGGCAGGCGCTTTTAAATATACTGAACAACGCGGTGAAATTTACCGATAAGGGCCGGGTGGTTTTGACCATAAGCGTTACGGATACATATGTTTTTTTTGATATCAGCGATACGGGCATAGGCATACGGGAAGAAGATATTCCTCTGCTCTTTGACGCTTTCACGCAGACCGACATGAAGAAAAACCGCAGTAAGGAAGGAACCGGGCTGGGGCTTGCCATCAGCAAATCGGTGGTAGAAATGATGGGCGGTTTAATAGCGGTGGAAAGCGTGTACGGACAGGGTACGACATTTCATATTATCATTCCGAAAGTTTTAGGCGACGAAGCGCTGATTAACAGGGCAGGTGAAAATGATTACAAAATATACGCTCAGGACGCTAAGATACTCGTTGTAGACGACAATGCCGTCAATCTGAATGTCGCCTGCGGGCTTTTAAATCTCTGCAAAATAACGGCTGACACGGCAATGTCAGGACAGCAGGCAATAGAGATGATCAATCAGAATCAATATGACATTGTGTTTATGGATCACATGATGCCGGGCATGGACGGAGTAGAGGCTACCAAAATCATCCGTGAATCGGGCGTAAAGGTAACAATTATAGCGCTTACCGCCAACGCCATCGCCGGCGCAAAGGAAGAATTTTTTGCCGCCGGCATGAATGATTGGCTGACAAAGCCCATTAACAAAGCTTTGTTTTTCAAAATGCTGGAGAAGTGGATTCCTGCCGAAAAAATTACAAAAGCGCAGGCGGAAACAATTGATTCCGGCGATGAAAGCGAAGACAGTACGCAGGATGAATTCCGCAGAAGCATTGAGAGTATAGAAGGGCTTTCCGTACAGACAGGTCTGGAAAGAATTTCCGAATGGGAAACTTACGAAACATCGCTGAGGCTGCTGGTAAATGAAATTGAAAATTGCGATAAGAAACTGAATAAATTCCTTGAGGCAGGCGATATGCGCAATTTTTCCATAGCGGTTCACGGTATGAAGGGCGCATTGAACTTCGTCGGCGCGACGGAACTTTCCCTTCAGGCATACGATCTTGAAATGGCGTCTGACAAAGAAGACTTAAATTTTTGCGCTTCAAATTCGCCGCCTTTTTTAAAAGGGCTTAACCGTTTAGGCCAAAGCCTTGCGCAAGCCTTCGAGAAAAAAAACCAAAATCGCGGTCCAATTGTAATACCGCCTGAATTGCCGCCAATTTTTCAGAGGCTGACGGCCGCTTTAACTGAAACGGACTTTCTGGCTATTGATGAAGGGATAGAGAGTCTGGACGCGCTTAATCCATCCGGTACGCTGAAGGATGAAATAGATCGGCTCAAGGATGCCGTGCTGATGACGGATTACAAAGGCGCTATAAAAATAATGAAAGCGCTTTTGTAAAAGCGCAATTGTCAGAATGATTTTTTTCTGACGATATGTTTCGCTATTTTGTCGTGCAAAGTATACGAATCAAACGGCTTTACCAGAAAATCAACGGCTCCGAGCATGGCGGCAGTCGATATATGATCCTTTGTTCCCATGGATGTCAAAAAAATAATGGGGGTATCCTTGTGTTCTTCGAAACTTCTTATTACCGGAACAAGTTCAAAGCCGCTTAGATCGGGCATTTTATAGTCAAGCAAAAATAATTCGGGCGTTATCTGCTGCAAAAATCTTTCGACTTGCGTCGGGTTCGACAGCGTAAATACTTTGTATTGATCTTTCAATGTGGAAATTATGCTTTTTAGCGTACTGGGGGAATCGTCAACGGCAAGGATACGCATCTTGCGCGTAGCTTCCGCGCTGTCCACCTGGTGCAGAACTTCTCTAAGGGGCAGTCCTCTTGCCGTTACTCCGTAATTACGGGAGTAGTCCATAAAACTGTATAACGCGTCATTCGTATCTACAGCGCTAGCCGGATCTTCCGATAGCCCTGTTTTTATCGCGGTCTCTGTCCGGGTATGGAGCCTTTTAAAATCACTCAAAATCCGTTTCGCGCAATCGGCGGCAAATTCCATGTTGCCTTTTTCGCCCGCGTTGAGAATGCCGCCGATAACAGGAATAAGCTTACTATAACCCAATTCTTCCAAAAGGACTTTCATTTCAGCCAAAATTTTAAACTCATCCTTCTCGCCCTGGAGATGGGACATTTCGGTTAGGGCATCCGTAGCCTTCGGCGCGAGATCAATAAATTTTGACAATAAGCCAAAATAATCCTTTAGCGTAAGCGACTGTTTTTCCGCCGCTATCCTGCGAATGTCAAGGTCTCCCAGCCTCAAAAGGGTTGGTATGTCGAAGTTTAATCTTTTACCGTCTCCCATAATAAACCCCATTAAGTACGCATAATTGCAATGTTTTTTAAAATATAGCACAACAGGCGTAATATTGTCAAACGGGACTTGGGGTAGCCGCATTAAAAAATGGTTAAAAGAAAAGAGAAAACAGTCGCCGCGAATAACGTCTTAATGTTGCAGTATTTTGCTAATCTTTAAGCAAAACCCATGTTGCGCCTGTACCGCCGTTAGCTGCTTTTTCATAGCCGCTTTCTCCGGCGAAGGAGCATTGTTCAATAAATTTGCGGACTATATGCCCAAGGACAGCTTCTCCCTGCGAGTTGTTTCCCTTGCCGTGAATTATGCGCAGTTTTTCAAACCCGCAGCTTCTGGCTCTTGTGAAAAAAAGGTCCAGCGAAAGCCAGGCTTTGTCGCTGGTAAGACCGTGGATGTCCAGGATTTCATCCGGCTGAATGTGGAGGAGCCGGCGGCGGTGTTCGCCGGGAGACGGCTCTTTACGCGCATTGGCATCCTTGTCATAAACCTTATTTTCCCCCAGCCATATTTCCATGACGTTTTTTTGAGAAGTACGGGTAACCCCAGATGAGCCATTATGGGACATGGATTCCTTTCCGTATTGTCCACGTTCCCATCTATCAAGAATATCTCCAAAATTCACACTTTATCCTCTAGTAAAAAATTACCGCCTCAGCCGGAATCCAGCCGTGTTTGCCCCCGGCGTCATTCGCCCGGACATATACCCATGAGCCGCTGTTCAGCATTATCACAACCGGCTGGCCTTCCCTGAAACTGAACAATTCTTCTCCCTCAAAATCCACCGTCCGGCGGACGGGAGTTTCGTTTGTAACTCCAAAACGGCTGTTTTTCCCGTGAAAGACGCTCCGTGAGTCCGCAAGCCTGTAAAGGCAAAAAGACGCAAGCGCGGTAAAAACAACGGTACACAACAAGACCGCTTTTCTCGCAAAAGAACCCTTTAAGAATTTAAAACAAACGAATAAGGAAATAATTACAAAAAATAAAAAGAAAATTGAAAGTCCTAACAGCAATTTTTGCCGCCGGTTTTCATTTTCAGTGTTAAAAAACCCCAGGCTTTTTTCCGCTTCCTGCCGGATTGGAATCAGCAAAGCGCCTGCGGGATGATCCCGCTCATTCCGCCTGAGTTCCGCAAGCGCCTGGGCGCGAAGGCCGTTATCCCACAAATCACGCGCTGTGTTGTAGATGTTTTCGCATTGGCCGCGCCATGTTCTGAGTACAGGCTTGTCGAACGCATCTGAATTAAAATCGGGGAACTGCGCATGGACGTCCTGCGGTACGCCGCTCTGCGGGGCGCTCTGCGCGGCGTCCTGCGCTACGCCCTGCGCGGCGCTCTGCGCTTGCTCCCTGACAGACGGGCTGCCGGCGGCGCGGTCTGTTATGCGAATGTTCAGGGCGGGAATTTCAAATATTGCATTCTCATATTGAAGGGTCCGCGCAGGCAAAAGAAAATTCCCTGTTTCCAGCGGAATAAGGTTGAGCCTGATTGCCATGCCGCTTGCCCTTTCTTCCGCTGATAACGGTGAAGGCGAAAGAATTACTCCCGGCGGAACTTCGGGCATGAAAAACTCCTGCGGCGGCGGTCCGAAACTCCAGTCGTATGCGCGAAGGGTAAAAATCGTACGCTCTCCCGCCGTCATTTGCCGGGGGACTCCTTCCCAGACAATTCGGGGAATTGACGGCCTCTGTTCCGCGCCGGAGCCGCGTATTTCCAAAACAAGCGGGTTTGTTTCCACAATACCTTCGGAGGTTATTACCGTGAAGGGTTCCAGTAAAAAGCGTCCGGGGCTGTTTGGGACAAACCGGTATTCGATAACTGTTTGTATCTGCGTTTCGGTAATTCTTGGAACTTTTACAATACGGTCAAGAAAGAGGGAAGGCGCGAATTGCGGCATAATGACAGTAACATCGTCCGGTACGCTGTGATCGATGAAGAGCGTAAGAATCCACTGTACGCCGACTGACGGCGTTCCAGGGTATGTTTCTACAGTAACTGACAGACCGGAATCCTGAGCGGATATTGCAGGTAAAATTATTAACAGAAATATTGTTAACGTTACGCAAAATTTGCCGCTTGCTCTCATTGTCAATAATCCGGTACTGTTGATTTTTCTTCCGGTGCCCATTCTTTGCTTTTCCATTGCTTCTGCTCTTCCTGCCTGATGAATTCAAAAAGAATTTCCCTTGTTTCAGTTTCCTGTTGTATTTCGCCGCTGTTGTCCCTTGCGTTATCTCTGGCAATGGATAACAGGCTCAATTCAAGATTACGTTTCGCTTCTACTTTTCGCGGGTCCGCCCGCAGGGCGTCTTTAAAAGCGGCTGCCGCCGAGTGAAAATCGCCTTCTTCAAAATATACTATCCCGGAATTGTAGTTGTTCCTGTAGCGAAGTTCGCGGTGTTCGCCGCCGGGGAAATTATTCAGCATCTTTTGGGAAGTGTCGTAACGTTTCAACGCCGTCTTGCTTTCGTCAAGTGAATAGAAAGTTAAACCCAGACCGTACTCGGCATAAGGAGCTGAGTCCTCATGCTCCAGCGCTTTAAGATAGGGAACAATTGCCTCGTCGTATCTGCCGCGTGAGTTTAAATAGTTGGCTTCTATCAGGAGCAGTTTGCCCTCAGAACAGGAGGAAAAAATAAACATCATGGCAATCATTGAAACAAGCGGCAGGCGGGGCAGGAGAGGGGCAAATTTTGAAGCGCCGTAAGCGATGATTGCAAGTATGATGAACAATGTCCGCCGTTCTTTTGATTCGCTGCGGCTGCTTTTCAAACCTGTTTCCGTGGAAAGGGAAAGTAAATGGGCGGA
>JGI24698J34947_10001897_pt1 | contig 11152 bp, 12 predicted proteins | sample TergutMp193P3_FD_34947 | JGI IMG/M metagenome (IMG submission 34947)
TACCGAGCAGGTTATGATGTGAACATCCGCTTCAAGCCGGATTCCGATCATGTTCAGGGGATCGGGAACGCCTTTCTGATCATCCACAATGTAGCTCTGGGGAATTACTTCCAGTATGCGCCGGTCCATGGGAATCACTACCGCCCTGGCAGCTTCAAGAACCCGCTCCACATCCTCAGGGCCTATTTCCCGCTCGCGCTTTTTTCCCGTTACCGCTACCACTCCCCGGGAATTGATTCCGTCAATATGGCTGCCGCCTATGCCTGTCCAGCAATCGTGAACATCGCGCCCGCTCGACATCTGGGCCGAGTCAAGCGCTGCGGACACTGCCTTGAGAACGGCTTCAATGTTTACAACTACGCCTTTACGCAAACCGGTACAGGGAACTGTTTTCACAGCGGTAATTTCAATGAAAACGCCGTTATCTTTCAGTTTGCGCTCGCCTATAGCAGCGCATACCTTTGTCGTGCCGATATCAAGGCCGACAACTACTCCTTCATTAGTCAGAGCTAACCTCCTTTACCGAATACGGACTCACAAACGATCTGATATCAATTTCTGCGGGTTGTATGGACTGCGCCTTCAGCGCCTCAAGCCTAAACAACGCATCCAGCAGCGCCTCTTCGCTAATGCTGCTGCCCAATAACACGCGGGTAGGATTATGCCTCAGATACAGCGCAAGGTCAAATCCGCCGTAGGGCCTGCGGTTTATTTTAATTTCAGAAACCGCATCCAGCAGAACCGGCGCGCGCTCCCCTATGCCGGCAAGCTCGTGCAAAAACGGAACCAGCACATCGGGAAGCCTTATCCCCGGCACCGGGTCGGTAAATACCAGCCCTGAAATTACCGGCAAATTATTCGGTATTTCGCCCGCAGCAGTTCCTATTTTAAAAACCACGCCGTGCCTGTCAAAATATACCGGCACCTGCCGCCCGCCAATCAGCGCGAGTGAAAACCCTACTGCCGTGCGCGGTTCAAGGTATATTGACAGGCGGTCGGGAAAACGCTTGACAACCCGCGCCGACTCAACCAGATGATTCGCAAGGAGGCGCTGTTCCGCCGCTTGCGCGTTTACCGAAACAAACGAATCCTTTTCGCCTATGCCGGCGCACTCAAGAACCGCCACGCGGTCAAAGCCCGGAAAGCCCTTAACCTCCACCGTAGACAGGGGAATGCAGGGGGTGATTCCGAAAAGCCAGATAAACTCGGCGATAAGCGCAACCAGCGCGATGAACAGCAGCCGCTTCAGGCCCTTTTCTATTTTGCCGGACTCTGCGTCTTTCAGGGGGAATTTGCCCTCTCCTTCAAAATTATCGAAGATGAATTCATTTGCCATACAGATTCTCCCTCGCCCCGCGCATCCCGTACGCCCCGTACGCCATCCCGCTCTGATTTTTATACCGGGATATATTGACAATTAATCCGGCGCATATCAGGGTCGTCCACAGCGAAGAACCGCCGGCGGAAAAAAACGGCAGGGGTACGCCGGTAACGGGCAGAAAGCCCGAAGCTACCGCGATATTCAGCAGCACCTGGCTGATAATTGTTGTCACCAGGGAAAAGCCCAGCAAGCGCGTGAAAAGCGTAGCGGAGCCAAGCGCGCTTTTGTAGCCCCAGACCGCAAAAACCGCCATGAGCGCCATAAAAAGCGCAACGCCCAGAAATCCGGTTTCTTCGCAATACGCGGCGAAAATAAAATCCGAATGTATCTCCGGCACGCTGGCGACTCTCCGCGTACCGAGTCCGATACCATTGCCAAAAAAACCTCCTGACTGTATGGCATCCATGCTATACTCAAGTTGATCCTTCGCCCTCTGGACTTCCTGTTCACTTTGGTTCTGAAAAAGATGGGGAAAAAAACGGGACAGAATACGGTGCATAAACCTTCCCACCCGCTCCACCCGGTGCGTCTTTGATAAAATAAGCTGCACGGCCACTAAAGCATACACAAAAACCACAGAATTGAAATACCGCAGCCGTATGCCCGCAACGAAAAGAACAAGCAGCGCGTTAAGCGCAATAAAAACTGCGGTAGAATAACTATTCTGGAGAATAACCAGGGCGCAAAACAAGGTGATGATCAAAACCGGAGGCAGTATGCCTTTGGAAAAATCATTTATTAGATTCTGCTTTCTATCAAAAAAATGAGCCAGGTACAGGGGCAGGACGAATTTTACCAATTCCGAAGGCTGGTAGGTAAATGAGCCGAAGCTTATCCAGCGCCTCGCTTCGTTGTATTTCACGCCAATTCCGGGGATGAACGTCAACACGCACAAAACCAAAGCTAAAATAAACAGGGGCTTAATAGCGTATTTTCTGATTATCTCAATATCAATCGCTGCGGTACCGGCAAACAGGAGCAATCCGATGGCGCAAAATATTATCTGGTTCTTAAAAAAAAGCGTGCCAAAAGAAGACGAATACAGCGTTACCATGCCCAGGCCGAGCAATAAAAAAATGCTGGCGATAAGCAGCGCGGTATTTGCATAGGCCGATTCAAACGTTCTCATGCCGGGCCTCATTGTATTTTCAGGGTAGAGAGGGCGGTTATAGCAAAAAGCCCGCCGAGGATCCAGAAACGGATAACGACCTTCGTTTCCGGCCATCCCGCCAATTCAAAATGGTGATGCAGGGGCGCCATCAAGAACACCCGCTTCTTCCGCAATTTGAATGATACCACCTGAATAATTACAGAAAATATTTCAAGAATAAAAACCCCCCCTATAACCAATATCAATATTTCTTTTTTGATGATAAGCGAAATAACCGCAATGAGTCCGCCCAGGGACAGTGAGCCGACATCGCCCATAAACACTTCCGCGGGATGGGCGTTAAACCACAGGAATCCCACGCAGGCGCCGGCTGCGGCAAAACAGAAAACGGTGAGTTCCCCTGCCCCGGCAATATAGGGGATTCCCAAATACGACGCGTAATCAACCCGTCCGCTGATGTATGTCAAAATCCCCAGCGTAATGAACACGAGAATCAGCAAGCCCGCCAGCAGGCCGTCAAGTCCGTCAGAAAAATTCACGGCGTTTGATTCGCCGACAACCAGCAGTATCGCAAAGGGAATCCACAGGGGCCCCAAATCGACAAGCGGATTTTTGAAAAAGGGAATGTACAGGGCGCTGACTTCCTCGCCGCCGGAAAAATACAGTACCAGCACAACCGCCGTGGCAACGGCAAACTGCCCCGCGAGTTTTACCCATGCATGGAGTCCCGCAGAATTATGGCGCGTAACTTTCAGGTAGTCGTCAAGAAAACCGATAAGCCCGAATGCAACAAACGCGCTCAGGGGCAGCCAGATCACTTTATTGTCCAGATCGCCCCACAAAAGCATGGAAATCACTATCGACAAAATAATGAATATCCCGCCCATAGTCGGGGTCCCGCCCTTGGACAGATGGGTTGCCGGGCCGTCTGCCCGTATTGATTGCCCTATCTTGAGCCGCTTAAGCCATTCGATAATGCGCCCGCCGAATATGAAGCAGATCAGCAGGGTGGTAAGCGCGGCATACGCCCCCCTAAAAGTCAGGTAGAGGAAGACGTTAAACGGGGTAAAGTATTTGACCAGTGGGTAAATGAATTCTAAAAACACGCGGCGCTTCCTCCCGTTATGTGCAATTCATTTTTTGGCCGCATAAGCGGCAGTTCGCAGAGGCGCTCAAGGGCGCAGCCCCTGGAGCCTTTCAGCAGCACCAGATCCCCGGGCATCAAAAATTCCGCGAGCGCGCCGGACAATTGATCCATATCGGCGCTGTGCAGCCTGAGTTTTGAGCGCCCAGCAGAACACCGCGTTCCGGCGCTTTCCCCGCCTGCAAGAACCGTCGCCGCAGGGCGCGTGTGCGCCCCGTACAGGAAAACCGCGTCCGCCTTCGAGGATGCAAGCAGCCTCCCGATATTTTCATGCGCCTGAACCGAAGCGCCGCCCAATTCCAGCATATCGCCGATTACGTAGACCTTCCTGCCCTGCCATTCAAGGCTGTCGCAAAATTCAATCGCCCGCTCGACCGATTCGGGGTTTGCGTTATAGCAGTCGCGTATCACCGTAACGCCGCCCCGGAGTATCTCGCCGCGGCCAAACAGCGGCTTTACGGATTCCATGCCGGCTTTGACTGCGGCGGCGCTGATGGCAAGTTCGCGGGCTATTGCCAGGGCTGCCAGCGCGTTTGCGAAATTGTGCCTGCCGGGAAGGGCAAAACGAATGCGCTCGCCGTTCCAGGCAATTTCGCTTCCCTCAAGCCCCGCGTCTGTCACTTCGCCCAATTCATCAAAAGAATCCGCGCCGTAGAAACACACCCTGCCCTTGAGATCCCGCGCCAGAAATTCGCGGTACTCGTCATCAGCGGGGATCAGGGCGCACTCGCTTCCGGTGAAGCGTGAAAAAATATTTTTTTTCTCCTCAGCAATTGCCTGTTTACTGCCGAGAATTCCGATATGGGCAGTGCCTATATTTGTAATTGTCGCGATGTTTGGTTTAAGGACTTCCGCTAATTCGGCAATCTCCCCGCGCCGATTCATCCCCAGCTCAAAAATTCCCGCCTCGTGATGCGCCCTGACTTCAAAAACAGACAGGGGCAGGCCGGTCTCTGAATTGAGGTTGCCCTGATTCATTACCGTGTTCTTTTCCCTGCCGATAATGGCGGCGGCAATTTCCTTAGTGGTGGTCTTTCCCGACGAGCCGGTTATGCCTATCTTTATCAGTTGGGGGAAGCCTTCCAGATACGCGCGCGCGGCGCCTTGCAGCCCTTTCAGGGTGTCGTTTACGACGATAAGGTCTTTGCCCGCAGATTCGGCTATGTGCAATAAATTGTATTGTTCGATTTTCGCGGAATCTACCATAGCCGCGCGCGCGCCTGACTCAAACGCGGATTGCACGTACCGGTGGCCGTCGCTGGACTCCCCTGCCAGCGCCACAAACAGCGCGCCTTCCTGGACAGTGCGCGAATCTATGCCGACAGACGCAAAGCCTTTTTCCCCGGAAAACGGGTAATGGCGCGCGCCCAGGGGCGCGCCTAACGCGCGGGAGAGGCGGGCAAATTCCATGAGCACATCAGAACTCATTCCCCTGCCCCCCCTCTATTGTCACCAGCGTCACGTTTTCCGGCGCTATTTTGTGCATACCCAACTGCGTAACGGCAATGCTCTCTATATTACTGGCGGACGAAAGCCGCGTATTCTCGGCCAGCAGCCTTTTGTTATCTTCCACGCATTCCGCCTGAACAGCTTCCAAGCGCTTCACTTCCTCTTTTAGTTTTGCGTAACGCCCTGACTGCCAGGCATTCATACCCAACAGGGCAGAAATGCTTAACGCCGACGCAAACAGCAGCATGTATTTTGCCATCATTGCCCGTCCTCATCGAGAATTTTTTCCGCGACCCGCAGGCGCGCGCTGCGGGCTGCCGGGTTTTGCCTAAGCTCGCCAGCGGCGGGGGCTATACCCTTTTTCGTCAGGATATTTACCGCCCGTTTGCCCGTACACTTACATATCGGAGTCTCAGGCGGGCAGATACAGTCCTTATTTTTCTCGCGGAAAAAATTCTTTACGATCCTGTCTTCCAATGAATGGAAAGTGATGATTCCCAGCGCCCCCCCCGGCTCAAGAACCCGTAACGCGCCCTCAAGGAGATCGCCCAAGCGTGACAGTTCCCCGTTTACTGCGATACGCAGGGCTTGAAAAGTCTTTGTCGCGGGATGAACCGGCCCATTCCGGTACGAGGCCGGCACTGCCTGTTCAACCAATTCCGCCAGCATGGCGCTGCTCTGTATGGCGGCCTTCCCCCTCGCTCCCGCAATGGCATGGGCTATGCGCCGCGAATAGCGTTCCCCGGCGTTGTTGTACAATAAATCGGCAAGTTCCTTTTCAGGCAGCCGCGCCACAAGCTCCGCGGCGCTCAGGCCCGAACTAGGATCAAGCCGCATATCCAAAGGCTCATCGGCCCTGAAGCTGAAGCCCCGGCCGCTTTTCGCGTAATGGAACATGCTCACGCCCAAATCCGCGAGAATTTTATCAGGCCGCTTGAGCTGCGCCGGGTATTCCGCGAAAAAGTCCTGGGCCCAGCCGTGATAAAACTGCACCCGCTCCCCGAATTCGGCCAGCCGCTCTTTCGCCAATGCCTGAATCGCGCTGTCCGCGTCTATGCCGATAAGTTTAATTTCAGGATACCGTGATAAAAAGGCATGGCTGTGGCCGCCCTCGCCCTGAGTCGCGTCAACAACGAGTTCGCTGCCGGCGGGGGCAAGGTATTCAAGAACCTCTTCCAGCAAGACCGGAGTATGGGCAAAATCCATCATGCGTCTTTCCTTTTGCTTTCTCCGGCGGAGGGCAGGGATCCGATTTTATTCGCGGCATCCTGTATAAAGTCCCAATTGGTTTTCAGGTAATCGTAGTAGTTTTCAGTATCCCAAATTTCCAGGCATTCGTCCGTGCTTATTATCGTACAGTCTTTTTTATCCTTCAGATGCGCCCAATTCCTGACCGCCGGGGCAATAGGAATCCTCCCCGTCTTTTGATCTATCTCAATATCCTCCCGCGCGGCATATATTTGAACGTGCTTAATAAGTTTATACTGCTGGTAATCTATCTCCTTTATATCAAACGCCTTTTGAACCTTGTCCTGGTACTCTTTCCATTTCTCCGGCAGGAAAACGCATACGCACAGCAGATTCCCCTGGGTAACCACCAGCTTGCCCTTGTAGCATTCGCGCAGGGCCGCTGGGATTATCACCCGGTTTTTATCATCAAAGGTACTTTCGTAGGTCCCAGAGGGCAATTTTAGCAATGACACGATTCATCCCTTTTCATGCATAATTTGATATGATTTGACACATTATGACACTAGATTAGTTATATCAGATAATTTAGAATTGTCAAGAAAAAATTAGAAGAAAAATTCAAAATTTTGAGAAAAAAAGAAAAAAAACCGCAATTTACCTAAACGTTTATGTAGTAGAATGCCCAGATTGCGGTTTTGCGGGGTTTTACTACGGTTTTTCCCTGTTTTGCGCGGGAAAAATATGGAATTTACCTAAACATTTGTGTAGTAAAATGCCCATATTGCGGTTTGCGCGGAGTTTTAGTATGCTTTTCCCATGTTTTGCGCGGAATATTTTATTGTTTTTCCCGAGGGGGACGTGCAGGAAATCCCCGGCCGCCTGCCCATAAATGACATTGTTGACATTAACGGGAAGCGCCTGGCCCTGCCCCTGCCCACCAACCGCATGATCGCGTTCCGGGTCGCCAAAATATCTACCACAGAGTACAAGGGGGGCGCGGAAACCTACCACCATTTGGAGTTGCTCAGCGCCGATGAACTGCGCGAGTATACGGGCAATTCCCGCATTTAAAGTGAAAAAGCAGTCTATAGGCACCAGAAGCGAAAGCAGCCTCCACCGCGCCCTGAAATTCAGGTACGCCGGGGGCGGCAAAACTGAAGAGGAAGTGGCTGGCTTCGTAGCCGACGGCATCAACCCAAGCGGCGAATTCATCGAAGTCCAAATCGGCAGTTTTGCCCGGCTGAAAAAGAAAATAGCGGCCTATAGCGAATTGGGCAGGGTCATCATCATACACCCCATTGTTGTCACTAAATACATTGAGGTCTTTGACGAGCGGGGAAAACGGCTGTACCGCCGCAAAAGCCCGCGCCGGGGCAGCGAATGGGACCTGTTCTACAATTTGATCCATGCGCCGGAATTAGCGGCGCTGCCGGGTGTCAGCATCGAACTGGCCCTGGTTGACGTAACGGAAAAAAGAATACGGGACGGGAAAGGCTCCTGGCGCCGCAAGGGGCTGAGCATTCGGGACCGGGAGCTTGCCGCGTGGCGCGGCGGCCTCAGCCTGAACTGCCCCCGCGACTACCGCCGCTTCATACCTTTTGCAAAGGGCGAAGAATTTACCGCAGCCCAATTAGCGGAAAAGGCCGGCATTGATGCCGGCCTTTCGCGAAAAACGCTTTATGTCTTACACAAAATCAATGTTATACAGCGAACCGGCAAAAAAGGCCGGGCATGGCTTTACCAGATGACTACCAGGCGTCCTGCATGTCGTCTTCGTCGCGGTTGTTCTCCGCAAAAAGGTCGGTAATCGCCCGAAGATCGTCAAGGTAGATATAGTAGCTGCCATAGGCTTCCATAGGATCGCAGTCAATCCTGAAACCGATTATCCGTATGCCCATCTGGTTGTTGTAGTGGTAATTCCGCTGGACAACGCCGTTGACCCCGTCTTCCGCCTGAGGGGGGATGGCAACGGTGAGCTTTTTCCAGCCCTGGAAATTGAGTTTTCCCATGTAGATTTCATACTTTCTGCCAAAAAAGTCCTGAATCAGGAGCTTTATCTCATGGTTAAAATTCCGCCCGACTATCCACATGGACACGGTTTTGGTGATTCCCTCGATAGGGATGGGCCTGATGGGATAGATCGTAAAGCTGTTATAGCCGCGCCGGAGGTAATCCACGCGGGTGCCCAAGACGTATTTGTCCGGAATGTCCATATTCTCTTCATCGGGAATGGGTTCTTTGGCATGCGGCGCGCCATTAAAAAGCCTGGAGGTAACGTACCCTTCGTCTGACGACATGGATGAACGCCAGAAACCTTCGTGCTCAAATCTATCGACCGACACTTCTTTCAGTTGCTGCTGCGCCGCGTCAATACCGATCTGCTGAGGATCAGGATCGCCCACTGCCGCTTGGGCAAAAAGCATGCCTGATACCACCAGGAATATTGCAATTATCGTGAACCGTTTCATTTGTTTCTCCTTAATTAATTACTGGCGTTGCCCCAGAGTTCCTTCACATAGTCCTCGTCGGCGAGATTATTGCCGTCAAAGAGGCTTTCAAACATATCGGTGAGAATCTTCAATTGTTTGAAGTAAATGTAAAAATCGCCAACCCTTTCGACAGGCTGGGTCCAAATGCGGAATTTTACAAACTTCAGCCCGGCGCGATTGGGGAGTATCCGTTTTGATTGGCCAATGGTTGTCGGGACGTTTACCCTGAGGTTTCTCCAGCCCGTATAGGCTATATCCCCGAACCTGAGGTTGTGCACGACCCCGTCGTGATCCCGCAAATATACTTCTATATAGAAGTTATAATTTGCGCCCCAGACCCACATATCAAGGGTGCGGACGCGCCCCTGCATGGGTATTTCTACCGGATCATTCGCGTCATCGCCGCTGCCGCCTTTTACCGGATACAAGTCTATCCAGTTGTAGCCCCGGCGATCAAAACGCCCGTGAATGCCAAGACTCTTGATATCGTCCGTGCGGTTAAACCCGAAAACGGCAGCCGGCCACGCGCCGACATAAGCCATTTGGGGAAATTCGCCGTCATCGGTCTTGGTTGCGAATTTGCTGGCAGCGAGTACCCATGTGTAATCAGAATCGCCATTGAAATTTTCCAAAATGAACGATTCTAATTGCGGGGTGCGCTCGTCGCCAAAACTTGAGAAAACAGCCGCAAACGCCAAAAAAAGGCAAGCGGCGATTCGTATTGTCGTCTTGAAACTACCGTGTTTCATCCCTATACTCCTTTGCAGAATTGTACTCCTTAATGCAGAACCTTCTACAGTATTATATGTGTTTATTGAATCTTTGTCAAGCATAGCCGGCTTTTCCCCTAAAAAAATTTACCGTATCTGGCCGCCTAGGGCGCGGCTAATGACGGCTCCGTATCGCCCTCCATAGCTGAGCGGGCAGCTTTTTTCAAGTCCCTTAAAATCTTATTATCGGCTATTCTCGCTGAAAAAATCAAGGGCTTTGACGGAATTAATCCCGATTTTTTGCCTTCTTTTACCATTTTAAGCGCGTCACCGAGCTGCGCCCAGACAGAATCATCCATTATTATGAGCGTTTCCTTGCTCGTAAAGGACGGATCCAGCCACGTAAACAGAATTAGCGGGGACTTGGGGTTTCTGTCCAAATACTCGGACCCGGAACCGGCTATAACTACCAGCGGAAAATCGCCGGAAAGGTTGAACCGCGCTATCGTTTCAAAAAACTGGGCTTCCAATTCGGGAATATCGGAGCCAAATCCCTGTAAAAAAGCGTCTTTTCCGGCGTTCATATTCGATCTATTAATAAAAACCGGGATAATTCCTGTTTTTTCCCGGGCAAGCGCGGCGGCAAAGCGCCCGGTTCGGTATAAATCCAGCTTTCTATCGGTTGAAAACTCAAAAAACAGCGCTGATTCGCCCAAATTCGAGGCGGCTGCCTGCGTTCTCCGGTCAGGCGAGTCCCGGCCGTAGAGTAAAATCGTCGGTATATCAGGATATTGCTCATGGTAGCGCAGCGCCCCCTCCGCGTAGCGGTACGGAAAAACCGCGCGCCAGGGCCGGGGTTCCGCCTCTTCAAGCGCCAGTACCATCAGGTCCGTACCCACGGCATCGTCAATCAGCACCTGCTTTACCCTTCTCCCCAGCGCAAGGGAGGCGGCCATTTGCCGCATTTTTGTCCGCCGCGTCCCGTACAAGAAAGTGAACGGCTCATCGCTGAGCACCAGAACCGGGGGGCGGCGGTAAAAAACAAGCGCGGCCACGCCCACGGCAAGGACAAGGGCGGCGCATACAATAATTTTTCCCTTGTGCTTCATTTTCATTGATGGCTTAGTATAGCAGTTTTAGGGGGAGTGGGGAATAGGGAGTGGGGAGTGAGCAATGGGGAATGAAAAGTGAAAAGTGAAGAATGAAAAATGAAATAAAGTTTAAGGAAGAAAAAAGAACTCTTTTCCCTTTTCCCCGATCCCCATTCCCTACTCCCCGATCCCTGATCCCCAGTCCCTGATCCCTTTTCCCTACTCCCTATTCCCACTCCCTAAGACAACTTGACCATAGCCGAAACATCCCATAGTATTAAGTTAATCGTAAACACAGCTTGACTGTGTAACACCGCTTGCGGTGGGGCACCGCTTGACGGTGTCAAAATCAGGAGGCAAGGAGTTTTTTATGACCAGTTATAAGGAGTTGGGCCTGGTAAATACCAAGGAATTATTCAAGAAGGCTGTCAGCGGGGGGTACGCGATTCCGGCGTACAATTTTAACAATATGGAGCAGATGCAGGCGATTATCCAGGCGTGCGTGGAAACCAAATCGCCGGTAATACTCCAGGTGTCATCGGGCGCGCGCAAATACGCCAATCAGAACATCCTCAAAAACATGGCG
>JGI24698J34947_10001898_pt1 | contig 11148 bp, 9 predicted proteins | sample TergutMp193P3_FD_34947 | JGI IMG/M metagenome (IMG submission 34947)
GCCTCATCAATTACTATATGCGTAACTTTTATTTTTTCAAGCTGTGTCTTAACCTGCTCCGTAAGCAGAACCTCAGGGTTCGCTATTATAAACTTGGCTTTCCCGTTTTTCAATTTCTCCCAAATCTCGTCTCGCTCTTCTTTACTTTGTCCTCCGCGAATAATGACCGGGGAAAAACCGCGTTCGTTCAACCGCCTCTCCTGATCAGCCATCAGCGACAAGATTGGATAGATGACCAGCGTCAGCCCTTCTATCAACATTGCCGGCAGTTGGAAACAAAGGGACTTTCCCGCGCCTGTGGGGAGAATAACTATCTGCCTGCCGCAAGATTCGCGGTCTGTTTCCTCTTTGTTATCAACCGCGTCTGCCTCGGTTTTTGTCGGGCTTTCTTCGTCCTTCTGTTCCGGCCATTTTACCTGAATACCGACAGCCTGCGCGGTTTCGAGTATATTTGTTATCACCAGTCTTTGATACGGGAACAGGTACGAAAGAGAGAACAGACTCTTAACCGCACCGCTTAACGGGTCAGGTATTTCATTTAATTGTTCTTGATTAAGATTTTCGATCATTTTCGCCTCCACCTATATATGGGTGCGAACATGTCATTTTGCTTTACCGAAATGGAATTCTTTTAAAGTTTCTCAGACTATGCACAAAACCGCAAAGCGGTTTTGTGCTAGACAAAAGGAAAAACCCACAGGGTTTTTCCTTTTGTCAATCTTCTTCTAGACCCAGATCGTCATTAGAATCTGAAGTTATAGGCACATCTTCCCCTTCCGCGCCTTCCGCAGCGGCGGCGGCAGCAGCAGGCTTGGCTTTTTTCGGTTTAAAACTTATTTTCTTAATATTCAGCGGACGATGGTAGCTTCGCGCAACGTAATTTACAATAGAAATGTACAGCACAAGCCCCACGGTAACGATAATTACCTGCCACGATGTGATTACTTGCTTTAACACTTCCAATACTTCTTTTGAAAACATTTTTATTATTATCGGCAGAAAAGCCGGAAAATTGAGGTGATGACAGCCTCTTTTAAATTCGGTACAATTTGGCTATGAACTCGGCGATAGAAACGCTAAAAACAAGGGGCTTTCTTCAACAGTGCACTGATATTGAAGGGCTGTCAAAATTGATGGACGAAGGGCCGATCACTTTTTACGAGGGGACTGACCCTACAGGGGGGAGTCTGCATATCGGGCACATGGTTCCGATTTTTGCCTATCGGCATATGCGCGATGCAGGGCACAAGGGAATCGCCCTGCTTGGCGGAGGCACTGCCCGAATTGGAGACCCTTCCGGCAGAAGCGAAGTGCGCAAAATGCTCACTTACGAACAGCTTGATGAAAACACCGAATCTATCAAGGCACAGCTTGATAACTTTATAAAATTCGACGGAAAGACAGCGTGGACGGCAAACAACAAGGACTGGCTTGCGAACCTTAACTATATCGAGTTTCTCCGCGACATCGGCAGTCACTTTTCCGTGAACCGTATGCTGAGTTTTGAGGCTTACAAAATACGCCTTGAGACCGGACTTTCTTTTATCGAATTTAACTACCAGCTTTTACAGAGCTACGATTTTCTGGAACTGTACCGCCGTCATAACTGCCGTCTGCAAATCGGAGGCGATGATCAGTGGGGCAACATTGTCGCAGGCGTGGATTTAATCCGCCGAATTGAAGGGGTCGAAGTTTTTGGGCTGACGTTTCCGCTTGTTACTACTGCGGACGGTAAAAAAATGGGCAAGACATTGAAGGGTGCGCTCTTCCTTGATCCGGTAAAGACCAGTCCCTATGAATTTTTCCAATACTGGCGCAATGTGCATGATCAGGATACCCTTCGCTTTTTATTGATGTTTACTTTTCTTCCTGAACAGGAATGCCGTGCGCTCTGTGCGCTGGATAAAAATCCCAACGAAGCAAAGGAACGTCTCGCGTGGGAAGTAACGGCGTTAATCCACGGCAAGGACGAGGCGGACAAAGCTCTGTCCGGCGCGAAGGCTGCATTCGGCGGAGGAGGAGATAAATCGGCAATGCCTCATGTTGAACTTGCGCGTTCGCGTTTTGAAGCCGGTTACAATGTTGTGGAGCTTTTCTGCGATGCCGAACTTGTCCCGACAAAGAGCGAAGGCCGCCGCCTTGTTCAACAGGGAGGGGCGTTTGTGTCAGGCAGTGACGGCGAACTTTCGGCAATTAACGATCCTGCCGCGCTCATTGGCGCAGACAAATTAAACGCTGAAAGCGAATTGATTTTGAGAGCAGGAAAAAAGCGGTACTGTCTTGTCGTGGCGAAGTAAATAATATTTTTCCCAAAGGCTTCACGCAAAGGCGCAAAGGTTTATAAGGACGCAAAGTTGTAATTTGTAGGTTCATCGTTTGTACCATGCAGAGGGCGTTTTTGAAGAAAAATTTAAACGGCGTAGGTCAAGTTAATTTTTCATTTTTCAATAAAGGCTTTAGACTGGTTACACAGAGCGGTTGTTCGTAATCTTTACTATTTTATTTCCAAAAAAATATTTTATTAAATGTCTTTTCTAATTCATTTTTTTCATAAGACGTATTCCCAATTATTTTCTCAATTTCACAAAAATACTGCCATCCTTGATTTATTATAATTTCAGCTGCATTTTTTAACAATTCTATTAATTCGTGTTCGTTACTATACCGCCACATAAGTCCATCTGTATATTCATGAATTTTTGATATTTCTTCAGTCGTAAATAATACCTCTCTTTTTTTTAGTTCTGCTTTGTAATACTCATGAAATCTATCCGGTTTGTCGTATTTAGGTTTATTAGGTATTCTTTCAAAAAAAATCCATTTTCCATCTTTTATTAAATAAAGATTAACAAAAAATTCATTTAACTGATTCCAGTTGCCATTCCATCTAGAGCCATGAATAAATATTTTTTCCTCGTATTCATTATAAGTCCTATAGAAGTGATTACCTTTATTTTTAAATTCTATTTGTTTTAATTGTGGTTTAATAATTTCTTTAATATGTTTAGTAAAATTAAATAAACCGACCATGTAAAGTATCTCCTTATCAAGATTATTATATAATTTATGAATTGTCAATTCTCAAGAAATCACCCCCTTTATCTTCCCTTCGCGTCTTAGCGCGAAACCATCCGATAAAATCCTTTGCGTCTCCGCGCCTTAGTGCCTTAGCGTGAAAACCGCCGAAAAAATCCTCTGTTTGACATATTTTTATATAGAGTGTATAATGTATATATGTTAAAGTTCGATGACTATATTTCCAGTATTCCAGACCTTCCCTACGACAATTTTGCCCAAATGGTGGACGCAACATCGCGCGATAATGCCTCAAAGGACGCTATCAAGTACCGCTCAGGCAAACAGCGTGAGTTTACTGTCTGGAATTACGCTAGATGGGGCGATGAATGTCGCAGGATAGCGCGAGGCTTGCTTGCCGCAGGGCTTGTGAAGGGCGACCGTGTTGTGCTGTGGTCGGAAAACCGTCCTGAGTGGATGTCGGTCTGGATGGGGACGGCAATCGCCGGAATCGTTATAGTGCCTGTCGATTTTCTTGCGACAGAGCAGGAATGTCTCAATATAATACAAATTACCAGAGCTAAGGCTTTTTTCTATTCGGGAAGAAAAAAGGAATTTGCCGCGTCTCTGCCGTCAAACGGCATTAACGTGTCTGTGTCGGTGTGTATAAGCCCCGATATTGAGGACGCACCTGCCGATCATGAAACCGAGTATTCTCACTTTGGCAAAAATTCAGGCGGACAGACACTGCCGCCGATAGACAGTATTTCCCCAAACGACCCGGCTTCCATTGTGTTTACTTCGGGAACAACTGGTTTTGCCAAGGGCGTTACCCTTTCTCATAAAAACATTATTGCCAACGCCGGCGCTGCAATACGAATATTACGGGTTACTCCAAAAGATGTTTTTATTGATGTATTACCGCTTCATCATACGTATCCTACTACCTGCTCTTTTATAGTTCCGCTTTCTATGGGTATTCCCACAGTGATTGCGGAAAAAATAGTCGGCAAGGTTGTTATAGACGACATAAGGGACGGCGGCGTTACGTTCCTTATCGCTGTTCCGCTTCTCTACGACAAAGTGATGGCGGCGATAGAAGCAGGTTATAATAAACTTTCGCCGATTATTCGCGGACCGTTAAATGTTCTGCGTAAAGTTGCGCTGGCAAAAGCAAGACAGGGCAATGCGGAATTCGGGAGAAAGGTGTTCCGCTTCATCCGAAAAAAAGCAGGACTTCATTCAATTTATATAATGGTAGCCGGGGGCGGCGCGTTAAATATCAAGACAGCGGACTTTTTTGACTCTCTTGGTTTTAACATTGTTCAGGGTTACGGCATGAGCGAAAACAGTCCGCTTATCAGCGTGAATACGCCGTTTCATAAACGAAACGAATCGGTAGGACTGCCTGTCAGTTACACCGATGTAAGAATTGTCGATGTTGGACCGGACGGTAATGGAGAGATTGCCTGCAAATCGCCGTCGGTCATGCTCGGCTACTTTGAAAACGAAGAAGCGACAAAAGAAGTAATTACACCGGACGGCTATTTATTAACAGGCGACCTCGGTTACCGTGATGAACTTGGGTTTATCTATATCAGCGGACGCAAGAAAAACCTTATCGTCGGTTCCGGCGGTAAAAATATTTACCCTGAAGAAGTCGAGACGCATTTTCACGGTTCACGCGCTATCGGCGAAATTCTTGTTGTCGGCAGAAAAGATTCCAGCGGTGAAATTATTTTCGCGGTAACGGTTCCAAACTATGACGCGATTAAGGAAGATTATCCGGGCAAAGAAAACGATGAAAACTTTATCAATGAACTTATCAAAAAGGAAATTGAGGAAGCCAACCGCTCTCTGCCTGTTTATAAAAAGATCAGCGATTTTACGGTGCGCAAGGAACCGTTTGAAAAGAACGCCCAGCAAAAAATCAGGCGCTTCTTGTACAAGAGCTACGAGAATCCTTAATGCCGGTTATCTTGGGTACAGCTTGAACCCGATCCGTGCGATGAAGGCTTTGTATTCAGGGTATTCAGGCGTATTGATTCTATAATACGGTTGAGGATTTCCGCTGTTTGCGGTTCCATCAATATTGGTAAAAAATGAAATTACAGCGCCGACTTCACAGAAAAGAGCGATGGGCGCTTTTTCAGGCATCCACTCCGCGCCGAGCTTGATGATGTGCGTCCATTGATACGCGCCGTCCTGCAAAAAAAATCTTTTAAGAACCGAATTGCTGTCCCTTCCCAACGGATCAAGCTCGGAGGACAGATTGCTTCCGTCTACGGCGCTTGAGCCGAAATCGGCTCCGTGGCGGATTAGCTGGTATTGCAGACTGGCGTTGATAGTTTTCGCAGGCATGGTTTCAAACCGAACCAACAGTTCGTCCGAGTTCGGCGGAAGGTAATAACCAAGGGATACTCCATTGTTTACATAAGAGGTTTCCATTCTGTTGTCGCCGTACCAAGGATTAAAATTGCGGTTATGGGTGTAGCAATACGGGTTCACCACCGTGTAGCTTAATTTTATTGATGAGAAGGCAAGGAAGGGCAGATACAGAGTTGTTCCGGCTTGCAGAGCCAGCATTTGACGGTCCAACTCAAACAAATCGCTTAGAAGAGTCATCTCGTCCAGAAAAAGCGAAATCCAAATATTGCCGAAAGTCGGAATTTGCGCTTTTAAATTGAAAGACATTGCCAGATTGTCAAAATCGCCAATGTTATTTTGATAAAAGAAACTGTTTGTTATAGGAGACATATAACCGAGTTCAAGGCGTTTTGGATATACAACTGCGTCCATAACATCAAAAAATATAATATTCTTGTATCTGAATTGAAGCATGGTTGCCGAAAAAAGATTTTGAAAAGTTGCCGAGGAAATTTTTATTCCCTCTGTGTTATAATATTCGAGCGAGCCTGTCAGTGAGGCAATAGTAAACCATGAAACAGGACTGAACTCATATTCAAATCCAAAGAAGGGACGGGCTGCTTGATTAAAAGAAAGACTGCTGCCAAACGGCGCGGAACCCCATTCATGCGATAATCTGCCTAAACGCAAGATAAGTTTGTTCTCAAAAAAAGAGGCGGTAACTTCAGATGACATACCGTAACCGCCGGCCATAGTACCCGGCCAGTAATCAAAATTCGACAGAGAGTCCAGAAAGAAAACAGAACCGTCCCACCGTTTTCTGTAGGAATACGGGAAGTGCGTTAAAGGCTCGCTGTAAACCTTGATTGTTTCGTTTACAAATTCCTTATTACTAGGATCATCAAGATTATCAGCATTATATATAAAACCTTTATAATAGGTATCGTACTCGCCAAGGTATTTCAGCGGAGCCTGCATAAGACCGCCGGCAAAGTCAAAACTATAGGAGATATGACTGCTGATGTCGCCGTTCAAATAAGCCTGTAACCATATTTCGAGTCCAAAGGGATTTTCGTTATTTGAAGTATAGGAGTATATGCCTGTCGATCCCTCAATATTCGCCCCAGTGCCAACATTCGCCGAAACAATGATTCTGTCTCCGCTTAAAAATGTTTCATTGTAATAAGCGCCCCTTTTCGGGTCAAAACCTGTATTTGGTTTTGAGAATTTGCCCAGATAACGTTCAAGAATAGCGCGTTCCACAGAAGCGAGTTTTTCGCTTTCCTCCGACTCAAGTATTTCCCTGATTGCGGAAACTACAACAGCCTGAGTGTAGGGTCTCACGCCGGGCAGAGGGGCGCACAGTCCCCTTAACTGCGCCTGTTCAAGTATAAGGTATATTTGGTTATCAAGCGGAACCGATGTGTGGGTCTGCGCAAAAACCGCAGTGCAAAAAACCGTAAATAAAAAACAAAAAAATAATTTAAACCGCAAATTTTTCTCCTAGATTTCGTCCCTGTTGGTTATTACCCTGCTGATTAAACCGTAGCTTACGGCTTCGCCTGCATTCATCCAGTAATCGCGGTCTGTGTCTTTTTCAACCTGTTCAAAAGGATGGCTCGTTTCTTCGGCTATAAGGCGGTTGATCTTCTCACGCAGTTTTTCAAGTTCTTTGGCGTGTATCTCAATGTCCGTGGCGACACCGCGAATCCCTGAAAGAGGCTGGTGAATCAAATAGTGGCTGTTGGGAAGCCCCACGCGCCGTTCTTTTGGAGAGGCAAGCTGAATGATAGCCGCAGCACTGGCGACAAGACCCATGCCGACTGTCCACACATCAGGTTTTACAAAACGAATCATATCGAAAATCGCGTAACCTGCGTCCGCGTCTCCGCCGGGAGAATCGATAAAAATGCGGATAGGGTTTTCGCTCATGTCTTCCATGAGCAGTAACTGGCGTATTGTTTTTTCAGCCAGTTCTTTATTTATTTCGCCGGAGATCAATATTGTCCGCGTTTTCAGCATTCGTCCTGCAAGCGGATCTAAAACAGGCGGTTTCTCCTTTTCCTGCTCTTCATCGTCATCTTCAATATTAAGAGAGTTCATTAACTAGCCTCCATCAACATATTACAGATTTTTTTCGTTATAAGCAATGTCAATTTTTATATATTCTCGGCACTCTTTCGCTGACATTGCAGGTTATCTCATAGGGGATGGTTCCAACTACCGCCGCCAGAGCCGCCGCGTCTTTAGCAGAGCCGCCGAAAATTACCGCCTCGTCCCACCTGCGGACATTTGAGTCGGTACCCAAGTCTACACAGCACAGATCCATACAGATACGCCCGATCACCGGGTAGGTTTTTCCGCCGATTACCGCCTGCCATTTTCCGCTGGCGAGACGGGGAAATCCGTCGCTGTAACCGACAGGAAGGACGGCGATATTTGTGTCCTGAACAGCGGTCCATGTTCTGCCGTAGGAAACGGTTCCGCCTTTTTTGATTTTCTTTATCAGTACAACAGTCGTCCTAAGTTCCATTACCGGCTGTACTTTGATCGGGTTTTCGTTTTCCTCTACGGCCTTATATCCGTAAAGCAGTATCCCCGGCCTTACCATATCGAGCCAACTGTTCGGGTGAAGGATAACAGCGCCTGAGTTCGCCGCGTGGACAATTCCCGTTTCGAGACCTGCGCCCCTGATTGCGCCTACAGCTTCTTTAAAACGCGCCAACTGTTGCTCTGTGAAAGCAATGTCCTGTTCGTCGCCTGAGTCCGAAACGGCAAAATGAGTCGCCGTTCCTGCCAACTCAAGCCCACGGCAGCCGACGATGTGACGGGCAAGGGGGACGGCTTCTTCCTCAACGCACCCTATCCGCCCCATGCCTGTATCGATTTTAAGGTGGATGGGCAGTTTGAGCTTTTTCGCTGCGGCGTACTCGTTTAAGGCGGAGGCAAACGATGCGTCCGAGACGAAGGGGGTAATGCCCGTTTCCGCGATTTGTGGAATTTCATCGGGGTGGGGCTGGGAAAACAGCAGAATCGGCGCTTTTATCCCCCCCCTTCTGAGCGCCGTCCCTTCATTAACGGTCGCAACCCCAAGGCAAAAAGCACCTGCTTCAATACTTGTTTTGGCTATTTCAAGCGCCCCGTGACCGTAAGCGTTTGCTTTTACGGGTACGCAAATATGCCTGTCTTTCCCGATTCTTGCCCTTACAGCTTGAAAATTTTCCTTAAATCGATCAAGATAAATTATTGCCCTTGTCCGCATATCAATATATTAGCAAAAATTTGAATTTTTAAAAAGTTGATTTTTTGCCCATTTTATGGTATATTAATAATGGGTATGTGTGTCCGAAATATTGAAAAAACGGCTTTTTTTCTAATAATTCTCGGTTTTTTTGCCGGTTGCGAGGCAATGGATGCCATTTTGCCTTCTGCCGGAGCCTACAAAATAAATGCGCGGGTAAACGGCATTCCGCTTGAGGAATGTTCCTTTGCCGGTTTTAGCGATGAGATACGCCCTTTTTTTGAAGAACCTGTTTCTGCTGATCCTGATATTACCGCCCTTGTCGTTTTCTTTAAAAATTCCGCAGGAGAACTTGCAGGCTGGAAGGTTGTTTACAGCCTTGATCAAGATGCTGTTAAAAAAGAAAATTCAAATGAGATAATTATCCCTGTAAAAAGTCTTGACGGCGATCTGCCGATTTTGCCTCTGCCGAATAATTTACAAAACGGTTGGTATACCCTTGTGTATCAAATTATGAGCGGAAAAGAGATTTTGCAAAAAACCGAAAAAGGCATTTTTTATTTGGGCAGAACTGTTTTTTCCTATGAAGCCATAAATGTACATCTGCCGGGTATCGCGGAAAGTTCCCAGCTTATTCCGAAAGGAACGGTTATAATGCTGGAAGCCGAGTTGAATTTTGACAGTTATCTGGACCCGTATATTGTATGGTATGAAGGCAAGAGGAAAATCAGCGAGGGTTATTTTTCTAACGGGAAAGGGTATTTGTTCTGGAGAGCGCCTGAACAGAGCGGTTTCTTTTCCTTGAGCGCGGAAATTTTTCCTGTAAGGGATTATGAAGAAATGGCAGGGTATAAAAAAGAAATCTCCCTGCTTGTTTCGTCCATGCCGATAGATGTGAATTTAATCTCTGAAAATATAGAACAGCTTATGCACTGGTATATTTTTGAGGGCAATTTAAATGATTCAAAAATGCCGGCTTCTGCGGATCGCGCATTAAAGCCGGTCGCAAAAAATACTCCCAAATGGACTGGCGCAAACGGAACATACGGAATTGCTACAGGCTGTGATAATATTTTTATGCTCCCGAAAGTTTCAATTTTAAACAGCGAACCTAAAACATGGCAGATATTGTTTCGGTTTAAAGCTGTAGATGACGGCGAAATTCTTTCCGTACAGTTTGACTCTGCCCGTGATGTTTCAATGCGTTTATATATGGAAGGTGAAAATTTTGTTTTAACGCTTGCCTCGTCTTTATCGTCTGCTTCGCAAACTATTAATTTGCCGAAAGACTATGTTGAGTCGGGACGCGAATCGTTTTTTACCGCAGGAGTAAAATTTTCTATTATGCCCCGTTCCGTATCAGCGCAGATCAACATTATGGGAGAATCTATAAATGACGAGATTACGGCAAGAACGGTTTCTCTGGAAGCGAGAATTGAAAAAGAGTTTCAGGTTTTGCTTGGGTTTGCCGGTACAAACGATATGCCTGATGAGGAATCAACAGACCTGCATGAACCTGAGTTTACCGCGCTTTGGGATGAGTTTGCTTTGTATCATGATGCCCCAATGGATATTTTAGCCGCTGATATAAAGCCGTTGTTAAGCGAAAATCAGCCGGAAAATGCCGTCATACCTGCGAACTGATGTTTCTGATATGAAAATAAAATTATCTGCGTCGGCCTTTTTGTTATGTGTCATTATTTTTATCTCCTGCGTCGGTCAGAATAATTCCGCTCTTTATCCCGTTCCCGATGAAAGTTATTTTGAAACTGAAATACGCGGAAGAACAATTGACACCAGCAAAATTACGGAAACCATGAACGGGATTACGCCTAATTCTATACCGGAATGGCTGTCGGCTTTTTTTGAAGGAGGAATTGAAGCCGTTGAAAGCCTTAATTCTTACAACGGTAAATATGTTTTTATCGGAGAAAACAAGGGCGAGAATTTTAACGCTCTTAATAAATGGGCGGATAATTTTTCGCCTGTGTATGATTTCCCGATGCTGGCAGCCGCAAGAGTTGAAAGAAGAATGATTTTAACATCTTCTTTGTATCCCGATGACGAATACGGATTATTTTTTGAGAAAATGGTATTAAACGCCTATAGCGGTGAATATCAAGGCGCAGTAAAGGAAGATATTTATTGGATAAAAATGAAATCTGAAAATGAAACCGATGAGTATATATTTTTTATTTTAATCACAATTAACAAAACAACAATGAGAACCATTATTACAAATATGATGACACTGACGTTTAACGCCGTAACCCCGTCAGGCGCACAAGCTTCCGCAGTTGAACGCCTTCGGCAAACTTTTTTTGAAGGGTTTTAACAATGCACGCTAACTACGGCGACGACGCGCCGATTGCCGCATTCGCAACCGCTATCGGAAACAGCGCACTCACCCTGATTCGCTGTTCAGGAAAAGGCGCGATAGATTTAGCGTCTTCAGTTTTCGCGCCGGAAAGACTAAAGGACGCGCCGGGCAATACCGTTCTTCACGGCTGGATAGTTTCAGCTAA
>JGI24698J34947_10001900_pt1 | contig 11143 bp, 9 predicted proteins | sample TergutMp193P3_FD_34947 | JGI IMG/M metagenome (IMG submission 34947)
AATAAGAACCGCGAGTTTGGCCTGGCTGTTTTCAGCCTGGCTCGAAAAAGGCAATAAAGGCATAAATTACTCCTCAAATATTGATTGCTTGATACGCCGCAAAAGGCTGATCTTTCCCAGGGGAACGCGCAGAATGTTTTCGTCATTTTCCGAATTTCCCCCGGAGCGGAAAACAAAAATAGTGTCCCCTTCCGTCTTTTCCAGCGCCTGGGCAATGCCAACCGCGCGCCTGAGTTCGCCCCCGGGACCCGGCCATGTAACATCAACCAAAAAACCCGCCTCAACCGCCTGTTTTGCTATCGTCGATTTGCCGGCGTAATCAAGCCCCCTGGCTTCAAGTTTCTCATAACGCACTGAAGCCCCTTCAAGCTGGACTTCGCTCAGTATGAGACGCCTTTCTATTCTGGCAATAAGCTCATCCCTTTCGAGTTTGGTGAAGCGCTTCTTTTCCATGGCGAGACGGAAATTCTGCTTAATTGTATCAGCGGAGCCGCCATTTCCGGCCGTGTCGTTTTCATTCTCCCCATTGGGCCCTGAAAAGCGAAAAGACGAAGCAGTGGTTACCGACGAACCGAGACGGGAAAAGGTATTCCTGAAAAAGTTATCCCGGTCGGTTTCCTGACCCAAAGGCGGCTGTGCGACAATATCAACCCCGGCTTTCAACAAGGTTTTGGCAACTTCCGCCCTTTCCCCGGAAGAAAGAAGGTATACCCCGGGCGCCAGGGTTTTCCGTATAAGATGGGAAACAGGCCCGGCTTCGGCAAGGTAGCGCCGATCCTCTTCCAGGACAAGGACAATGCCCTGGTAAAGGGAAACCTCCGCATAGCGGCTTTCCCATTCCCTGAGGGTCCAGTCCAGATTTTCGCCAAGTCTGTTAAGCGAAAGCCGCTCAAGAAGGGCAATCATCGCACCGGCCTTAATCCCATTGTCAAAACCCCGAACCACGGACTGTCGGGTTATTTCAAAGCGGACGGCGGTTTCGGTATTTTCCTTTACCGAGGAAAACGCCCCAAGGCTGACTGCATCGGCGAATGGGATTTCCGGGTAAAGGAAAAAAGAAAATGCCGTGTCCATGACGATGACGGGTCTGGCCGCGCCGGTTTCCGGCGAAAGACCCCCCGGCTCAGAGTTAGGCGAAATTGGGTCAGGCGCCTTCCAGCAGTTTTCTTTTTTTCCGGGATAAGCAATCTTTACCAGAAAATCGGCCTTCTCCATTACATCAAGAAGCCCTTCAAAGGGAAACCACAGGCTGTCCTGGAAAAACGGGGAAACCCCGGCATTTCCCGTCAGCCGCTTTTCCCTTCCCAAAAGATCCCAGAGCCGCCTGAGGGTAGTTTCCGGATAGATCCTTCCGGATTCGATAAAGCCCCTGAAGCAGTGGATGAAAGACGCTATCCTTCGCAGACGGTTCCAGGAAAAGCGCAAGAGCGGATGATCGTCACCGGAACGAAGTTCAGCGGAATGCGGTTCGACGGTACGCAGTTCCGTGGAAGACAATTCCGCGTTATGTGCAATCGGTTGTGACTCGTCAAGGCATAGGCTGGCGGCCCAGTACTCATGCCTTTCATCGGCGTTTAGGCCACAAAAGTCCGACATCTTATCATTGCAGACAACCATGCCTCGGCCTTTTTGCCGAAGAAGACCCAGCCTGAGGAGAATCCTGATTGACAGTTCCAAATCCAGGCGCGGGAAGAGCTTTTTCCACTCATCCAGGACTTTCCTGCGAATACCGTTATAGTCCGATCCCGTATCGACTTTGAACAGATCCTCCTCACCCTGAATAAAAGCAAAGAGCGCCGCCATGGTCCTGTCATCTGGCCGGAACGTAGTTCCGCCGGGCCCTTCACCGGAACGGTGTTTATCGGAACGCGGTTCCGCCCCTTCCGCTTCGATATCGGATCGTAGTTTCGCAGTCCCATCCCTATATGAAGAAAAAAGAATCCTGATATCGCCGGCGAGGGGGGCAAGAACCTGTTCAAGAATCGGATTGAGGGCCAACCGGAGAGGGCCTTCAGCAGGGCCGCCTTCCGAACGCAGACGATAGAGAATCAGCCGTTCCTCAAGGTTGATTACCAGGGCATGAAGCTCCGCCGGGGTAAATTCCCCGGTAAAAAAACCCTCCAAATCCCCCATAGCCGGTTCGCCAAGGAAGGCCACCGCCGTAATTATTTTATTATCCTGTTCATCGATATAGGCAGTGATGATTTTCCGGATTTCGTCCCTGGAAAGAAAGTTGACAAGATCGTCCAGAAGCCGCTGTTTGGTGAACGGGGTTTTGATATTCCCCAAAACGCTCCTGACGATCTCATAGAAGATGTTGTCCGGCAGGGTCATAAATGCGGATTTCCATTCGTCCACAGACCTGAATGCCTTCTGCCCTGACCAGGGTAAATCGCTCATGCTTTCACCGCCAATTCCGTCGCCGTCCAATGCTGTATGGAGTACTTGTAGCCCTGTTCCGCAAGAAACTGCTGACGGTTCGCGGCAAAGTCCTCTTCCACGGTGTAGCGGGAGACCAGCGTATAGAAGCGGGAATTCCTTTTCTTGGGGCGGAGTATGCGGCCAAGGCGCTGCGCCTCCTCCTGACGGGAGCCGAAAGAGCCGGACACCTGTATCGCCATGGAAGCGTCCGGCAGATCTATCGCGAAGTTCGCTACCTTGCTCACAACAATGATCCTGATCCCTCCCTTTTTGAAAGCCCCATAAATCCTCTCCCTTTCGGCATTGGAAGTCCTGCCGGTAATAATCGGGACAGAGAGCAGCGCCGCCAGGGCCTCCAACTGCCTGATATACTGACCGATCACAAGAATCTGATCTTCCCGATGATTTTCCACAAGCTGGGAAACCACTTCGTTCTTGAGGGGATTCTCGCTGGCAAGGCGGTACTTCTCACGGGGAGTCGCCACCGCATACGGTATCTTCAGGCCGTCAGGCAGGTCGATGCGGATTTCCGTACAAAAGGCCCCGGCTATCCATCCCTTGCCTTCAAGGTCCTTCCATGGCACATCGTAACGCTTGGGCCCCACCAGGCTGAAAACCGCGTCCTCGTCCCTGTCTTCCCTGACCAACGTTGCAGTCAGCCCGAGGCGCCTGACCGCCTGAAGCTCCGCTGTCACCCTGAACACGGGCGCAGGCAGGAGGTGGACTTCATCATAAATGATGAGACCCCAGGGCCTCTCCCTGAAAAGCTTGAAGTGGGGAAAATCGGCGGCTTTGTCGGGACGCCATGTGATGATCTGATAAGTCGCCACGGTAACCGGCGCTACCGATTTGGAATCGCCGGTGTACTCGGCAATCTGATCGGGCGCGAGATGGGTCTTGTCAAGAAGCTCTTCCATCCACTGATGAACCGCCGCCACGTTGGTGGTGAGGATTAGGGTATTGGTTTTGAGGAGGGACATGATAACCATGCCCACGATGGTCTTGCCCGAGCCGCAGGGCAACACCACCACCCCGTAGCCGGTACCCGGGCCGCCGTTTCCCAGCACTGCGCCGGCGGCCTCCTGTTGGTAGTCCCTTATGATAAAGGGCTGCCCCGAAGCGCAGGCGTCGCGAAGGCGCAGATCCAGCGCCTCTCCCTGGACAAAAGGCGCCTCGTCCTGCACCGGCCAACCCAGCCGAATCAACTCCCGCTTGACAGAACCCCTGTCCACGAGCCTCAGCCTGAAGCCCGACGCCGTTCTCGACAGGTACTTTTCCAGAACCTTCGCGGCGCCTATCTCGGCAAGCACCGCCTTGTCTGAAGTGGTCAGAAGCAGCGTTTCCATCGCATCGGTAAGCGCGACTTCAGTAGACGCGACGCCGTCTGAGTGCCCGTCACAAGTGAGACGTATCTTCCCGTAACGGCTCATGGTGTCCGCGAACCCCCCAATGATACCGGTGGGGATGGGGTAGCGCGTGTACTCGTTCAGAACCCGCGCCACATCCTCCGGCGAAAACCCGGCGCTGGCGGCGTTCCAGAGCGAAAGCGGCGTAATATGATAAGTATGTATATGTTCAGGGGACTTCTCCAACTCGGCGAAAGGCAGAATGGCCGCCCTGGCGTCTTCACAACGCATGGCATGGACATCAAGAAGAAGGGTACGGTCGCTCTGCACAATCAAGGGATTAGCGTCGCTAATTTTGTTTGCGTCGTAAATTTTATTTACGATAGTAATTGCCATAACCTGCCTATTATATTGAAAAGAGGGAAAAGAGAAAAGAGACAGTGTTTCTGTTCTCTACCTTGACGGGATGAATTCCGGCATTGTGCGATATGTTTTCCCAATAAAAGACCCGACTAAAAAATGGTGCATAAAAAAAATAAAACCCCGAGTGCAGCGACAATAAGGGAAAAAAAGACCGTAAATGCCGCATAAAAAAAGTTTCTGGCTGCTTTCCGCACGTCGTTCTTCCCCCTGCCTATGTTTCGCCTTTTTTCTCAGGGGATAACTGCCTGACCAATGTCCCGTAACTGAATATATCAGGCATGATTGCTTCATCTTTGCGAACGGGCTTTGGATATTCCTCATGTATCACGGTAATTGCCTTGTTCTTCTCAATGACCGTATCTATTTTCCGGCGTATAGCGTAAGGTTTTTCCACAGTGATTAAACATGGCCGACTGCCCCCAAGACCCAATACACGGATTGTCCCATAATTGAACACGCTGCCCCAGAATCCCTGTATTAAAGCAAGCCCTTCAAGTTTTTCAATGGGAATGTCAGTGATGTCATCGATGAAAATCCCTTTTTTTATTATCAGCCGCTTGTTGGTAATGTAGTATTCCTCGCACGCATATTCAGCAATTTGCGTAATTATATGCACGACCGATATGGCCAATAGGGTCAGCAATATAAATTTCAGATTTGTGATCGTTTTCCAGGAAAAATCCAGAAACCAAATATCGGCGTAGAACAGGCGCATCAGCAGTAACACAGGGCACAATATAATGACTGTAAGCAGCAATTTATTCTTGACAAAATAACCCCTGTTGACGCTTTCCAGTATCTGCAAAAAAAAATAGACCGTAATAAATGCCAAAAGGCTTAATATCGCAAACAGGGGGAGAAGGTTTCTTAAACCGAATAACAGTTCCGCCAAAAAAAAGAGAAGGATAACACAGAAAGACAGAAAAGGGCCCGTAATTTTTATCCAATGAACCTGGGGGGAATGGATGATGAATTCACCCTTTTGGAGATTTTTCTTTTTCGCAAATGTCACCGGTTTCTCCTGATCCTCCCAAATCTCCTTAAAACCTGAAAAAGCCCTTTTCCAATCCTATTCTTGATATTTACCTGTTGTCAAGCTATTTCCCGGAGATCGTGATCCCGTCGAAGCAGCACCAGGGCAGCACCGTCACGCCGTTTTCACAACGCTCCTTCGAAATGGCCTGGATGTTCATCAGCGCATCCACAAGGTTGAAAGAGACCATGGTCTCCTTTAGGGCGTCGGTCACTTTGCCGTTTTCGATAAGGAAGCTGTTCTTCGCGACCCCTGAGACATCCCCGCTGGGCCCCGGCGCGCCTCCGGAGAAGCGGTTCAGCAGGATGCCCCGGTCTATGCCCTTGATCATCTCCGCGAGGGGCGTGTCCCCGGCCGCGACTTCGATGTTCCCGAAAGCGGTATTTCCGGCGCGGGGCTTGCCGGTTTTATTCGCGCCGTAAAGCGAGAGCGCGAAGGAGGTGAGCGCGCCGGCGCGGATAAAGTCGGTGTCGCGGCTTTCAAAGCCGTCGAGGGTGAAGCGCTCTCCGGATACAACGCTTGGATGGAGCGGCGATGCGCGAAAGGTTAGTTTGGAATCGGCTACCTTTTTACCCAGGCTGTCCTTCCAGCGGCTTGTGCCTTCTACCATGGACATATCGGAGAGGAAGCAGTTCAGTATGGTCTGCCAGATCATGTCGTCACAGGCCGGCGTCACTATGACCTTTCCGACGAATTTCTCGTCCACCATGCGCGTATCCAGGGAGCGGACGGACTCCTCAAAGAGCGTCCGCTGCATTGACATATCCATGAATGGCCTGGCGAGCGAGCTCAAATTAGCCCCGGAACCATTGAAAGAAGAGGATTTTTCCCCGTCCTTGGCGGAGAACATGGTACTGACGAAATAATTTTCCGTATCGGTGACAAATTCCACGCCGTTGCTGTTGACATAGGCGGCCTGGCCGCTGTTGAACTCCGCCTGCATTCCTTCAAGTACGATTTTCGGGAATTCATCGTTCACCTGTTGAAGAAACTCTTGAGTCCGCTTGAACAGGGTGTCCATATCGGCCCCTCCGACGCGCTGGTCGAAGTTTTTGTTTTCGATTTTGCCGGCAATGTCCTCGGCCTCTTCGGCCTGCGCGGAAGCGGTAAGGCTGATGCAATCCGCCACGGCCTTGTCAATGGAGTCCTTGTCCAGCTTGTTAACCAGAGTCACGGCCTTCTTGTGATCTTTGATCACTTTCAGGTACAACGAGTTGTCGAAGAGCGTGCGTAAGAGCGTGAATTTGTTGGCTTCAACGTTAAATTCGTCCTTGCGGGCGCGCGCCGCATGACAGGCGGCTTTGTCGGCGCCCGCTTTCATGAGGGCGTCGAGGGCGTAAAGGGCGGTTTCTTTCATCTATCTCCCTCCAATGTTCACATAGCAACGCAGGGCAGGACCGCCCATGCCAACGGTCATGGGTTGTTTCTTGCCGCAAAAACCCCCGGCCAGCCACGTCATATCGTCGCTTACCATATCCACGGTTTTCAGCATTTCAAAGGCGATGCCGGAGATGGTGGTCTCACGGATCGCACGGCCAATCTTGCCGTTCTTGATTTCATAGCCCATCTCTACCCCGAACATAAACTCGCCCGTTGTGTCGGCCTGGCCGTTTCCGGTCTTGACCAGGTAGTACCCGTCGTCAATGCTCGCGATCATGGCGTCAAGTTTGTCATTTCCCGGCAGAATGGCGGTGTTACGCATACGGATGAGCGGCTCGTCGGAAAAGGTGAAAGCGCGGGCGTTGCCCTGGGGTTTCACGCCGAAATGACGGGCGCTCTCCCTGGAGTGCATGAAACTCTTCAGTATGCCTTTCTCGATGAGCAACGCGTCTTCGGCGGTTATGCCTTCGTCATCAACATAGACCGGTACGGGGCAGCGTTTCCCGAGGGCAGTGTGGGCGAAGTCCACCATGGTTACCAGTTCGCTGGCCACCTGTTTGTTCATGTTATGGGCGGCGACGGAACCGCCCAGGACTATGTCCGCCTCGACGGTATGGCCTACAGCTTCGTGTGCCAGGATGCCGGCAAGGTCAGGATGCAGCACACACCTGTGCAGCCCGGCTTTGGGATAGATCCCTTCGCGCTTACGCATTAACGCTTCATGAAGCTCATCCACGCCTTTCACAAGAAGGCCGGGATCGGTAAACAGCGCGTCAAACCTGCCGAACCCCCCAAAGAGTGCATAAAGATCCACCGGGACCCCATCGGGTGTATCGGCGGTCATTGTCACATAGACAAGGCTGCGCGGCAGGAAAGCGTGGCTGTCGGCGCCGTCGCTCACCGCAAGCAGCTTTTCGATACCAAGGCAGTTTACCGTCACACTTCGGCTGGACAGATCTTTGTATTTTTCCTTGATCATGCCGTCAAGCGCCATGGCGAAGTCTATTAAAACACCCTGTGGGATTACATCCCCCGGCGTTGTTTTAAGGGCAACTTTGTCTTGCGGTACGCCTGGCAAGGGCGGCAATCCTTTTTTCACATGTGAATCCATAAACGCCGCGTTACCGGCGGCGGCAGCCAGCACGTTTTTAACACTCTCATCCGTGTACTCCGCGCTTGAGGCAAACCCGAAGGTGCCTCCCCGGTACACACGCGCCGACACGCCGCCTGTTGCGCTCTGTGCGTTGGCAACCATATTGCCGGCCAGAAGCGACACCCGCCTTGACGTGTTGACATGCGCGCGCAGCTCGGTGTAGTCCTTAAAACTGGCTTTATGCGCGCTCACCAAATCCTGCAACATACGCTGTTCCTCCGTTCTCTATCATTCTTCCTGAATAGGAACATTATCTCCCCCTTCTTCCAGTCCCAGCTCGTCTGTTCCAGGAGCAGGGGCCGCAGGCGTGGAAGCAGCCGCTGGCTCTGCCTTTTTCTTTTTAGCCCTGGGCGCCACCGGGAGGGAATAGCGGGTGGTTTTTAACCGTCCAACATTTCTGACAACCGAGATGTAAATGACCAGAACGATGGTCACCACCCAAACCTGCCATGAGCTAAGTACTGATACGATAATGTCTCTCACTGATACTCCAGGTATACACTTACCATAAAAAGGGGAATAAGGGAATAGGGGAGTAAGGTTCTTGTTTATAAGCCTTGTATGATGCAACAAGCCAGGATTTCAAACAATGACCCCTACTCCCTTACTCCCCTATTCCCCTACTCCCCCATTCCCCTATATAATAACCCCATGAGTGACATTCACTTTACAGTGCTTGACCTGCTTGACCTCGATTTGAAGGAACACAACTCCCTCAACCTTAGATGTATAGGGGGAAGAAGGGGGCTTGTAAAGGAGATTGGCACACCGGACATTAACCGGCCGGGTCTTGCCCTGTCGGGCTTCTTTGATTCTTTCGCCAATGACCGGCTTCAAATCTTTGGACGGGGGGAGACCGCGTATCTTAATAAATTGGAAGATGATAACACGAGCGATACCATACAGAAGATGTTTGAATTCTCCATCCCGTGCTGTATTTTTACCCATATTCTCTCTCCGGGGAAGAACTTTACCGAGATTGCCGAGAAAGTGAATTGCCCCATCCTACAGACGGATCTCCCCACATCCGAATTCAGCACGAGGATAACCAGGATACTATCGGGGATTTTCGCACCCAGGCAGAGCATCCACGGGGTTCTTGTTGAAGTCTACGGCCTGGGGATTCTCATCCTGGGGGATTCCGGGGTGGGGAAGAGCGAAACCGCCCTGGAGCTTATTCACCGGGGCCATCGTCTGGTGGCGGACGACGTTGTGGAAATTCACTGTGTAAATGGCAATATCCTTATGGGAACGGGAGCCAATAAAATTATTGCCCACCACATGGAAATACGCGGCTTAAGTATCATCAATCTGACCAATCTTTTCGGAGTGGGGGCCATTAGGGACAGAAAGGAGATACAGCTTGTTGTAAAACTGGAAGAATGGGACTCCCACAGGAACTACGATCGAATAGGTATTGAAGAGCAGTACATGGAATTCCTGGGCGTCAACATTCCCATACTGGATATACCTGTGAAACCGGGCCGGAATATACCCATCATCATAGAAACAGCGGCGATGAACGAAAGACTCAAGAAGATGGGTTATAACGCGGCAAAGGAATTTAACCAGAACATTCTAAAGTGGCTGGAGAGTGATAACGCGAGGGCGGTTTATTTCGGCAGTGAGGATATAGTATAAGGTAAAAAAATGACTGAGCAGGTAGTTAAAATCATCAACAGGGCCGGAATACATGCCAGACCAGCGGCGGTTGTCGTATCAGCGGCAAAAGATTTCAAGGCAAATATCTACTTTGAGAAAGGGCATGACAGGATAAACGCGAAATCCATTATGGGTATACTGACACTGGCGGCGACTTACGGTACGGAGATCAACATCATCGCGGAAGGGGAAGATGAAGAGGCCGCCGTGGAAACAATAGTCCGGCTTTTTGAGACAAAATTCGAGGAAGAATGAATGATTTTTCGGCTTTTGGGAGTATCATTCTGTCCGATACTTAGGTATAATTGACTTGCAAGCAAGTCTTGTATTTTTTCGAGCCAGGCTTTGAAAAAGCCGGCCCTGCAAAAATACGGTCTCAGCAGATAGGGGAACGGGAAATGAAAAAACCTACTGAACGTCAGCAGGAAGTGTTGGACTTCATCGCGGGCTATATCAATACCCATACGTATCCGCCAACAATAAGGGAAGTAGCCGATTTCTTTTCGATCTCGGTAAAAGGCGCCCATGACCACCTTGCGGCCCTAAAGAAAAAAGGCCTCCTGAAACAGGGTGACAAGAGATCACGAACCATTGAACTCGTCAGAACCGGGGAGGAGGGAGACGATTTCATCGAAATCCCAGTCCTGGGGACCGTGGCTGCCGGGCGGCCGATTCTCGCGCTGGAGAATATGGATGGTTTTATTAAGTTGCACCGTTCTTTTGTCAGAACCGGCGGGAAGTACTTCGCACTCCGGGTAAAAGGGGATTCCATGGAAGGCGCCGGCATAATGAACGGTGATACAGCGGTAATTGAACAGGGAGAAATCGTCAGGAACGGGGAAATTGCCGTCGTCATGCTTGATGACGATGCGGTAACGCTTAAGACATATTACCGGGAAAGCGCAAGGATCAGGCTCCAGCCCGAAAATTCCAAATACTCCCCGATATATTGCAGCCGGGACGTAAGGGTTCTTGGGAGGCTTGCCCACATTCTCCGTTCCTATGGCTAAAAAGAGCGGTTCCTGGCTTTTCCTTGGGCCTGAAATTGGTGAAAAGCAAACAGCCATAGACGAAATCAAGAAAAAACTCTCCGAAAGCGGAGGATTTGAAGAAACAGTTTACTATGCCGGAGAAACAACGGTTTCCACGATTGTATCACATATTCGAAACGCCTCCCTTTTCGCCGATTCAAGGTTCTTCCTGATTAAGTGCGTCGAATTGATTAAGGGCAGCGAAAGGACCAAAAAGAAAGACGACACCGATATCTTGCTCTTGTCTTCGTGCCTCGCGTCTCTCCCTGATGAAACCTTTGTCGTCCTCGTCTCGGAAGAAAAGGGTGTCGCGAAGGGCCTTGAGAACGCCATCCCCCAGGCAAATAGACGTATCTTCTGGGAACTGACGGACAACCGGAAAGCCGATTGGGTAAAAACCTTTTTCGCACAGGAAGGCTTCAGGATAAGCGCCGATGGGGTAGAAACCATACTGGAACTGGTGGAGAACAACACCTCCGCCCTCAGGCAGGAATGCTCGCGGCTAACCCTCTTTCTGGACAAAAGCAGGGAAATCACCGGGGAGGAAGCTGAAAGGTGGCTCTCCCACACGCGGGAGGAATCGGCATTTACCCTTTTTTCGCGTATCGCCGCCGGGGATTTCACGCGGAGCCTTGAATCGATGAGGATGCTGCTCGCGGCAAAAGAACCCGCCCCCGCGATTTTCGCGGCCCTC
>JGI24698J34947_10001901_pt1 | contig 11135 bp, 7 predicted proteins | sample TergutMp193P3_FD_34947 | JGI IMG/M metagenome (IMG submission 34947)
AGTGTGGGAGTATTTCCCGATCATCGTGGAATCTTTCCAGATGGACAAGCCAATCGACGGCGTGTGTCCGTTCAACTTCAACTATAAAGTGGACGGCCAAAACAGGCCCGGCATGTACTACCGCCTGGTAGAAGAAGTCAATGCCGAACAGGGTGATCCATCCAGCGATGAAGGCGGCGACGAATGAAATTTTCCGCTAACAAAAAATACGTCTTTTACCCCGATATTAAAGGCAATCTTGATCTGCCGGAAAGCGAGCGGCTTTCGGCGGAGATTATCCGCCCGACCGCCGAAGATCATGGCACCCTGGTGTTTACGGAACTGGTCACACAGCAAAAGAAAGACGCAGCCGGCAGGGATTTTACCGCAACCTCGGCGCAGACCAGGTTCAACGCTTCGAAGATTCTCCGCTTTCATGTCGGCGCGATAAAAAATTTGATCATTGAGGATGCCGGGAAGGAAACGGCGATTACCAGCGGCGAAGAACTTGCCGGAGCTAGTTTCGCCGGAATGTTCCCGCTGGTAAGCGCGATCTGCACAGAGGTTTGCTCCGACAAAATTACCGACGCGCAAAAAAAAATCTCCGAATCGGCTTTGGCCTCCTTTGGGACGGATGGCACGAGCGCGAGCTCCGGCCAGAGTACGCCAAAGAAAAGATAGTTTTACGCGATTGGGTCATAAAACGGAGCGAGGTGCGGGACTACCTCGCTCCTGAATTTTGCGAAGCTTATAACTTGTGGGCAAAAATAAAACGCTATGGCTGGCCGCACGGTACTGGCTGGATACGGGAACCGGCGGCGCTGGTGGAAATGGTAGATCTGTTCGATGAAGAGCTGGCGTTATTAAAAGAACGGGAAAGGGAACGGAATGCAGGTAACAGACGAATTGCGGGTGCTGGTTGAGGCCGAGGTCGCCCGCGCTATAGACAACTTCAAAAAACTCAACGAGAGCGTTGGCGGCGCGGAGAAAAAAACTAAATCGCTCGGCGACGCCCTGGATTCTATTTCCAAAAAAAGTATGGCCCTGTCCGGCGCTATAGCAATGGCCGGCGTCGCCGCGATCAAGCTCGCCGGCGAGAATGAAAAGCTCAAGCTCTCCCTGGAAAACATGCTCGGTTCCGCGGGGGAAGCGTCCGCCGTGTTCGAGGATTGGCGGCGGCTGGGGACTTCGCCCGGTCTTTCTACCGATGAGGTCTTTACGCTTGGCCGGGCGATGGTTAACATGGGGCACGATACCGCATACGCTACCCAGACCATACAGATGCTCGGCGATGTGGCCGCGGGGACAGGCAGTTCGTTCGGCGCGATATCTGGTTCTTTTGAACGCGTGCGCGCCCAGGAAAAACTTACCATGCGGGATTTAACTAGTCTCCAACAACAGGGAATCCCTGTTCTCAAACAATTGGCAAAAGAACTGGGCACTTCCGAGGAAGGAGTGCGCCGCCTTGCTAACGAGGGCAAGCTCGGCTTCAGCGATCTGGAGCGGGCGTTCAAAGGCATGACTTCCCCGGGCGGGCAGTTCGCCGGCATGATGGACAAACTCTCCGGCACAACCCTCGAAAAATTTAACACCGCGACGGATGACGCTAAACAGGCGCTTGCCTCTTTCGGTGAACTGATGCTGCCTGTGGCGACAGAACTGCTTGACGGCGCAAGCTCGTTCCTGCGCGGTATAACCGACATGGACGAAGGAACCAAGCGCTTCGTTATCGGCATGGGCGGAATGGTTGCCGCTTCGGGGCCGGTAATGTTGGCAATAAAAGGGATACAGTTTGCCATGACTGCTGTTATGGCCAATCCGTATATGCTGGCAATCGCAGGGGTCATCGCGGCGGCCGGTACAGTAGCCGGTATTATTAACAAGCAGGCTAACGCGTACAACGATCTTCAAAACAAAATAAAAGAAACCGATATTGCCGCGTCAAGTTTGCTTAATACTTACGCGAATGGAAATAATGAAAAAACGCTGGATGAAAAAACCACCAAGGAATTAATAAAATTATATCCTGAACTGACCAATGTTATCAAGGCGAATAATACAACAGTAAACGAAGCGCTGAATCTCCAGCGGGAAGCAAACGAGCAAAGAGTAATAGACGCCCAGCGCAGAAGAATAGAGCTGATGCAAAGAGACCAGAGGGATCTCGGCCTGCTATTAAAAGAAATATCTGATCTTGAAAAAGAAATAGAGAATTCGGGGGACGGAGGCACTGGCGCGGTGAATCAAACTCTTAGAGACAACATTAGGGACCGCGACTACCTTATAAGTAAAATAGAAAGCCAGCAGGAAGAGATAAACGCGGCTCTTGCTGGTATTGGAAAGATGCTCACGTTGAACCGCGAGATTATAGACATACCGGTCTCCGTTTCCGTATCGGCAGATACGGCGGAGCTTGAACCGCCTCCGCCAACACCTGTATTGAGAAAACGGTGGCAGGACTGGTACGGCGAAATCGCGAAGATCGACCCGGCACGGATCGGCAACTCTGGCGCCAGGGCGGCTGAACTATACCTTGCCGAATTCAGCCGATCCTTCGAGGCAGGAAAAACAGCATTCGCGGCGTTAGGCGAAGAATTCAATGTCGCCGAGGTACTGCGCAGCCAGCAGGCGGAAATTCAAAGAGCCATGGTAGAACTTTTTTCAATTAATCCCGCGGATACAGACGCGCAGTTTACTACAATTAGCGAATCAATAAAACCGCTCATTGAAGAATATAAACGCCTGGGCGTTGAGATCAATGCGGCAGAAGACGCTATGAAAGCGGCCGCAATTCAGAAAGAATTTGAACAAACCGTTGCCGATATAACCAAACGAATAGACGATTTCAGCAAGTCGGAACGACAACTGGCGCATGAAGCCGAATTGGCGCGGATCGGGCTTTCCGCACAATCTGACGAAGCGCGAAGGTTGATGGAAGCCATGGACGCGGAAACCGTAGCGCGTATCCTTTCCGAATTGGACAGGGAAGTACAGAATCTCACCAAAGACCAATATGATCTTGCGCTGGCAACGCTTGAAGCGGCTGGCGCAACGGGTGAAGAAATAGAAAGAGCAGAAAAACTGATAGGCCAGCTTAAAAAGGTAAAGCCGGAAGCTGATGATGCGGAAGAGGCAATAAAAAGCCTCGGCAAATCCCTGATCGATCTTGGTTCAGGCGCGGTTTTAAGCGGCCTGGAGGAACTGGGCAGGGCTTTCGGGCAGGGTACAAAAGCTGAAGAAGCGATGCAGGACGCCCTCACCTCCATGAGTCAGGAAATTCTTAACGCCCTGCCGAATCTTTTTTTACAAGCGGGATTACAGCTGATCGCGCAGGGCGAATGGGCGCTTGGTCTTGGATTTATTGCCGCGGCGGGATCGGCAGCGCTTGTCAAGGGCTTTATTGACGGCAGGATCGAAGAGGAGCGGTCCGCCAAGGCGAACGCTCATGGAAATGTTTTTAATGCTGCCGGTATTCAGACTTTCGCACGCGGCGGGGCTTTCACAAATCAAGTTGTACAAAATCCGACGCTCTTCAAATTCGCGCGGGGAACCGGACTTATGGGAGAGGCTGGACCGGAAGCGATTATACCGCTCACGCGCATGGCCAACGGCGACCTCGGCGTTCAAACCGCGAACGGCGGCGGCGCGCAGGTAACGGTCAATATTATTAATAATACCGGAGCCGAAGTACGTCAGGAAGAAACAGAAAACGCCGATGGAAGTAAACAATATGACATCATTATCGGCGAGATGGTAAACAGGCATCTCTCGTCCGGCAAGGCCGACCGCGCCTTAGGCGGACGCTACGGCTTGCGGGCAGCGGGGGTATAAATGGCGGATATTTTTTGGCCGGAAGCGCTTCCCAATACGCTGCTTATAGATGGGCTTTCCGCAAAGCGCAGCTCGGGCGTTATCCGCACACAGATGGACGCGGGTCCGAAAAAAGCGCGCCGGCGGTATACAGCGTCTACCAAGATCTTTATGGGCAGGATGATTCTAGACGATGGACAGCGAGCTGTGCTGGATCAGTTTTACCATACCGCTCTTGCCGACGGCGTACTGCGCTTTAATTTTACAGATCCGCAAACCCTTGAGACAGCGGAATTCCGTTTCACCGGGGATTATACGGAAAATTCATCAGACGGTATGTTTGAAATTCAAATGTCCCTGGAGCGCCTGTGAGCCGCATATCCCCCGACGCGACGGCCGCCGTCCTCGCTCCCGAAACAGAAAAGGTTTTTCTCCATATTCTCACAATCGAAGTTTCCGGCGGCGCGGTACTGCGCTTCGTGGACAATAACCAGAATATCACATCACGCGGCAGCGAGTTTGCCGCCGCCGGGTTTACAATCATCCTGCCGGAACAGACGGACAACGCGCCCCGGCCGTGCCGCCTGGCCGTCGACAATACCGACCTGTCAATTTTTCAGACCATCAAGCAGGCCGCGGGGCGGGAGGTTACCGTTACGGTCTGCGTTATCATGGCGGACACGCCGGATGTTTACGAACGCGGGCCGCTCAAGTACCGCCTGCGGAACGTGCGCGCAAGCAAGGAGACTATCGAGGGCGAAGTGTACGACTTCTATCTTGCCGATCGCAATTTTCCAAAAGACGCATACACGCCTGAGGATTTTGAGGGGTTGTTTTTCTAATGTACGAATGGGTGAAAAAATATATCGGTATTCCTTTTATATCAAACGGCAGGACGACTGACGGCTGCGACTGCTACGGCCTGGTAAGGTTAGTTTTGCGTAACGAGTACGGTATTGAATTGCCGGAATTGTCAGATAATTACGCCGACGCGATGAACGTCCGTGAAACGGCGCGGCTTTTTGCCGAAAACCTGCCGGTACTGACGGCGGAAAAAATTGACGCGCCTGAAGAAAAAGCGGTTGTAGTTATTACCGAACACGGCGCTGCCGCCCATATCGGCATCGCCGCCGGCGGCGGATACATCCTGCACGCCGGAGTAAAAACAGGCAGCGTCTGCCAGCGGGAAACACACCCGGGGCTGCGCGGCCGCATAGAGGGGTACTATCGTGTCGGTTAAAATTATCGCCGAGCTTAATCCGTTCAGCACACAGCGCGTAAAGCTCTCCGCCGAAGCGAAACCAATCGCGGAAATTTTAAAGCAGTTAAACTCCGGACTTCCGCTCTCGCAGGCGCGGGTTTGCCGTAACGGCGAAATTATTACCGATTTCTCAAAAATGGCGCGTGACGGCGATATGCTCGCGGTTAAGTTTGTACCCAACGGAACCAACGAGGAAGCCGGCGGCGGAATGAAGATCGGCGGCTGGGGGTTGATTATTGCCGGTATTGCGGTTGGGGTGCTGACTTCGTGGACCGGCATTGGCGCGTTTGCCGGTGCGGCGATGGTTGGCTCCGGTATCGGTCTGGTTACCGGCGGCCAAGTCTTGATGAACATAAATATCCCAAAAGACAGCGAGAAGCCTGAAAGCGATCCTTCAATCCGCGGCGGGAAAAACCAGGCGCGGCCCCTCGGGCGCATTCCCATTCTGTTCGGGCGCCACCGCATCTATCCCGACCTTGCCGCAAACCCCCACACGCAAATTATCGACGGGAAACAGTACCTTACACAGCTTTTTTGCGGCGGCTGCAAGGATTACGTTATCGACAAAGACAGTTTCAAGTTAGGTGAAACGCACCTTGTTGATCTGTCCGAAACAAAAGATATTAACAAAATTCTCTCCGGCGCGGATCCTGTTATAAGGCTTGAAATACTGCAGAACGGCGAAGCTTCAAATTTATATCCCCATTGCGTCCACGAAGAAGCGCTCAACGCCCCCCTGCAGAAACAGATCGAAGGCGCGGACGGCAATATGATACCCGGCGAGATTATCTGTACCACGCCGGATAATACCGACGCGATCAGCGTCGACATCTTTTTGCATAACGGGCTTGGCAAATACAACAGCAGCGGCAAGGTCGTTTCGGCGTCGGTGGAAGTTGAGGCTTCCTGCAAACCATTTGGGGCGCCCGACCCCGAATATGCTCTCCTCGGGTACTTTAACAACGGGAGCAACGTAATCTCCGGCTCGGAGCTAAAAATAAAACGCTGTCAGATAACCAAAAGCGGCCTTGCCCGGGGAAAGTACACTGTCAAAATTAAGCGCGTAACGGCGGATTCTACCGACAGCAAGGTTGTCGATCAGGTATATGTCGGCTCGATCCGCTCCATAAAAAGTACAGACGATCTTGGGCAGCCGGTGCGCCCAATCCGGCCGGAAAGGCAGCAAAACCTGACAATAATCGCGCTGCGGGTGCTGGCCACAAGCCGGCTGAACGGCGTCCTCGACAGCTTCAATTATGTCGCGACCGCGAAAATGCCCGTCTATTCGGGTAACGGCTCCGGCGCCCTGTGCTGGCTGAATAACGCCGAAACCCGCAACCCGGCCTCCGCGCTCCTGTACGCCCTGCGGGGCCGCGCCGCCCAGCAGTCCGTCGATCCCGATGATATCGACTGGCCATCGCTTGAGGCGTTTTATGAATGGTGCGAAGAACACGATTATTCGTGTAACGCTTACCTGTCAGAAGCGGTTACCATCGCCGAACTTATGCGGATGATCGGCAGTACCGCCCGCGCCGACATTCTGCGAATCGATTCAAAAATTTCCGTGGTGCAGGATATCGAACGGCCTTCCCACATGCAGTTGTTCACGCCTAAAAATTCGATCGGCTATAGCATCACCATGTTCAACGCCGACGTTCCCGACGCTGTCGCCCTGCGGTTTGTCGATGAGGAATCCGGTTACGCGCAAAACGAACTGAAGGTTTACAACACGCCTGACGGCAACCGTGACGGCGAACCGGGTACCGTACAGGGAACCGATCTCTGGGGCGTTACAAACTCCGAACAGGCCCGCCGCATCGGAATGTACAATTACGGCTGCATGAAAAACCGCCCCTTCGTTCACACGATTGAAGTTGATATCGAGTACCTGTTATGCAGTAAGGGCGACTGGATACAGTACGCGGGCGACGTCGCGCTCACGGGATCGGTGCAGGGGCGGATCAGGGGCGTAGTCTGGGCGGACGGGGCGTGCGTCGGCATCGACACCGACGAGCCGGCAGTTATGACCGAGGGCAGACAGTACGCGGTCAGGATACGGAAATCTAATGGGAGCATAATTCTTAAGGACGCGATCTATTATCCGGGCAGGCTCCGCGAAAAATCCATTGCCTATTACCCGAGCGGAGGCGGGGAACCGTACGAGCCGTTTATAGGCGAGATGTACGCGGTCGGCGAGGACAATGAATACTACGAGCCGGCAAATGTAATATATTTTACCGAACCGCTGGAAGAAGGCGGCGCTCCGAAGGCCGGCGATATCTACGCCTTCGGCATTAGGGGATATGAAGCCCTCGATCTGATCATTACGGACATACAGCCCGGGCAGAATTTTACGGCCGTGCTTACCTGCGTGGAGTACAGCCCTGAAATTTTCGGCGTGGACGATCCCGGCTTTGTTTTGCCCGAGTTTGTAAACAGAATCACTCCCGTCTCCGGCGCCGTGGATTCCGGCGCGGTAAACCCCGACCGCTGGAGGCTCTTTGCCGCGTACCATGACGGCGAGGAAGAGCCGGAACGCCCTTCCGGCGACGGGCAGAACGGCGGCTGGCATTATGTGCAAACGCCGATGTCGCTCTGGCAGTCAACCAAGATGTCCGAGTCTGTTGAGAGCGGCGGATGGGGGACGCCCGTAAGGATAAAATCCGAACGCGGCAACGACAGCTTTGTCGCCGTCTGGCTTACGGTGTCGCCCCAAAGCAAAATCCTTGAGAGCGACAATAGCGGCAATATCCTTAACGGCCTGCTGCCGTTTACCTCCCAGGCGAGGCTGTTCAGATGGAATTCCCACGTTTCGCAGGATGTTGAGTTTTCCGTGCCCGGCGCTCCCCAGGGAATTACGATAGATCAGAACGGGCTTGTCACGGTCGCGGCGGACGCCGTCCTGAACGACGACAGCCGCGTAACGGTGCGGGCGGAATACCAGGGGAATGTTTATACAGAAGATTTATTTATCACAAAAGAAAGAAGCAGTTCGGCCCCGCTCTATCTGGGGACGGTCAATGAGTTAGGCGGCACGGCGGACGTCTCTGTTATTGGAGCCGGTAGCGTGCGGGCGAGGCAGGGAAACTACGTGCTCGCCGTCGCCCCGGTAAACGGGCAGGCGGCCGGCAGCGTTTTCCAGTGGACAGGCGCCGCGTGGGAGTACCGCGCGCCGGCGAACAACACCGATTTGTATCTGCGCTGTTACAAAGACGGGCTTGACGTGCCGGAACTGGCTGATAATGTGGAGTGGTTTGGAAGCGTCATCGCGGGGCTTCTAATTGCGCAAAAGGGGTTTATCGAAGCGCTGGAAGTGGTTGGCTTAACACTAAAAAATCCGGGGTTTATTCAAAGCGACGGGTTTGTTTCACAAGATGAAGCGACGCCGCAAAAACCGGCCGCCGGCTTTATAATCAGGCATAACGGAGAAGTTGAATTTTATAGCGGGAAATTCAGAGGCCGTATTGAGGCAAACGAGGGATGTTTTAAGGGCCGCGTCGAGGCAAGCGAAGGATATTTTACAGGCGAAGTAAACGCTACCTCGGGGGCCTTTAATAATATAAAAATTCAAGACTTGGAGTTGCGCGGCGATATAATATATGAAGGCGGCAACAAAAGAGCAAAGAATATACTCAGATCGCCGATAGGCGACATCTTGCTGGCAGGCACATATACTACTGCGCAGCTTGCGTCCGCTCTGACTAATTATTTTGGCGAAGCTGTGAACGCCGATGCACGCAACAATGAATTTAAATGCAGCGGCTCTTTTCATTTGATAGGCGTAAACCCAGCCGACTATGACGACGTTGTTATCGCGACCAGCATAGTATGGACCAGAGCATCAAATACATGGGGGTTTAGAGGGCAGTCGGTAAAAAATTTCACTTCTTTCTTTTTTGATCTTTCGAGTTACCCCAACAGGACATTCGATTTAAACCTTTGTCTGTGTTAAAAAAATCCTTCTCTCCAGATCGCGTGAAATTCATAATGCCTGCTTTTTTTATCCATAAACAAAAAGCGTTGAGAGTAGTCAGGGTAATAAGACAATGCGAAATCGTCAACGTCATCAATAATTTCTTCCGGCTTGGCCGAGTCTACCACGTTCCAGCCTTGAAAAGTATGCCCATACCTTTCGAGCGTACCGCGTCCGGACACGGGAACATCGCGTGCTTCATACGGATAAAACCTGTCTTTTTCCCAGGTGTATCCCGTGGCCGTTATGGGATACTCGTTATCATCCACGGGAACTTCCCCGGAGGTATGCCCCTCGCTGTGGTAGCTTACGGTCAGGTATCCCTGTTCGTTTTTGTTTTCATCGTTCATATTCCCATTATCGCACGAGAAAAACAAACAAACCCCAACAAGAGATAAAAGCAGCTTCTTCATATATATATTATAATTTGTTTTATTTTCCCGGTCAATTTATCTCCTTTAGGGTAACCGCCGCCGGCGCGTGATACACTAGCCTCATGGCATACGAAAAAACGGAATGGACAGCCCGTCAGGGCGTAAATCTCAACAGATTCGAGAAAGACCAGGAGACAGCCAGATCGGTCGTTTTGCACAACTCCCCCGGCGCGGTAACCCAAGGGGGAACCAAATTCAGCGCCGCCAACATGAACAAAATTGAGCAGGGCATCTATGACGCGCACGAGGGGCTGGACGCGTTAAACACGCGAGTTGGCCGTGTTGAGAATACGGGCGATATATCAGGTAAAACCGACAAGGTAGCAAACGCGGTCAACAACAACTTCGCCGCCTTGGACGCGGGCGGAAATTTAAAGGACAGCGGTAAAAAGCCTGCCGACTTCGCGTCGGCGGCGCAGGGCGCGAAAGCGGACAGCGCGTACCAGAAACCGTCCTCCGGCATACCAAAAAGCGATCTTGCCGGTGCGGTACAAACAGCCATCGAATCGGCCGTCGCCGGTACAACAAGAGCTTCAGAAGCTGATTTGTTAAAAATGGTTAACATCCAAAGCGGCAACCTGATATTCCAGGGTAATTGGTCGTTTTCTTCAACTGGTGTTCTGGCTAAAAGCGGCGCGGAAGCTAGAGTTATATCAATTCCTGTCAGCAAAACGCAAAGCACCGATGGTTTTATTGACTGGGTATCCCAGGATGCCGTATGGCCGACAATAACAGGATTGGGCACTACGCCGAATATTGCCGGCGGCGGCCATTCGATAACAATCCCGATTTGGACAGCAATCATAGGAAGGCATACCAAGGGAGGCTCACAAAATGCCGTCGCTTTATATGCGTTACTATATAACCAAACAAATCCGACTGATTTTTTACAGCCGGGTGATATATTTCTTTGCGTAAGAGCCGGGAATAATCCTGATAAATTGCTGCTTGGTAACGGATTAGTTATCGGCGGGGGAGTTAGCGTTGTTAACGGGGGAATAAAAATTTCCGAGCTAGACAATAAGGCCGACAAGACAACCGCCTATATCCTCAACGAGACGGAGATCGATGCGACAGGGCTTGATCAAGATAATTTTTATCCGGTTACTATACCACTTAAAACTACTACTCGGTTACGCAATCACCGGATAGAAGTATATGCCAACGTAGACAATTCAGGCGCGCCTGCATGGAAAGGACTTACGGTCGGTTTCATGGTAAGGAAAATATGGGAGGTAGAGGGAAGCGGATATGGCAGCGTGCCTGATCTGGGAAGGAGAGTGCTTACGTCGGTTTTCGCTTATGTTTCAGAAGGCGGCGACCCTGTGAGAAGTTTATATCAAATATATCAAACAAGCACTGAAGTAGTTTACGTCCGCGGCGGCGGGAGATACTATTTCCAATGCTCGCATGGAATTATCCCCCAGCTTCATCCCGGCGGGTACGCGTGGTCATTGAGCGGTTCGTCCGGCAGTGCTCCGGTACGGCATAAAAGCGACGCGGCTTTGACAGTAATCGTTCCCGATTCAAACTACAAAGCAGACGCTGCGAGCCCGGTATTCACCGGCACGCCAAAGATTCTTGACGCGAACGGCAGCCAAAACAAAATCGCCGTAGTACCAGACGCGTCTGCCGCGGCTGAAACATCGCTTCCTGTAGGTACGTATATTTTCGCTAT
>JGI24698J34947_10001902_pt1 | contig 11134 bp, 3 predicted proteins | sample TergutMp193P3_FD_34947 | JGI IMG/M metagenome (IMG submission 34947)
TTTTGTCGATGTCGGGAAAGGCCTTTTCGATATAATAGGGAAGCCCCTGCGTTATGGGACAAAAGTTCGCGTGCACTTTTTCTTCGTAGGAGGGCATGTCGCGGAAGTGCGGCAGAAGCACATAGTCCGCGCCCTTGTTAAGACAGTCCTGCACCGCCCCATGCGCGATCTCCGCCGGAAAACAGTAAGTTGACTCCGCGCGCGCGACTCCCTCATGCGCCACCTCAGTAGAAAGAAAAGTTTTAATTCCCAACTCGTGAAAAAACCAACTGTACAGCGGATACAAAGTGTGAGCCGAAAACGCCCTCGGAATACCAACTGTAAAATTTTTCTTTTTTATCTCAAGCAGAGGCGCGGCAAATTCTTCAAATAACATTTTCTGCCGCTTCTCGACATAATCGAAGACCGGCACGTCCTTAACATTTTTTCGCATATTTGTGTACTTGTTACAGCGTCCGCCGAACATGTACTTGTGGTTGTTGACGTTTAACACCTGTATCGGGCAGAGGTTTTCGCAGGACTGGCACTTGAAGACCCGCTCGTAGCCGATCTCGCGGTTAACGATGTCGTCGATAATTACACTCTGTTCTTCAAGAAGGCCGTCCGAGTGTTTGCGCTTTGCGAGTAACGCCACTCCGAAACAGCCCATAAGCTCTGGTGAGGGGGGAACAAGTATCTCTTTATTCAACAGCATCGCAAACGCGAGAGGAACGGCGGGGTTTTTCGCCACGCCGCCCTGCAAAAAAATCTTTCCGCCGATTGTGCGGTTGCCGACGACGCGGTTAAGGTAATTCGCCACGATTGAACAGACAATTCCGGCGGTGATGTTCTCCCTGCCCGCGCCCTGCTGCACCGCCTTGCGGATGTCGCTGTTGATAAAGGCGGAACAGTGCTCGCCGAATTTACAGGGCGCGTTTGCGTCTAACGCGATGGGGCCGATGTCCACCGCGCTGTGTATCGAAAGATCGCCTGAGGCGGACTCTTCCAGAAAGGAGCCGGTTCCCGCGGAGCAGGCTTCGTTCATCGCGTAATCAATGGGCACTCCGTTTTTCAATAAAACGTATTTCGCGTCCTGCCCGCCTATCTCAAAAATCGTCTCAACTTCTTTGTCAAAATAAGTCGTTCCCACAGAATGTGCGATAATCTCATTGTAAACTCCGGGAGTTTCCAGAAACACGCCGAGTATCTCTCTGCTGGAACCTGTCGTGGCAACGAGGCGTATGTCGATCTTTTTCCCGCCCGTGTCGGCGATGACTTTCTCCTGAATGATCGCCATGCACTCCTTCAGCGCCTTCACCGGATCGCCGTGGGTGCGCCCGTAGTGGCTCGCGACGATCTCATCACTTTCAATATCAACTAAACACGCCTTGGTTGTAGTGGAGCCGCCGTCAACTCCCAAAATATATCTGCGATCCGCGCGTACCTTGCCGCCTGATTTTTCAAAAACTTTTACCTTGTCCTTCCAATCGCGTAACGCGCCCAAAACGCCGAAACGAATCTCGTTGGGTCTGAGCAGTTTGTCCGCCGAAGGCAATCTGCTCCCCGACTGAGGAGCGAGAACCGCCGCGCCCAGCGCCTCGAACACAGGCGCGGTTTCGGGAATGATAAACTCGATCTGCGGCGCCTTTTCGCGGATAAAGCGGATGATGTGGCGGTTCAGCGTAATTCCGCCCGTCAGCGCCACGCGCCCGCTTGTTACCTTAGCCCTCTTCAAAAAGTCGATAACCTTCACCGCCATCACGTCGGAGAGCGAGAGCACAATGTCGTCCTTGGTCGCTTCCCGTTTGTTGAGCCGGTGGGTACAGTCGCTCTTCATAAACACCGAACAGCGCGTGGAAAGGGCGTGCACTTTGGCGGTGTCAGGCACCCTGTCAATGTCGTCGAGGGTCATGTCCATGCGGGCAAGCTGCTGCCTTAAAAATTCGCCCGTGCCGCTCGCGCACTTGTTGCCGGAAAAGTTGTTGATTATTTTGCCGTCAGCGTCCAGCGAGTAGACAATGAGGTCTTCGCCGCCCATGCTGACCACAGCGTCCGCCTTTATCCCCAGACTGCGAAGCGCCGCCTCCACGCACAGCGGCTCCAGAGTGCCGGAAACATCGAACATAAAGCGGCCTTCGTTTCCGGTTACGAGGGCCGGAATGCCTTCGGGTATTTTCCCCTTCTCAAGCAGTTTATAAACCGCCGCGCCAAAGTCGCCCTCGTGGGGGGTGGCGGCTGTCCATACAGCGCGCCCACCTTCCATAGAAGGGCTGTTATATTCAAAAAGAGCCATTTTAAGGCTGGTTGAGCCAATGTTTATACCCAGTGATTGCATTTTGCTATTTTAACAGGGTTAAGGGGGAGGTTCAATGGGGCAATTAAATAAACATAAGGATAACTTCTTATATAAAATTTTACAATTGAAAAAATTCATGGTAATATTATACAAAAGTTGAACTATGCTAAAAAAGTCTATATACGCAGCCGTCTGCGCAGCGCTTTTATTTACCATATTCCCGGATTGCAAAGGTCCGGCAGGTGAACCCAGTCCGCCCATGTATGGTTCATACCGGGATTTTACCGGTGAACGCCCTTGGGCCATTGGTGTATTTAATTTGAAAAATTTTATAAGATAGTAACCGGAATATAAAACAGGAGGGTGAACAGCATTGAAAACCGTTTTTATAGTTGATGACAACGATGTAAATCTCTTGGCCGCGGAAAAGGTCTTATCGAAACAGTACCGTGTTTTTACGCTGCCGTCCGCGTCTGATATGTTTGATTTATTGAAAAGAATCGTGCCGGATATAATATTGCTTGACATCTCAATGCCTAAGATGAACGGGTTTGAGGCCATGCGGCTGTTAAAGGGCGATACCCGTTATTCAAACATTCCCGTAATATTCCTTTCAGGCAGGGACGATACAGCGACAGAGGCTCATGTTTTTGAATTAGGCGCGCTGGATTTTATATCGAAGCCCTTTTCCGAAACCGTACTGTTGAACCGTATCAAGACACATCTGGGAATCGAAGAATTGATCCGCGAGCGCACGTCCATGCTCCAGCAGAGAACCGGTAAACTTCAGAGACTTCAAAACAGCATGGTGTCCATTCTGGCGAATATGGTTGAGAGCCGCGATAAATATACGGGCAGGCACATAGAACGGACGACGAAGTACATAAAAATACTTTTGAACGCGATGCTTATACGCGGGATATATTACGATGAAATAACCCATTGGAACTTTGAGGAAGTTATTTCATCGGCGCGTCTGCATGATATAGGCGAGATTTTTATTCCCGAAGACCCCTATAATCTGGAAACCGTCATTTCATCGGCGCGTTTGCACGATATAGGGAAGATCACTATTTCTGACCTGATCTTAAACAAGCCGGCCAAACTTACGGAAGAGGAATATGAGCTTATGAAAGCTCACGCTATCGAAGGAGAAAAAATTATCAACAGCATCATTGTCGAATCGGGGAACGAGGTTTTTCTGCAAAACGCCAAACTGTTTGCCGGCTGCCATCATGAACGGTGGGACGGCACAGGTTATCCGCGTGGACTTAAGGGCGCGGATATTCCCCTGCAGGGACGCATCATGGCTGTTGTTGATGTTTACGACGCGCTCATATCTGACCGGTCCTACAAAAGCGCGTTTTCGCATGAAAAAGCGGTAGAGATCATCAAGGAAAGCAGCGGCAGCCATTTTGATCCGAAAATTATTGAGGTGTTTCTTGAGGTCAGCGATTTATTCAAGGATGTGTAATTATGCCGGAAGTCCGCTCTTTCGCGCGTAAAATACCGGCTTCACTCCCGCTGTATTTACAGTTGACATTTGTGACTCTGGCCTTTGCCCTGTTGGTCGTCTCAAGCAGCATATTTGTAAATAATATGCTGGTGAACTACCTGAAAAGGGACGCTGTAAATATACTTATGCAGACTCAAATCAGGATAATGGACGATCTTCTGGAACCTGAAACGTTGATGATCCCCATCTCAAAGGACGTACACGATATTATAATACACGGCGGCGGCGCCGAAGACGTGCTTGAGTATTTCAACGGGATTTCCGCCGACTTGTACAATAAGGAAGAGGGATTTATATTTGACGGCCTTCACGGTTATTTTGAGGCTTTTGGGAATTTGCATATTCCCGCTCCGGGATGGATTGTGCCGGATGATTATGACGCGACAGAACGCCCCTGGTATAAGGCGGCTGTTGAAGCTAACGGCAAAATAGTTATAACGCCGCTGTTTTTGAGCCAGCGTTCCGGCGAATATGAGATCAATGTAGCGTGCCGTATCTTTGATGACTTCGGCGTTCCTCTGGGCGTAATAGCCATGAATGTACGGCTTCATAATATAGCGCAGTTCGTCGCCGACATGCACCTCGTTGAAGGAGGGTACGGGTTTTTAGCCAACGAGGATTTTGTGTTGATCGCCCACCATGAAGAGGAATTTGTGACGAGGAATATGAGCGAAATAAGTTCCGGATTCAAGCAAATTGTGGAAATAATGGAACAAGGGGCGAATTTTGCCAAAGTTGACGGAGACAATTACAGCGGCATAAGTTCGGTATTCTACTGTGAGCGGATAGAGAACGGCTGGTATTTGGGAATAATGACGCCGAGAAACGTATATTACAAAGATTTGAGAATGCTTATAACCTTCCTCGGCGTTCTCGGATTCGTTCTGATGCTGACGGTGAATATTATACTGATACAAATAGACGCCAGAAAAAGAAAATTGGACGAGGCGTTCAGGGAGCAGAGCGTTCATCTCGCGTTGATAGAAGAAACCAGGGCGTTGGACGAGCGCGTACAGCTTATGTTTGACGCGGCCCCTTTTGCGGTAAATATGCTTGATAAGGACTATAATATCGTTGACTGTAATCAGGCGGCCCTGACAATGTTCGGGATGACCGGCAAGGATGAATATATTGCCAAATTTCACGAGTGCTCGCCTGAGTATCAGCCTAACGGAGAGCCGTCGGCGGATATGTGGCGTAAATACCGCGAAACGGTATTTGGCGAACATGGCGGACGCTTTGAGTGGACGCACAAAAAACCCAACGGAGAGCTGCTTCCATGTGAAATCACGTTCGTTCGTTCAATGTACAGAGGACAGGAAATTTCCATAGGGTATACGCGCGATTTGAGCAAAGAGGCGTATATAAACGATCTCAAAGTAATGGCTAACACGCTTGACAGGCGTCTTGAACAGCAATCGCTTATGACATATATATCACAAAGCTTCCTGTCCGATGATGATATGGATACGCTGATAACAGAGGCCCTGCGCAAAATCGGCGAGTTTATGAGTATCGATCAGATACTTATGCACACAACGGAGGATGACGGGATTTCTTTTACCTGCAAATATGAATGGATAAATCCAAAGCTGAGGTTTCCGACGCGGGTGGGCGGGATTTTTTCAATAGGCAAACCTGTTTTGGATATTATTCACAGGGTTAAGGAACAGGGATTGTATTATGTGACATCCAACGATCCCGAAGTGAAAGAGGCAGTCGCGCCTTACAGGGTAAATTTCCAGAATTACATACTGACATGCGTCTTTCTTGGCGACGTATTGTACGCCGTGATTGATTTTGCGAGAGAGGGTGAGGACGAACTGTGGGATCAGGACAAACTCAACATGGCTACCTATGTGACAAACATCCTTATCGGCGCTTTGAATAAACGCACGGCGGAACTGCTGTTGATTACGGCGGCAAACACGCTTGACAAACGCCTTGAACAGCAGTCGCTAATGACATACATATCACAGAGTTTTTTGTCAACGGAAGACATGGATACATTAATAACAAAAGCCCTGCGTATGGTCGGCGAGTTTATGGGCGTTGATCAGATTCTTTTGCTTGAAACCGAAGATAACGGCAGTTTCTATACCTGCAGGAATGCATGGGTAAACCCGAAGTTTGAATTCCCAAACCGGGTTGGTTTAACTTTTTTGGTAACCAAACCTGTTACTGACCTCTTTCATAAGGTTAGGGAACAGGAATATTTTTATGTGACTTCCAATGATCCTGACGTGAGGGAAGCTGTCGGGCCGTACAGGATTGATTTTTACAATTATTTAATGGCATTTATATTTCTCGGCGATAAAATATGTGCCATCATTGATTTTTCCGTAAAGGAAGAAGACATCCAATGGGATCAGGAAAAAATCAATATGGCCGCTTATATGGCAAACATACTTACCAGCGCTTTGAATAAACGCACCGCGGAGTTCCAGTTGATTGCCGCAAAAGAAGCGGCTGAACAGAGCAACCGTTCAAAGGGAATTTTCCTCGCCCAGATGAGCCACGAGATACGCACCCCCATGAACGCGATTTTAGGCGTTTCGGAAATTCAACTGCACGACAAAACGCTTTCACCGATGGCGGCTGTAGCCTTCAGGCAAATATACGATTCGGGGAATTTACTGCTCAACATTATCAACGACATCCTTGACTTTTCCAAAGTTGAAGCCGGTAAACTGGAAATCGTCCCGGTCAAATACGACGTCCCCAACCTGCTCAACGACACCGTGCAGCTAAACAGGCTGCGGTTTGAAAGCAAGCCGATTGGCTTTATACTCAATCTGGACGCGAATACTCCGCTCGAACTGTACGGCGACGAGCTTCGCATCAAACAGATTCTGAATAATATACTTTCCAACGCTTTCAAATATACAGAAAAAGGGAAGATCGATCTGTCGATTCACGCCGAAAAGCAGGATGAGGAAACTGTGACGCTTGTTATCCGGGTGAGCGATACCGGACAGGGCATGAGAGAAGACCAGATCGAAAGGCTTTTCGACGAGTATTCCCGCTTTAATATGCAGACAAACCGGGGCATTTCAGGTACGGGACTGGGCATGAGCATCTCGAAGCGCCTTATTGATATGATGGGCGGCGTGATATCCGTGGAGAGCGTAGTCGGAGAAGGCTCGACATTTACCCTGCGCCTGCCGCAGAAAAACATTGGCTCAACCGTATGCGGAGCCGAAGTCGCGGAGAGCCTGCGGAATTTCAATTATCGCAGTATGCCGATTTCAAAAAAGGCGCAGCTTGAGCATGAGTATATGCCCTACGGCAGCGTTCTTGTCGTTGACGACATCGCGTCGAATCTATACGTCGCCAAAGGACTGCTGGCGCCTTACGGATTAAAGATTGAAACAGCCGCAAGCGGGATCGAGGCGATTGAAAAAATAAAGAACGGCAATGTATATGACATTGTGTTTATGGATCACATGATGCCTGTAATTGACGGTATGGAAACGACAAAAAAAATCCGTAACATGATGTATACTGGCCCCGTCGTCGCTCTGACCGCAAACGCCGTTGTCGGGCAATCGGAAGTTTTTTTAGCCAACGGCTTTGACGGCTTTATATCCAAGCCGGTTGATTCACGCGAACTTGACGCGATACTGAACCGCTTTATACGCGACAAACAGCCGCGTGAGGTGATTGAAGAAGCGCGGCGGGAGCAGGGCGAAAGAGAGAACGAAAATTCGTCATATCTCACAAAAAAGAAACAGCCCTCCGAATTTGAAAAATATTTCGTACTGGACGCGGAAAACGCCATAAAAATGATAGAAGGGCTGTTTGATGAACTGCCGGATGAAAGGGCTGTAGACTCTTATATTATCGCGGTACATGGAATGAAGAACGTTCTTGCCAACATCGGCGAAACAGAACTGTCCGCTGTCGCGTTAAGATTGGAAAAGGCGGGATATGAACAGGATATCCCCGTAATAACACAGGAAACCCCGGCGTTTATGGACGCGCTTAAATTCTTAGTCGGCAAATACAAATCTGAGGAAAATGACGATACGGCTGAAATATCCGCTGAAGACGCGGTTTATCTGCGGGAAAAATTGCTTGCCGTAAAAACGGCATGTGATGAGTTTGACATAACAGCCGCGAGGGAAGCGCTGGACAATCTGCGGCAAAAAGAATGGCCGCGCGGCGAAAATGAGATTCTTGATGAAATCTCCGTGCATTTATTACACAGCGCCTTCGGGAAGGCCGCGGCGGCGGCTGATAACGCCATAAGAGGTCAGGAACATCAATAAGGAGGCGGCGTGATCAACGACAGAAAAAACTTCGGCAGCATTCTGAATAAGCCCGCAAGCATAATCATCGTATTGTACTGCATTAATGAACTGGCGTTTTATATTTATTTTTATCCCGGTAATTATTTTGCGTGGGTCTGCCGCGCCGCCGCCGGCGTAATATTTGTGTCGTTATTTTTTCTCATATCAAGAATAAGAGGACTGACAAACCGGCAGTTGTCCATACTTGTCCCGTGTTCCATAGCCGTTGTGGAAATCATCACCTGTCTGATTGTGCATGTGGACAAGCAGTTGTATATTTTTTTGATGGGCATCGCGCTGTTAAGCCTGACCTATGTCGATATCGCGGGGCTGCTTGTTACGATTATATTCACCTGCGCGGCGTACGCTGTCATCACGATGGGATTTCGCATTCCGCAGACAGGCGCGGAATTCCATTTTGAATACGATCTGTCCAGCGTTATCAGCCTTATGATTATCGACTTTCTGATTTTCCTGCTCGGCAGGTACACGATAGGCGCGCTTGACCGTTCCCGGAGAATGGGGCAGACATTTGACAGTATTTTGGAGACATCGCCGAATCTATTTGTAATCGTAAACGATAAGGCAAAGGTAGAGTATATAAGTAAATCATTGACAGATATGCTCGGAATTGAGAAGCAGGAACACGCGGTCGGACTGCCGTTTACAGATCTATTTTCAACTGCCGAAGAAAAGCTTTTATTCGATGAGTTTCTGCGGCGTGAATGTCCGTTTGAAGAGACTTTTGATCTCCATTACAGCGGCGGCAAGCGGCACTGGTTTTTCCTTCGTACCGTCGCCATTGAGGAAAGCAAGGTCGCGCGCCTGTTTGAATGTGTGGAGATTACGCGCATTGTGGAATTGCAGCTTGCCGCCGAAGCCGCCACCCGATCAAAGAGCGAATTCCTCGCGATGATGTCGCATGAGATCCGCACTCCCCTGAACGCGATCATCGGGATCACGCAGATCGAACTGCAGAAAGCGGGTTTGCCGGACAAATACGCGGACGCGTTTGAGAAAATATACAATTCAGGAAATAGTTTGCTCTGGATAATCAACGACATCCTCGACATGTCGAAGATCGAAACAGGCAAGATCGAAATCAACCCCACGGAGTATACCACGGCGAATTTGATAAACGACACGATCCAGTTGAACGCGGTGCGTACCGTTTCAAAACAAATAGAGTTTATGCTCGACATTGACGAAAATATGCCGTCGGGGCTTTACGGCGACGAATTGCGGATTAAACAGATATTGAATAACCTGCTCTCAAACGCGATAAAGTACACTGAAAAAGGTTATGTGAAACTGACGGCAGGCTGTACGGCGGACGGCGATGACGTGATGGTGCGTTTCATCGTCGAGGACACAGGGCAGGGCCTGAAACCGGAAAACAAAGACCGCCTGTTTTTGGAATACTCCCGTTTCAACAACGATGTCAACCGCTCTACCGAGGGTACGGGCCTTGGTTTGTACATAACAAAAAAACTTGTGGATTTGATGGGAGGCGCCGTTTGGGCAGAGAGCGAATACGGCAAGGGCAGCGTATTTACCGTGATTATCAGGCAAAGGGTGGTTGACAGCGCCCCGATTGGCCGGGAACTTGCGGATAGTTTGCGGAATTTCAGTTTTCAAAGTATACCTCTCTCGAATAAAACGCGGCTGGTACACGAGTATATGCCATACGGCAGCGTCCTTGTCGTTGACGATGTCGCGTCGAATCTTTATGTCGCCAAAGGACTGTTGGCGCCTTACGGATTAAGGATTGAAACAGCCGCAAACGGGATCGAAGCCATTGAAAAAATAAAAAACGGCGGCGAGTATGACATTGTGTTTATGGATCACATGATGCCGGTAATGGACGGAATGGAAACGGTAAAGATCATACGCGGCATGGAATATTCTCACCCTGTCATAGCATTGACCGCAAACGCCGTTGTCGGGCAATCGGACGTATTTTTGGCTAACGGCTTTGACGGCTTTATTTCCAAGCCGATTGATTCACGCGAACTTGACGCGATACTGAACCGCTTTATACGCGACAAACAGCCGCGTGAGATGATTGAAGCGGCGCGGCGTGAACAGCATGAAAGCGGAAATTCGTCCGGCCCGGATCAAAACAGCAGGCAGGTTTCCGAAATTGAAAAATATTTCGTACTGGACGCGGAAAACGCCATAAAAATGATAGAAGAGTTTTTTGATAAACTGCCGGATGAAAAAGCTATAGACTCTTACATTATCGCGGTACATGGAATGAAAAACGTCCTTGCCAACATCGGCGAAACAGAACTGTCCGCTGTCGCGCTCAAACTTGAAAAAGCGGGATATGAACAGGCTATCACCGTAATAAAACAGGAAACCCGCGCGTTTATGGACGCGCTTAAATTCTTAATCGGCAAATACAAAACTGAGGAAAACANCGATACGGTTGAAATATCCGGTAAAGACGCNGTTTATCTGCGGGATAAATTGCTTGCCGTAAAAACGGCATGTGATGNGTTTGACATAACAGCCGCGAGGGAAGCGCTGGACAGTCTGCGGCAAAAAGAATGGCCGCGCGGCGTAAATGAGATTCTTGATGAAATCTCCGTGCATTTATTACACAGCGCGTTCAATAAAGCCGCCTCCGCCGCGGAAAACGCGTTAAATGTAATAAAAATATTTTTACTCTAATTTGCCCGAATAAAATTTTTGCATAACATAGAAAGCCGGTTTTCGCGCCTTGCGCTCTGCGTCGATTAATCCTTTGCGGTTAAAGCCTTCCTGATAGCGGTTGAGCCGGCGCGGACAGCGGAAATCGTAGAGTATCCAGGGAGCGGTTCCGGCAATGTAGGGGCATTTTTTGAAAGTTTCAACCTGCTTTTCGTATATGTACTTTTGTTTGTCCTCTGTCCACAGTTCGTCTATCGTTCCCCTTTGCCCCAGCCTTGCGTCCGCTCCGAATTCGCAGATAAGCACCGGCTTAACAGGCGCGGAGTTGGAAAGTATTTTAGGCAGTTTTTCAAAGTCGGGATCGTACCAGCCGTAATATTCGTTTATGCCGATAAC
>JGI24698J34947_10001903_pt1 | contig 11133 bp, 6 predicted proteins | sample TergutMp193P3_FD_34947 | JGI IMG/M metagenome (IMG submission 34947)
CGCTAATTGAGTGCGCCCGACGCGGCCTTTTAACTTTTTCTGTAAATGATACTATTTCTGGGCCTACACCGTATAGCATTTTATACATAAACGCCCTCACTGGTTCGGGCGCGTTTACCGGATGGGGCGTAGATCAACCAAATCAACACAGCGCAGCCTCAGCAAACTTCACTATATGCGAGAAATGCCGCGAGGGTTTTAACCTGAGCGGCAGCCGCCCAAATAGCGAAAAAAATCTAAAACTAACTAAGTTATCTCAAAAATGGCTCGAAGGCTTTAGCAATAATATGGAGCTATCGCCTTACGGCGCAGTAGACAGGGTTTTTGTGTAAATTATGGAATGTATATTCCATAAAAATATAATGAAGGAGATTTGCATGAAGAAAGGGATTATTGTTTTGCTGCTTGCACTGGTTGTCGTAAGCGGAGTGTTTGCACAGGAAGAAAAGTCTGCCGGTGCAAAGAGCAACTGGATTTCTGGTGAGTTAAGCCTTACGGGTGCTGGTGCAAGGTATGAACGTATGCTCAACGAAAATTGGTCATTAGGCGCAAATGCCTATTGGAATAATTTATTCCTTTTTTGGAATGAACTGGAAGTAGGGCTTTCTGCACGTTACTATCCGTGGGGTAAAACATTCTTTGCAGGGATCGGTTTAGGGTTTCACATTCATTCCGGCACGTTTGATTTTAAGTATACTTATGACGGAACGGAATATACCGGCACATGGTTTGGGGATATTTCAGGAGTTGCAATTTCACCTGAGGTAGGCTGGAAAATTGACGTAGGCAATGTTGGAGGGTTTTTTGTACAACCCGGCATAAAGGTCCCCATTACTTTCGGTTCTCTGGCGGCGTACAACGCTTTTATGGACAATGAATTTCGTGTAGGTGTCGGTTTTGTGGTATATTGCGGTCTAGGCTTTGCGTTTTAAAATATGATAAAACCATATTTTAAAATAATGGTGTACGGATAAACGGCACTTAATATTCCCGGCTGTAAAAGACGTTTGGGGCAGGTAATAGGGCAATGCGAAGCATTGACCCCTGCCCCAAATCAGCCGGAGCAGAGGGAACTAGTTTAATAAGTGTAATAGGTTTCCATTGCTTCAAACCTCTCGCGTACTCTTTGCAGAAACTCAAGTTCCCTGTTGATGGTTCTCGCGTAGTTGAGAGAACCGTTTTCTATCCTGAACGCTTCGTCTTCCCAAAATTGGACCCTCTGTAAATGTATCCAGCGGAAGCGCCTTTCGTTGGCTTTTTCGGCCCATTCAAGCGCGTTATCCCAGTAATGCAGGGCGGCGCGGAAACAGGTTTCGGCTATTTCAAGGCTTTCGAGATTCTGGTCTCTCCAGGGGGCGTTGTAGAAAAAGGCGTTGCGTTTGTTCCATTTGTTGCCCAAAAAAATGTACTGTTCAATAAGTTTCAGGTATATGTGCATGGTAAAAAGATAGCGGTACTTTTCCCACTGGACTTCATTTTCGATAGTGGCAAGCGCATAAAGCGGGTTCGCGAAATCGGCGTTCAGCGCCTGTTCAAGCCAGTAGATATTTTCCATTGTGTCGTCGGGGTATTGGTTGTAGTGAACGTGGAAAAGCCTGTAAAACTGTTCCTTATAGGTAACGTAATAGCCGTTTACGGGAATCGCGGCTGTGAGCAAAACTAGGGCAACGGCTGTTTTTAGGGCGGTTTTCACTATATATTCAATATCGGCATTTCAGAGAGTATGCTCCATATCTGCCCGGCAATTTCCTGCGCGTCTTTTGAGGCGTCTATTATTTCTACCTTAGCGCCCTGATTACGGTAAATTTCCAGCACGGATTTGTATTTTTCGCGCGCCTTTTTCTGGAATTCAAGATATTCGTAGATTTCCAGCGAAGCACGGCCGTTCATTCTTTCAAGGGCGGTTTCAGGCTCAATATCCAGAAAAATCGTCAATTCGGGGGCCGGAAAACTGGCGTTTAGAACGGCAGGCAGTTCATCGCCGCATTCAATGCCCTGATAAACGAGCGAAGACAGGGCGTACCTGTCGCTGACAACCAATTCGCCCCTTTTTATATGCGTCATAATGCCGTCCGGCCCGTATAAGTGCTCGTTCCTGTCCGCCGCGAAAAGGAAAGCCAGGGTTTCCGGCTTAAAGTTTATATCTTTTTTAAGCGCCATGCGTATAATACTGCCGATTTGTCCGTTTGTTGGTTCAAAAGTGGGGAAAAATACCGGCTTTTTTGCGCTTTTTAGGCGTTCGGTAAGCAATGTTAACTGGGTAGAAGTCCCGCTTCCGTCGCCGCCTTCAAAAACGGCAAAATTTTTAATAATGTCCATCTGTCGAAAAACTAGCATAAAAAGGCGATTTTTAAAAGTAGAACGCGGTTGAAGTTGATACTTTTTCCCCATAAGTATGTTATAATTTATAGGATAACAATAAATTTCCGGGTGAAATCTTGTCAATTTTTGAAGAAAAGGACGGGAAAAAGAAGCTGCCCCGTTCAATGTACGTTAAATTTCTCATTTTCCTGGGTCTGATCGGCCTGTCCGCGGCATTAATGCGGCCTGTCCAATCCGCTCTCAGCCGGCAGGTGCTTGAGATACGAGCCGGGTTTATCGAAAAACTTGAGGATTTTACCGGAATGGAAGTGCGTTATTCTTCTCTGCGCCCTACATTTTTCGGTTCGTTTGATATAAGGAACCTCAGATTTCAAAAAGGGGAAACTCCCTTCCTCACCGTATCCCGCATAAGAATTTATTTTTCATTATCCGATTTGCTGCTGCGTAAAAAATCATTTATACATAACGTTCAAATTGACCGTCCTATATTTCACATAGATGTAAACAAAGACAAGGATACTCTGGAAATTTTTTCATCCCTGTTGAAAAACAGCGAACCTGTAAGCAGGGAATCCTTTCTGCAGATCGCGGACTTTCTTCCGCAGCGCGCCGATTACCGGATACAGAATTGTTCTTTATTCATTACTGACGGTCAAATGCTGTACCAAATGGAAGGCATGAATTTATTTATCCGGGGAAATGGCGGTGAAATTACGCTTGACGGAAATTTCGGCGTGGAATGCAGGTACGCCGGATTATTTGACAAGACAATTATTGTCAGAACCGGCGTCGGCTTTAACGGCGTGTGTACCAACGATTTGGAAAGAGGCGGCGCGGAAATTGTTTTTTCAGACCTTACCTGCTTTGAACAACAGAATGTAACAAAGAGGCAGGCGTCTTTTTTCGGCCCGCCCTCAGACAGTCTTGGGATGCTTTTTTCGGTAAGCCCCATAAAAGCCGTTTTTTCATATGACGAAAAGGAGCTAAACCTGAAGCAGCCGGATGAAAATTCCGCTGTCGATTATTATTTTTACTGCGATATGGAAACAGGCGGCATTTCAGCCGGAATAAATTTCAATGATTTTTTCCCAGACGAAAAGATCGTTCTTTCAGATAGTTTAAAGGGCGCAAGACGCCTGCTTCAAACGCGGATAACCGGCGGTTCCTCGTTCACCTGTGAAACCAGCGGCGCTATGGATTACAAAGTAAATCTTAGCGGCGGAAATACCGGTTCTTCGTTGTCCGACGGTTTTATAATCAATTTTTATGGAAATGAGAACAACGTTGTTGTTAATGATTTCCGCCTTAATTCAGCATCCGCCTCAGGCGGTGTTTTTCAGGGAAGCCTGGGTTTTTCAGGAAATACGGGATTTGCCCCCTTCAGGCCCGTAGGAACGATTTTTTTCGACCGTTTCAGCCTTACAGGAAACGGAAGCGTCAACGCCGTTTTTAATGTGGCAAGCCGCAGCAGGGAAATTCAGATATCAAGCGAACAGGCAGGATTTTCACAGGCCGAATTCGGCGATCTGAATGTGTTTTTCTACCCTTCTGAAAAGGACGTTGGAATTTCCGTCTCAGGTTTATGCGGGAACGGAGGGGCGGTCTATTTTGACGCGATCTTAAACAGGAATCCGGGACGCCTTGAATCCTCCCTTGCCCTTGTATCCGTCTCTCTTTTTGAAATAACGGAGATTTTCCGCCCCTTTACCGCTTTTTTAGACCTGCCTGCCGGGAAAAGGTATTTGAAAAAAACTTTATTTGACACCGAGATATTTTTCTCGACCGACTTTAACAATATTATGTATAACGCCCCAAATATATACTTTTCAAGGGACGGCGCAAGAAGCGGAATGCTTTCGTTATCCGGCACAGACCGCCAATTTACGTTAAGCGAAGGAATCTTTTACGTCGATGAAAATGAATTTCTGCTTTCCGCAAATTTTAATTTTTCAAATCCAATGGAACTTGCTTTTTCAGTCAACGCGGGCTATCTTGATCTTTCGTGGCAGTTGGAGGGACAGCTTCTTGACAGAACAACGCTGATTATCCACGATCCGCACGGCCTTAACGCGTATGGGAGCGTGTCCAGTTCCGGCGCAGTGTCCGGCTACATTGAAGGCAAGGATTTCCCGATTCTTATAAACGCCCACCCTGTGTACCTCAATTTCTATACCGCCATGCGTTACAATTCAATCGATTTCTGGAATCTTGACGTGAATAATTTTTCCGCACGCGATCTAAATTCGCCTAACGGAATAAACTCTCTCAGTTTTTCAGGCGTTGCGGATCAGGACGGCGCGACTTTCAGGAATCTGACGTACAGCGACTCTGTAGGAATGCTTACCGGCAGCGCGGATTTTTCGTGGGACGTTGATTTTTCATACCTTGAATTTCTTGTCAATATAACGGACGGACACGAAGACGGAGAGTTTTATTTCCTGGAAGGCGTTCTGAAAAACGAGAATATAAATGTCCGCGCGTCGGTATCCCAAATGCATATTGACCGTTTTGTGGACGGCCCCGGCACGATGCTGGTCAGCGCGGAAGCCGATGCTTCCTGGAATTCAATAGATTCGTTTAACATAAGCATGGAACTTACGTCGTTATATACCAAGATTTACGGCGATGAGGTTCATGCTTCTGTCAGCATGGATATTTCCAACGATGAATTGAATGTCCGCGACTTAAAGCTGAATTACGGCAGAGTAAACGCCTTTTTGCCGGAATTGCAGTTAAGCCACTCAGACGGCATTTTATGGGCCAGCGCGGATATTAAGGGTTATGATCGCGAAAAGAGGCTTGAGGGAAAAATTGACTTAAACGTCAGCTTCGCGCAGACGGCTTCATGGCTGGAAATGGCGCGGGCGCTTGATAACTTTGAAGGAACTCTGCTCTTTGAGGATGTGCAATACGGGGATTTAACGCAGGACAGGTTTTTCTTTGAATTTTCAGGAAATGAAGGGGCGATTTCCCTTTCAGGCGGCACAAGGGATATGATACGCCTTGAAATGGACGAAGACGGCAATTTTTTCATGGGGCTTTCGGCTCCGGTGCCGATACGCTGTTCAATCGCGGGAACTTTCAGGAAGGGAATTCTTGACGCCCATTGCAAAAACTTTTTTATTGATATGGCGTCGTTATGGGCTTTGTTTGGAAGCGGGAATGATTTTAACGTTTCAGGCGGTTACATCACCGGAACAATTGATATACGCGGCCCTGTCTGGAATCCTGAATTTTTCGGCGAGGGCAGGGGTTCAAGTTTCCGCCTTCAGGTTCCCAGCTTTATAAGCGAGGACATAAGGCCCGTCCCGTTTGAGGTGCTTGCGGAGGGATACGAAATGACATTCGGCCCTGTTGTTACAATGTCCGGCGCGGGCGGCGGGCAGGCCGCCGGCTGGTTACGTTTTGAAAATTGGGCTCCGGTAAACGTCGGGCTGGAAATCTCCGTACCACGGGAAAGCCCGATCCCGTATGACTTTAACATAACAGGTTTTTTGGCAAGCGGAAACGCTTCTGGAAATCTTGAAATAGCCATAGACACAAATATGGCGCTTGTGGAGGTCAGGGGCGATCTTTTTTCAAATGACGCCGAGATTGGCTTGAATATGGGCGAATTGATGAATAATTCGGATGACAACCAAAATTCGGATTTTCTTTTTCACACTTTTGTTGAAATGAAAATTACCTCCGGTTCAATGGTGGAATTTGCCTGGCCGAATAAAGACAGTCCGATTTTAAGGGCCAACCCTGAAATGGGGACTGTATTTTACGTCGCTTCCGACACACAGACCGCGCAGTTTTCACTAAACGGCGATATAAAAATACGTTCAGGCGAGCTTAATTACTTTGACAGAAGTTTTTATATACGTCAGGGGAATATTGTTTTCAAGGAAAATGAAATGCGGTTTGATCCCCACCTGAGCGTCAGGGCGGAAATGCGGGATCGTTCAGACACCGGCCCGGTAACCATTTCAATGATCATTGATAATCAGCCTTTGTTCAGTTTTGAACCGCGTTTTGAGGCGAGTCCGGGCTTGACACAGCTTGAAATATATTCGATTTTGGGGCAAAATCTGAACAGCATTCAGGGATATGAAAATGCGGATATGGCCAACCGTATTTTGCTTGTTTCGGCAACCGATATTTTGACGCAGGTTGCCGCAAATTCGAATGTTTTGTCCCAGTTTGTATTTACGCGGCAGTTTGAACGGCAGATAAGGAATTTCCTGGGGCTGGATATGTTCAGCGTCAGAACCAGGTTTTTGCAAAACGTGGTCGTATCAAGCGCTATGGGGCTTGGCAGACAGGCCCCTGTTGACAGTAATAACCGCGTTGGTAACTATTTTGACAATACAACTGTTTTTATCGGTAAATACATAACCCAGGATATGTTTATCCAGGGTATGCTTGCGATGAAATACGACGAAAACAGCGCATTATTCGGCGGTATAAGGTTTGAACCTGATATAGGAATCGAATTGCAAAATCCGCTTTTCAACATACGCTGGGATTTTTACCCGTACCGCCATCCTGAAAACTGGTGGGCGAACGATAATTCAATTACTCTAAGTTGGAGTAAGTCATTTTAGGAGTTTTGATGAGGTTTAGAGTTTTTGTTTTTTTATTGTTCACAACAGCCGTTTTGTGCTTTTCCCAGGAACCCGTACCCACACAGGGGGACTGGTATCAGGGAAAGCCGATAAAAGAAATTATTTTCACAGGATTAAAAAACGTAGCGCAGACGGAACTTGACGCATTGATGAATGTTTACAAGGGGCGTCCTTTCAATGACAGCGTTTTCCTGGAAATACAGGGCAAACTTTACGCCCTTGAATATTTTGACCGCATAGAGCCCAGCATCCACCGCGCCGACGCGTCCGGCAGCGAAGTAAATATCAGGTTTCACGTAATTGAAAGGCCTGTTATCGGGCGGATACAATTTGTCGGAAATTCGGGACTTAAGCGCACCGAACTTATGGAGGTAATCCGATCCAAAGTCGGCGATGTTTACAATCAGGCGAAAGTCCGGGTCGATATAGAGGCTATCTTAAATAAATACGTCGAAAAGGGTTATCCGAACGCGACCGTCACGGCATCTGAAACCCAAACGGGGGATTCAAGCATAACGCTGGTTTTCCACATTACGGAACGCGAAAGAATTTCCATATCAAGGATTGATTTTCAGGGCAACACGAGATTTTCAACCAGAATATTAAGAAGCCAGCTTTCACTGAAGCCTAAGTCCCTGCTCGTTGAAGGCGCTTTTCAGGAAGCCAAACTTTTGGCCGACAGGGAAACCATAACCAAGTATTATCACGACCGCGGCTATATAGACGCCGCCGTCAGGGACGTTACCCGCACTTATGATTATGACGACAAAGGCATAAATCTGGTTCTTACCTTCATGATAGAGGAGGGCAGTGAATTCAGATTTGGAGGGGTAACGTTTGAGGGCAACATAATTTTTACATCCGAACAGCTTGGAAGGCTCATATCTTCCAGGCCGGGCGACATTGTAAATATGACGCGGGTGGAAATGGATTTGCAGCGCGTCGCGGATTTGTATTTTGAGAACGGGTATATTTTCAATACGATAACAAGGACGCCGGACAAAAATTATCAGACTAACCTGCTTTCTTTTACAGTTTCCATTGTTGAAAGAAGCAGGGCCTACATTGAAAACATTATTATCATTGGAAATCAAAAAACCAATACCGATGTAATTTTAAGGGAAATTCCTCTTGAACCCGGGGATGTATTTTCAAGAACGAAGATCATGGAAGCCCTGCGGAATCTGTATAACCTGCAATTCTTTTCCATGGTAATCCCCGACAGCCTTCAGGGAAGCGAAGAATTTTTGATGGATTTAGTCTTTACCGTGGAGGAACAGCCGACTACCGACGTTCAATTCGGCCTTACTTTTTCAGGCATTGCGGACCCTGAATCGTTCCCAATATCGGGGCTTATAAAATGGACCGACCGCAATCTTGCCGGAACAGGAAACGAACTTGGCGTCGAGCTAAACTCATCTGTTATTGACACGTCCACACTTGCCGCGAATTATCTGCACAGGCGGGTTTTCGGCCTGCCGCTTTCTCTGGGAATTGATTTTTCGGCAAATTATACAAAACGCCTTGCGGCAATGAACAATACAGGTCCGTTTTTTAACGGCGATGAGCCTTTTGCGTATCCCGATGGATTTATCAGTTACGATGAATACATCGGAAATAACAAAGTCCCTACCAGGGAATATCTGATGGATTATGAACAGTGGTACTTATCCATAGGTTTTTCCACAGGATACCGCTGGTCTACTTTCCTGGGTATTTTTGGCGTAAGCGGAGGAATGCGCTTCGGTACGCTCAGAAACGTATACGATGACGAATTGTACAGGCCTTTCGATCCGGCGCTCAGGGCCGGAAACAATACATGGACGCCGAAGAATTCATTTTTCTTTTCACTTTCGCTTGATCAGCGCGACATTTTCTATGATCCGTCCAGAGGCTTTTATCTGTATGAAAGAATGGGATTTTACGGTATTTTTAATAATGAGCGGGAACACTACATCCGAAGCGATTCAAAAGCCGAATATTTTTTAACCCTGTTTAATATTCCCGTGAATGAAAACTGGAATTTCAAGAGCGTATTGGCCTTCCATCTGGGACTGTCGCTTATATTCAAGCAGCCGGGGCGCAATGAGGGTTATTTAACGCCCAGGATTGAGGACGCGAACAAACTCGCTATAGACGGCATATTTGTCGGAAGAGGGTGGAGCGGCGCGTACCGCGACAAGGGCCTTCTGCTCTTTGACAGTTGGCTTGAGCTTCGTTTCCCTCTTATAAACGGGATTCTGGCATTTGATATATTTTTCGACGTTGCGGGCATTGAAAGCACTCCGGGCTATTATTTTGGGGAGGACTCGGACGGAAAGCGGAATTTCACCGCTGAAAATTTACGGTTCAGTTACGGCGCGGGTTTCCGCTTTACAATGCCGCAATTGCCGATCCGTTTGAGTTTGGCAAAACGTTTCAGAATCGTAGACGGTCAGGTTGAATTGCAGCCGGGAGCGATCTTCGGCGATCCGTCTAATCCGGCTTTGGGAATGGACATTGTTTTTTCATTTGTATTACAATATTAGGGGTTGTTTATGTTAAAGCGAGTTTTTATCTTTTTGCTGCTGAACGCGGCATGCGTATTGTATGGACAGCAGCTTACCCGGTTCGCGGTAGTGGATTTGCCGCGAGTTTATACGGCGTTCTTTCGGGATTCACGGGCAGTGAGGGAATTTGAAGAACGCAGCACCAGAGTTCAAAACGACATCAACAGAATGACTAGGGAAATCACGGAGCTGAGATCGAGGCATTCTGACGCTGTCCTGCAAAACAATGAAACCGAGGCGCTAAGGCTTGAAACGCTGATCAACAGGAGGTCCGAGTTTTTAAGGGAATACTACCAGACAAAAACAGCGGAACTCGAAGGGCAAAGAAGGCAGCTTATGCAGTCGGGGTCATTTTTGACTCAGGTGAATGATGAAATACGCCGTATCGCGGAAAGCGAGGGCTACACAATGGTTTTGGACCTGAAACAAAATACCGGCATTATTTGGTACAGCGCCGCAATTGATATAACAGACAGATTAATACAGAGTTTGATTTCAAGATCAAACAGATAAAAAAACATGGATTCGCCCAGAACCAGTCCAATGCTCGAACAGTACAGGCGCATAAAGAAAGAACAGGAAGGAAACATCCTGTTCTTCAGGCTGGGCGATTTTTATGAAATGTTCGCCGAGGACGCGGTTGAAATTTCCGCGCTTTTAAACTTGACTCTTACAAGCCGAAATTCTGTTCCCATGTGCGGAGTGCCGCACCACGCGGTGCGCTCATATATAGCCAGGCTGTTAAAGCTGGGAAAAAAAGTCGCTATCTGCGAACAGCTTACTCCCCCCGGAAAGCAAAAAGTTATAGAGCGCGACGTGGTGGAAATAATCACTCCGGGTACGATTGTTGACGAGGATTTTCTGGATAAGGGAAGCTCCAATTATCTGAGCTGCCTTGCCTCAGACGCGAAGTCCCTTTCATTTTCATATATCGATCTTTCCACGGGCGAATTTTTTTCTACCAGTTTCCCAAAGGAAGGCGAAATACTCAGGCAGGAACTTGAACGTCTTTCAATAAGGGAGATGTTGATACAGGAGTCGCTTCTGGAAGAAGAAAACGAAGTAGCGTCCGCGATTTATGATCGAAGTTCACTTGTTTTGAACCGTTGGGCGGACTGGCTTTTTGATCCCGTTCAGGCAAAATCAAGACTGGAAAAACAATTCGGTCTTGCAAATCTTAAAAGTTTCGGGCTTCAGGATGGCAGCGCCGAAATTATTTCCGCCGGCGCACTGCTTGATTATCTTGATTCAACGTCCAAGAGCCTGCTTCCGCATATCAGGACGCTGAGGGTGTACCGCGACAGCGAATATCTTGGGTTAGACGAATCAACCCAGCGCAACCTTGAACTTTTGTGCAACCAAAGGGACGCGGACGTGCGCTTTTCGCTTTTGGAAGTGATGGACGAAACGCGCACCTCTATGGGACGCAGGCTTTTAAAGAGGCGCATCCTTCACCCTCTGCGCGATTTAAACAGGATCAACAACCGCCTCGACATGGTAGAAGACCTTTTCCGCGATCAAAGCCGTCTCAGCCGCCTGCGCGAAATTTTGGGAAAAACCCCAGACCTTGAAAGGCTTTGTTCAAGGCTTGCGATGGATAAGGCGCACGGACGCGATATGCTCGCCATAAAAACCGCGATTGCCTCTTTTCA
>JGI24698J34947_10001904_pt1 | contig 11126 bp, 4 predicted proteins | sample TergutMp193P3_FD_34947 | JGI IMG/M metagenome (IMG submission 34947)
CATACAAATTGCGAGCCGAGTAAGCCCGCTCGGGCAGCTCGATGGCCGTGGGCTACTTTACGCGGCCTGAACGCTTGAACTCGCCAACGGAGTTGGCGTTGTTCAAGCGTTCACGCAGCAGAACCTTATTCTAGCACGCCATATGCTGCCCACAGGGGCCTAAATTTTTTTTTCAAAGTTATAGATTAATCTGGCCCCACGCCATGTTACATTATCTCAAAACGCCCTCATGGGCGCGTTAATTAGCGGGCTCCCCGCTCATGCGGCACAGAAAGATATGTCAGATTACAAAGCAATCAAAAAGTTAATTAAGGTTTTCAGGTAGTTGAATTCTCCATATCACCCCGCAAGCGGGCATTTTATTATGTTTCCAATGCCAAATTACAGCGAAATAGCCAAAATGACCTCTTCCTCCTGTTAAAACACTAATATATCGCGATTTTGTCATGTAAATACCTGAATAAAACCAGTAAACGGATGGTAGGCGGCACTGGAAAACCCTCTTTGGGTTCTCCGGCAAAGGAGACCTGTGGAAAGAGCAGCCTGTAAGGCTGCCTAAAGTGCGAAATGATCTGACCACTTAAGCGCAAAGCATTGTGGGTTACTCTGTGCTTGAAGGCTTAAGTGGTCAGAGGGCTCCGGCGCCGGGTTCCCCAAATGGTTTTCCAGCGCCGCCTACCAATCCGTTAACGGACTTTTATTTATGCTATTCTATATGACAGACTCAACGACAAATTAGGGATTGGCAGCCTGGTATTCCTCGCTTTTCTTTATCGTCGCCGCATAAATGCTGTTCATAAGGCCAAGGAAAGCGGAGAGGGAAAAGAGGACTTCGATGCCGGTGACTTCCCAAATCCATCCGCCCAGAAGGGCAATGAGGACGCTGATGAGGTGGTTCACCGAAACACCCGTGGACAGGGTGGCGGTAATCTCCTCCTGGCTTGAGGCAATGCGCTGAACGTACACGTTACTCGCCATGCTTGCCATGGAAATTATCGAATCCAGCACGAAGTTGCTGCATACCACAATGAAGGCGACTCCCGGGGAGAAGAGCCTGTGGGCAAAGCCGTAGAGAAGGCAGACCACGATGAGGATGAGCGTGTCCCCCACCATAATCACCTTATACCCAAGCCTGTCGATGATCCTTCCCATCATGGGGCCGCATAATATGCCGAATCCGGCGCAAACCGCGTAAAGCAGGGAGATGATCGAGGGGTCCGCCCCGTAATGAAGGATCAGCACGTATGGGGCAAAAGTCAGGAATATTTGTTTTCTGGCGCCGTAAAAAACTTCCAGCATATAGTATTTGCGGAACTTCCGCGCGAAATAAAAACGCCGCCTCTGTGACTTAAGCGTTGTTTCCCTAAGCGCCAGGACCACCATGAAGGCCGTTACCATGAGGGCGACTGAAATACCGAAAACGATCCTGTATCCCAAAATATCCGTTCGGCCAATGCCCTTACGGAGCAGGAGTAAAAAAACGACCATTACGATAAAGTTTCCGGCAATATGGCCGACTTGAGTGATGGAACTCGTTATCCCCAGGGAGGCCCCGGCCTTTTCCCGCTTCGCAAAGTCAAGTGAGATTATCGTCCTCACCGGCATGATGACGTGTTCCCCGGTACTGAAAAAAACCATGAACACGACAACGAAGAACTTTGTCATGAAGAAGCCGCTTAAGCTGGTGAGGAGGAGCCCGACAATGCCCCCTGTCATAATCGCGTTGCCGATCTTGAAAATCCGCGAGTCGGAGAACCTGTACATCAGGGCAAGGATGAAAACCAGCAACAGTCCCGGGGTTTCCCTGAAAAACTCGACTATCCCGCGTTCAAAAGGGGTGATTCCAATAATTTCCGCAAGGTAATTACTCTGGATTCCCTGGTAAAGACCGTAGGCCACCCCGGAAAGCACAAGGACACTCAGGAACCGGGCAATTTTTGCATCAGGCCGATAAACATCGCTGAACAGCATAGGGCGAGTATGGCAAATAAGGGCTTTTCTGAATAGAGGCCGCTAGTTTACATCATTTTCGGAGGGTATCCATTTTACCAAAATTTCATCCAATTGCCGGGTATCAATCGGTTTCGATATAAAACCGTTGAACCCGTTTTCCAAAAGCATTTCCCGCACACCGGAAACAGCGTTAGCCGTTATCGCTATTACGGGAAGTTTCCCGTAATCCTGCCCGAGCTTTCTTATCTCACTGGTTGCTTCCACACCATCCATTTTTGGCATCATGTGATCCATAAATACAAGGTCATAGGCGTTTTGCTTTACTTTCTCAATGGCCTCAAACCCGCTTGTCGCCGTGTCGATTTGCAGTCCGTAAGGCGACAGCTTGCCCTTAATGACATACAGGTTCAATTCCATATCGTCCACAACCAGAACCTTTCCGGAAGGCATTGGCTTGCGCCTGATTTGGGTCTTTTTCGTTTTTACCGTAAAATTCGAACGGAATTTCCGCAATCTCTCCGCCGCTTCACTTCCCAACGGCGGAGCATTGACATTACCCTGCGGTAAATGAACCGTAAAAAGCGAACCCTTACCCGCTTCGCTCTCCAGGAAAATTCTGCCGTTCATCGCGTCTACCAAACTTCGCGTGATACCCATGCCCAGGCCTATGCCTTCGGTCGTCCGGTTGGCTTCCAGGTTAAAACGGGAATAATCGTCCCACAGCATGCTTACCTGTTCCTCGGTCATTCCCTGCCCGGTATCGCGCACGCTGAAAATGAGCGTCACAACATCATCCGGAGGATCACGGGGGGCTTCCATTTCAACCAACAGTTCAACCTCACCAGCGTCGGTGTACTTAAAAGCGTTGCTCAATAAATTGTTCAACACCTGCTTGATTCTAAGCTCGTCGCCATAAAGCGAGGAGGGAAGGTTTTCATTCACATTAATAATGAATTCAATCGGCTTGTTTTCATATTTGATCATATTCAGATAAACGGTGTCGGTAATCAGGTCCGCGATATCGTACTTGCCCTGAAGCAGCTTTAATTTCCCGGCCTCAATCCTGGACATGTCAAGCAGATCGTTGATGATACCGAGAAGCAGTTCCCCGGAATTCATGATCCTGTTTAGGGCTTCCTTCATATCCGGTGAAAGGTCTTCGTCTTGCAGTTGAATTTCAGAGATCCCAAGAATAGCGTTTAAAGGTGTGCGTATTTCATGGCTCACCTTTGCCAAAAAGGCCGACTTGGCATGGTTTGCGTCTTCGGCTTCTTTAACATACAGCCTTATGGCGCGGATTTGATTGACGATCTGTATTTGGTTCAGTATCCTTGACTTGACGATCTTGGCGCTGAAAGGCTTATGAATGAAATCCGCAGCCCCCATATCCAGCCCTTTTTCCTCATCCTCAAAGCTGTCAAGCCCCGTAATGAAAACAACGGGAATCTTTTGTGTTTTCTCGCTTGCCTTCAATTCGGAAAGCGTCTGGTACCCGTCCATTCCGGGCATGAGGATATCCAGCACAATGAGATCCGGAAGATAATGCATGGCCCTCTCAATGGCGCTTATTCCGTTTGTTGCCGTATAAATCGTATAATCCTGCCCCAAAATGTGGGTCAGGACTTTAAGGTTGGACTTCTCATCATCAACAATAAGAAGGCTGTTCTTTTCTTCCCCGTCCATATTTTAATACCACCCTTTTTTTAATTCCGTAAGTGTCGATAACGCCGATTCAAAATCAAAATCATTTATCTGTTGTATGATCTGTCCGCATCCCGGAATGTCGCGAAGATCATCGAGAAAATTTAGGCATTCCGTATTCCCGCCTTTTAGCAGGGGCTCCAGCCTGTCGAATAACTCACGCGCCTTTTCGGCATCCGTTACGGGAAGATCGCCGCCCGAAGTCCGGCTTGCCCCGGATTCGCCGGGCGGAAGGGCGAACCGCGAAAGCACGGCGTTCAATTCCGTTTCGAGCATTACCATCTGATCCGCCGTAACCAGGTTCTTCCCGTTTTTAAGGAGCTGTTCCATACTCCCGGCTATTTCCCGCAGACCGGCTTCGCCAATCTGCCCCGCATTTCCCTTCAGGCTGTGCACAAGCCTGTGCGCGAGGTCAATATCCTCCGCTTTCAGGGCGCTGACAATTTCAGCGTATTTCCCCTTGTTGTTTCTAACGAAGAGCTCCCGAATCTCTTTCCCGAATTCCTCGTCCTCCTCAATCTGTTTCCCGTTTTGCAATGCCTTTTTTGGCGACGCTATTGTTGGCGACGCTTCACGGCTCAGCGGCTTGAGGTATTTCAAAAGACAGCGCCACAGCTCCTGGGACGTGAACGGCTTTCCGACGCAGTCTTTCATGCCGCTGATTTTGTAAATTTCCATGTCATCCGTCATCATGTTAGCCGTCATGGCCACTATGGGGACATTTACGTCAAGTTTGATAATCCTTGTTGCCGCTTCAATGCCGTCCATCACCGGCATGTGCATATCCATAAAAATCAGGTCAAACTGTTTCTTGCCTTTATCCTTGCGGCTTCGTACCATATCCAGGCCAATTTTGCCGTTATCCGCCACGGCGGTCTTAAGGCCCACCCTCGCCAGGTGTTCGCAAATAACCTGCTGGTTCATCGCGTTGTCCTCGCACAGCAGGATTTCACCCTCAAAAACCGGCTTTTCAATTTCATCAAGCAAAATCTTCTTGTCCAGTATTTCATCGGCGGAGACATCCACCGTATCAAACGTCAGATCAAAGCTGAACTTGCTGCCAACTCCGGGCGTGCTTTCAACCGAAAGCTTCCCGCCCATCAGCTCTATGAAATTCTTGGTTATGGAAAGCCCAAGGCCGGTCCCGCCGTATTGGCGCGTTGTGCCGGAATCCGCCTGCGCGAAGGGAACGAATATCTTCTCTATCTGTCCCGCCGTCATGCCTATGCCTGAGTCTTTCACTTCAAAATGCATGGTAACGGTTTTTTCCTTCATTTCCTTTATGGCGGCGTGAAGCTTGATCATGCCGGTGTTCGTAAATTTCACGGCATTGGAAAGAAGGTTCGTCAGCACCTGGCGCAGCCTTGTGGGATCCCCCAACGGCATTTTGCCTATGCTCGGTTCGACATAGAAGTACAGTGTAATTCCCTTTTCAATGGCCTTCGGCATAATTAAGGTACGGCAGGAAACAAACAGCTCATGCATATCAAAAGGGATATGCTCCAGCTCCATTTTGCCCGATTCGACTTTTGAAATGTCCAGGATATCGTTGATAATCTGCAACAGCCATTCCGCGTTCGTCCGGATTTTGGCAAGGTAATCCCTGGTCCTTGGCGGGACTTCGTCGTCAAGGGCCAGCTCGGAAAAGCCCATGATGCTGTTCATGGGCGTCCTTATCTCGTGGCTCATGTTGGCAAGGAAAACGGATTTTGAGGCGTTCGCAGCCCTGGCAGTGTCAAGCGCATTTTCCATATCCCGCTGGTATCTGTTCAATTCCAGGGTGCGTTCCTGCACCAGCGCTTCAAGCTTCCTGCCTTCATAGCGTTTCTTTTGAAACAAGATAAACAGCAAGAAGAGCCCAAAGCCGAGTGCGGTCGCGCCGACCAGCCACGGGGTCCGCGCCTGCGCGAGTTTTATCCGGTAGTCAAAGATCCTTCGCATCCACTTTCCCGAGATCCCCTTTGTGTCAATCAAAAGAAGCGCCTTGTCAATAATTGAACACAGCAGCGTCTCGTTTTTGTTAAAGCCGAAAGTGGAATCGAAAGTGCGCTCGAAAGCGACATTTATCTTGTAACCGGGAAGCTCGCGGAAATTGCTCAGATAGAGGAACTGATGCTGGCTCGTTATCACCATGTCAACTTCGCCGCGTTCCAGGGCGTCGAATGCGTCATTCAGGTTCTCGTACTCCACGGTATTTTCGTGATTCGGAAACCAGTTGTTAAACAACTCGGTATGCGCGGTACCCTTGTGCAATCCCACCTTCACGTACAGAATCTCGCTGATGCTGATATCGCTGAACTCCACCTTGGACAGAAGCGCCGTATAATCGTCCGTTATGATCGCGGAAGCAGGCCACAGGAAACGCCCTTTCCGCTCTTCCGAATAGATCAGCTCGGTGATCATGGAAGCCCTTCCGTCCTCAAGCATTTGGAATACGGTATACCAGTCCGTATCCGGATCGTTGACAAGTCTGAATGCAAGGCCCGTGAGTGTCTCTATTTCGCTTAACACCTCAAAGGCAATTCCCTGCCACTGCTTTTCCCGGCTGTTGTAGAAACTGACCGGATAATTGTCATTCTCGGCCACAAACGATACAACAGGGTTATCGCGTATATAGGCCCTTTCCTCCTCAGTGAGCATGGCAAACAGGTTGTGCCTCAGAAACTCGCGCTGCCCCTGGTTATACAGGCGGCCAAGATAGCGCGGGTCCCCGCCATTCAGCGCTTTTTGCACTACCTCGATTACAGGCCGGAGGGCCGCCTTCTGCGTAGCGAGGGAAACCGGACTGTAAACCATCGGGAAAAAATCCTCGGAAATTGTATCGCCGTATAAACCAAACACGGCCTCCGTGATATTTTCCGCGAGAAAGGCATCGGCTTCCCCATTTTCGAGCGTTTCGTAGACGGATTCAAAATCCCTGGCAAAGACGGGTTCAAACCGCTCATATATTCCGGCAGATAGCACCTGGTCATACGTGGCGGCGCCTTCCAGAAAGATAAAGCGGGGCGGACGCGTTTCATTTATTTCCGAAAGAGGAGGGCTTCCCTTTATACGGATGTATTTCAGCGTGTGCTGTGCGATGGGGCCGGTCATATGGTATGTCAGGCGGCGATCGTCGGTGGGGGTTATTTCGCCCGAAAAATCAATTGAGCCGTCCTTGAGCCCTGAGAATAAATCACCCCAATCATATATGGAAGGTTTGAACGGAATGCCAAACAGATCGGTAAGCCATTCGCAAAAGATGGCGGAGAATCCCCCTATCGCGCCGTTTTCCTCAAATGCCTCGGTGCTCTGCGTCATCCCGTAAACAAAGGAAACGCCCTGTTTCTGAAGCGCCTCAATTGCGATGATTTCATCTTCCGTCACACCGGGAACATCCCGAAATGAGGCATAGTGAAGTGTACCGTCAAACGGCTCGTTTGCGCCCTTGCCACAGGCCGGGAAAAATAACAGGCAGATCATGACAACAGGGATCAGGTGAAACGTTTTAAACAGGCGGAGCATACAATACCTGATCATCGCGATATATTATACGCCTATTCCCTCTATTTTGTCCACCGGCGTTAGAGGGATTTTTATGCCTGTCTCATTTCAGGGTCTTTTTCAATTCGTCAAGCGCAACAATGGCCGACTCGAAATCAAAATCCCTTATCCGCTGCACCAGGGGCCCGCTTCCCGGCACAGCGCGCAGATCATCGACAAAATCCAGGCATTCCGGATTCCCGCTTTCGAGCAGGGGTCCCAGTTTTTCCATCAGCGCCCGCGCTTCTTCCGGCTCAAGGACGGCAGTCTCGGCCTGGTTCCTGGATTCATCCAGCAGGGGCGCAAATTCTTCAAGAACCGCGTTCAACTCGACTTTGAGGATTCCCAACTGTCTTTCCGTTACAAGGTTCTTCCCTTCCTTAAGCAGGGCTTCCACCTCGGCGGCGGCTTGCTGCAGGCTCGTCTTTCCAATCTGTCCCGCGTTGCTTTTAAGGCCGTGCGCCAGTCTGTGAGCCAAATCGATATTCCCTGTTTTCAGGGCCAGGGCGATTTCATCGAATTTGTCCTGGTTGTTTCTCACAAAGAACCCCTCGAGTTCCCTGTTGAATTCCGCGTCGGCCTCGACCTTTTCGTTTCCATGCACCACCTCCCGGGTCACAGGCTTGAGGTATTTCAAAAGACAGCGCCACAGTTCCTGCGAAGTGAAAGGCTTGCCGACGCAGTCTTTCATGCCGCTTGTCTTGTAGATCTCCCGGTCGCTTTCCATAACGTTAGCCGTCATGGCAACTATGGGGACATTGGCGTTATACTCAATAATCTTCTCGGCAGCCTCAAGGCCGTCCATCACCGGCATGTGCATATCCATGAGAATCAAATCAAACAGCTTCGCGCCGCTGAGGATACGCCCGCGTACCATGTCCACGCCTATCTTGCCGTTCTCGGCAACAACGGTTCTGAGTCCCACCCTCGCCAGATGCTCGCAAATAACCTGCTGGTTCATGACGTTGTCCTCGCACAGCAGGACTTCGCCCTCGAAAACCGGCTTTTCGAGATCCGCGAGCATGCTTTTTTTCTCGAGCTTTTTTTCCTCGGGAATATCCACGGTCTGGAATGTCAGATCAAAACTGAACCTGCTGCCAAGGCCGACAGTGCTTTCGACCAAAAGCTTCCCGCCCATCAGCTCAATGAAATTTCTTGTTATGGAAAGCCCAAGTCCCGTCCCGCCGTATTTGCGTGTCGTACCCGAGTCCGCCTGCATGAAGGGATCGAATACCTTGTCTATCTGTTCCTGCGTCATGCCGATGCCCGAGTCTTTTACCTCAAAATGCATTGAGACGGAATTCTCGCTCGTACCCTTTATGACCGCCTGAAGCTTGATCATGCCGACATTCGTGAACTTAACGGCGTTGGAGAGCAGGTTCACAAACACCTGGCGCAGCCTTGTGGGATCGCCTAACGGCATCTTGCCTATGGACGGCTCAACATAGAATTGCAGCGTAAGTCCTTTTTCAAGGGCCTTCGGCATGATCAAGGTCCGACAGCTCACAAACAGGTCATGCAGATCAAAAGGAATGTGTTCCAGTTCCATTTTGCCGGACTCGATTTTTGTGATGTCCAGTATGTCGTTGATAATCTGCAACAGCCAGTCCGCATTTGTCTTGATTTTATCCAGGTAATCCCTGGTCCTGGGGGAAGCCTCGCCGTCCAGGGCCAGCTCGGAAAAGCCCATGATGCTGTTCATCGGCGTCCTTATCTCGTGGCTCATGTTGGCCAGGAAAGTTGACTTTGATGTAGACGCGATTTCCGCCACCCTACGCAGGCGGTCCACTTCCTCATACGGACGCTTTAAAATGGCTGCCGCAAGGATAGCGGCCACCATACTGAGTATCAGCGTTATCAGCCCTATCAGGATTATACCGCTTGGGATATCATCCATCACACTCTCTCTTAACGGCGAGATTATGCCCAGAATCCAGCCCTCGTTTGGGCTGGACACCGGACGGAAGGCGGACAGGTATGAGCCGTTCGAAACAAACCGGTTGGTCCCCCTTGTTCCGGAAAGCGCTTGCGCTATCCCGCTGCTCACGCCTTCGTATTGTTTGCTTGCTTTGGCCATTTCAATGTAATTATAACGATTCAGCACCCGTTCCGTGAGGATATTGGAAATAATATACCCGTCCCTGTCGTCAATAAACAAATGACCGGCCTGCCAAAATGTAAACTGGGAGACAACGTGGCTGAAGTGGAGCCCTGGCAGGATGGCGGCCAGGACAAGCCCGTCGGCTATCGGCGCCGACACGTACATGACGAGCGTCCCGTCAGGACTGTACATGGTGGTCGAGACGACTTGCCCGCCGGCCAAAGCGGTCCGCATAAACGGTTCGTAAATCAAATTTGGCGGCACGGGCGACTCGGCCCAGGAATCCAGCAAAGTCGTCTCATTAAAAACGGCCATGCCAATGAAGACCGGGTATTTCGCGCAGATATTTCGAAGATCGCCGACTGCGTAGGCGGGGCCTCCGCCCTGGCCAGCCCTGTACAATGCACCTATCTCGCCGGCCGCCTCGGCTGCCATGAGCTTTAACAGCTCTATTTCCTTCACGACAAACTGATCGGCGACATCAACCGTTACGAGCATTAACTCCTCCATCGCCCTGCTTATGCTGTTTGACAGAAAGAAGGCTCCCACGGTGAGCCCAAAAACAATTATTACTAGCGCGACGGCGACAATAGCGATGACAATTTTGGTTTGAATCGACGCCCGTATGGTCTTCAAAATGGTAATATTCGCCCGAATGCCATCGGTATGATCCCTGCCCTGGTCTTCTATCCCGGTATTACGTACATTTCCTTTTCCAGTAGTCATATCTTCACCTCGTCACATTTTCATCCTATATTCTCTCACAAAAATGGCTTTTTAGCTATAGACAATTTCGCAATTTCCATATTTATGATATAATTATTGAACCATCATAATCGGTACGCGGAGGAGTTTGTATGGGACTAATTAAGGCAGTAATGGGAGCCATTGGGGGGAACCTGGCGGATCAGTGGGTTGAGTTCTTTATCTGTGAAAGCATGGAGGCGAATGTACTTGCCGCCAAAGGCCAGAAGAGAAAAGGCAAGAGGAGCAGCAATACCAAAGGAGAGGACAATATCATCTCCGATGGTTCGGGCATCGTGGTAAACAAGGGACAGGCCGCAATGGTTGTTGATAATGGCCGTATTGTGGAGTTTTGCGCCGAAGAGGGGGACTACACCTTTAGGGGGGGCGAGCCCAGCCTTTTTACCGGGGGCCTGGACAAGAGCATCATCGGCACGATCAAGAGCATCGGGGAACGCATCAAGCACGGGGGCATTCCGGGAAAGGATCAGAGGATTTACTATTTCAACACCAAGGAAATAATGGGAAACAAATACGGCACACCCAACCCCATTCCGTATCTGGTGACTGACCCGAGCATTAACTTCCGCCAGACAATAAGCCTGCGGGCCAACGGGGAATACTCCTTTCGCATGATAAACCCGGCGTTGTTCTTTGCAAATGTCTGCGGTAATGTTGAAGATCAGTATACTATTGGCAATATCGACAGTCAGCTCAAGTCCGAGATCATTACCGTCCTGGGGCCTTCCCTTGGCAAGCTTGGCACCGGCCTAGAGTACCACGAGATCTCATTCCAGACCGAAAAACTGGCGGAAATCCTCAACGAGGCCCTTAGCTCCAAGTGGAGGGAAGGCAGGGGAATAGAGATCGTCAACTTCGGCATTACCTGCACGGCGTCCCCCGAGGATGAGAAAAGGCTCAAGGACCTTCAAACGTCGGCAGTGGCGCGGGATCCGACAATGGCCGGCGCCATGCTGGCAAGCGCCCAGAGCGACGCCATGCGGACAGCCGCCGGAAACACGTCCGGCGCGATGGCCGGCCTCATGGGCCTGGGCATGGCGAATCAGGCCGGCGGCATGAACTCCCAGGCGCTGTTCCAGATGGG
>JGI24698J34947_10001905_pt1 | contig 11119 bp, 3 predicted proteins | sample TergutMp193P3_FD_34947 | JGI IMG/M metagenome (IMG submission 34947)
CATGACACTGCCGTACGGCATAAACTCGCGCACAATCTGCGCTTTCTTTGAGCTTGGCACATTGTGAAAACGGAAATTCCGTAAATTATTCGCAAGTTCGGCTCCGCATACAGTGGAGCTGGTGTTCCCCTGCGGCAGGCGCACGGTGAATGTCGAACCTTTTCCGGCTTCGCTTTCCACCGATATTTCGCCGCCCATCATTTCGATGAGTCCCTTTACAATGTTCATTCCCAATCCCGTGCCTGTGACGGTGCGGTTTGTTTCCATATTGAAACGGGAATATTCGTCGAACAGCCTCTTTATCTGCTCTTCGTTCATGCCCTGTCCCGTGTCGCTTACCTTTAGAATAAGCATCATCGTTTCAGGATTAATCTGTTCCGCGTAAACCGACAGCCTGATTTCTCCTTTGTCCGTATATTTAAAAGCGTTGGAAAGCAGGTTATTCATAATTTGTTTAATGCGAAGTTCGTCGCCGAACAGTTCATACGGCGTTTTCTCATCAAGATTGAGTTTAAATTCCAACGCCTTGCTTTCATAACGAAGCATATTGAGCTGTACGGTATCGTTGAGCAGACTCGGTATGTTGTATTTAACAGGGACGATTTCCAATTTACCTGCTTCAATTTTGGAAAAGTCAAGAATGTCGTTGATAATGTTCAGTAGTAAACTGCCTGAGTCGTATATTTCTCTGAAGGCTTCTTCTATGTCATTTGAAAGGGTAGTGCTCTGCAGTTGAATTTCAGAAATGCCTAAAATCGCGTTCATCGGCGTGCGTATTTCGTGGCTCATGTGTGCAAGGAAAATCCCCTTTGAACGGTTGCTCTGTTCGGCGGCATCTTTCGCTTCAACTAACTTGAGTTCGGACTCGTACATATCGGTTATATCTATAGAATGCTGGAGATGGACTTTTTTCCCGTTAGGCCAATCTATGTATCTGTCGGTATTGCGGTAAACGCGGTTTGATAATGTGCTGTGTTCTTCCCAGACAATGGTTGAATCCGGTTTTTCATTAAGACGGAAACACGGGCAGAAATTGCATTTTTCATGCATGTCCTTCTGCAAGATTTTGTAACATATTTGCCCTACAACATCGTCTTTAATGTTGTAATGCTGTTTCATGTTGTTATTGATAAAAAGAATTTCGTTTGTATCAGGATCGGAGACATATATCATTGTGTCAAGGCTGTTCAGTATGTCGCCCACATTGGAAAGCCTGTTTTTTTCCTCAATAGTTTTTTCCATCTGCGCGATGGCTGCCTGCGCTTTGTTTCTATTAGCGTCAATGCGTACCAATGTAATGTTTACAGCTAACATCAGAACGATTCCTAAACCGCTAAGTAAAAACATAAGGTTTCTTAAATTCCGGTAATAAATATTTTTCGGCGTCATGATCCACATAACCCAGCCGTTATCCAGTTTCTTAAAATAGAATACCGAATAAACATTCAAATAGTTGTAATCTTCCAACTTTGCGGAAGTCACCCCTTGTTCCATTAATTTTAAAAATTGCCTTGGACCGTTGGCGATTTCGCTCATATTCTTCGATATTAAATTCGCGTCAGGATGGACGAGAATCTCGTAATTTTCGTTAGCTAATATTCCGCCGCCTCCTTCGACGAGGCGCATATCGGCGACAAATCTTCTTATATTATCGAATCTTATACCCATAGCTACCACGCCCAGCGGTTTGCCTTCATCGTCAAAAATACGGCACACGGAAGTGATCATATTTAAACCTGTATGGTAGTTCGTAAACAGCGATGTTGTGGTTATTTTACCGTCCGCTTCGACAGCCACTTTGTACCAAGGGCGTACTGTCGCGTTATAGTCATTCGGCACTGCCCATTCAGGAGCGGAAACATACACATCTTCCGCGTCAAAATAACCGTGAATACCGCTAAAAACAAATCCATCTTCTTTTTCTACCAGTTCGGCGGAAATCTCATTGTAATACTTCTGCACGCCGTCAATTCCGCCGCCGTTTAAAATAATATCGCGCACGTCTTTTACGATGTGGATCATCAATGTTTCAAGTTCCCTTAGTTCGTCTATTATTCTGATTTCAGTTTGCGCAAGCCTGTTCTCCGCGTCTTTTTTTAGATTCTCCTCCAGCATATTATTTACAAATATGCCGCTCGAAACGACCATAAGGGCAAATGCCAGCGTTACAAACAAAAGTTGTCGGTACAATGAGCGCGACTCTTGTATTTTCTTTATTAAAGAACTAATTATCGGCATTACCGCCTCCTTAAGAGTTCGTTATTTGCGGAAAATATTCCGGAAATAAATACGCCAGTACGATCATAATCACGATGCCTATACCTAAAAGAAAAAATGCGTACTTAACTGTCTTGCTTAAGATTGTGCCTTCTTGTCCCACGAGACCTGTTGTCGCCGCGCCTATCGCGATTGACTGGAGAGAAACAAGTTTGCCCATAACGGCTCCTACCATGCTGGCGGTAATCGTTATTAGCGGATTAAGTCCAAGCTGTTCGGCGGTAATACGCTGAAGGTGTCCGAAAAGATTGCCCGAAGTAGTAACGGAGCCTGTAAGAAAAGTGCCCATAAAGCCGATGAGCGGCGAGAAAACTATGAACAGGTTTCCTGTCGCGGCGAATGCGAGTCCCAGTGAAAAAGAAATGCCCGAATAATTTGAAATTTGCGCAATCGAAAGTACTAGAATAATTGTAAGGAGCGCGAACTTAAGCTGTTTTAATGTCGATACAAGAACTTCAACGAAAGTGGAAAATTTCATTTTAAAGATCAAAGCGGTAAGCACGCAGACAAGAAGCAGGGCAAGTCCGATAGAAGATAACAGGGAAAAGGCGAAACGCGCGTCGAATATTTTTGGTTCGCTTACAATGGGAGCCGCCATGTAAACTTTTCCGCTAAGACCAGGCCATTTGTCGATGAGTAATTTGATTGGCAGTCTTTCGGCGAAAGCTTTGAACGCAGGTAGCGACCAGACAACCATAAACAGAGTAACAAGAATAAAAGGAGTCCACGCATAGACGATTTTTGCGGCTCCGTACGCGCCTTTTTCGTGCGGAACAAGAGGGGAACTGCCTTCAAAGCGCCAGACCGCCGCAGGTTTCCATAACCGCAGGAAAACAATAGCCGCTACAAGTGAAACCAGCGGCGAAATCAAACTGGGAAGTTCCGGACCCATAAAACGTGTTATGAGAAAATTGGGAATAATGTAGCTGACGCTTACCACAAGGCACAGCGGAAAGATTTCTTTGGCGTGTTTCCAGCCGCACATGACAATGAGCATAAAAACGGGAATGATGAGCGTATATATGCACATAACGCCGCCTACGGAGCTGGTAACGGCAAAGATCGCGCCCCCGACGCCGCTGAATGCGTTGTTTACTATTGCGATTGTCGGCATTCCAAGAGGACCGAAGGGAACAGGAACCGTATTTCCCAATAGGCAGATAATTGCCGCAGGAAGTATCGGGAAACCAAGTCTTACTAGCATTGCCGCGGCGATAGCGACAGGCGCGCCCTGCGCGGCGGTTCCTTCAAGGAAAGCGGAAAAACAAAAACCGATTAGTATTGCCTGAATGCGATGGTCATTGGAAACGGAAGATATCGAAAACTTGATGATCTCGAAATTGCCGGATTTGATGATCAGGTTGTAGAGCAGTACCGTATTAAATATGAGCAGACAAAGCGGAAGCCCGTTCATTGCTCCGTATCCTGCGGCGGACATGGTGATGCTTAACGGTATGCGGTAAGCAAAAGTCGCCGTTAAAATCATAAGGAGCCATGCGTAAAAAATGGCAACATAACCTTTCATTTTTTTGATCGCCAGCGCCCAAAAGAGAAAGAGAATTGGCAGTACGGCGCAGAGCGCTGTCAAATAAATATTATTTCCAACTGCATAATAGTTTTGAATCCACTGCATTATAAACCTTCCTTCTTCCTTGCGCCGCCGCTTTTCTTATCAACTTACATTTCCGCCGTATTTTCCGGCCGCTTTTTCCACAACAGCTATTGCTTTCTTGAACGCGCTGTGCAACAGATGCACGGATATTTCATCTAAAGTCCCATTTACATCGTGCGGCCACGCCTTTTTCCGCAGATCGTCCAGCGTGTTTTTGGCTGTTGTTACATCAAACGCCTCGCATGCCGTTTTTATTTCAATCAGTTTATTTTTTAGAAAAACCGTATCTTCGCTCGATATTTCAGTTGGTTCGTCTTTAATCGCCGGTTTGTGTTGGTCAATCAAAGCACGAAGCGCGTCTTTAAACGTGGTTGTTTCTTCTTTTATTACGGCGAAATTCTTTTCATTTCCAGCCTGTTCCAGTCTGCGCGCCGTCGCGGACAACTGCGCCTCGCCGATGTTGGCAAGAACATTTTTCATTCCGTGTACCGCTGTAACATAAGAAGTAATAGCCTTAGCGTTTGGCAGTTTCGCGTATGATTTTTCAATTGTCTTTAATGCTTTTTCACCGTCCAATACAAAATATTTGTAAATTTCGGTCATATCCTTTATATCAGGTAAAGGACTTTGCGGCGCATCAGCTTCTCTTTTTTGCTGTTCACGCCGCGCCGCTTCAATAACTTCCTGCGGTTGTTTGTCGCGTATAAAATGTTTTAACGCGGCGTCCAATTCGCGCGAATCAATCGGCTTGGGTATAAAGCTGTCAAATCCGCTTTCCAAAAATATATCCGACTGCCCGACAACGGCGTTAGCTGTCAGCGCGACGACAGGGCGCGTGTATTTCATTTTGCGTATTATTTTTAGCGCTTCTATTCCGTCCATTCCGGGCATCATGTGATCCATAAACACAATGTCGTATACATTGCCGGTTTTTATTCTTTCAACCGCTTCAATTCCGCTTGACGCGGTCTCTATTCGTAATCCGTAAGGAGCGAGCAGTCCCTTGGCGACATAAAGGTTAGACGCAACATCGTCCACGACAAGAACACTGCCGTAAGGCATATACTCGCGTACGGTCTGCGCTTTTTTTGAAATCGGCATACTGTGAAAACGGAAATTCCGCAAACTGTCGGCAAGTTCTTCTCCGCACGCGGCAGAACCGGTGCTTTCCTGCGGCAGACGCAATGTAAATGTCGTGCCTTCCCCAACTTTACTTTTGACAAATATTTCGCCGCCCATCATTTCGATGAGTCCCTTTACAATGCTCATTCCCAATCCCGTGCCCGTGACAGTGCGGTTTGTTTCCATATTGAAACGCGAATATTCGTCGAACAGCCTCGCAATCTGATCTTCGCTCATGCCCTGTCCCGTGTCGCTTACATCGAAAACAAGCGTCACAATTTTTTTATCTTTACCTTTTTCGGAGCAAACCGACATCTTGATTTCCCCTTTGTCGGTATATTTGAAGGCGTTGGAAAGCAGGTTATTTAAGATTTGTTTGATGCGAAGTTCGTCGCCGTAAAGTTCAAACGGCGTGTTCTCGTCCAGATCAAGTTTGAATTCTATGGGCTTGCTTTCAAAGCGCAGAAGGTTCAGCTGTACGGTGTCATTTAACAGGCTGGGTATGTTGTATTTCGCAGGAACAATTTCCATTTTACCGGCTTCGATTTTTGAAAAGTCGAGAATGTCGTTGATAATGTTCAGCAGTAAACTGCCTGAGTCGTATATTTGCCTGAGGGCTTCTTCCGTGTCCGCAGGAAGCGCTTTGTTCTGCAGTTGAATTTCCGAGATGCCCAAAATCGCGTTCATCGGCGTGCGTATTTCGTGGCTCATGTGCGCAAGGAAAATTCCCTTTGAACGGTTGCTTTGTTCCGCCGTTTCTTTTGCTTCAACTAACTGAAGTTCCGACTCGTGCATATTCATAGCGCCTGTAAGGACGTTTGTTACATAAGAAGCCAAGTCGATTTCATCATCATCCCACATTTTCTTTTCATCACTGCTCGAAAAATCTATGATAGATGTTAATTCATCGCCAAGAAAAACAAATGTCATTATGTAGCTTTGGAAATTCACCCTGTACTGCGAAACGGCTTTTTTCACGTCCGACTCGTTGGAGCTAATACAGGTTGATTTGCGTTCCTTTACCTTCAAAAACAACTCGCGGAAAGCGTTATTTATCAAAAAAATCTCGCCTTTGCGCGGCGGCAATTCCAGCTTTGGATTTATCCATTCGTTTTTGCAAGAGTAGGAGTTTTCGTTATCCTCTGTTATGTACATTAAAATCTGATCGATGCCCATAAATTCGCCGACCGCTTTCAAAACCTTTGTTATCAATACGTCTATTTTTTCGGTAGACAGGAAACTTTGGGATATGTATGTCATAAGCGATTGCCGCAGAAGGTTTTTATTAAGCGCGTTTGTCATGATTCTAAGATCAGTTATATCAATAGAATGCTGGAGATGGACTTTTTTCCCGTTAGGCCAATCTATGTACCGATCAACATTGCGGTATATGCGTTTTGTTAATTTGCTGTTCATTTCCCAAACAATGGTTGAATCCGGTTTTTCATTAAGACGGAGACACGGGCAGAAATCGCATTTTTCATTCATGTTCTTCTGGAGAACGTTGTAACATATATGACCTATGACATCGTCTTGAATGCCGTAATGCTTTTTCATATTGCTGTTAATAAAAAGAATTTCGTTTGTATCAGGATCGGAAACATAGATCATTGTATCAAGGCTGTTAAGTATGTCGCCTAAATTGGAAAGCCTGTCTTTTTCTTCAATGGTTTTTTCCATCTGCGCGATGGCGGTCTGCGCTTTGTTTCTTGTAGCGTCAATGCGTATCAATATAATGCTCACTATCAGCGTAAGAGCGATTCCTAAAAAGCCGAGAAACGATATAAGGATTGCTAAATCCTTGTTGTATATGTTTCTCGGCGTCATGAGTCCTAAATACCAGCCGTTATCTATTCGCTTGCAATAAAATACCGAGTATATGTCCATGTAGTTGAATTCTTCAACACGGGCAAGACCTTCCTCTTGTTCCATTAATCTTACAATCTGCCTAAAGCCGGGACTTATTTCATTCATATACCTCGCTACAAAATCCGCTTCATAGTGGGCAATCAATCCAAAATTTTCGTCAGCTAAAAAACCGTATCCTCCTTCGACAAGGCGCATATTGGTAACGAACTGCGTTATATTATCAAGCAGTATATTCATGCCTATCACGCCCAGCGGTTTGCCTTCGTCGTCAAAAATACGGCACACTATATTGATTTGATGGTCGCCCGAATGACGGCTCATATATATCGGCGTTGTAATTATTTTTCCGTTTGCTTCTACAGCAGCTTTATACCAAGGGCGCTCTGTCGGGTTATAGTCACTAGGCACTGTCCATCCCGGAGTGGGAATATATACGCCTCCAAAAGCATCAAAATAACCGTGAAGACCGTCAAATAAAAACCCTTCATCTCTTTCCATCAGTTCGGTGGAAATCTCATCAAAATATTCCCGCACGTCATCAGCGTTTCCTCCGCGCGTGATAATATCGCGCACATCTTTTACGACGTGGATCATCAATGTTTCCGGTTCTCTAAATTCGTTCATTATTCTGGTTTGAGTTTGCGTGAGTATGCTTTCCGCTTCTCTTTTCAGGTAGTTTTTCAGCATATTATTTACAAATATGCCGCTCGAAACTACCATAAGGGCAAACGCCAGCGTTACAAATAAAAGCTGCAAATACAATGAGTGCGATACTTGTATTTTTCGCATTGTTACGCCTCTTTGAATAAGTTGTTGACCTCAAGAAACACGTCGGTAATTTTTGGGTCAAAGTGGCTTCCTCTGCTTTCTTTTATGATCTCAACCGCTTTTTCATGCGAGAAGGAATCCTTATATGACCGTTTTGATACAAGCGCATCGTAAACATCGGCAACCGCCATTATGCGTCCCTGCAAAGGAATATCTTCGCCTTTAAGTCCGCGCGGATAACCGGAGCCGTCCCACTTTTCATGGTGATAGCCGGCAAACAGTTTGGCGTTTTGCAAAAAACTTTCGTTGCCCGATTCGGTAATGATGCTTTCGATAATTTTCTCCCCTTCGCTGGCGTGAGTTTTCATCAACTGAAATTCATCGTCCGTAAGTTTGTCGGGTTTATTTAAAATCAGATCAGAAATAGTAATTTTTCCTATGTCGTGCAAACGCGCCGACGAAATGACAGATTCCAGATTTAAGGGGGCAGCTTCGTCAGCGGCGCCATGCGGCTTCGCAGGCGTTACGGCTTCTTCAGTAGTCCAATGTTTTATTTCATCGGAATAAACATTCCGCTCAAGCATCGCGTCTAAAAGTATTTTGACATACTTGGTTGTTCGTTCTACGTGCTTGCCTGTGTACTTGTCGCGGTTTTCCACCATGTTTGCCAAAATTGACACCATGCTGTTTTGAAGTCTTTGAAGTTTGCCCGTCCGCTCAATGAGCAGAGCCGTCCGCGCGCGAATCAACTCTTCAATTTCCAAATGCGTCTTGATGCGGTTCAGCAGAACAGGCTCTGAAAAAGGCTTCGATATAAAATCAACCGCGCCCAATTCAAAACCATGCGCTTCTGTCGCGGCATCGTTCTGACCTGTCAGAAACAGTACGGGAATTTCCGAATACCGTTTGTCGCTTTTTAATTTCTGCATGGCTTCAAAGCCGTCCATTTCAGGCATTAAGATATCGAGCAGTATCAAATCCGGCACGATATCGTTTAATAAGTCAAACATATCTGACGCGGACGGCAAAGTAAACGCACGGTATTGTTTCGACAGCGCTTTTGCCGCAGTTGAGAGATTTACATCGTTATCATCGACGATAAAAATTGTTTTCAATGTTTTGCCCCCTATTTAGGATACAATTTTCAATAGAGTTGATCCAGTAAATACATTCGCAGTTTTTCCATAACAACATCAATATCCAACGGTTTGCCGACATGATTGTTCATACCGGCTTCAAGACACTTTTCAATGTCCTCTCTAAACACATTCGCGGTCATTGCGACAATGGGAATTTCCGCAGAATTGGGAATACCCAGCGCCCTGATTTGGCGCGTCGCTTCGTAGCCGTCCATTTCAGGCATTTGTATATCCATGAAGATCATCTTGTATTTTTCCGGCGCTTCACAGAACATTCGAACAGCCTCCGCGCCGTTTTCCGCGCAATCTATTTCCAGCTCCGTTGTTTCAAGCATAGCAAGCACAATTTCGCGGTTTATCTCAACGTCATCAACAAGTAGTATGCGGTGTCCTTTGAAAAGACCGGCAGGATCAGGCGGAGTTTCCTCAACTGGTTTATTCAAACCGAGACACTCATTGATAATGTCCTCGATTGATGACGGGAACAGCGGCTTGGGAAGGAATTTGTCAACGCCAGCTTTTTTTGCGTCCTCTCTAATTGAACTCCATTCGGCGGAGGAAATCATAATCGCGACATTGTTGCCTGTATTGAACGGTTCGCCTTTTAACATGGCGGTTAACGATACGCCGTCTATGTCAGGCATTTGCCAGTCAATAAAATAGATATCGTACGAACCGTTTTGCCTTACAAGCTCAAGCGCTTCTTCTCCGTTTGTGGCGGTGTCGCAGGATATACCAAGCCCCTGCAAAATTTGTTTTACGCTTTCCAAAGCAGTAGGATCGTCGTCTACTACCATGACGCGGACATTGCTCACATTTATATAAGAAGCCAAAAGCCCCTGCACTTTTTCCATGCCGCGTTTCGCAGGGAATGTAAAGCTAAAGGTCGAGCCTTTGCCGACTTCGGACTCAAGATCGATTTTTCCGCCCATAATTTCCACAATGTTTTTGGAAATCGCAAGCCCAAGCCCCGTGCCGCCGAATTTGCGCACTGTTGTTGTATCGACCTGTTGAAAGGAAAGAAACAGATGTTCGCGCTGTTCGGGGCTTATTCCAATTCCCGTATCTTTTACGATGACCTTTATTGTACAGATATTGTTTTCTTCGCCTAAAAACTGCGTGTCGAGGTTGATTGAACCATACTCCGGGGTAAATTTAATCGCGTTTCCAAGAAGGTTTGTGATGACCTGCCCAAGACGCTGATCGTCGCCAATTAGAATTCTTGGAATGTTTTTGTCGATGTTTACAGAAAACTTTTGGTGCTTTTCTTCTATGCGGAAAGTAACGACATCGACAACGCGCTGGAGCATTTTTTCAAATTTGAAATCCACAGGCGAAAGTTCAAATTTATTCGCTTCGATTTTTGATATATCCAAAATGTCATTGATTACACCTAACAGATGTTTCGATGCATTTTCGATTTTTGAAAAACAATGATTCTTTTTCTCTATGTCCGGTGATGATTTTCCGATTGTTCCCATTCCGATAATTGCGTTCATCGGCGTGCGCATTTCGTGGCTCATGTTCGCAAGGAAAGCTGATTTTGCGCGGTTAGCCGCTTTTGCCGCGTCCAGCGCGGTTTCCAGTTCCCTTTGAAGTTTAAAGAATTCTGTTACCTCGTCCGTGCTTCCTACAACGCCTGTTATATTGCCGTCCGGATCGTATATCGGCATTGTCGCCGAATGGAAAATGCGATCGTTGATGTCGCTTGCCCATTCCTGCGGACCATTACGGAAAGTTTCTTCCACTTGAACAACGATATCCAGATACTTGTTTCTCTGTTGGACAATTTCAAGTTTCTTCCCCTCAAAATACGCGGGTTTCATTCCCATTTTTGTTACGAACTGTCCGTTAAATGTAGTGACAATGCCGTTGGTGTCAACGCCCCATATAATGCCTTTGTAGTTTTTGATAATGGCTTCTAATTTGTTGAGCGTGCGGCGCAATCCATGCATGATTTCGTTGCGTTGAACAGCGCCGACTACAAGCAGACCCCATGAGCGCAGTATAGATACGTCAACTTCCGAAAAAACGCGCTTGCGGTTGTAATCGTCAAAACTGATAAAGCCCCAAAATTCGTCTTTTACAAAAATCGGCATTGCCAAAAGCGATTTTATGGAGAACTCTCCAATCTGCGCGTATTTCGGCACTCCAAAATTATCGATGGGACCGTTCACACATAGTTTTTGCCTAAAGCGTTTTTCCCAGTTCGGCAGAATCTCCTGATAAGTAAAATCAGTATCCCCGTCCAATTTGGGAAACTCTTCGCTTGCCCATTGTCCCATCAAACTATAAGAGAGTCTTTTATCATCGTCTTTCCGTAAATTTTGCC
>JGI24698J34947_10001906_pt1 | contig 11112 bp, 14 predicted proteins | sample TergutMp193P3_FD_34947 | JGI IMG/M metagenome (IMG submission 34947)
GCCCGCCTCGTGGAGGGCCTCGGCAATCGCGAAGCCTATGCCGTAGGACGCGCCCGTCACCCAGGCGGTTTTTCCTTTAAGCGAAAACATATCGGCAAAATCCATCGCGTCTTCTCCTTACAAAAGTTCAGCCGTGGGAACCGTGTCCATGTCGTCAAAGGTCTGGTTTTCCCCGGCCATTGCCCAGATGAATGTGTAACTGGCGGTTCCCGCCCCGGAGTGAATCGACCAGGAGGGGGAAATCACGGATTCCTCGTTCTTCATTACTATGTGGCGGGTCTCGTCGCCCTGCCCGTGGAGATGGAAGATGACCTGTCCCGGCTTAATGTCAAAATAGAAGTAAACCTCCATGCGACGCTCGTGGGTATGGACGGGCATGGTGTTCCAGATCGAGCCCTCCTCAAGAATCGTCATCCCCATGCAAAGCTGGCAGCTCTTGAGGACGGCGGGGTGGACATACTGATAAATCGTGCGCACGTTGCAGGTGGCGGCCTCGCCCAGCTTCCTGGGATTGGCCTTTTCGATGGGTATGTGCACGGTCGGATAATTCGTGTGGGCAGGGCTTGAGGCCATGTAGAACTTGGCGGGACTGCCCTTGTCTTTCGAGGCGAAAGCGACTGCGGCGGTTCCCTTGCCAATGTAAAGGCCATCGCCCTTCTTCATCTCGTAGACCTTGCCATCCGCCGTCACGGTCCCTGAATTGGCTATGCAGATGATCCCCAGTTCCCGGCGGTCAAGGAAAACGTCGCTCCCGAAATCCTTGCCCCCCTTAAGCTCCACAGGCCCGTCCACGGGCCAGGCCCCGCCGAAGACCACCCTGTCCGAGTGGGTATAGCAAAGGCTTATCTCGTCCTTTATAAAGACCTTGTCAAAGAGGAAGCGCTCACGCATTTTACCAGTGCTATAGCGCCTTGAGTCTTTAGGATGTTCGGCATATCGTTTTTCCAGTTTCATATCGTTCCCCTAAAAAGAGTTAGTACAGTCCTTCCATGATAAGGCAGGCAGCTTGTGGATGTCAAGGAAAAATGATTTGAATAAATTAACCACGAACTCGTTCCTTCGGAACGCACACGAATAGAAGAAGACCTCGCGGGGGCGCAGGGGCTATTGCCTCGACTTTTGCTGTATCTCGTCGAGTAGCAATAGTAGTTTCTAAGCATAGTTCCCAACACACACAAAAACGCCGCATTGCCCCGCAAACACCAACTTCGTTGGTGAGGATAATAGTGGCTTTTTTTATTTAAACGAAGGAGTCTTGTATGAAAAATGTATGTAAAACATTGGCAATTATCGCCCTCGCGGCGGCGACTACTACGGCAAACTGACCGTTACCGGACTGCCCCGAGGAGACTACGAAGTGCAAGTGTACTCCGCAGGCACGGATCTTTCCTCTTTCTTAAATTTAAATGTAACCAGGAAAAAGCAAGAATGAAGCGCTGGCAACGAAGTTGGCGAGAGCTATTAAAGTGAAACTCCGTGCCTCCGCGCCTCTGTGAGAGGTCTTCTTCTTTTCCTTTTTTTATTGCGTTTGTCATATTTAACAACGCAAATTGCGTCCCCGTGCAGTGTATGTGCGGAGGACGTGATGAAGAAACCAAAGAAAACGCTAAAGACGCGTCGCCAACAACGGCTGCCAACAACGCTGAAAGAAGAAGTCGGAAGGCTGCTGTTTTATGTTGGCAAGCTGGAACTTGGAACTATTGTTCTTGGCAGTATCTTGCGGAGAGACATACCGCAAGATATACTGATGGTAGGTGGAATAGCCGCAGTTGCTGTTTGTTTTATATTGGCCCTTGTTATGGTAACCAGGAAGATAAAACCGGATAATTCGCCACGGCTTAAGTGCCTTGGAAGGAGAAAGAAATGAGAGATGCACTTATGCTATTAGGCGGTTTTTGGTTTATAATTATTTTATTCTCCGCCATAGGCTTTTACGCGATGTGGCGCGAACGCCATAGGTAAGGCAGCGAAGGAACTCAAAGGTATCTGATACCTGTTCGCATTAGAGGGGGGGAAAATGGGTTGGTGGTATTGGATAGCATTCATAACAGGGGTTATTCTGTATATAAGATTTACGTTTTTCAGCAAGCATTATAATTGGCATTTCGCTATATCAATACAATTGACAATCATAGGAATCGTACTAATTATGTTTTTTGTTTTTATGTGTACACCAGTTAGCAACAGGCTTATAGATTTACTTTTTCCATAAAATAGGACTATCACCTGTTCGTGAGGTTCGTGGTTAATCTTCCCTCTTCTCCTCATGTTGCTTTCACTCCCCTGTTCTGATACAATGAATTATGTCGCTAAAATCATCGTTGACCAGGGAAGAAGCCTGGAACCTGTTTTTGAAGTATAACAAAGACCCCTTTCACATTCAGCATGCCCTGACAGTCGAGGGGGTGATGAGGTGGTACGCCAAAGAACTTGGCTTTGGCGAAGAAGAGGACTTTTGGGCAATCGTGGGCCTGCTCCATGACATTGACTTTGGTGAGTACCCGTCGGAGCACTGCGTCAAAGCACGGGAACTGCTCGAAGGGGCCGGGGCAAACGAGGAACTGATTTATGCGGTTTGCAGCCACGGATGGGGCCTGACAGGCGCCGCTGAAAAGCCGGAACGCGTTATGGAAAAGGTGCTGTACGCGGCGGACGAGCTCACGGGGCTTATCTGGGCGGTAGCCATAATAAGGCCTTCCAGGAGCGTCATGGACATGGAACTCAAGTCCGTAAAGAAAAAGTTCAAGACCCTGAACTTTGCCGCAGGCTGCAACCGCGAAGCTATCGAAAAGGGCGCCTCGGAACTGGGCTGGGAACTGGACAGGCTCATTGAGCAAACCATACTGGCGATGCGTTCCTGCGAAGCGGAGATCAACGCGTTTATGGCTTCATTCAAAGCCTGAGTTTACACGCCGCACTTTACGCAAGAAACTGGGTGAGCTCCCTCAAATCCCTAATCTTCTCGTATGGGTAATTTTTGTACACGTCGTTTTCATCAAGCAGTATCCCTTTGCCGCCCATTAGAATGTAGCCGTTCACATAACGGGGAGTATCATCAATGAAAAGCGCTTCTTCCACTTTAAGGCCAAGGGTATCCAGGGCTGCCATGAAGGCCGAACCGTGGGGCTTTCCCCTTAACCCGTTGCTTTCTATATGAAATATATGCCGGAAGACCCCTTCCAGCCCAAGTTTCTTTATTATCCTTTCCGCGTGAAAACAGGGGGAATTGGTCAGCACCGAACAGGGACAGGGAAGATCCAGGAGAAACTGGCGCAATTCAGGGTTAGGCGCAAGACAGTCGGCTTCTCCTTCGGGATGCATACAAGCAAAGTAATTGTCAATGTCGGTAAAACCTTTTTCGGCAATGAGCCATTCCAGGGTGGTGCCATAACGCGTAATGGCTTCCCGCCGCAAAGATTCAGATTCCTCCCTGCCCATCCCGAGAAAGGACGAGGTAAATTCCCCTATTCTTTCGAGAAAACGATCCTCAAGACCGTAATCGGCTGAATACAGGGTGTTGTCCAAATCGAATAGTATATGCCGAATCATCCGTTGATTATAGCGAAAAACCGTTCTACGTGCTATCGTAAGCCATGGAGATTCTTTCAACGTCCGATACGGACCTGAGACGGGCAGCCGCGTCCCTCACCGCCGGGTTTCTTGTGGCCTTTCCCACCGAGACTGTCTACGGCCTTGGGGGTGACGCTTTCAATCCCGTTTCCATAGCGAAAATATTTGAGGCCAAGCAGCGGCCAAGTTTCGATCCCCTGATAATACACATTGCAGAACAGGATGCGGTTTTTCGCATAGCGGACAGATCATCCATGAATGAAACACTGATGAAACGGCTTTCCATACTCGCGGGGCGGTTTTGGCCGGGCCCGCTTACCGTGGTTCTCCCCAAACGCAGGGAAATACCGAATATCGCCACGGCGGGGCTTACCTCCGTGGCAGTACGCTTTCCGTCACACCCGGCGGCACAGGCCCTCATCCGCTATTCAACCGGGGCAGTTGCCGCCCCCAGCGCGAACCGATTCGGCTGCCTCTCACCCACCAGGGCAGAGCACGTCAAAAGCCAGTTAGGCGATAAAGTCGATTTCATAATCGACGGCGGCAAAACAAAAGTGGGGCTGGAATCCACGATACTCGATCTTGTGCAGGATCCCCCCCAAATACTAAGGTTAGGCGGAATTCCAGTGGAAGACATCGAGCCGCTCATAGGCCCTGTAGTTCTCTCGCTGCAATCGTCCCCCGGTGCGCCGCTTTCCCCTGGGCAGTCAAAAAACCACTACGCCCCAAGGACCCCTCTCGTGCTACATAAACACGGGGAACTGGATACAGTACCCCCTGAACCTGATGAAGGGCGGCTTTATTATTCGCGTTCAAAAAGCGGGGTTGTTGCTTCAGGGAGGATACGGGTACTGTCGGAAAGCCCTGATCCCGTAGAGGCCGCCGCCAACCTTTTTGATATGCTTCATGAACTGGACAATCTCGGCTTGAGGCTAATCCGTGCCGAGGAAGCGCCCGCTTCCGGCCTTGGCGATGCAATCAACGACCGCCTCCGCCGGGCCGAAAGCGGCCCTCCGCAAAACGGGCGTGTTTAGCCCTTCAATGCCCCCATCTTAATCGTTGTTTCGCCTCAACACACATTCAAGCGTGTCACCCGCTTCCAAAAAAATACCGTCCAGTTCACATTCTTTTAATTCACTTTCGCTTAACGCGAAAGGTGAACCATGTTTATAACAAACACAGGTCCCACATGAGGAGCTTAACTTTCTTGGCACAGGCAAGAGTTCTGCGGCAATGCCCAGTTTTTTTAAGGCTTTATAGTATGACAATGCCCCAAAATGGCTGTGGAACGTTGCTATGAACCTGCTCACTTCGACGCTGTAATGTGTATTTCAAACTTTTCATCGCTGCTTTTCGTATTGACCAGAAACCCTTTTTTCCTTGCATATTTTTCGCAATTGGCAAGGGCGTTCTTGCTGTCAACAATCAACAAGATCTCTTTCTCGGTCTTAAGGGCTCTTTTAAGCATGAGCAAAGGCTCAGGACAGGAAATGCCGCAGGCATCAAGTGTTTTCATATAGTTTCACCGGCTTTCCTTTTGCCAAAGGTATTGTAAATGGCGATAAGAACAACTACGGCAAGTGCTATCGCGAATCCAATTTTCCCGTTAGCCGTAACCCCGGCTGCGGAGGAAGCCATTTTAAAGTTATGCGAAAATGCGACCCCGGCAATCATCCCAAAGACTGTAACAACTGAATCTGAATTGCCGCTTCCTGCAAGGGCCAATTGCCTGAATGGGCAGCCGCCAAGCAAGACAGCGCAGAGCCCGGAAAGCATCATGCCCAGGAAATTCCAGAGTCCGTCGGTGTGGGCGATGGGTTGGCCTTCAAAACCAAGCTTGAACCTGCCGAAAATCAGGTTTCCGGCTATGCCTACCACGACAAGCGCCACAAATGCAGCAAGCATGGAAAAATCCTTAAAAAGCATGGAATCCCTTATTCCCGAAACAAAGCACAACCTTGAAACAATCCCAACGGCACCCATTACAATCCCCGCGATAAGGGCCGCCCAAAGCGGGGCGCGCATGGAACCCGGACCTTCTGTTGAAAAAAGCAATATCGAAGGAAAAACCAGCAGAATGCCAAGCAAAATCAGGGCGGCGAGCGGCAGCAGAAAGCTATCGGTTTTTGAAACGTCGTACGTGCGCTTTAGCGTATAACCTTTATTAAGGAAGAAAACGCCAATAAGAATGCCCGCAACAAAGCCGAACAACCCAACCACCGCATTCAGGTCGCCTCCCGCAATTCTCAGCATCATCCTGAGCGGGCAGCCAAGAAAGATAAGCGCGCCGATCATCAGTGCAAAGCCAAGCACGAACCTCGTCACAGGCGCCGAGCCGCCTTTCGGCGAGAATTCCTTTCTAATGAGCGAGACAATAAACGCGCCCAGAATAATGCCGATTATCTCCGGCCTCGCATATTGCACGGCCGCAGCGCTATGCAAGCCCAGCGCCCCCGCAGTGTCCCTCAGAAAACAGGCAATACAAAAACCCATATTGGCGGGGTTTCCAAGCAGTACAAGCAATAGCGATACTACCGCAACAAGGGCGCCAACCAGTGGCAGTTTTAATGTTTTAGTCATTCTATCATTATCCTTCTCATTCATAAAAAGTTTAGCAGACGGAGCCGGGTATTGCAAATATTATTTATTAATGATAATAATAAATACTATTGGATTATCTGATAATAGAGCGGTCATGAGAAAAGTATACGTGGACAACAGCTCAACTTCTTTTCCCAAAGCCCCTGGCGTTTCCGATGCGATAAAGGATTTTCTGGATAACTCAGGCTGCAATGTAAACCGGGGCGGTTACGCGGATTCGTATGATGTCGCAATTGATATACTGGACACGAGGCAAACGCTTGCCAATATGTTTCACGCCGGAAGCCCCAGGGAAGTGATTTTCACGCCGAGTGTAACATATTCCCTGAACACACTGCTGCGCGGCTTCCTGAAAAAAGGCGATCACGTAATAACCACTTTGATGGAGCATAACGCCGTAATGCGGCCTTTACATATACTTTCAAAAGAAGGAATTTCATACAGCGCCGTTCCATGCGGCAGGGACGGCTCATTGAACGCTGACGACATAATTCCGTTTATCGGAAAGGAAACAAAGGCCGTCGTTATGCTTCACGCCTCGAACGTCTGCGGCACGATCATGCCGTTAGGGGCAGTGTCAGAAATCTGCAAAAAAAACAGGATACGGCTTATTGTTGATGCCGCACAAACGGCGGGGATTTTACAAATAGATGCCGGTGAAGCGGATGCCCTGGCGTTTACCGGGCATAAGGGGCTCTTGGGGCCGCAGGGGATAGGCGGCTTTGTTATAAAAACAGGGTTTGCGGATGAAATCGCGCCGCTTGTCACAGGCGGCACGGGAAGCATATCCCACGAGATCGAACAGCCGGATTTTTTGCCCGACAAATTTGAATCAGGCACAATGAACATTCCCGGAATTCTCGGGCTAAAAAAAGCTGTCGAATACATCGAATCAACGGGTTTAAAAACGATATACGACAGGGAAATGCGGCTCACCCTCGCGTTTATTTCAAATGCCCGAGGCATTGACGGCATTAACATAATCGGCAAAGAAGATGATGCCGGCAGGCTTGCAGTGGTTTCGCTTGATTTCCCCGGTAACGACAACGCAAAGATCGCCGCCGCCCTTGACACTCATTACGGAATAATGACCCGCTGCGGCCTGCATTGCGCCCCTTTTGCCCACAAGGCCCTTGGCACCTATCCAAACGGAACGGTACGATTTTCTTTCGGGCATTTCAATACCACTGATGATGTGGAATACATAACGAACTCAATAAGTGAAATTCTGAAAAACGGTAAGCTCTATGGACTTTAGGCAAATTGAGGCTTTTATTAAAGTTGTGGAGCTGGCAAGTTTTTCAAAGGCGGCCGAAGAGCTTCATGTTTCCCAGCCATCGATCAGCACCTACATCAGTTCGCTCGAAAACGAACTTAACACAATTCTCATAAACCGCTCGACAAAAGTACTGTCCGCCACGCTCGCGGGGGAACGTTTTCTCGGAAAGGCAAAGGAAATGATGGCGCTGAAGCATGAAACCATCGAGACCCTGAAAAACCTTTCCGGGGACGTTAGCGGCGATATTCGCATATTGGCATCATCCGTACCGGCCCTTTACATACTGCCCCAGATACTCGCAGACTTTCACAAGTTATACCCGAATATTTCCTTTTCCGTGAGCCAGGCGGACACATCAAAGGTCGTCCAGGGAATTGCAGAGTACAGGGCGGATATTGGTTTTGCCGGAAGCATACTCGGGGACAAAAACAGTGATTTTCACGAATTCACAAACGAGAAACTTGTGTTCATCGCGCCGAAAAACGGGCCTTACCACGAAAGCAAAAAATACACACTGGAGGAGCTTCTCTATTATTCAAACAATTTTATATCAAGGGAATTGGGTTCCGGTACACGGATACAATACGAAAAGTATTTCACCGAAAACGGCATTATTCTCAACAAAATAAAAAGCTGCGCAATCATGGACAATACGCACAGCATTATCAACGCCGTAATAAACGGGCTGGGAATATCCATTGTTTCCGAGCTTGCCGTGCGTCAAATACTAAAACAAAAATTACTGATGCAGGTTAAACTGAAAAACGAAGTCCCTGAAAGAAAAATATACATGGTATTAAATAACAACATCGTCCATTCCCATTTGGTTAAGCTGTTTATGGGCTATGCAAGAGATTACTATCGTATAACGGATCATAAATCTACTCATTAGCGGCAATACATCAGCGATTAAATACCCGGAAAAAGTTGACGCTTGCCTGCTCCTCAAGCCCTTCGGGACTTGAGCAGGGACTACTGGCCTCTTTCCTAAGGCTTGCTATACCCAGGCATATCGCATCCAAATCCCGCCATGAAGAAAAAGCCTTCCCCCTCAAAGGCTGGTAGGGAGCGTCTGTCTCGAGGAGGATCCTGTCGACCGGGAAAAGCGCGGCACAGGCCATGGCATTCCTGTGGTTTTTCATGACTGTCGTACCAAAGGAGAAAAAGGCGTTTACCCCGCGCCTTAGCAGGGCTTCCCCCTCGCCCCTGGTTCCCGGCCACGAGTGAAAGATCACGGCGGGCAGTTTTTTCAGCGCACCCGCGAAAGGGAAAATTTTATGCATGGCCTTGCGAACATGAAGAACCATAGGCAGCCCATAGCGCAGTGCCGTGTTGAGGTGGTGGGCAAATATNTCGTCCTGTGTCTTTTCCCCCGCCCTGTATTCTTCNCCGTAGAGATCGAAGCCTGTCTCTCCCACGGCATCCAGACGCCCTTCTTCCCCGAGCGACTGGAGCAGTTCAAGGCCTTGCGAAAACCGAAAGTCCCTATCAGCCGAAAGCTGGGGGTGCAGGGCAAAGCAGCAAAACAAAGGCGGGCCGCCGTCCTTCAGGGCTTTTTTTGCAAGGCTCTCGTTATACGCAAACTGGTCCAGGTTCCAGGAACTGGCGGCGGCGGCCGTATGCGTTTCACGGCGTTCATCCTCGGCGTTGTCAAGGTATTTAAGGAGATCCCAGGGATGGCAATGCGCATCGATCATCATCACCTCCTCTCATCATCATTTCCTCTCATCATCACTTCCTGTCATTGCAGATAACGTTCCTCTTCGCTGTAGATACAGCCGCAGTATTTCTGCATGTAGTAACCGGAGTCCCTGGCCTGGTTCTGGCCTTCCCTGAAGCGGGGACGAAAATCACGGTATAAAAACTCAAGGCCGTAAAAAGCCGCCAGATCTTCCCCAATCTCCCTGAGGAGCCCGTGGTCCTGGTAGGGACTGATCAGGAGGGTCGTCGAAAAAGCGTCAAAACCCCTTTCAAAGGCAAAGCGCGCGGTTTTTTTCAGCCTGAGCCGGTAACAGAAGGCGCAGCGCCTTTTTTTGCCGGGGCCTTCCCCGTTTTCTTCGATATAGGAAACGCCTTTTATAAAAGCCCGAAGCCCGTATTCATCTTCAACCGTTAGGGGAAGGGTCTTCTCGGCGGCAAAAGCGTAAAGCGAGTTCCCTCGGGAACGGTATTCCGTATAGGGATGAATATTGGGGTTATACCAGAACAGGTGAGGCGTAATGTTCTCGGCGAGAAGGGCTTCAACGCACTGTATCGAACAGGGGGCGCAGCAGGCATGAAGGAGCAGCTTCATGCGTCCATTATAACCTTATCAGACGGAAAATACCGCGCCATGCTGCGGGGGTTTTCAAAGACATCCACCGCGTAAAGAAGGCCGCTTGCTACCCCCAGATCAGGCAATTTTTCCCTGACCCTGTCAAAGATAAAGCGCGCGATGCGCTCGGCGCTTGGGTCGTTCAGGAAAACGTCCATATCATTGAGATTTGAATGATCCAGCGGGGAGATGGCGTCGTTCAGGGCTTTTTTCAAAAGGGAGAAGTCCGCGAGCATTCCTCCTTCGTCAAGTTCCTCGCCGCAGGCCCAAAGCCTAACCCTGTAATTATGGCCGTGAAGCTTCTCGCATTTGCCGTGGTAATGGCTCAGAAAATGGGCCGCTGAAAACTCAGCCTCTACCCTTGCCTGGTACATACATTCAGCATACATTTCTGAAAAAAACCTATCAAGTAAGCCTTTTCCAAAACTCTAATTTATCGTGTAGTCTGTCATATTAAATAGCTTAAATAAAACCCGCTAACGGGTGGGCAAGTGCCACGGCGAAAACATTTGTCAGACAAAAATATTCTTGTGCGACCGAGTAAGCCATGAGGGCAGCTCGATGGCGCAGGGGTTTTTCTGTTGGCCTAACCCGACCACTCAAAAGGTGACTGTCACCTTTTGAGTGGTCGGGTCACTCATGGCCTCTTTTGCGCCATATGCCGCCCTCATGGCTTACTCGGCTCGCACCAGCAAGATATTGTCAAATAGTTAATGGTTTTCCATAGTAGTTGCCCACCCATTCACAATAATATTTCTATTTAAGTATGCCAACTACACGACATATTAGTGTTTTTTGTATGGGGAATAGAACATTTTCCTTATTTCGCAGTAAAAAACAGCAAGAAAAGATAAACCGGCTGGCTTCGCCGGGTGAGATGACGTGAGCCGCCGAATGGCGGCGTAAAATCAATTCTTATCGGCAAACGGCCCAAAGGGCCGTATACAGAATTTCACCACCTGAAAAACCTTAATTGTCGTATTGATCACTATGTAATCAGACACATCTTGATGTTTGATACCTTTTGTGATCAGTGCGATAAATCAGAGTTTTGGAAAAGCCTCAAGTGAAAAAAAAGTGAAAAAATGGCTAAATTTCAAAGCAAAACACAGCATCGCGCAGTATACTAATGACCGGCGTTCAAAATGAAAGACAATCCGAAGAATAAAGCATTGTCATTTATTTGGGCGCCGGTTACACTTTACTTATTATGGAGGGTAACAATGGGACTGGTACATACGGAAATTACNTTAAAAAATACTGCGGATGAGATCCTTGCCAAAGAAGGACATCTTGAAAAAGGGGAAATCCGTCAAGTTACAGTCAACGCGCTGGTAGATACCGGTGC
>JGI24698J34947_10001907_pt1 | contig 11110 bp, 9 predicted proteins | sample TergutMp193P3_FD_34947 | JGI IMG/M metagenome (IMG submission 34947)
CGGCGGCACTAATTATTCCATGCGATTTACCGGAACCGCGAATTCCGGCAGCGTAAGTTACGCGAATAATACAGCAGGCAGGGTATATACCGGAATTTACAGAGTAAACGGAAACAATTTAACAATTTTGATTGAAGGGTACACATTTGAAACTGTATATCGAATAGATTCTAACACGACATTTTCCGGAAACGGAGAAACTTGGGTACGGGTAAATAATTAAAACAGGATTGGATCACATATCAATACCGAAAAGCTCCGATACCTTCTTTTTAAAAGCATCAGGCACAGGGGCTTCTATGGAGTACTCAAGAAATTCCAGTTTCCAGGCGTGCAGGAAAAAGCCGCCTTTTCCCTGTCCGCCGTATTTTTTGTCTCCGGCGAGGGGGTGTCCGCGGGCGGCGGCCTGGGCGCGTATCTGGTGGGTCCTGCCTGTGGCGATTTGCGCCGACACAAGACTGTAAGCGCTTTTACATGCAAGCGGCTTTATCGTTGTAACCGCGTTTTTTCCGTCAGAAGAAACAAAAGTTTTTTTCATCTCCCTGTCCCTGACAAGCGCGTCCTCCCAGAGTTCCTCCTTTTCTACCTTGCCCTGTACGATGGCGAGGTAAGTTTTTCTCACTTTTTGATCGCGCATGAGCGCGCTGAAAAGACGCGCTCCCTCAATATTTGTGGAAAATACGATGATCCCGCTTGAAGGCTTGTCCAGCCGGTGAAGAGGGCCGGGCTTGAACGACAGCGATGGGGCGGTTTTACCGGCCAGGAAGGAGCGAACCATCATGTCAAGGCTGCAGGAACATGGTTTACCGCCTGCTTCGAAAGCTGCCGGGCCGTGGACGGCAAGTCCCGCGGGCTTGTTTACGGCGATAAGGCCGGGGCCTTCCCAAATTATGACCGGAGAGGGAAGGGAAGGGGCGGGAGATGCGGCTTTTGGAGCGTCGTTCAGGGAAGGGATAGAGATTTTTACGCCGCGGCAAACCCGATCCTGCGCTTTTGCCGGTTTTCCGTTTATAAAAACCTGCCCCTGACGCAAAAGACGGTGTATCAGCGGCAGGGGATGATGCGGCAGCGCCTTACGCAGTATCCTGTCCAGCCTTCTGCCCTCATCGTTCTCTCCCGTAACGAGTTCCATTGTTTATGTTACCACAGGCGCCGCCGGCGGACAATGTCCTATCTGCGGCGCTCTTGACAAAAAGCCTTTATTAATAGACCATGAAATAATGACAGCGGTATCGGCCATTAGATCCTTGTTTGAGAACATTATTTTTCTATCTACCGTTACCAGTTTGTGTACCGCTCAAATTTTAAAAATGGTATTTTACATATTGACCCACAAAAACAAAAAAAAGTGGGATGTGATAGAAACCATAATTTGGCGTACCGGAGGAATGCCGTCGAGCCATTCGGCTGTTGTCTGTTCTTTGGCGACATCCGCCGGTATCCGCGAAGGCGTAAATTCAAATTTTTTCATTTTCTGCCTTGTTTTCGCGATGGTTGTTCTTCGCGACTCTGTAGGGGTAAGGAGAGCCGCCGGTATGCAGGCCAAAGCGCTCAACAATCTGGGGAAGCAATCGGCGGAAAAAACGGGAATTATTTTCCGCTCGGTAAAGGAAATCCAGGGACATACTCCGCTTGAAGTGTTTGTCGGGTCCTCTTTGGGCATCATTATTGCGGTAATTTTTTATCTGGCTTACCCGGTTGAGTCCGGCCAGAACCAATCTTTGAGCGCCATTGTTGCGGCAATTTTCCATCTGGTATAGGCATTCGATATGTCTATTTTCCGCTCATGCCTGCTTTTATGCCTGATTTGCCTGCCGCTGTCATTTGGACTTTTCCTTCTCGGCCGGACTCTGGGTTATGACGAGTTCCGGGGCGGATACGCGGTTCTGTCCTTTGACGCTTCAGTTGACGACGGCCTCCTTCGCGGACTTTTATCGGAGACGGACGGTTTCGCCGGCTCTCCTGTTTCCGAGTCCTCGCAATGGGTAATGCTTGATAACTTTTTTTCTCTTGAAACGGTGCCTCTTGATAAATATTTTACAAGGGTTGCCTCATTCGATCCGCGTAACGACGGATATGCCGCGGCGTTAATGGAAGTTTTTGTGCGGGACGGAAAAAGGTTTGTTTATATTCCTCTTGAACAGGGCAATTGGACGCCCCTGCTTCTGGATAAAAAATTTAAAGCCCTGTTAGCTGATATTCCTTTTTCAGGCGAATATTACGGAACAGGAATGCCCTTAAAGCTGTTTTATGCCGCTTATGCCGCCGCTTCCCTGTGCCTGCTGATTATCTGTTATGTGAAAAAATTTACACATCACAATTTGATAAAAATAGCGGCGCTGATACCTGTGTTTTCCTGCCTTGCTTTTTTCGGCGCGGCGGGAATTGCCTGCGCCGCCCTGCTTTTCGCTTTTTTTATCTTTTTTAAAGAGCCCTTTAATGAACTTTCGGCATCTGTCCGGTCTTCTTTCAGCGGGAATTCCGGTAAACTCAAGCTTGTCTATAAAGAAATAATAAAACCGTACCTGATGCACTGGCTTTTCCTTCCCGTGTTTGCCGCGGTTTTTGGAATAGCGGTTGTTTTTTCAAAGATAAAACTTTCGTTTTTACTTGCGGTTTTTGCCGCGGCCTGCGCGGTATTTTTCTTTTCCTCAAAAGTACTGTCTCTTTCAGGCGGCGGGCACAGGCGTTTTACTCCCGTTCTTATAATAAGCAGGCCTTATGTGGATTTTACCTTCTGCCTCTGTATGCTTCCCTTTACCGCCGCCGCTTTTTTTGCGGTGTTTTTTTCGCCGTATATTTCCGGCGCTTACGCGTCTGACGGAAAATTTGAGACGATTATCGAAGAGCGGGATTATTACGCGCATTTGGCTTTTCAGTCGGGATTTTCCACGCACCGGTTGGGAGCCGCGTTTGACTCAGACTATCCGTCGTATGTTTTTGACGAAGACGGTCTTCCTTCTCCTGACGGAAGCTACGACGCTGAACAGGCTTTCAATATGAATGATTTTCCCGCTTTTCCGCTTCGCCGCCTCATGGATTTTTTTCAAAATGTAAACGAGGGAGGAAAAGCCGTCGGTAAAAACAAAAGAGACATAAACGAAATTCCTGTTTTAGCTGTTTTATTGTTATTTATAATTCCGCTTTTCATTAAAAGAAAAGATATTTATCCGGCAAAAAATAACACTGAAGGAATTAAAAGGTTTTCGGTTAAACCGCGCATTAAAAACGCAAGGAATAAAACGAATGTATACAACAGCAAATACCAGACGCGTATTCGCAAGGACGCTTAAGGTATGAAAGTATATTCTTTTCCCAGGGGCGGGATTGCCTATGAAGACCCGAGTGCTCCTTCCAAAGACAGGGCTGAAGACGCTTTTCTTCCGGCGCTTTCGGTGATACCGCTGGGGAGCAGTACAAAACGGGTATACCCGATTGTTTCTGTCGGAGATATGGTGAAGGAGGGAATGTTAATCGGAAGGGCGTCGGGAAGCGGAGCCGTAAATGTGCACGCTACGGTTCCCGGAAAAGTTATCCGCAAAATTTCATGGAAGGACAGGGACGGATTGGACAACGACGCTTTTGTAATTAGCATGGAAGGCGCTTTTGAAAAACTTGGAAAAAAAGAGGAAACATACCACTGGAAAGGGATCAGTGGCTATGACATACAGAGAATATTTTCCGATTACGGAATTGTGGAAATGGAAAACGCGGGAAGATCGCTTTCGGATATGATTTCCACGGCCAGAAGAGAAAATGAAAATATTACTCTTGTTGTCCGGTGCGTTTTTGACGACCCCTGGCTTGCCGCAGATTATGTGCTTTGCAATGAAAGGCTTGAATCTGTAATTGAAGGCGCTGCCATTGCGGCGAAATCTGTTTTTAAGGTAAACCATGTCATTTTTGCGGTTTCACATCACGAAAAAGAATTGGCCCAGAAGATCAATTCGGCGTTAGGTAAACTTGAAATGTCCTCTTCCGTTGTAATGACAGGCTGCCGTTATCCGCAAAAAAATGAAAGAGAACTTGAATTGGCGCTCAGGATATATGAAAAAAAAGAAAATATGGCTCTCGGCTCGTTTTTTATTCTTGGTCCCGCCGTTCTTGCCGCCTGTTACGACGCAGTTGTGCATAAAAGGCCGATTCTAGATCGATATGTGGCTGTAGGCGGCTCTGCCGTAAAAACGCCGCAGGTTATGAAAGTCAGAATTGGAACAAGAATAGGCGAGCTCATTGATCAGTGCGGAGGTTTTTCCCAGAGGCCGCAAAAGATTGTGATAGGCTCTCCGCTTTCTGGAAGGGAAGTAACGTATCTTGACGAGCCTGTCGGAAAATCATGTTATGCGATTGCGGCCATGTCCAAAAGTCAGGCGGCTTTTGGCAAACAGCAGAATTGCATCAACTGCGGCGAATGCAGGGCGGTGTGTCCTGTAGGGCTTGATCCGCAGAATATCTACAAGCGGATTGTTTCAATGGAAATAGATAACTCAGGCGCGGCCGGCTGCCACGGCTGCGGGTGCTGCAAGATTGTATGTCCGTCCGCCCTGCCGCTTTTTGAAACAATTCTGGAAAGAAACATGGAGGCAGCCGGTGCCTGATCAAAAAATAATTTTTTCGAACAAACCGCAGATCAATATCTCCTGTCCGAGCACCGCGAGAATGTGGCTAATATGCGGATGCGCTTTTCTTTGCGTGCTGCAATCATCCCTTGGCGACGGAGGAAGATCATTTGTTGCGGCGCTTACGGCGCTTTTTTCCGCGCTGCTGATAGAACTTTTACTGACATGGCGCAACCACGGTTTTAGAAAAATTTGCGACGGAAGCACGGCGGCCACGGCTCTGATTCTTACGATCCTTTTGCCGAATTATATCCATCCTTTTTGCGCCGCCCTTGGCGCCGTGTTCGCCGTTGCGGTTGTAAAGTACAGTTTCGGCGGCCTCGGCTCAAACTGGCTTAATCCGGCGCTGGGCGGCTGGCTCTTTATCCGTTTTTCCTGGCCCGCCGCGTTCGCGAAAGCCCTTGAAGGCTCATCGTCATCAATTTCCGAAATGACAATTATTTCCGATACAAGCGCGCTTGACAATTCCGTAACTGAATTTTTTAATAACACAATTTTTTCAATTACCGGCGCGAGGATGCCGTCCGGTTATATCGATCTTCTGTTTAACAACAATCCCGGCCTTATTGCGGACAGGGGGCTTTTTTTGCTTTTAATCGGCACGATTTTCATTACCGCCGCCGGAATAAACAGGGGTTGGATACCTCTTGTCTTTTTGGCTGTTTACGGTTTTCTGATCCGTCTTGCCGGAGCGACAGGGGTATTTGGGAACGGGGATATTCTTTACGGATTTTTTTCCGGCGGAACGATAGCCGCGGCATTCATTCTCGCCGCCGAACCGGCAAGCAGCGCAAAACTCAAGCCCGGTATAATATTTACGGTTTTTTCAGGAGCTGTTCTTTCATGGTTTTTCCGTTACAAATGCATGGAGTTTTCAGGATGTTTTATAGCCCTTGCGCTTGTAAATTGTTTTACTCCCCTAATAAAACTTGCTGAGGAAAAAATATTTCTTTCCCGTAAAAATAAGGAAGGGTTTCAGGAGAATCTTTTATGAAAAAGGAGCCGGAAAACCAAATGAACGATTTAAAAAACAAAGCTGTTTTACTCGGCTGGATAATGGGATTATTATTATTGATCTCTCTTCTCATAATTTTTACTGTTCCTGTCCAGACATATTATCTTTTACGAAATATAAACAATGTGTTTATAAATAACAACGATACGCGCAGGCTTACCGCGTATATAAAACAAAAGCCGGGGAAGGCCGAACCTTTTGGATACTGGTTTTCAATGCTTAACAGCGAAAACAGGATGTTTGTATTTTCGTTTTTCAAAGATGGAATCCTGATTCCTCTCGGAGCCGTAGTTTCAGCCGACGGCGCTGTGGAGGAAGTAATTCCCCTAAGCGCTCATGCTGTGCAGGCTTTTGAGTCTCTGCCTGAAAGCCTTATACAAATGTATGTTAGGCGCATAGAAAAATAAGGAAAAGATATGAGTACGGTAAAACAACATTCCTTTTGGAGTTCTTCCTCTCCCCTTGGCGGGCTTGCGGGCATTGGCCTTTTGGTTATTGCTTCCGCGCGCCTGTCCTGGGCAATTACTGTGGCGGGAAGCCTGTTCTGGGTGTACGGACTTTCCGCGTTTTCATACGCGTTCCTGTCAAGCGAGGCGGTTAAAAAATTTTTCCCCGCGTCAGGGCATAAGGCCCTTTATACATGCCTGTCCTCTTTTTGGGGCAGCCTGTATCTTTTTATGTTCTGGCTGCTGTGTCCCTTCGCCGCTTTTGAAGTTTTTGTACCGCTGATGCTGGTTCCGCTGTTCTGCGCGGGAATAGGAAGCGCGGGGCTGATTGAGTATTCGGCTGATAATCAAAATCTTGATATTTTCGATAATGTATCGGAAGCTGTATCACACGCTGTAACCCTGTCCGGTTTACTAATAGCTTTTTCAATTATAAGGGAGCCTCTTTCATATTGTTCCCTGTCATTCCCTGGAACGTATCAGGGAATGTTTACGATAATGTATTTTAAATCCGGTTCTTTTTTCCCAATCGGGCTCTTTGCGCCTTCTTCGGGAGCCTTGCTTCTGTTGGGGTATTTTATCTGTTTGTATCAGTACAGTAAAAGTTTTTTCTTCCCGGGAGACAAAAAATGAGAGGAATGCAGCTTGTATTTTTATTGATCTGTTCGGGATTTTCAATGAACATTGTGCTGCAATGCGGACTTGGCATAAAGGGAGCCGCCGAGTCGAAGAATCCGCCCGGTATATCAACTTTGATAAGAACCGGATTAATTTTTTTCTCTGTTATTTTACTGTGGCTTTTTTTCTCAAGGATAGTTTATTCGATAATACCCAATATTTTTATTTATGTACTGTTGTTTCCTGTAAGTTCCGTAGTTTATGAAGCGCTTGAGTATTTAATTTTTCGGTATTTGTATAAAGAAGATACAAGCGGCGAATATATTGTGAGTTTTCCGGGCGGCATTACGGCTGTCTGTGTTTTCATCTGCGTTAATCTGGCGGACAGCTTTTTGGAGGCGGCGGTTCTTTCCTTCGGATTTACGGCGGGAATCTTCCTTGTTTATCTTATTTTAAGGGAGGTGCGCAGGCGTGCGGCTCTGGAAGCGGTTCCGCGTTTTCTGCGCGGAAAACCCCTTGTTCTGATTACAATGGGTATGTTATCGCTTGTTTTTTCCGTAGTATCAATTTTACTATTCAGGATGGCCACAGCACAGTGAAAGAAGAAAGTAAGTTAACCTTGATTCTGGGCTCTCACGCGCATGTGCCGTCCGGTTCGCCCGAATGTGAATTTGAGCGGGTATATGAAAAAAAAATACGCCCCTTTGTTTCAAATTTGTACCGTTATTCGAACATTCAGGCCGTTTTGCATTATTCGGGAGTGCTTCTTTACTGGGTAGAAAGAACGCATCCAGAATTTTTTATGCTGATTGAGGACATGGTTACGCGAAAACAGGCGGAAATCCTCGGCGGCGGTTTTTATGAACCCATGTTTCCCCTTATTCCGCCTCAGGACAGAATCGGACAGATAGAGCTTTTAACAACCTACCTTCGCAAACATTTCGGCAAGCGTCCCCTTGGCTGCTGGATACCCGCAATGGCCTGGGAACAGCACCTTGCGGCTTCCCTTTGCGCCTGCGACATGAATTACACTTTTCTCAGTCAGAGGCAGTTTGCCCAGGCGGGAATGTCCGGCGCGGAGCTTTTTTCCCCGTGCATCAGCGAAGATCAGGGAAAAATCGTCGTTATTTTTCCGGTTTCACTGTCCGTAGAAGCGGAGCTTTCGAATAAAAGTTTTTCTCAGGTTTTTGTCGAATTAAAAAATAAAATTGATGAGGAGACAGGCTCATCGGGCGGCAGAATCGTCACAGTTTTTCCCGAGAATGTTTCTTCCGCTCCCGAGGAAGCGCCGGATACGGCATGGAACCGTTTCTTTGAGGAAATTTCGCTTTCAGAAAATATAGTCGAAACTGTGTTACCCGCAAAGGTTTTAAAAAATCAGAAGACCTATAAAAAGGCGAGTTTTCCCAACTCGTCGTCCCTTGAAAATGATTTTTCTCCGCGCCGTTTTTTAATTGACCACTGCGAGGCAAACGGAATATATTCAAAGATGATATTCGCGAACGTTCTTATCAGCCAATTGAAGGGAGACAAAGAGCGAAAGCAAAACGCGAGGGAGGAACTCTGGAAAGCGCAGGACTCGTTTCTTTTTACTCCCGGAGGCGGGCAGATACGCCATGAACTTCGCAAGGCGGCTTACAGTTCCCTTTTGCGCGCGGAACGGCTGTCCAGGGAAAGGGGAAAATTTATTTCCTCGCTTATCCAGCATGATTTTGATTTTGACGGCGTAAAGGAATATCTTTTTCAGGACGCGAGAATCAACTGCTATATCCAGCAACAAGGCGCGGGTGTTTTTGAACTTGATTACCTTCCCAAGGACTGGAATTACCTTGACTGCGGCTGCGTAGGTTCCGGCAGAAGAACAGCCTTTGCCGACGCTCTTGTAAGCGCCGGTACAAAAGCGGAATCCCTGGCGGAAATTTTTCCGCAGGACTCTCGGCTGTGTTTTAACGAACAATACGACGCGCTTACGCAGGATCGTAAGGGCAAATCATGTTTCAAACTGCCCGCGGCAGATCAGGATATCCCCCTCGGCGCCGTTGAGATTAACAAATGTTATTCGCTAAAAAGGGATATTCTCTCCGTGTCCTATACCCTGAAAAATACCGGAAAGGAAAAAGAGAAATTCGTCTTTGTTACAGAAATAAATTTTTCATTTGCCGGAGAAGGCGAAGACAATGTCCGTTTTCACGCGGTTGATAAGGCAGGTAAGGACGCTCCGGCGGAAAAACTCATTGCCGATTGCGAAACTCTGAAAATCCTCGATGTAAAAAATGAAGTTCAGCTCCTTCTCGGCTGCGACAAACCGTTTTCAGGCTGCCTTGTCCCCGCATATAACGGCGGCCTGTATCAGGCGACAAGAATCCTCCCTCTTTTTTCCCTTTCCCTCGAAGCAGGCGAATCCTGGTCATGCGAGTTCAATTTAAAATTTTCATATTGAGCTTTGAATTAATTTTTACCACGAACTATACGAACAGCACGAACTTTTGCTTTGATCTCTTATCGTTATTCATGAGTGTTTGTGATGGTTCGTGGTTAATTCTTTTCTTTGTATGAATCACTTGAATAAAATTTATTTTTTCTATAAAATAAATCAATATGAAAAGACGGTTGATTACTTCGGCGCTGCCTTATGTGAATAATGTTCCCCATCTTGGAAACCTGATACAGGTGCTGTCCGCCGACGCCTTCGCGCGCTTTTGCAGGCTCAGCGGCTATGAAACGCTTTATGTCTGCGGGACCGACGAATACGGCACCGCTACCGAAAACAGAGCCGCCGAAGAAGGCATAAGCCCTAAAGAACTGTGCGGCCGCTACCACGCGATCCACGCGGATATTTACAACTGGTTCAATATCGCCTTTGATAAATTCGGACGCACTTCATCGCCGATACAAACGGAAGTTACGCAGGATATATTTTTGAAGCTTGATAAAGCGGGTTATATCTGCGAAAAAACGATAGAGCAGTTCTACTGTTCAAAATGCGAAAGGTTTCTCGCCGACCGCTATATCCGCGGAAACTGCCCCGCCTGCGGAAGCGCCGACGCGAGAGGCGATCAATGCGAAGCCTGCGGAAAGCTGCTCGATCCTGTCGATTTAAAAAATCCCCAGTGTTCCGCCTGCGGCAGCACTCCGTCTTTGCAGAATACAAATCATCTTTACATAGACCTTCCCGGAATTAAAGAAAAACTTGAAACATGGCTGAAGGACGCATCCGTTAGGGGATTCTGGGCGAATAACGCAATACAGATGACTCAGGCCTGGATACGCGACGGACTAAAGGAGAGGGCCATAACAAGGGATCTGAAATGGGGAATCCCCGTGCCGAAGGCAGGCTACGAGAAAAAAGTTTTTTATGTGTGGTTTGACGCTCCGATAGGCTATATTTCAATTACAGGAACGTTAGGTGAAGAAATAGCGAAGGGTGAAAAAGCGGCCAAGGACCCTTCTTTTTCAGACTGGCGGGATTTTGTTAATTACTGGTGGAAGAGACCCGATGAGGTTGAGCTGTTCCAGTTTATCGGCAAGGACAATATTCCGTTTCACACCGTGATCTTCCCCTCAAGCCTTTTGGGCAGCGGAGACAACTGGACAATGTTATACCATATGTCAAGCTCCGAATACTTAAATTATGAAAGCGGAAAATTTTCCAAATCCAGGGGAGTGGGCGTTTTTGGAACGGACGCGAAGGAAACGGGAATCCCTTCAGACGTGTGGCGTTTTTACATTTTTTATAACAGGCCGGAAAAAGCGGACGCCATGTTTACATGGAAGGACTTTCAGGAGAAGGTAAACGGCGAGCTTATCGGCAACCTTGGGAATTTGGTAAACCGCACCCTTTCTTTTGTTACGCGCTATTTTGACGGAACAATCCCGCAGGCAAAGAGCAATCCTGTTTTCTGGGAGCAGGTTACAAAGCATGAAACTTCCATAGCGGAAAAACTTGACAGAGCCGAATTGAGGGACGCGTTCAGGGAAGTTTTTGAACTTTCCTCATACGCCAATAAATATTTTCAGGATGCCGAACCCTGGCGGCTGCGCACAGATGATCCTGAAAAAGCGAAAGAGGTAATCCGCGATCTGGCGTTTATCGTGCGCGATCTGTCGGTGCTTGTCGAACCTTACATACCGCAGGCGGCGGCTAAAATCGCCTCGTTCTTCGGTCTTAAACACGGAGATGATCTTAACTGGAAGAGTATGGGGAAGGCTCAAGGATTGACAGACGGGAAGATAACAAGTGAAGTGCTTTTCGCCAAACTTGAGGATGATCAGGTTGATGCCCTGCGGGAAAAATATTCGGGAACACAAAAGGAAAGAGAAGAAAAAAAATCATTTTCTTCCGTTGTGGATCTGCGCGCCGCGAAAATTGAAAAAATTGAAAGGCATCCGAAAGCCGATAAACTCTACATTAT
>JGI24698J34947_10001908_pt1 | contig 11109 bp, 12 predicted proteins | sample TergutMp193P3_FD_34947 | JGI IMG/M metagenome (IMG submission 34947)
ATGTAGATGGAGGTTCACGGTCGGCGTATATAACTAGTAATGGTTCAAGCTATGGTTATTCGGAAAACTCCACCAGTACTTCAAATCTTTATACAACAGTCACATTTCCGTCCCAAACCACCAACTTCACCCTTTCATTCAATTGGAAAGGAATGGGAGAATCGGGGAGCTATGACTATGATTATATGATGGTATATTTAGTACCATCTAGTGAAACCGTGACAAGTACTGCCCCATCAAATACTTATAGAATAGGAAATACTTCTTACGTCGGTGTTTCCAATTGGACTCAGGCGAATATAACTTTGTTGGCCTCAACATATAGCGGAAAAACATACAGATTGGTATTCTATTGGGTAAATGACAGTTCATATAGTGATGGTCCCCCTGCGGCTATTGACAATGTGAGAATAACCAATTGAAACAGAGGTCGGCATGAAAATAAAACTTATTTTAATCGCAGCCTTCTTGTTCGGCATCTCTTTTGCGCAAAACTCAACGGGCTTAACCTTTACCGAGTATCTTCGCCAAATACAAAACGCAGATAGTTTGCCGAAAACGGACACGCTAAAAAATACGGATAGCTCGGCGGCAAAACCTGCCGCTACGGTTGCTCCTGCTGCTGCTACGGCTGCTCCTGAACCCGTGGCTCCCGCTCCGCAAGCTCCTGCCCCTGCCCCCCTTGTCACCTATGAGATTTTCCTTGACAACTTAGAGGCTTACGCAAACTCCATATTGCCGGAAAAGGAAAAGCTGGAACTCCAAAAGGCGGTGGTAAATGCGGAGAGCACAGACCCAAAAGATGAATTTGAAAAACAGGTGGATTACGAGAAACGCCTTGCGGATTTTGAAAAGACAAAGGAAGAAAAAATCCTCGCCTTGGAAAAGGAATATCAGGAAAAAATCAAGGAAACTGCGGAAAAAATCAAAACCGACATATCTTCCAAAGAGGACATTCAACCCAACTGGGAGGGAATGCTCAAGAAAAATGCCGATATAGAACAATACAGGGAACGCATAAATATATTCACGGACAAAATTCCCAAAATGAAGGATAGAATCGCTTTAATGACAAGTTTGCTCGGCAAATTGGATTTCAGCAAGGCAGAGGCGGAAGCCCTCTCCAAACGCTGGCACGAAAAGAACCAAATCTATATCACGCGTTTGGAAAAGGCCCGCGAACTGATGCAGGACTATATTCTTCAAGAGCAGGCAAAAGTTCTATCAACGGACAGGCAAAAATTTGAAATGAGCCTGGGTGCATACGATGCCGACAATGAAGAATTCGTATTTAACATGAGCGACACGGCTTCCAAAACGGTTCCTTTTGACTTTGCGGGCACAATTAAAATATCCCCTCAACAGGCGCGTGAAACAAACCGCCAAACAACCGATTTCACCGCAAGCGTGGATTATATAAACTATCCCTTTATGGTTAATAATGCCAATTTGTACCCTGGCACAAAGAAAACCCATGTCTTTTACAAGGAGCAGGAACTCCCAACCCATGGGGATTTTAAAAAGATTTCGAGTATAAGCAATATGAAGGGCTATGACGAATGGGCTTTCTATGCCGATTCGCTGTTAAGCGGCAAATTGGCTCCCAGAAATCTGGATTCCCTTTATGCAATGGGAACAGGCGGGATTAAAATAGCAACCGGCATAGACAAAAAAGAAAGCACGGGCGGTTCTTTTTTTACAAGCACCGTTTTTCGCGCAACCATGTTTGGGCTTTCCGCTGCGAGCGCAAGTCTTGGGCTATGGCAGAACAGCCAAGCGGACACCAAAAATAAGCAGATGAAAGAAGATATTTCAGATGCAAAAAAACTTGATACTAAATCTACGGAGTATGCTGACAAATATAAAGCGGCCCAAAAAAGCCATGACGAAGCGAACGAGAGCGCGACTTTGCGAAACGGGTTTTATATAGGCGCAGGCGTGTTTGGACTGGCGGGGGCAGTGAGTTTCTTTTTTTGAACTTGCCTTCGTGAAATTTGTTATATTTCTTTTATGCCTAGTATTTTTGAATATCTTGGAATTGTGCTGTATTTTTACTCTAATGAGCACGAACCTATTCATGTTCACGGCAGAATAGGAGAATTTGAGAGTAAAGCAGAATTTTATATAGTGGATGGTAAAATAACGGAAATCAAAATAAAAGAATCTAACGGTAAGTTGCCGCTTAAAGGTGCTAGATTAAAAGATTTTAAAAAATTTTTGCGGGTTTATGCAGATAAAATAGTAGCTAAATGGATAGATTATTTTATTTATCATAAAGAAGTTTCCTTTGAAAAAATAGAGGTTCATTTATGAAAATAACCGTAGAATATGCTAGAAAAAAACAAACTCCTTTAAAAATTATTTCCGCCAAATATAAAAACAATTATATTGTGGAATTGGTTTTTAGCGATAATCGCAAAAAATCGGTTAAGTTCGGTTCTTTTTTAAAGAGTTCCATGCACCCTGTAATTCGCAGTTATCTAAAAGAAGAGAAATTCAAAAAATTTCACATAGATAACGGAAATATCGTTTGGGGTAAAAATTGGGATTTGGTTTTTCCCATAGAACAATTGCACAGTGGAAAAATATAATACCCCCAATCAGACCGAAACGGGCATATTGCACATGTGCGAAACCACAACACAACGCAAAATTTGCCCATCTGCATCCTGTTTTTATATATTAACATTATGAATTTTAAAATTAGGTGTAGTAGTTCCGCTTTTAAACACGGAGTAACCGAAGCCGATATTTTGTGGGCATTTAATACAGTTGAATACGATGCTGTTTTGGAGGAATATATTGATAAATATTTGCTCATAGGGTTTGACAAAAATGCAAACTTAATTGAAATTATTTATAGTGTTATTGATGATAATGCGATTTTAGTTTTTCACGCAATGAAATGCCGCCCGGCGTTTGTTGCCTTGTTAAAATAGGAGGATATGCCCATGACCGAAGAAGAATGCAATGCCTTAGATGAGTTGTTAACAAAAACAACTCCCAAAGTTGGTGCAAATGGAACCGGTTTTGTTAGCAAACGAAATGCCAAATTATTTGGTCTGGACGAACTTTCCGTGAACTATCTTTTCACTAAATCGCTTGCAACGCATAAAAGTCCTGCGGAAATTATAGGAGGAATGGTACGGGAAAAAATAGCAGAAATGAGCCTCCAGTAGAAGGTAGAGGCTCCCTTCCGCCCCAAAAACCGCCCAAATTCATAAAAAAACGGCAAATAAGGAGATTTTAGACTCACCTAGCTAAGGTCAAAATTTCTACGCCATGGGAGGTTATGGCTATGGTATGCTCCCATTGGGCAGAGAGCTTGCCGTCTGCTGTTACTGCCGTCCATTTGTCAGCCAGGGTTCTGGTTTTGTAGGTGCCTTCGTTTATCATGGGTTCAATGGTAAAAACCATGCCTTGTTCGATTTTTGGCCCCGGAAGCATTTGGCGATAATGAAGAACAAGGGGTTTTTCGTGAAAACTTCTGCCAATGCCGTGCCCGCAGTAGTCGCGCACAACGCTAAAACCGTGTTCCTCGGCTATTCCGCTTATTATCGCGCCGATATCGCTAAAACGGGCATTTGGCTGTTCGCAAACTTTTATGCCTTCAAAAAGGCATTCGCGGGAAACGGCAACCAGTTCGCTCGCATTCGCTTTGGGCTTGCCTACAAAAAATGTTTCGCTTGAATCGGCGTGGTAGCCGTTTAGAATGGAGGTGATGTCTATATTTATGATGTCGCCGTCTTTTAGAGCATAAGGACCTGGAATTCCATGGGTTACAACCTCATTTACGCTTGTGCAAACGCTTTTTGGGAAACCTTCGTAGCCTAAACAGGCTGGGATTGCGCCGTTTTTAAGGGTAAATTCCCTGACAAAATCGTCAATTTCCTGCGTTGTCACGCCCGGCTTGCACATTTCGCCGCTTTTTGCCAGAGTCTCTGCAACAAGCGCGCCGGCATCTCTTATCCGTTCTATCTCTTTGGGGGTTTTTATGGGGATTTTAGACACAAATTATTCTCCCCTGTTCTTTGCCGCTACGCCTTTATAAGCGTTATGCTCCAAAAGGGTTTTGCCAAAAAAGTGCTCCCGCGAGCCATCGTCTTTTGCAACAAAATAAAGGTCTTCGGTTTGCATCGGGAATAGCACCGCTTCTATTGCCAAGCGGCCTGGGTTTGAGATTGGCCCCGGCATTAGCCCTGCGAACTTGCGCGTGTTGTAGGGATTGTCGCTTGCAAGCTGGCTTTTGTAGATGGGGCCTGTGAGGTTGCGAAAAATAAATCGCACGGTTGGGTCTGCGCCAAGCGGCATTCCAATTCTAAAACGGTTTAAAAATACTCCCGCTATGCGGGGGCGTTCCTGCGGAAGTCCGGTTTCTTCTTCTACCACGCTTGCCATTGTCAAAATCCTGTGCCAATCGCCCAACTCCTTCCAAACAGGGCTGCTTTGCGCCTGCAGTTCGTCCCTAAGTTTCAAGTTCGCGCGTACCAAAATTTTTACTGCACTTTGCTCATTTGTTTCGTAGGGAAAATCGTAAGTGTTGGGGAGCAGGTACCCTTCTAGGTCTTTTGCTTTTACGCCAAGGGAATCTGCGAATGGCCGGCTATGCATTAAGCTGTCCAATTTGATGCTGTCAAGTTTAAGCGGCGACTTCGCCAGTATTCCCGCTATTTCCCAGGTAGCTCTGCCTTCCGGTATGGTTACCCTTATTGTGGCCGTTCTGCCGGAGCTTAAAATCGCAGCGATTTGCTCCATGTTCTGCCCGGCAGGAATGTTATACCATCCGGTTTTAAAGTTTGCCTTGCCCGGGTTAAAAGTACACCACCATTTGAAAGACCTTGCGCTTTCCACCACTCCGTTTTTTTGCAAAAGCCTGGCGATTTGGGCGGCTCCGTAACCTTTGGGAATTTCCAGAAGGAGCTGTTCTTTTAAAGGCGAAGGCTGCTGCCATTGCTTGTAAATATAAAATGCGCTACCCGCCCCCAGGCCTAAAATGCCGCAGAGCAATACGGTAAAAACAGCGAGGAGTTTTTTCATATTGTGAATGAGAAAAATAGAAAAAATTTCTACCTTATCAACCATGCAGGCTCAAGAACTCTACAATAAACTGCGTTCCGTGCAAAACGGAACCGTGCTTTGCCAATATTCAATGGAGAATTGCGAAAGATTAACGCTTTTGATAAACGAGATAAACGAATTGAAAAAAGAAAGGAATGTTGCAATTCTGGCTCACAGCTACGTTGCGCCGGAAATCACTTTTGGCGTGGCGGATTACAGCGGTGACTCTTACCAACTCAGCAAAAACGCTATGGAAACAAGTGCGCAAACAATAATCTTTGCAGCGGTGGAGTTTATGGGCGAAACCGCAAAAATTTTAAATCCGGGCAAAAAGGTGCTGATCCCCGGCGCAAATTCGGGATGCAGCCTTGCAGACAGCATAACCGGAGAGCAGGTAAAAAAACTGCGGGAACAATACAAAGAACATACATTTGTATGCTATATAAATACAACGGCAGATGTCAAGGCGGCTTGCGATGTCTGCGTTACAAGCTCAAATGTTGTTAAAATAACGAGCAAAATTCCAAACGATAAAATTGTGTTCTTGCCAGATAAACTTATGGGCGAAAATCTGAAAAACGAATTGGAAAAAACAGGCGTAAAAAAGGAGCTTGTGCTGCACACCGGCACCTGCTATGTTCACGAGCAATACGACCCCGACTTGGTAAAATATTTCAGAATCCAAAACAAGGGTCTGCGAATTGTGAGCCACCCGGAGTGCCACCCCGGAGTTGCCATGTTAAGCGACTTTGTAGGCAGCACGGGGCAAATGCTGGATTATATCCGCAAGCTCCCTGAAGAAAATCCCATTTTGCTTTTAACCGAATGCGGCTTGAATGCAAGGCTCCAAAGCGAACTGCCGAGCCGCCGTTTTATCGGCAGTTGCAGCCTTTGCAAATACATGAAAAGCAATTCTTTGGAAAATATTTTGCAAACTCTGAAAGAACCGGACAAGGCAAAGGAAATTAAAATAGCCCCCTCTATTTTGAACGCCGCAAAACAGTGCATTGAAAATATGTTCAAATATAATGATTAGTGTTTAGTGATTAACGATTAATAACTAAACACTAAATATTAATCACTAGCAACCGATTTCTCTTCTTTCAGTTTTGCCTGGAATTGGGTTATTTTGTTTTCGGCGGTTTGCAATCCGCTCTTTACTGTTTGCAAGCCTTCTTTGATTTTGTCTGCGGTGGCTTCGGTTATGTTGCTTTCCAGCGTATGCAATCCGCTTTTGATTTTCTCAAGGGCAAAATCCGCTTTAGATGCAACTTTTTTCTTTAAAGAAGAGTTGCAACCGCAGTCGCAATCCGGGCCGCATTCGCATTCGTCGCCACAGCCACAGGAACATTCACCCTTTTGGCCGCAGCAGCATTTATTATTTTTATAAGCATGGATGCCGGCAACCGCAGCAGCAGCACCCAGCAGAAAAGGAACAAAAAAATTCATAAGAACCTCGCTTGTTGAACTATAGTTAGAAAATATAGAAAATTCATAAGAAGCAATTTTACTTATAAAGCGTAATAATCACTGTTGCTACAGTGGCTAAAGCGGTTACTGCGGAAGCCATTACCGTAATTATCTCTGTCATTTTAATTGGCTCGGGAAGCGGCTTGAAAGATACGAATATCTCGGAGCCTGGGTCTGGGCCTCTTTTTGCCAAGCTCGAATTTGTGCTTTGCCCGTTTGCATAAGTGAGAATAACACGCTCTTTATCTCCGTAGATTGTGAGGCCGCCTGCCGCATTTACGTAATCATTTACATCCCAGCTCTTTTGCCAAAGAACGTGTCCGGGACCTACGACTTCGCCTGTAATATTCACGGTTGGTATATCAAATGGAATAAAAATAGAATCGCCATCTTGTAAAGATATATCCTTTTCCTTGCCTTTCAAAGCTTTTTCAAAGTCAAAATTTATGCGATAGCTTTGGTCGGAGACTCCAAAACCTGTTCCAAACATATTTTGCGAAGAATTATTGCGGCTCGTCATGTTTTGGTTCATGTTCTGATTCATGTTTTGGTTCATCATGTTCTGGTTCCAGTTTGGATTCATATTCTGATTCATGTTTTGGTTTATCATGTTTTGGTTCATGTTCTGATTCCAATTCGGATTCATGTTCGGGTTCATGTTTTGGTTCATCATGTTCTGGTTCATCATGCTCTGGTTTATCATGCTCTGGCTCATGTTTTGAGTCCAATTCGGATTCATATTCGGGTTCATGTTTTGGTTCATCATGTTCTGGTTCATATTTGTTCTTGATTTAAATAGCTCGTATGTTGCCGGTTTACGGAAAAGCCTCCCGCCTTTTATGTATGCCACGGAATCTATTATTGCAATGCGTTCCATAAAATTTTTAAAAGTTTCTCCGCGGAATGCAAGCGAATAAGAACCCGGATTTTTAAGCGCTCCGACTAAAGTTACAACTTCATGTTCGTAATAGGAATCCTCAATGCTCACAACCACCCTGTCGCCGGGTTCCAAAATAAAATCTTTATTATTATCAACGGATAATCCTTTTTTTATAGGCAGCCTGATACTTTTCGTAGCTAATTCTCCGGGGATAATTCTTTCTATTGTAATTTCATCTTTAGAGGCATCAGGCAAATATCCGCCGCACAAAACTATCAGGTCAATGGCGTTTATGCCTTCTTGCCATTCAAAATCTTTAGGTTCTTTTACAAAACCGGCTACGCTAACCGTTCTCCAGTTTTTGAGAAGCCTGGAATTCAAAACTATAACTTTATCGTTTGGCAATAAAGTTAAACCAAGGGTATTTTCAAAATCATCGTCATAATAAGAGAAGGAAGAGTCAGGATTTAATCGCTGTACTATAGCCCTGTTGAGAAATGCTTCCATGGCCGGACCGCCCGCAAGAGCTACCGCCTCTTTAATTCCCATATCGCTTGACAACGTGTAATATCCGGGATAAAGAACCGAGCCTATAACTTCAATGGCGTTGTCGCTGGGGCGAGTGCTTGAGAAAACAAAAACACTGTCGCCGTTCTGCATTTGAAACACTTTGCTGCCGTCGCTGCTTGCAAAGTCTACAGCCAGGCCCGGTTCAAAAACTCTCGGAATGCCTTTTTCGCCTATGCGCCAAAGGCTTACCGTGTGGTCTGTATTTGGAAGCACCCCGCCTGCGTATCGCAGCAAATCGCTAAGGGTTTCGTTTTTCTTGAGTTCGTAAATCGCTTCCCTTCCTATTGTGCCGGTGGCTTTAACCAGTTTTTCCGCCTTTGGAACAAAAATCAAGTCTCCGTCCCGCAAAAGACCTTCACCCTTTTTTTTGCCACTCAACAGAAAATCGTAAAGGTCTACTTGCGCAGAATCGCCGTTTGCCCTGCGTATAACTATATTTCTGACCGAGCCTATATCGTCGGGGCCGCCGGCTCTGTACAAAGCCAAAAATGCATTGGCGTTGCCGGGTAAATCATAGCCTCCGGGTCTTTGGACAAAACCCATTACAAATACCTTTGTGGGGGCTAACCTTACTGTGCGAAGATTAACGGAAATTCTGCCTTGGCTTATACTGGAATGAACGCTTTGCAATTTTTTTGTGATTAACTTCTCCGCTTGTCCGAGGGTTAAGTTGGCTACATTCACCAATCCTGCGCCTTCAACAAAAACATTTCCTTGGTTATTTACCGATAAGGGTAACTGGCGTTCAACTGCGCCCCAAAGGGAAAGTTCCAAATCATCGCCGGGTTTCAACGGGTAATCCGCAGGAATCATGCCCTGAACCTCAAAAAATGCGCTGGGCAAGTTTTGGGAGAAAATCATTTTCTCGTAGCGGATAAGGGTATCTTTTTTAAATAGAGTTGAGTCTAGAAATCTGTATAAAGTATCTAAAACCAAAGTATCCATTGTTCCCATTAAAAACAGCAGGGAATCCATTTCGGATACCATAGGTCTGTATTCCGAACTCTGTAATCTGCTCCCTTTGGCTATAAGATCGCGCGCCGCTGCCATTTCCGGCACAGAAATGTTCCCTTGGCCGCTTTGGGTCTGCAATTGAAGCGCTTGGAGCTGCGAAGGGGTGAGGTTTTGAGAAAAAGCAAAAGCTGTTAAACTTAGTACTATAAGTATTAATTGAGAACCGATTCTACTCATCTTCGCTATACTCCAATATAGTATCTATATATTCGTCCGTTTGGTCGGTTTTGGAGTCAAAGTGCTCTAAAAGTATTTTGGCGTGTTCTTCTTTGAATATGGTGCGGAGCGGGCGGGCGGCACGGCCGGAATACTCCCAATCATGCAGAGTTTCGTCTGTTAAAACATAAGAATCCTCAAAAGAAACAAAACGCATCTCGCCCCAGGTTGCCATGCAGACGTCCAAAGCCAAAAAAGTGGGATTGAGGTCATTCAAATGCTGTTGCAAATGCAAGCCTCGTACATCTTTTATTTTGTCTATTCGCTGATAACCTATTATCAAATACTTATTTTTATAGTCGGCATTTGAACCCTCATAGCGAGTTCCGAAAAAAAGATAGCGTATTTTGTTTCTTATGGCTTTATTTATGTCTTTGGTATTTGTATAGGAAAAAAGACCTACCGTTCCGGTTTCGTAATTGGGATCTAAAAAAACGCCGTTTCCATTTTCATTTAATTGATCGCGAACAGGGACTATGGAGTTATGGCTCGTCTCTGTATAAATGATTGCCCCGCCGGGTTTACCTCGGTAGTCCTGCCAACCATCAAAATTAATCTGGGTGCGAATAGTCATAGATTTAATAATGTAGAAAAACTAATTACGAGTTGAGAGTTGAGAATTCAACGCTACATTCTCCGCTTTGATAGGCTCTCCCCAAAATGAACTAGCGCCTTTTTCGAAAAATTCTGCGGAATCTGTAGTTAAAAAGCGGATTTTGCCGTTTTTTTCCGTGTTTTTGGTTATTCGGCTATCTATTTCCGGATGTTTTGCCAAGTATTCCACGGTTTTTTGAGCGATAATGTTTGCTTGCGATACGACTTTTACATTTCTTGGCAGGATTTTTGCAAAAATGCCTTGTAATAGGGGGTAGTGGGTGCAAGCTAGTATTAGAGTGTCTATGCGAGGCTCTTTTGCCAAAATTTTTTGTGTATATTCTCTTATGAACATTTCGGTGGCTGGGTGGTTTAGCAAATCATTTTCCACCAAAGGAACAAGCATGGGGCAAGGTTCTTGCTCTACGTGCAAATCCGGCCAGAATTTTGCTATTTCCATCAAATAGCTACGGGAGGTTATTGTGCCTTCCGTGCCTAAAATGCCTATATGCCCGGTTTTCGTGAAGTTGCCTGCTTCTTCCGCCATTGGACGTATCATGCCCAAAACTCTGTTGTTTGGAGCTATCAGTGGCAGGTCTTTTTGCTGAATTGTGCGGAGTGCTTTTGCGGAAGCGGTGTTGCAAGCCAGAATTACAAGGGGGCATCCGAGCGAAAATAAATAGCGCACGGCTTCCAGCGTGTATCGGTATATGCTTTCAAAACTGCGCCCTCCATAGGGAGCGCGGGCATTATCGCCCAAATATACGAAATTGTAATTTGGCAAAGTATTTGCCAATTCTTTAAGCACGGTTAAACCGCCAAATCCTGAGTCAAAGAGCGCGAGCATTTTTTGTTATTGTGGGAAATTAGAAAATTTATATATTATCCGGCGATTTAGGCTTCAGCAAAGCGGAAGGCTTTAACGAAAGATTGAGGCTGGACAGGAGAATGAATATGGAATTCAAGAACACGCTCTATACCAACGATAACTTGTTTATATTAAACGGTTTAAATAGCAATTTGGTTGATTTAATCTATTTAGACCCGCCGTTTAACTCGAAAAGAATGTATTCCGCGCCGATAGGAAGCAAGGCGGCAGGCGCAAGTTTCAAAGATATGTGGACATGGCAGGATGTCAATGAGGAATATCTCAATACTTTGGCTCAGAATTTTCCCGTATTGGCGGAATATATCGCAAATACCGGCGCGATGCACAGTAAAGCGATGAAGGCGTATTTAACATATATAGCGCAACGGATTATAGAAATGCACCGTATTTTAAAAGATACGGGAAGTTTGTATTTGCA
>JGI24698J34947_10001909_pt1 | contig 11100 bp, 10 predicted proteins | sample TergutMp193P3_FD_34947 | JGI IMG/M metagenome (IMG submission 34947)
ATACTATGATTTCATAGATTTCTTATGAAAAACGAAAAAATGAAGGGAAAATTGGACAAAGAACTCTCCCGTTTAAGCAGAGGTTTTAGCGCCCTGAACTCTGGCTATAAAAAAGGGGTGCTCAAAACAGCGCAGGGGCTTTTGAGGGTACAGAGGACGCACAAAGAGATGGTTGTGGACGGAGCATACGTAAAATGATACTAGCGATTATTGTACCCTGTTATAACGAGCAGGAAGTTTTGCCTGAAACCGCGCAAAGGCTTTCCGGTAAAATACGGCAGCTTGTTAATGAACAAATTATTGATGAAAAATCGAAAATATTTTTTGTCGATGACGGTTCAAGCGACAATACATGGAATCTGATAGAAAAATACCATGCGGAAAATCCACAAATTTTTAGCGGGATAAAACTGTCAAGAAACAGGGGACATCAAAACGCTCTTTTATGCGGATTGCTTGCGGTCAAGGATTTTGTTGACGCGGCGGTTTCGATAGACGCCGATTTGCAGGATGACATTGACGTTATTGGTAAGATGATAGAAAAATACCGCGCCGGATATGAAATTGTGTACGGCGTCCGTTCAGACCGGAAAGCGGACAGCTTTTTCAAATGGATGACGGCGCAGGGTTTTTACCGCTTCATGCGTTTTCTGGGCGTGGATGTTGTGTATAACCATGCTGACTTTCGCCTGATGGGAAAAAACGCCCTTGACGCGCTTGCCGGGTACGGCGAAGTAAATCTTTTTTTACGCGGTATCATTCCCCTGCTCGGATTCAAAACAGGCATTGAATATTACACGCGCACTGAACGTATGGCGGGGACAAGCAAGTACCCTCTGCGAAAAATGCTTAAGTTCGCCCTGGAAGGCATTACCTCGTTTTCAATAAAACCGATACGCATGATAACTTTTTTGGGCATTTTTATTTTCACCGTCAGTATCGCGATGATCGCGTATTTTTTTGTCAGATATTTTACCGGGCATACGATAAGCGGCTGGGCGAGTATTGCCTGTTCACTGTGGGGAATAGGAGGGCTGATTCTTTTTTCAATCGGCGTTATTGGAGAATACATAGGGAAGATTTATCTTGAGACAAAATGCCGACCGCGATTTCATGTGGAACAGTTTTTATATCTGCAGGAGAAATAAAATGAAGAACAATGAGACGCCTGAAATGCTTCTGACTCAAATTGATCATTCAGCAAAGGTAAGAAAGTTGACAATGGCGCTTGTATTTGCGGGGATTATCATTTGCGTTATTCCGTTACTTCCACCAGTGCAAAACGCGTTTTTTCCATTCAAAGAAATAGAAATCGCCTTTGGAAGCCGCAGACGGTCTTTGTTGTTTTTCGGTCTTGTAGTTTTTATTTTTGCCATTTGCTGTCTGTTCTCAAAAACCATTGCCGCGTTTCTGGAAAACGCAAAAAACACCCGGTTGATTGTTGTATTGGCTGCCGGAATATTTACATTACTGCTTTGTTTTGTGAGTGTTTTCTCGTATCAACACGGTTGGCAATGGCTGAACAGCGATCATGCATCGGAAATGGCATTGGGCAAACTGCTGGCGGAAGAAAATGCCTTTGTCAGCCGCAACTGGCATTATTCAACCGAGATACGTCTTATTTATCAAACCATATTCACCATGCCGCTTTTTAAGATTTTAGGCCATTATGAAAATTGGGCGCTGATACGTTCTCTCAATATATTATTCAACAATCTGGTATTGATTTTGTCGTATCTATTTTTAGCCCGGCAGATGAAAATACGATCAAAATGGATAGTTATAACGAGCGTCTTTTTAATTATGCCTGTATCAATTGTTTATTGGGATATTGTGACATTCGGCGGTTATTACATTTTCTTTATTGCCCAGTTTTTTTGCTGTCTTGGTTTGTTTATCAGACTTGCCAACCACACCGGTACGGCAAAAACGGCGTTGTCCGGTTTTATTCTATTTACGGTATTGTCTTTTGCGCTCGGCATACAGGGGATCCGCTCCCTGCTTTGTGTTCATATCCCGCTGTTACTTTCTTGTGTTTATCTTTATACCAAGGGAAACGAAAAAAAGAAACTTCCCCTGTTTCTGGGGTGCTATGGTTTTGTGGTGAGCTGCGCAGGATATGCGGTCAATTATCTCATGCGTTTTTGGTATAGTTTCACTACGCATGAAGGTATACGCCTAACCGATCTAGGGGCTGAATTATTACCTAAACTTGGGCAAAGTTTTGTAGCACTCGCAGGATTCTTCGGGCTTTTTGCCGGAAGTTCATTGTTATCCGCACACGGTTTATTCAGCGTGACTGCAATAATCGGAACATTTCTTTTATTTTGGGCAGTTAGAAAATCATTCCAGTTTATTACGGTCTTTTTTATTGTTTCTGTCATTTTTAATATTTGCGTATTTATTATTACTGATGGTGGTGATGGTGGGATGATTACTGATAGATATTTCATCCCGTTTATGGTGTTGTATGTTCCGCTTATAGCGATCCTGTTTGAATATGCTGAAAAATCGTACAGCCATATAAAACGCATTGCCATCATTTCGGGAATTGTTTTATTTATTTTTGGACAAAGTTACCTGAATTTTCAAAGTCTGGCCGGATGGGACGTAAACACCTCCAGAAAAAATTATATACAGTATCTGCTAAACAACCGGCTTGATTATGGCTTCGCCACATTCTGGAACGCGAATATAACAACCGGGTTAAGTAACGGTAAAATCGAATTGGTCGGTATAGATCCAGATGGATTAAACCCAGACACAGACCGTCGATTCTATATTTATGAATGTCTAAATCCGGTGAAATTTTACAATCCTTCTTATCATCAGGGTGAATCATTTTTGTTATTGACCAGCGCTGAATGGGAACTGGCACAGGCAACAGGGAGGACTTTTGCGCAGCTTCAACCGGATTATGAGGACGATGATTTTATCATCATCAGATACCCATCCGCCGAAATAATCCATCGTGAGGTTCTGGATAACTGATGATTTTTGATCGAGTTTTGCTTAAATTCATTACCGCCGGCGTTATCAACACTGTTGTTGGTTCGTGCGTTATGTTTGTTATGTGCTATGTCATTGGCAAATATTCGGTACAAATAGATTATTTATGTACTTTTTCTAAAAAATGGCTTAAAAATGAAACAATAAAAATATTAGGTTGGGGGTTTGGAAAGGGGCATGTTCCTTATTGGTTAAAGAAACGGAGCGAAGCGCGATGACAGAAAATTCACTCCTGATTGTAATTCCAACCTACAATGAAAAAGAAAATATAGCGCCTCTAATAAGCGAAATATTTACGACTGTGCCGCAGGCGCATATTCTCGTAGTGGACGACAATTCTCCTGATGGTACTGCCGCGATAGTTGAACGGCTTGTGGAACAGTATCCTGATCGGCTGCATTTGCTCAAGCGGCCTGGTAAACAAGGCTTGGCCCAAGCGTATCTTGCCGCATTTGACTGGGGCATAGACAACGATTATGATATTTTCCTCGAAATGGACGCCGATTTTTCACATAATCCCGCGTACATTCCCGAAATGCTCGAACAAATAAAAATTCATGATGCAGTAATCGGTTCCAGAAACATAAAGGGCGGCGGAGTCGAAGGCTGGACGCTGCTTCGTAACTTTATTTCAAAAGGCGGATCACTGTACTCCCGCACAGTACTGAGTTGTCCAATCAAGGATTTGACTGGTGGTTTTAATATGTGGCGCAAAAGCGCTCTGGAAAAGATAGGGTTGACCGGGATTATTTCACGGGGGTATTCCTTCCAGATTGAAATGAAATATAAAGCTTTTCTGGCTGGATGCAGCATAACAGAGATTCCGATTATCTTTCCAGATAGGAAACAAGGTAAATCAAAAATGTCAAAAAAAATTCTTCTGGAAGCTCTAGTCAACATCTGGAAAATTAGAGAAGACAGCAGCAAAAAAACAAGTCTGGATCAATTTATAAAATTCGCATTAACAGGTGGACTTGGAACCGTAACAAATTTGACAATTTTCTTTTTATTCGTGGATCTGCTTAATCTGTCTGAAATTCCGGTAAGCATTGGATGTTTTCTGATTGCAGTAACTCAAAATTACATCATCAATCAACTTTGGTCATTCAAAACACATACTGCAGACGCAGAGCTGTCACTAAAACGGTGGTGTATGTTTGCCACAAGTTCGCTGTTTGGTTTGGCAGTAAATATCACCGTGATGAAATTGATTTTATTGCATTGGATATTACCCTATAAATTTATCGCCCAGGCTTGCGGAATAGCGGCAGGAATGGTTTTCAATTTTTTAATATCGAAGTTTGTAATTTTTAAGGAGAAAAAGATGTCGATCAACAAACAGAATAAACTTATTTTTATAGGTCTTTTTATTCTTTCATTTATCGTTATTTTCGATTCTACTTACAACCCCATGAATTTCAGGCGTATGCACGTTGATTCGTCTGTATATGTTACTATCGCCCAGGGAATAACCCGCGGACAATTACCGTACAGGGATTTCGTTGACAACAAAGGGCCCCTTACCTATCTTTTTAGCGCAATTGGTCTGAGGCTTGGAGGTTTTACCGGCATCTGGATTATCGAACTGATTTTAATGTGTGTTTCCGTATTTTTTGCATATAAAACCGCCCTATTTTTTGGAGATAAATTCAAAGCTTTTCTTGGTACTGTTTTCAGTTTTATCGTGCTGCTGGCGTTTTTCTCCGTTAACGCCGGAACAGGAGAATATTCCCTGCCTTTCTTAATGATTTCTTTGTATATTTTTACCAAGTATTTTTTCTCATCAAAACAAGAAGTAAGTTTTGTCGAATTGATTATACTGGGGATTTGTTTTTCCTGCGCTATTATGATACAATTAAACACATTTCCCCTTTGGGTTGGTTTTTGTCTTGTAATTTTTATTGAATCCGTATTAAGCCGCCGTTTTTCACGGTTAGGCAAATATGTTTTGGGATTTTGTCTTGGAATTGTCATTGCTTTTGTTCCAATACTTTTATATTTGGAAATAAACGGGATTCTAAAAGCATTCTTTGTCCAGGTAGTATTTGGAGGCGCATCAAGAGGTTTCAGTGCGACGGGCATCAAAGAAATCACAAAAAATTTCTACATTGTTATTAACAGAAATAGTTCCATTTTTCCGCTTGCCCTGGGACTCTTTTGGACAATTACAAAATATAAACAGCCTCGTTTTAATTTTTATTTCGGCTATACTATTTCTTCCTTCTTAATGGTATTGTTTCTTTCTTTTTCGAGTGGTGATGAGCATTATAATATGCTGCTTGTTCCTTTCTTTGTCCCGGCGCTTACTTATGTTATCAATTCGATATATTCCGTATTTTCAGAAAGAAAATACAAAAATGTGTATGTTATCATTTTCTTTTGCTTTCTTTTCTCCGAAGGATTAGTCAAATATTTTTTTGACATATCAAAAAAATTATACAATAATTCCGGAGAACAATTAATCAGAGTGGGCAGAATGATAGACGAAAACACAAAACCCAGCGATAAAATAATATCGCTTGGCTTTAATGCGTACATATATCCATTTACCCAAAGAGACGCCGCGTCAAAATATATTTATCAGGGTTCGGGTCTTGATCACATTCCCGGTTCAAGAGAGGAATTTATATCCGATATATTAACCGGCAAACCTGTTATTATAGCCTTATTCAATGGGGAAGGTGGAATAGGACAAATTATGGGCAATTGGCATGATCAGATTTTTGAAATGATTAAAAATGATTACCGTCTATTATCAGATGAAAACGGTTTTAATCTATTTATACTTAAAAACCGATAAACTAGTGGAAAAAATATCGTGAGGTTCTGGATAACTGATGGTCTATTGCCACTACTTTTTCTCACGATAATATTCATCAATGATAAATTCGGCGTTTTCTGTCCATAGCATTGACGCGGGGTTTTGCAATGATGTATATAATTGGGAAGCTGAAAAACAAGCATATGCAGTATCGAAAGAGATATTTTCTTTCTCCGCAATTATGCTTGCAATGTGTTCAATTTTTTGAGATATAAAAAAAGATAATTCCTGCCCGTTATACATGATTTTATCGTAAGGGGTTTTTCTTTTTTCCCGTAAATTAAGCAGGGAGACAGCTTTTTCTGTATGCAGGGATACTTGATCATTTGATTTACTGTACCGTAATCTTCGCATTGCCTCTTCTCTTGTATAGAGGCCGTCAATGAAACCCGTTATCGTTAAAACCGTTTTATCGTTGGCGACAGGCCCCTGTACATAGTCGAAATGGTGCTGCAAACCGCCGGTGGTTCTGTTTATCAGAATAAAGTCAAACCATTCATCGGATATTTTCGAAAATCGTTTTGATAGTAAATCAGAAGAAGGCGAAAACTCAAATTCATAGAGAAAAATACCGTCACCGCCCAGGCGATTGAACATATTATAACCCCATTGCAGGGCTTGTTCCTTTATTGTCGTTGTATAAAAACCTCTGCCAAAATCCCGTCTGTCTTTTGACTTTGACAAATCAACGCTGGAAAAATCATGATTTGAACCATGATACAAAATCATACATTTTTCCTTCTCAGGATATCTTCCGCAAACGATACACATTCATATATATCCTGAGTGTGGAGTGTTTCATAGCATTGCCGTATTGATTCGGTTATGCCGAATTTAAGGAAAAGCCCCAAAGTTTCATGCGCGGATATTCTGTGCCGTCTGGCGTATTCCTCTACCGCTACGACAACCAACAGGTTTTTATCATGTTGAGTGTGGATTTCTTCCATACTATTATTATATACTATAAAAATGGCCTTTACTATCCCCCCCATCACCAACCACCGCCAGCGCGAAAAAGGCGTGCTGGTATACCCCGTATATTCGCGGCGTTCCGGCGGGCTTTCGGTGGGGATTAACCTTTTTCCCGATAAGAAAAGCTGCCCCTTTGACTGCCCCTATTGCGAGGTGTTTCCCTTTGCCAGTGATGCCGTGTTTTCCCCCGAACAGATGGAGGCGGATTTACGCGCCGCCGTTGCTGCCGCGCTGGAGCGGAATGTGGCGGTTAGGGACATTTGCTTTTCCGGCAATGGGGAGCCGTCGCTGTCTCCCGCTTTTGGCGAGGCGCTGGAGCGGACGGGGCGTGTCCGCGGCGAACTGGCCCCCTCAGCGGAATTGGTGGTCATTACCAACGGCGCGGGGCTTTTGCGGCCGGACATTTTTTCCCTGTTGGCAGATGCCGCCTCAGGCCCTCTCGCGCTGGATATTTGGCTTAAACTCGATGCGGGGACTTCCGGCTGGTATCAGCGGATCAACCGCGCGGCGATTCCCTTTGAAAAAATTATCGCGCAAATCAAAGAATTTGCCGCCTGCGCGCCCGTGACCATACAGACTATGCTCTGCGCGGTAGACGGCAAAGCCCCGCCCGATGACGAAGCGCGGGCATGGGAAACGCTCGTATGCGAGTTAGCTGTAATTGCCGCAAGTGGCAAGGGCGGTATTCGCAAAGTGCAAATCTACGGCAAAGCCCGCCCATCGCCGGATGACCCCAAAACCGCGCCGCTGCCGATTGATTATCTTGAAGCGCGGGCTGCGTCTCTGCGCCGGGCGTTTGTAATGAAAAGTATATCAACGCTGGTCGAAGTATTTCCCTAATCTCAAAATTTCTAATAAATCTCACGGAGGCACAAAGAGTACAAAGGACACGGAGGAATAGTAAGGTGTTGCATTATCAAAACCTTTTTTCTTCCTCCGTGGTCTCCGTGCCCTCCGTGCCTCCGTGAGAGGTCTTTGGAATTAACCCTTCAACGTACCCCGCTTTATCTTCTTGGTAGTCGTCATTTCCATCGGCTCATCTAAAATGGTGGTCTGTTGTATCCGCTGGTAGGGGAGGAGGCGTTGGTTCACTTCGGCGACGATTTTATCAATGCGGGTTTTGATTTGTTCTTTGGAGAGGGCGGCTCCATTCTCGCCCTTGAATTCAGGATTGGGGTAGACCAGCGCTTCGATGGTTTCGTTTTTTGTTTCCTTGTCGAGTACAAAGCCGCGTATCAGAACCTGCTCGACTTCTTCAAAAAGCTGGAACTCGTTTTCAATTTCTTCGGGGTAGACGTTTTTGCCACCCTCGGTGACAATCGTGTTTTTCGCCCTGCCGGTGAGGTACAGGTAATTCTCGCTGTCCATGTAACCCAGGTCGCCGGTTTTCAGGTAGCCGTCCCCGGTGAAAGCCGCGGCGGTTTCTTCCGGCATATGGTAGTAGCCCTTCATAACCATGGGGCCTTTGACAATTACTTCGCCGATGCCGCGTTCGTCGGGGTCGAGTATCTTCATGTCAACGCAGGGGCATATCCTGCCGACGCTGGTTTCCTTGTATTGTTCGATGGGGTTAATCGTAATGATGGGAGAAGTTTCGGTCAGGCCGTAGCCCTGCACAAAGTCAATGCCCAGCTGGTTGTACTTTCTGAACACGCTGGGGGCAAGCGGGCCGCCGCCGCAAATGCAAATTCTTATCGAACTGAGGCTGGCTTTTTCTAAAATAAAATTAAACATTTTTTTACCGGGATTTACCTTAAACACTTTTTTGGTAATTCCCGATATGCCCATTAAAGATGAGATCAGTCCGTACGCAGCCGGGCCTTTTTCTTTAAGCCCCCGGATGATGCCCGCCAACACTTTGTTGAACAGCATGGGTACGCCCAGCAGCATGGTAACTTTTCCTTCCTTTAACTCTTTGAGAATTTGGCTCGTTACCATACGTTTGCCGAAAACCAATTCCGCGCCCACTGAAATGGTCTCGATAAAAACCGCCAGCATGGTGTAGGCGTGGTGGAGGGGGAGAATCGCGTAAAATACGTCGGTGTGCAGTATCACCAGCGGCGTCCCCTGCGCCAGATAACAATCCGCGACCAGATTTTGATGGGTCAGCATAACTCCCTTGGGGTTACCCATGGTTCCCGACGTGAACAAAATTGCCGCAATGTCGGTCTCTACGGACGGTTCAATTTTACATTCAGGGCCGTTGAGATCGTAGACGTATGTTCCCATTCCCTTCTTCAAAGATACTACTTCGTGATATTGCGCATAACGGTCGTGTTTTTCTTCATCAATAAAAATTATTTGTACTCCGGCGGTTTTGATCAATAAATCGATTTCTTCAACTTTAAGCTGGTAATCAATGGGAACCACGACGGCTCCGGCAAAAAGTATGCCCAGGTACGCCACGGCCCATTCCGGGGAATTTTTGCCGGTAACGGCGACCCGGTCGCCGCGGCGGACGCCTTTGCTGTGCAGCCAGCGGGCAACGGCCTCGATACGCATGAGGGCTTCGGTATAATTCAGGCTGATACGGCCGGGTTCGTAAACGGTAAAGCAGGATCGCTGGGGGTAGCGGGAAACGGTAATTCTCAGCATTTCCGGCAGTGTCGGCCACTCGCCGGAAAACGCCTTCCCCCGGTAATTTTCCAAAAAAGCCCAGGGTTTTTCGGTATACGGCACGCCCATAATATCCTCCTCAGCAGGTAACATTAACAGATTATTGATGTTTATGTCTATATCAGCTATGATGGAGAGAACTATGATCAAAAAACTTGCCGTTTTGGCGTTTGCGTTGTGGTGCGCATCCTGTGCGGCGCAGATTAACGGGTCGCTCAAGGGAGACGGACAGGCGGATCTGCAAATTCGCGCCGCTCTGGAACCGAGAATAACGGCGCTTATTGGGGGGCTTGCCGCCGCTTCCGGCACGGCACAGCCGGGGGCGCTTATTCTAAACGGCCCGACCATAGCCGCTTCCATGTCCGCAGCGCCGGGTGTCGCCTCGGCGTCGTTTAAGAATACCGCGCCGGCTGCCATTGAAGGGCCGGTAAAAATCGCGCGGATTGGCGACTTTCTTGCCCCGGCTGCTGCCTCCGGCAAGGCGGGTTTTATCACTTTTGAGCAAAACGCCCGCGGGGGCGGAAAATGCACCATTAACCTCAGCCTTGCCTCCGGCCCGGGAATTCTCACCCTTATCTCGCCGGAAATCAGCGATTACCTGTCCGCGCTGATGGCCCCGCTGGCAACGGGTGAAGCTATGACCAAAGCGGAGTATATGATGCTGGTCGGCTCCGTTTACGGCAGGGGCATAGCCGATGAAATCTCCAAAGCGTTTATCCGCGCCTCCCTTGAATTTCCCGGCGAGGTGCAGAGCGTCCAGGGCGGGACTTCTTCCGGCAAGCGCGCGGATTTTGCCATCCCCCTGCTGGACATCCTTGTGCTGGAAAAGCCGCTCAGTTATGAAGTCGTGTGGCGGTAAGTGGTAAAATTTTTTAATTACAATAATTTTATTCATTAAAATAATAGTATTATTTTCATTTCTTTCTTTAACCAAAGGATTCCATTAAAAATACTATCCGATATCTCATGGTATTCCTATATTGACCGTATGACCATAGGAGGATTACCATGAGCCTGAAATTTAAATTAACTTCAATCATTTGCGTGATGATTGCGATTGTCATGGCTGTTTTGTCGGTTATCACCATTAGCCGCGGCGGTAAGATGCAGACGGCGACAACGTATCAATTCGCCGAAAAGTTGGCCGAAAGAAACGCCATCGAAGTTCAGCGGCGTTTTGAAAAATTCATCAATTATGCGGAAGTGCTTGCCCAGGTTTTCAACGACTATGAAAGCACCGACGAAGAACTGCGGCGGCATACTTATGACGATCTTCTGCGGGGAACGATTCAACAGCATACGCGGATTATGGGAATTTTTACGGCGTGGCTTCCGGGAACCATAGACAGCTACGACGCAAAAATGGGGCAGTACCAGTCCTTTTTTACCCGCAGAAGGACGGGCGCTGTTGAGCGTATTCCCGCCGGTTACGAAGGCTGGCAGGATTATCTCGCCAATATGACCGAAGGCGGGAAACCCGTATTGGAGACTCCGGTATGGAGGGATATTTTTGGTCATGGGAATGTTCCCATTATCTCCGTTCAGTACCCGATTAAAAACTCAAAAGGTTCTGTGGTGGGCGTGATAGGCATTAACTGGGTCAGCACCATGCAGAGTATTGTCGATGAATTGGTGCAGGAAATATACGATGGCAAGGGAGTTGCGGGTATTTTTGCCAACGA
>JGI24698J34947_10001912_pt1 | contig 11086 bp, 8 predicted proteins | sample TergutMp193P3_FD_34947 | JGI IMG/M metagenome (IMG submission 34947)
CACATACACAATAATTAACGAATACGAAAGCTCTCCTGTTTTTTACCATATTGACGTTTACAGACTGAAGGGAGACAGGGATTTTCAGGAGATAGGCGGCGTTGAGATTATCAACAGTGACGGAATCTCCGTAATTGAATGGGGCGATCTCATTCCAAATTCCCTGCCGCACAACGCGTTGACAATCTCTCTGGAAATAACAGGGCCTGCTTCCAGATTGATAAAAATAAACATACCGGAAAAATCATGAACCTGCTCGCTATAGACTCGGCTTCTTCAATTCTTTCCGCTGCCGTTTCTACAGATGATGAAATCCACTGTGAGGAAACAGAAGCGGGCGTGAAACACTCAGAGCTTGTGATGGAACTGATTGACAGGCAGTTGAAAAAAGCGCGCCTTTCTCCCGATGATCTTGACGGCGTTCTCTGTATGGGCGGTCCGGGTTCCTTCACGGGGCTGCGCATCGGATACTCAATCGCGAAGGGGCTTGCCCTCTCTCTATCCATACCCTTCGCGTCCGTTCCAACCCTTGACTGTATGGCTTTTCCCTGCCGCGAGCGCGCCCTGATTCTCGCGGCAATTGAAGCCGGAAAAAAAACTTTTTATTACGGCTTCTACCGCGGTGACAAACCTGAACAGGGGGCGCTTCTTCCCGAAGACGCGCAGGCTTCCCGGATTGCGCTTGAAATTGAGCGTTACAAAGAAAAGATCATTTTGACAGGAACAGGCGCGGCTTCTCTTTACAATTCATTTTCACCGGAAACAAAAAAAAATGTAGAACTTGATACGCGGAACAGGAACTACGCAAGGGAATTAATAGCCATTGCCAAAATGAGGAATATAATGAACAACGATAACGCCGCGTTCCTGTATTCCGGTCCGGAATATGTCAAAAAAACCGACGCGGAATTAAATTTGTTAAATATTAAAAACTGTTAATAATCATTTCATTTCATCCAATTCTTCAAAGGCTTCACACAAGAAACTGTTAAGGAAAAGCATAATGTCGCGTCCCTTCCAGCGGGAAAGGGTGCGCCCTATGCAATCTTCGATGTTACAGCCAAATCGCGCCTTGAACAATTGCGGATCGGGGCCATCGGCGCAGCGGAAACCCATGAGAAGGCTCTCACGCATAAGGGCGGGTCTGTCCAGTTCTTCACAAAAAGCCGCGTGAACCGACGGCTCTTTTATATACCCCTCAACATCAGGCGCAAAGGTAAAACGTTTTCCTGTTCCCGTCTCCTCATCAATTACGGTGCCGGAAGCGGAAGGTCCCGCGCCGAGCCACCCGCGCATCCGCCAGTAAAAGGTATTGTGAAGGCAGCGTTTTCCGTTACGCGCAAAATTGGAAACTTCATAATGACGGTAGCCATTAATTAAAAGCGCGTCCCTGCCTGAGAGCCAAAGTGAGTCGGCTTCGTCCCTGTCCGGCAGGGTAACAGTTTTTGTTTTAAGTTTTTCCGCCAGAGGCGTATTGCTCTCAACAGTGAGGCTGTAAAGGGAGACATGAACAGGCTCGAAGGCAAGAAGGCGCGTAATATCCTCAAGGACAATTTTTTCATTCTGATACGGAAGGCCGGTGATCAGGTCAGCCGAGAGAGCGCCGGGAAAATAACGTGAGCAAAGGGAAAGTCGCTTCTCTAGAAGTCGCTTCTCCAGAAGACGCGCGTCCCCGATACGGTTTACCGCCATGCGCGAAGGTTCATGGAAACTCTGCACTCCAAGACTGAGCCTGTTAACGCCGCCTTCCCGGCAGGCGGCAAGAAATTCATCATCCGCGGTCTCAGGATTGGCTTCGACGGTAAATTCAACAGGCGAAAAGCCGGGAAATTTTTTAAGCGCGTCAAAAAGGGGCGCGATATGTTTTCCAAGCACCGATGGGGTTCCGCCGCCTATGTATACAGTGGAAATTTTTTTAACGCCAAAAAAATCAATCTGATATTTGACATCGGCAATCAGGGCGTTGATAAACGCTTCGGGAAATACGCTGTCAACGCTGTCTGTCAAGACCGAATAAAAATCACAGTAATCGCAGAAGGCGGCGCAAAAGGGAATGTGGATATAGAGCGAACTTGGCGCGTTCACGGCTCAGAGCAGTTCTATTTTCATGATCGGCCAGAACCTCAGCACCGCCCTTGCCGTGACCAGGGACGGAGAGATTGTACCCCATGTGCGTGAATCGTTTGTGTTGCCGCGATCATCGGATACCACAAAACATTCATCCGGTCCGAGGATGATGGTATCCATGCTGCCTGAAAACGGAATTGACTCGTCCCATAACTGCGGAATCTGGGGAATCTCGGGATGGTAGGGTCTTTCTGAAAGTTCAAATTCGGTGAGGCTGTACGGACTACCCCGCTCTTTCACCCTGAACACAAAGTTGGACATTGAAATTTCGTCTCCGGGAAGGGCGATTACCCTTTTAATGTAGTACTGCCCTCCCGAAAAGATACTGATCCTCTGCGCGGTAAAAAATCTGACCACCCCGTCAACGGCGCGCAGGGCTGCGTTTCTGTTATTATTACGCCTCATATCGACAAGCACGATACTGCCGCGATTGAACGGAAGGGCGTTTTCATTTTTTTTAATGCGGTTGATCCATGAAGGCACCATAAAAGAAGTAAAGATCAACCGGTCGCCCGAAGAAAGTCCCGGCTGCATTGTGTTATTGTCAACTACCCAGACGGAAAAGAAAAAAGAGACAAGGCAGTTATACACCACATACAGAATCAAAAAAAGAAAGATAACTTTATAGAATCTGTTACGCTGATGTTTTTGCGCGGCATAAGAATATTGCGTCCATTTATCAAACATATATACCTATCTTATCCCGCCCATGCGCCAGTAGGGCCAGTAAATAATCATTCCCTTGCCAAGAACCCTTGACAGCCTGACAGGCCCAAAGTAGCGTCCGTCACGTGAATTATCGCGGTTGTCTCCGAGTGGAAAGATTCTTCCTTCCGGCACATACCAGCCGAGACGCTGCCTAGCGAGAAGCATCGAATAACGCCTGTCCTCAGGGTTAATTTTTCTTAATGTTTCCATTCTCGCCTGTTCGTGGGCAAGAAAATCGGGGTAATCGAGTTCTGAGGCCTGCGAAGCCTGCGTAAGCAGTTCCTGTGAAACATGAAATCCCCTGTCCATCCAGGCGGCGGCCTGCCCCGACGAGGCAAGCGAGGGGTACTGATCGGAGGGCATTAATCTGCTTATATTGTGCTTCCGGCCCACATCGGCGTTATGCTCCCTTTCGCTTACCCAGCGTTCCTCTCCCGCGAAGCGGATCATCATCTCTCCGTTTTCCATGATAAAGCGGTCGCCGCCCGCGCCTATCGCCCTTTTAATGAGAAAATGAACCTTTGGCTCCCCTGAGTCGTCCCTGTCGATGTCAACAAGAGAAAGGGTAAGCATGTAGATTATCCTCTGTGTTATGTCAAAGACAGTCCCCCTCGAAATATAGGAAGGGTTTTCAAAAATGATAATATCGTTCCTTTTCGGTTTTACAGGGCTTGGCAGTTTCAGAAGGCCGGGCAGCAATTCAGGCCCGTATACGATTTTATTTACAAAAACATGGTCGCCCACATTAAGCGTATCTATCATGGAACCTGATGGTATCCGGTAGGCCTGTATCAGATATTGGTTGATAAGTAAAACCATACCGGCTGCCCATAAAAAGGCCTCTATCCAGTCAAGAACGGGATTTTTGACCTGGCGTTTTTCTTTTTTGATACGGCGTACTCTTGCGCGATGAGTTAAAAATCTTTCAGTGATTGCTTGAACATGGTTAAAAAATTCCGGCTGTTTGGCAATATCAGGCATTTGTGTCATTCTAGCATTAAATAGCGCCTTAAATCAACAGGTCTTTGCGAATAGCGCGAATGTTTGAATTGACAAATATTAAAAAAAGTGGTATTTTCTATTAGAGGGAATTACATGGCTCGTCGTTTTTATTTTTTTATCGTCGTTTTATTTATTTTTCCATTTCACGTTTTTTCACAGCAGCAAAGCACCTCTTCTGCGGGAAACCTTAGAAATTATGTGGGATTGATCAATCAAACCTATCATCCGGGCATTGTGGCTATTTTTGAAAAGGCCAAGGCCGAGTACGCGAAACGTGGGAACACTGACGCGGTAAGGGCTATCGACATCTTTTTAAGCGGAGCGTTCGGTTCCGGCTTTGTTTACAGCGACGCGCGGGGAAATCTCTATGTACTGACAAATAACCACGTTGTCTCGCAGGCCCACACCCTTTCCATTACCTTTGAAAGTCAGGACGGTACAAAAAGAAAAATTGAAAACCTCAGGATAATCGCAACTGATGAAGAAACAGATTTGGCAATTCTCATCTTTCCCGAAGGGGAAAAGCCCGTAACGCAGGGTTTATCTTTTCTTGCCAATCCTGTTGAAGAAGGGGACGACGTATATTCAGCCGGATTCCCCGGATTGGGAATAACGCCGATCTGGCAGTTCGGGCGGGGCATGGTGTCTAACGCTTCGGCGCGTTTTCCGCGAAGCCTTGACGATGAAACCCTCATGGGACCCTTTATACAGCACACCGCCCAGATTGACTCGGGCAATTCAGGCGGCCCGCTCTTGGTAGCGCAAAGAAACGCCCCCTCCGGTTACGCGGTAGCCGGCATGAATACATTGAGCGGCCTTCGCAGGCAGGCGGCAAATTACGCTATTCCCGCGGATAGAATTCAAACATTTATCAACAGCGCGTTAAACCCGAGACCGGAAACTTTCAGGGATGAACTCGATCAGCGCCTTGTTAAATTTACGGAGGGCTTGAAAGAAAACAAGGCCGTATTTCCGCATATTGCCGAATTTCTTTCTACCGTCTGCATTGGCGAAAACGCGGAATACGCTATGGACGAAATGTACGCAAAAGCCAACAACGCGGCAAAGCGTATCCTTGATGATGAAGCTTCGGAAAGCATAGTCGGCGCGTTGGGTTACGCGGTCGCCTGGACTATCGAGAACAGTATAAGACGTCAGGGGACAACAATAAACGCTTCCGTAAAAGAAGTAAGCGGGGAAGGCGAGGAATACACGGTCGTCTTTACGATTAACAACAGGGATGTAAGTTCCGTATGGATTCGTGAATACGGAAACTGGCGGATCAGGAGTTTCGGCGATGTGGCGACAGGGGATCAATCGGTTCTGCAGCGCAGACAGACTCAAAGGGAAGCGTCCGAAAAACTGCGGATGGACGGTATTCAAATTGAAGCCGGTTACGCGACACTCTTTGAAAAGGCTCCGGCTGCCCTGTACATCTCCCTTGATGCTTCCGGGTTTGGCGCAAAAGTGTATTTTGTGAGTCCGGAACTCTGGAGCATTGGAGTATTTACCGGACTTCGCTTTAGCATACCGGCCGGAAACTTTGGTTTTATGCCCTATATAAGGGCAGGTTTTGATTACCAGCACGATCAGGAATATGAAAACTATAAAGTTAGAATTGATGGTATAGCTTTTCCCGTATCCATAATGGGACAGGTCGGCTTAAAAGTAACAACTTCCTATGTTCCGGGTCTGTTTATCGGCGTAGGTTTTCAATACAATGTTATAAATATGCACTCTATCAGTTTTTTTGATGAGCCTAGCTATACTAATCCGATCAAGGCGGGATTGAGTTTTTCAGCCGGTTACACGTTTTAGCGTTCACCCTGCAAGCGAAGAAAGTTTCTCGCGGATAAATTCGCTCTTTTCCTTAAGACCGATATTTCCTGTCGCAAGCGTCAGTATATTCGGCTTTTTGGGATCGAGTTTTACCTTGCCCGATGATTCCTGCATGAGCCTTATGAGCCTCTCAACTTTGACGCGCGCCACTTTCGCGAACTCTACGCGCGCGACGCCGTTTCTCTCCTGCAATGAAGAGACCGAAAGCCTGCGGCAGATGATCCTGATCTCGGCAAGGGCCAGGAGGGAAGCCGCCTCATCGGGAAGGGGGCCGAAGCGGTCGATAAGCTCAGCGTAAACTTTTTCAAGTTCTTCCCTGTCGCGGATGGCGGCTATCATTTTATACACTTCCATTTTTTCCTGCGGCGAATCTATGTACGAGTCGGGAATGAAGCCCGAATATTCGAGTTCAAGAAGAGTCTCGGTTTCCTGCTCATAATTGGAATCTTCAAGCCGCCTGACAGCCTCATCAAGCAGTTTGATGTAAAGATCAAAACCGACAGAGTATATGTCGCCCGACTGCTCCCGCCCCAGAAGATTTCCCGCGCCGCGGATTTCCATGTCCTTCATCGCGATTTTAAAGCCGCTGCCTAATTCCGTAAAATCGGAGATCGTCTGCAATCGCTTCATCGCGATTTCTGTAAGAGATTTCTGTTTTGGATAGAAAAGGTAGGCGTATGCCGCGCGGTCGCTTCGCCCTACCCTGCCGCGAAGCTGGTAAAGCTGTGAAACTCCGTACATGTCGGCGCGGTCAATTATTATCGTGTTGACATTCGGGATATCTATGCCATTCTCGATTATCGTAGTGGAAACGAGAACATGAAAGCCGCCGTGAATGAAGCGGTGCATCACGTCCTCAAGTTCGCGCGAATCCATCTGGCCGTGCGCGGTTTCAAAAAGCATTTCGGGAATGAGTTTTTCAAGTTTGTACCTTGTGTCGCTTAACGTCTCTATGCGGTTGTGAAGGTAGAAAATCTGCCCTCCCCTCTCAACCTCGCGCCGTATCGCCTGCGCCATTTTTTCATCGTCGTACTCATCCACAAAGGTTTCGATAGGCAGGCGTCCCGGAGGAGCCGTCGCCAGAAGGCTCATGTCGCGTATCTTTACAAGGCTCATGTGCAGCGTGCGCGGAATGGGAGTCGCCGAAAGAGTGAGGCAGTCAACGTTTGTCTTTAATTCCTTCAGCCTCTCCTTGTCCTTGACGCCGAAACGCTGTTCCTCGTCAATTACAATAAGCCCCAGATTTTTGAATTGCACATCACGTTGAATTATGCGGTGCGTGCCTATCAAAAGATCAACTTCGCCCTTCTTTAGCTGATCAAGGATGAGGCGCGTATTTTTTCTGTCAACAAAGCGCGAAAGCATGGCGACCTTTACGGGAAAGCGGGAAAATCTTTCCTTGAAATTTTCATAGTGCTGCTCCGAAAGAATTGTCGTGGGAGCGAGAAACGCCGCCTGCTTGCCGCCCATAATCGCCTTGAAGCAGGCGCGAAGGGCGACTTCGGTTTTTCCGTAGCCGACGTCGCCGCAGACCAGCCTGTCCATAGGGTGCGGGCTTTCCATATCCTCTTTTATCTCCTCGATACAGCGGAGTTGATCTTCGGTTTCCTCAAAGGGAAAGGCCGCCTCAAACATCGTCTGCCATTCGGTATCCTTGGGGAATGCGTACCCCTGAGCCTGTTTTCGTTTTGAGTAAAGTTCTATCAATTTTTCGGCAATGTCTTCTACAGATTTTTTTACCCTGCCCTTGCGGTTTTCCCAACTCTTGGAACCCAGTACGTCAAGGCGCGGCGGCTGGCCCTCGTTGCCGATGTAGCGCTGTACCAGATTTACCTGTTCCACAGGGACAAACACGGTTTCTTCGCCCGCGTATTCAAGGCGGATATAGTCCCTCTCAAGACCCAGCGCCTTGAGCCTTTCGATGCCCTTAAAAAGACCGATGCCGTGGTTTACATGGACAATGTAATCGCCGGGGTTAAGTTCTACAAAAGTGTCGATTGGACTTGAGCGCACGGTCTTTAAGGAACGGGGCGGACGTTTTCTTCTGCCGAAAATTTCATTTTCCTGAACAACCATGAATTTTATATCCGGCAGGGAAAATCCGGCGGTTAACGGACATGCCATTATCGAAAGCGCCTTATGCGGCTCTAAGATTGTCTTTATGCGTTCTGCCTGCACCTGCGATTCTGAGGCGACCGTTATCCGCCAGCCGCCGTTAAGAAGGGAGGCAAATTCTTCTTTCAGATAACTGATGTTGCCGAAAAAACTGCGCGCCGGTTCGCAGGAAAGTTCGATATGGCAGCTTCCCTTTTTAGCCTCGCCCTTTATGGTTCTGAAAGAGATAAGGCGCGGGAAAAATTTTTCGCGCTTTTCCATCATTTCCTGAAAATTGAGAAGCAGGCGCTCCGGCGCGGGATACTGCCGGCCCTCCCTTGACGAGCGAATGTAAAGCCCGCGGTACTCGCGCTCAAAACTTTCCTGCGCGTTGTAAAGCCGCTCACTGTCGATCAATATCAGTGTCCCTTCGCCAAGATAATCAAGGAGGGTTCCTGTTTTTTCAAAGGCAAGGGGGTAGAAGATTTCCTCGCCGATGGTATAACGGCGGGAGATCAGTTCCTCAATCACGCCTGTCTCACTGCCTGAAAATTCTTTTAGTGAGGAGAGGTTTTTTTCCAAAACTTCGATGCGTTCATCCGTCCAGACAATCTCGCGCATGGGGCGGATTACAAGCTGTGAAAATTTCGCGTCTCCCGTTCCCTGCATGGCGGGGTCAAACTGCTTTATTGATTCAACCGTGTCAAAATCGAAAAGAACCCTGTACGCGTCATCGTCGCCGCCCATGAAGATGTCGAGCACTTCCCCGCGCAGGGCAAATTCCCCGTGAACCTGCACTCTCGGAACGCGTGTGTAACCGTAGGAAACGAGGGTCTTCGCGAGAGCCGCCGTATCTATCCGCCCCCCGGGCCGGAGGGTTACAAGCAGCGATTTTATATAATCGCCGGAAGGCGCCGGGGTGACAAGCGCTCTTTGCGGGATAATCACAATGCCGCTTTCGCCGCCGGCAAGGGCACTTAAAACTTTTGCCCTCTGCGAAAAAACGGGCGAAAAGGTATTCAGTTCCCGGTAGGGCGCGGTTCCCCACCATGGGAATTTCATGCAGGAAATACCGGAAGACGCCAAATCGGAGATAAGCTCGTCCGCGTCGTTTTCCTGCGGCACAACAACGAAAAAACGCCCCTTTTTACTGGAAAAGGCCATCGCCAAAAGAAGGGCGTTAAATGAGCCTTCGCTGCCCTCAATTTCTATGGGGAACTTTTCTTCCCTGAGGGCGGATAAAAATGAGGCAACAGACGCGGATGAGGATGTCTTTTCTAAAAGCTCAGGAAAGGATAAGGTATTCATAGGAATCTACCGATTACTATAGTATAGAAGTGTGTTCGCTGTGAACACCTTGAAGTTTTTTTAACTCAGGGAGTACGATGAAAAATTTATACCGATTAACGGCTGCCGCCTTTTTGATACTCTTAAACGCCGCCTTCCTTTTCGCGGCTGAACCAACAGGGCAGGTTGAATTTAACATCCGTTTTTACGACAGGCGGATTTACTATGTACAATCCGATCCTATTTTTGTACAGATCACCATAAACAACAACAGCCCCCTTCCCTACAGGTTCAAACTTGCCGACGAGCGTGTCTTTTCACTGGATTTCGATATCAGGACTATGTCAAACAGGACGCTCCCGCAGGCGGATTCGTTGATCCGAAAGCGCACCCTGAACCAGCAGATTTTTTTCCGTGAAATCGCCATTGAAAGCGGGGAATCCTTTTCATTTGTGGAAGACCTGCGCGACTATGTGAATTTCACCCAGCCCGGCTCTTTCAGGGTACGCGCCAGGGTCTACCCTGAACTGATCCGCACAGTATCTGTATCTATGGATACCAATTACCTGAGTTTGAGCCTGCGTCCCGAATTAATCCCGGGTCCCGACGGCATTCCCATTGAAATGGACGTTGCCACAGGAGCCGCGCTTGTACGTCAGCGGATTGCGCCGGACGAGATAGTCACCTATATGCTCAGGGCCAGGCAGGAATCACAGTGGGAAAGGTTCTTTTTATACCTTGACCTTGAAGCCATGCTTTCACGGGACGCCCTTCAAAGACGCAGGTATCTGGCTGAAAATGAGGAAGGCAGAAGGCGCATGGTCATGGAATACCGCCAGAGCCTGCAAAATTCGACAATTGACGGAGATATTGCCGTAATACCCACCACCTTTGAAATTTTAAGAACCGTTTATTACAATACCGAGGGAGCTGAAAATACTGTAACTGTTCTTGAAAAATTCAGATTGAGGGATTATACCGAGTTAAGGCAGTATACTTACTACTTTGAAAAAAGGGATAATTTCTGGTGTATAGTAAACTATACGGTAGAGGGCAGAGGTACTGAGGCAAACGAATAGATTTGTCCGCGGACAAGTCCATTGACATCAGCTTAAAAAATGGATTAGGATAAAACAGTGAGTGCCAAAAAGAAAGCGTTAATAATTACCGACGGAACAGAGGAAATAAAGGCTGCCGCAAAAGTGATTTCCGGCGCTCTTGATAACTTTAAGGTAATTATATGCGAAGCGGAAAAATTCAACGGGACAGACCTTCTTCCGGCAGACCTTTTCATTATTGGCTGTGAAAAGCCGGAGCCAGCTTCCTTCGCCTATCTAAAGGAATTTCTTTTACATATCAATCTGGCGTCAAGAAAATGCGGCGTATTTTCAACAAAGGAAAAAACGTTAAAATATCTTTGCGCTCTGGTAAAAGACTGCGAAGCCGCTTTGGGAGAGCCGCTTTCCGTAAAGGTCGAATTAAAAAAATCAGATATAAAAAAATGGCTTAAAGGAGTATTAAAATAAAATATGTCATCTTTGAATTTGGATGATTACATAAGAAAGGTTCCCGATTTCCCGAAAAAGGGGATTCTTTTTTATGATATAACAAGCGTACTCGCTACTCCCGCCGCCTTTAAATTCTGCATAAACAAAATGACGGAGATTTACAAGCATAAAAAGATAGACGCTGTTGCCGCGATAGAAGCCCGCGGGTTTTTATTCGCCTCTCCCTACGCTTTCATCGCGGACATTCCGGTAATTCCCATCCGTAAAAAGGGAAAGCTCCCCGGCGTCACCCTTTCAAAAAAATACGACCTTGAATACGCGCAGGCGGAAATTGAAGTGCACCTAGCCGACGTTCCAAAGGGAAAACGTATTCTTCTTATTGATGATCTAATCGCCACAGGCGGCACCTTGAACGCCGCGCGCTCCCTCCTTGTAGAAGGCGGCGCCGAAGTCCCCGAAATTTTCGGCATAGTAGGCCTGCCCTTCCTCAACTACATGGAAATTCTTAAACCCACGCCGGT
>JGI24698J34947_10001913_pt1 | contig 11083 bp, 13 predicted proteins | sample TergutMp193P3_FD_34947 | JGI IMG/M metagenome (IMG submission 34947)
AAACCGAAAGCGGAAATTGTGTTTGTTGAAATGGTATGCCCGAGCTGCGGCGGAGCCGTCAACTTAAATCCCGAATCAGGGGAAATTTTTGCTGGCGGAACTCAAGGGCAGCAGGAAGAACCGAATAACGCTGGCAATGCGCCGGGCAATGCGCCCGGAGCGAAAAAGCCCGAAACGGTTCTTGCAAGGCGGATGCCGGGTAATGTGAGGGCGTCAATTTACAGCGTAAATTGCCCTCACTGCGGCAATGATTTTATGTGGGATACCGACGTTAATGCTGACGGCGGCGAAGGACAGACAGTAAACCAGTCGGCGCCGCTTAACGGTTCGGGCCAACAGTCTCCGGCAACACATCCGCAGCAGGAACAGGCTACGGAGCCTGAACCGCAAGCCGCCGCTGCCGAAACGGTATGTCCGAATTGCGGCGCGCAGGTCGAATACGACACTGAAACCGCGCAAACCGGAAAGGACGATGAGACCGGGACAGAGGGATATGTTTTGACGTGTTCGGAATGCAACACGCAATTCATTGAACCTATGGAAGCCCCCGTTCCTGATGCAATCCCCGCTGGCGCGTCCGCAGACGTACAAGCCGCATACCGCGCAGGCGTACTGGCAGAACGAAATCGGCAAGTCGCGTTGGACGAAATGGCGCAGGCCGCTCCCGATTTGTCCGGCATGATTCAAGCCGCAAAAAAAAGCGGGGCATCGGCAGAGGTAATGAGCCGCAATGTCATCAAGGCAATGGCTTCCGGCAGAGGCGGAAAACCCGGAGCGGCGCAGTTTTCCGCAGCGCTCAGGCGCGACATTCAAACGAGCGGCGTGAACAATGTGCGGACGCCGCAGCACGCTTCTGTAAAACCGAAGAGTGTTTTCGAATCGGCGTATGACAGATACGCCGCTGAATATAACAAGGGGAGAGGAGGAAAAGACAATGGCTAAGCGTAATTTATTCCATCCGGAAATTGCACAATCTGAAACTGACGATTTGTATAACGGTACTTTGATACCGCGCAAAACACGTCCAGTGGCAGTAACAGGCGAGGGCGTTATAAAACGCGGCACGCCTTTGGTAAGTGATGACGGCGAAACGTTCACCGTCTTTGCTCAGGACGAGGAACCCATCAGAGGGATTCTCCTTTTTGACATCGACACGGAAGAAGAAGAGGAAGCCCAAAACGCTGTATTGGGAACAAGCGGCGAATTCAACCAAAACAAAGTTGAAGAAGCCCTTGGAGAGGAGCTTGACGCGAAAGCGATCATGGATGCTTGGGGAAGGAATATTCACATCGAGGCAAACAAAACTTATCCGAATGTTCCCACTTTTCCCATAGGTTAAATCAAGGAGGATTCAAATGGGTACACAAGGTGTAAACACGACTACCAGCAATGGGGCGCAGAGAACGCAAATCGCGCCCATTGAAACGATTCTGCCGAAGTCAAAATTTTTCAGCACATATTTTATGGGCGCTTCGCCGGAGTTTCTCCCTACCGCGTATGTGGAATGGGATTATCTGACAAGAGGGGCGCCGCTGGCGCATTTTGTCGGAGATGGATTGACCGTGCCTGCAACGGAACGCGGTACTTTCAAAACAGCAATGATTGAAACGCCCCGTTATCAGCACAGGAAGGTTCTCAGCCTGAAAGACATGAAGGGCCGCAGTCCCGGCGAACCTTACGGTTCAATGCCTGCGGAAATGTTCAAAACTTTGCAGGAAAGAGCGGCAAGGCTCCGTTTTGAAGATGACGTTGAATGCGTTGAAGCCGTTGCGGATTTGCGCGAGGTAATAACCGCGAGGTTCATAACCCAGGGCGTGATTGACGTTATCGGCTACGGCGTTGACCGTGAAATTGATTACGGTCTGCCGAACAGGATTGTTCTTTTGTCATCTGATCAAGCGGCTTTCAAGGCAAATCCGCAGGCCTTCCTCAGAACATGGATCAGCGGCCTCAAGCGTTTAGGGTTCCGGCCTACCGAAGCAATCATGTCCCCGGAAGTGTGGAGATTGTTTGAAGAAGACGAAAAATGGATCAAGCAGCTTGACAACACAAGAACCGAAAAAGGTTCTATCGCGCCGATTGAAGAAATTGAATACGGCGCTCCCGCTTACATGGGCGAAGCGCGCGATCCGTTCCTCAAATTCTACACGCAGGAATCCGAGTATTACGATGACGTAACCGGAACAATGAAAAGGCATTTGCCTGAGGGTTCTTTAATCCTTACAACGCCGGAATCAAAAAGAAACCGTTTTGCTTACGGCTCAATCGACTACATGGAAGACGGCGAGTTCAGAACCATGTCAGGCGAGTTTATCAGGGAAGAATGGCACGATGACAGAGCGGCAACGAGCGAAGTGGTGGTGACTTCAAGGTCCGTTCCTGTGCCGTCAAACATCAATTCGTGGCTTGTAGCCACTGTAATGTAAGGGGGAAGAAATGGCTAAGGTTTATGTAACGCGCTGCATCGTCAAAAAAGACGGAAAGCGATACGAGAAAGGGAGCGTCATCGAGAACTTGTCCGGCGATGAAATCAAAAAAGGTTTGGCCGAAAAATGGCTTGAAGCCGTAGGCAACGATAAGGAGCCTGCGAAAGAAGAAAGCGTAAAGCCCAAAGGCAAACCAAAAGACAGCAAAAATAAAGGTTCCGGCAAGGCAACCGGCGAGGTAGAACCTTCTGGCAAAACCAGAGAGGAACTGTTTGAGGAAGCCGCGGCGCTGGGTATCGCGCAGACTATCACTGAAGCCACAACTGCCGAAGAAATTCAGAAGTTGATCGAAGAGGCGCAGCAGTAGCATGGGATTTAAGGAACAGGTCGAAGCCGATATTGACAACGTTTTCTTTAAGACAGAAGAGTTTGCGGAGAGCGTAGTCATTGACGGCAAGCCTGTTCCTATAATCCTTGACAATGATGCGTTGCAGGGAGTGTCGGAGCTGTATGCGCTGGGTTTAGCGGAAGGCGAGCAATTTATTTTCATCAGGGAAAAAGATATGCACCGCCTTCCTCAGCCCGGCGACGCGCTTTCAAAAGATGGCAAAGATTGGTATGTGCGCCATGCAGTTTGCAATATGGGAGTGTTTTCCATACGAATCGGCAGGGAGAGGAGTAGCGGTGAGTATTGAGATAATGGCTGAATTCCGCAGGTCTGATTATGAAAGAATTGTCAAAAAACTTGACGGATTAGCCAACAGAATGACCATCAGAAAAGCCATCAACCGCGCCGCGAAACGTGCCGCAGATGCAGGAGTAACGTTCACCAAAAGAGGAATAGCCGCTGATACTACATTGAAAACCAGCGAGGTCGGCAGAAAAGTAAAAGCGTATCAATACGGCAGCCCCCTCAATATGGTGATCGGCATGAAAATCAGCGACACGGCGCGCCCGCTGTCCGATTTTGCATTTATACCAAAGAAGCCGAAATACAGAACGGCCCCGACAGTAGAGATTTACAAAGGCAGCAAAAAGAAGTTGACGGGCCAGGCGTTTGTGGCGCAAATGCCGACAGGACACATTGGGATATACGAGAGGGAAACAGACGAAGCCTTGCCAATAAAGTCATTGCCTGGGCCTTCCGTAACCGGATTATTTAAGGCGAATGTGAATGTCCATACTTTTGTCTGGAATATGATGATGGAGACTTTTGAAAAACGTATAGAACACGAATTAAAGAGGTTGCTTGATGGGAATAATTGACCGCACACCGATTGGGCTTGTAGACGCTATTTGCGAACGCATTAAGGCTGTATTGACTCCATCATTCTGGCAGGAAGCCGAACAATTTGCCAGCGGGAACGAGGATTGCCATGTGCCGCACGTTCATGCCCAGTATTTACCGATTACAAAAACGGCATCGGAAGAGCGCGATAAGTCTAAAGATTTCCCAATAGTGCAAGTTGTTTGCACATCAGGCACTATCGACGATTTGTCCGAAGCGAAAAACGGCTCTGGGATTGACATACAAATTCAATTTGGTGGGTACAGCAAGGAGCTTGATAATCAGGGGTGGCGCATACCGATGATGATGCTTTGGCGTGTTTTGCAGGATTTGTTATCTGACACGATTGTTGGAGGCTACAAGCTGGATGTACCCATTAAGTGGTCTCCAATACCAAGTAAAGAGCCGCCGTATTATGCGGCAATAATGGATACGGTGTGGAAGGGAAGCCCGCCGGCAGTTGAGGTTCCGGTCGGCGTTTTTGCTGAAACCGGAAATAACAATGAAGAGACCCATGAGGTCAAATACTAGGAGGATAATATGGCTTATCGCCACGGGGTGTATATCAGTGAAAGCCCTACAAAACTTCAAGTGCCGGTCGCGGTTGATTCCGCGCTTCCGGTCGCGGTTGGCATCGCGCCGGTTCATCGGCTTGAAAATCCGGCAGGTGCGGTCAATGAACCGTTCCTGATATACGAATTTGCGGAGGGCGTTGCCGCGCTGGGCTACTCCGAGGATTGGAAAAAGTTTGGTTTGAGCATGATGCTCTACTCCCAAACAAGGATACACAATTCCGCGCCGTTGATTTTGATCAACGTATGGGACCCGCTCAAAAACGCCCAGCAGGTTGCCGCCGTTGCCATGAACGTTGTTAATGGCGTTATCACCATTGAAGGCGGCATGGCGATGATAAGCACGGTCAGCGTATCAGACAACAACACTGAATATGTGCGCGGCGTTGACTATGATTTGAAGTATGACGGTGAAGACCTGCTCATAACCATCATTGACGAAGGCAATATTCCCGCGGGAACTGCTTCGTTGGATGTGGCGTATAAAGAGGCAAGCGTAGCCGGGGTTACGGACAGCAATATTGGCGGCGGCATTGACCCGGATACCAATAAGCGGTCAGGCATTGAACTCATTGACGAGGTTTTCCCCCGGTATCAGAAAAAACTGGGCTTTATCCTTTGCCCCGGTTTCAGCCACATACCGGGCGTTGCCGCGCTGATGATAGCGAAGGCGAAAAAGGTAAACTGCGTTGCCCTGCTCGATCTTCCCTGCGAAGGGCAGTATGTTGACTACAAAAAAATCCCGCAGTGGAAAAACGACAACGGCTATCTCAGCCCCTTTGCTTTCGCGGATTGGCCGTGCGTTGCAATCGCCGATCAGGTGTTCTATGCCTCGGTGCGGATAGCCGGAATGTTCGGCGAAACGGACGGCGCAAACGGCGGTCTGCCGTATGAGCAGGTGTCAAACAAAACGCTGCAAATGACCAAAATTTGCCAGCCTGACGGCACTCTCATCCCGATGATGACCCCTGAGCAAGCCAATTTCCTGAACGAGAACGGCATCGGGACGTTTATCAACTGGTCTGGCTGGCGTGCATGGGGCGTTGAGACTACGGCCTTCCCCGGCAACACGGATATTAAAGACTTCGAGCGCAGCGTGCGGCGTATGTTCATCTTTGTTGAAAACGTTATCCAGCTCACAATGGCGTCAAGGGTTGACCGCCCGATCAGAAAGCTGCTTATCGACAGCATATTGTTAACCGCCAATGAGTATCTCAATACCATCAAATCGCGGGGAGCGATAATCGGCGGCTATGTGGAGTTCCTGCGGTCGGACAACAGCAATCAAAGCATTATGAGCGGCAAGCTGTATTTCGCGGTACACCTTACGCCGCCCAATGCCGCCAAAGAAATCGAATTCAATTTTGAATACGATCCATCCGCGCTTGATACCCTGTTCGGGTAGGAGGTAGAAAATGTCGGTAGCAACCCAAAACAATGTTTTCAAACTGTATGACGTTGACTCTGGCAAGGCTCTTGACGGCGTGGTGACGTTACAGTTGCCGCCGTTTGAGCTTGCGTCCAACGAATTCTCCGGGGCTGGATTAGCCGGGAAGATAAATGTCCCCGCGCCGGGCGTGATGAACGCCCTTGCCGCGACTATATCATGTCCGGTAATTTACGGCGAAATTCTGAAGTATATGGAGCTGGGCGAAACCAAAACCCTCGATCTTCGGAATGAAATGATCGTCGTGAACTCGGACACCCATCAGCCTGAACGTGTGCCGCAGCGTTGGGTATTGAAGGGGCCGCTGAGTAAGTCCGATCCCGGCAAGGTCGAACAGGCGGCGGCCTCCGATGCGTCCATTGATATTCAGATTTATTATGCGGCGAACTGGGTGGACGGCGAGGCGGTTTTGGAATTCGATCCGTTCAAGATGATTTACACCGTGAACGGAAAGGATATGTTGGAACTAACGCGGCAGAACGTGTTGGTCGGATAAAACATAACGGAGGGTAATATGTTTAAGGGAACCGTAACCGTAAAGTTACATACGCCGGTTGATTGGGAAGGCGATCAGATAAAATCAATCGATCTGAATTTCGGGAAGGTAACGCCCGCGGCGATTATTGAGGCCGAACAAAACAGCGGCGGCAGCCTTACGTCCATTGTGAAAATGGCGAACACGTCATATTGTACGCATTTGGCTTCGCACATGATGGGCCGGGAACCGAAAACGGCGTACCGTATTTTGATGAAGATGGACGTTGAGGACTTCAATGCGGTCTGGCAGACGGTCGGGGCGTATGTTGGCGACAACGATCCGCAGGAGTTTTATAACCAATATGCCGGCATAGAGGCGGTTGCTGATGCGGGTTTTACCAAACCGGCAACAAAGCCGGTATAGGCAAAGAAACTTCGATTTTTAGCTACGCAAGCCCCGCAGATTTTTGTCGCAAGATAGTAGCGGGGCTTGCGGTTGTTTGCCACACATCCATAGCGGAGCTGGAGAAAATGCCGCTATGCGAAATCATGGAATATGAGCGTATCGTGAGCGATATGTTCAAAGAGGCGAGGCAGTAGTTATGGCCGGCAGAAAAACAGTTTGGGATTTACTCTTGCAAATTGACGGCAAAGATCACGGCGCTTCCGCTGCCATGAGGCAAGTAAAAAGGCAAATGCAGGATATGCAGGCCGCCTCAAAACAATTAAAAGGCGATTTCTCGGCGTTCACAAAAAGCGCCGGGAAATTGGCCTTGGGCTTAGTCGGAGGCGTTACCGCCGCGACCGTTGCCGTTGTTAAAATGGCGAGCGATGTTGCCAATACCGGCGATCAGGTTGCCAAAACATCGAAGGCCATAGGAATAGGCATAGAGGCGTATCAGGGACTCCAGTATGCAATGCAGCAATCGGGCGTGAGCGCGGAAGAGTTTGACGGCGCATTAAAAAAATTCAATCAAACGGTAAGGCTGGGCGCGGCGGGCAATGCGGCGGCCAGAAAGCAGTTGGAAGCGATTGGTTTATCCGCTGATAAACTTTCCAAAATGAAGCCCGAAGAGGCTTTTCTTACGTTGTCAAACTACATGAAAAGTCTGCCCAATGACGCGGCGCGTACTCAGGTGGCAATAACCATGTTTGGCAAGGCAGCCGGACCGCGAATGATGGCGGCAATGAAGGAAGGGAGCGGCGGCATAAAAAAACTGATGAACGAGGCAAAGTCGCTTGGAATTGTGCTGACCGACAGCCAGGCACATCAGTCTGAGGCGTATGTGGACGCGCTGACTAAATTAAAAAAATCAGGACAGGGATTAAAGACTCAATTTATTACCGGGGCAATAGGGCCGCTTACCAAAGCGTTTGAAACGTTATCCGGCGCCGTAATGAATAATCTACCGGCTATACAGGAGCTGGGAAGAAAGTTCGGGGAATGGCTGGGCGATGTTGTGGACCGTCTGCCTGAGATAATCGCAAAGATAAAAGAAATGGCAGCATGGCTTTGGGAAAACATAACCCGGTTGAAGGACATGGCGGGAGGCTGGCAAAATGTCGCAAAGATTGCAGGGGCGGTAGTAATAGCCCCGACTGCCGTAAAAGGTCTGAGGGTAGTAAATTCTTTAGTTGTTTTTATTAAAACCGCTGTGAAAGCGTTACCCGCGATTTTAGCCGGAATGAAGGGCGCATTTGTTGTGCTGGGCGCTGCCGCAAAAGGGGCGTTTGCCACAATAGCGGCCGCCGCCGCGCCGATTGCGGCGATAATTGCCGCGATAGTGATTGTGGTCATAGTCATAATTCGGCGTTTTCAAGATTTGAAAAAATATGTGTTAGAGGCATTTGGAAGTATAAAACAAACGCTGGTTGAAGCCTTGGGGCCTGATAATCCGATTTTCAAAGTCATTGACGCTATCAAATCATTCTTTGGCGGTGGTGAAGCGTCCGAAGGTGTCAAGAAATTCGGGGAAGTCGCAAAACAGGTATTGGGTGTAGTTTGGAATATAATCGAAAATGTTGTTTTGGTAATGTTGAAACAGGTTATCAACGTCCTTGCCGCTGCCATTAAGATATTTATAGGCGTTTTCAAAGTCGCGTTTAACATCATCAAGGGAATAATTATGATCCCGATTGCGATAGTGAAAATAATAATCGCGCTGTTCAAAGGCGGGTTCAAGGGGGCGATTGTAGAAGTTAAAAGCCAGTTCAAACAATTTGGCGATGTATTCAATAATATCTTTGGCGGAATAAAAATTGTTGTAACCAGCGTGATAGATTTCTTCAAGAGCATGGGGAACAACCTTAAAACAATGCTTAAAGATATACTCGGCGACGAGAAGTTTCAGGCGTTGGCTACTTTCTTCACAGGGATAGGCAACGCAATCAAGAATATATTTAGCAGTGTTGGAAGCTTTTTCACCAGCACGTTTACCGGCGCGATCAATGGCGTGAAGAGCATTATCGAGGGGCTGGTCGGAGTATTTACCAGTGTATTTGACAAGATTAAGGGGCTAATAACGTCAGTTGTTGATTACTTTACGGGCAAGTTTGCGACCGTTAAAGATTTCTTTGCGAGTGTAGGTGATTTCTTCAAGGGCGGCGGTGGCAAGGATAAAATGGCGTCCCATGCTGCCGGTGGCATATTTACCCAAAGGCATATAGCCCAAATTGCCGAATCGGGCGCTGAGGCGGTAGTGCCGTTAAACAACACCCCGAATGGATACCGTATCTGGAAACAGGCCGGGGAGATGGGCGGCTATCTGCAAACGACAACACAGGGTGTGGCAGTGGCAAAGGTAGCGGCTCAGGGTGTGGCAAGAGTAGGGGAAATGGGCGGGGCTGAGCCGGATTCGCCGCCGATAACGAAGGCGGCGGCGGCAAGTCTTACCAGAAATGAGGGCGGCATTAGTATCAATTTCACGCAGTCGAATACATTTACCGGGGGAACGCCCGATCAGGCTGTTGTGAAACAAATAGCCGATGCCGGCAAGAAGGCCGCCGACGATCTTGAAAAGCGGCTTGAACAAATAATGCGCGACAAACGCAGGGTGAGTTTCGCATGAAAAAGTATTTGGTATCGCAAGGCGATGTGTGGGATTTAATTTCATTCAAGATATACGGCGACGAGTCATTTATGGATGTTTTGCTTGATGCGAATCCTAATCTGCGGCACATAGTTGTCTTTACTGAGCCTGTTTATATCAATGTGCCTGAGCGCCCGGCAGTAGAGCAATCAATGTCGGATATGCCCCCGTGGAAACAGTGAGGTATTTATGGCAGACCCCAGGCGCGTAAAAATTGAAGTTGACTATGACGGCAAAGACATTAGCCGGGCGGTATCGGATTCGATTATTGAATTCACATATACGGACAAGGCAAGCGGGGAGGCGGATTCTGTTTCGTTGAAAGTACATGACCGGGAAGGCCATTGGCATAATAACTGGTATCCGCAGGTAAGGAGCAAGAAATAATGGCAGATTTCAACAGCATAGCTGATGACAAAGATATTTACTCTGACCCGGCTAAAGAAGCGGCAAAGGCGGCGGCAGCCCCTGACAACGCGGTTCCGGGTACGATATTGAGAGTTAAAATCTGTCTGGAAAATTGGGAATTGGAAGGCGACAAGCGAAAATTTGACTGCGGGGCGTTTGAGATTGACTCCTGCGATTTTGATGGGCCGCCTGACAGCATGAATATAAAAGCCGTGTCAACTCCGGTGTCGTCAAGTTTGCGGCGGGAAGAAAAGTCAAACGGCTGGGAGAATACCACTCTCAAAGAACGCGCGCAGGATATAGCGTCTAACGCGGGATTGCAGCTCATGTATGAAGTGGAAGGCGATATAAACCTGGACCGTGTAGACCAATTAAAAAAGAGCGATTTGGCGTTTCTACAGGAACTGTGCAATGACTACGGGGTGTCGTTAAAAGTAACCAATGAAAAACTGGTCTTATTCGACGAATCGGCATATGAGAAACGCCCTTCCGTTGACAAGTACGATAAAAATGATACTGGCGGCAATAAGATATTGACAAAAACAGGAAGAATATCTGAATATTCGTTTTCGCAAAACGTTACCGACTGCGTGAGCAAGGTGCAGTACAGCTATAAAGACCCGAAGAGCGGGGAATTAGTGGAATGTGAATTTGAACCGCCGAAGCCGCCATCTACCGGGCAAGTATTGAAAATAAATGAGCGGCCCGGCGATTTGTCCGGCGACACTTACCGCAACGCGCTTGACGGGGAAGAGCCGGAAGAGCCGGAAGAAGCCGATGGTACTTTTGAAACGGGGTTTGGCGCTTTCAATGATACCGAAGGCGATTTTGATAAGGTAAGATCGGATGCTACGGAAAACGCCCTGCGTAAAGCGAAGGCGCGGGCGCGTGAAAAAAATAAAAACGAATGGATCGGGTCATTGACTGTTATTGGCAATCCTAAAATTATCGGCGGGGTGTGTGTGGATATAGCGGGGTTTGGCGTTTTCGATGGTAAGTACATGGTAGATGAAGCAACGCACGAAGTCAGCGGTGGCTATACGACAAAAATGAAGATGCACCGTGTTTTGGAGGGCTATTAGAATGGCAGAGCTTCATACTGGGCAAGTGAGTTCCCATAACAACAAAGCGGCTGCCGCAAAGATCGCTATGGATGATTTCGATGGAATGGTAAGCGGGAATATGCAAATGTTATTCCCCGCTTCCGGGCATTGGAATTTCTTTTGGATACCGAAAGAAGGCGACCATGTAGTAACTGAGCGAAGCCCAAACGGAGCGCAGGAAGGGTATGTACTTGGCAAGCCATATACGGCAAATAATATGCCCCAGGGTGGCGCGGACGGCTTGTTTTTGATAGTGAGCAGCGACGGTAAAAA
>JGI24698J34947_10001914_pt1 | contig 11082 bp, 9 predicted proteins | sample TergutMp193P3_FD_34947 | JGI IMG/M metagenome (IMG submission 34947)
GGTTTGGGGATAACCAATGTTGAGCCGATTAGGCATAACCTCTACTTCGAGCGCTTTCTCAATCCGGCGCGGCCTGACCCGCCTGATATCGATGTCGATTTCGCGTGGGACGAGCGCGACGAATTGATCAAGGCGGTTATCGAAAAGTTCGGCCCCGATCATTGCGCCCGCGTCGCCAACCACAATATGTTCCGCTACCGTTCCGCCCTGCGTGAAACGGCGAAGGCGTACGGCTTCGGCGACGCCGAGATATCCGGCATTGAAAGAAAGCTTCAAATGCGGAATGACGATCCGGCAATAAAAGGCGATTCTCTCTGGAAGGAGATTTTCTCGATTGCGGTACGGATCGAAGGGCTGCCCCGCGGGCTTGGTATGCACTGCGGGGGGCTTGTGATTACGCCGGAACCTGTCAGCCGTTATGCGCCAGTTGAAAAGTCGGCGGAAGGCTACCCCCTTTTGGCGTGGGAAAAAGAGGGAGCGGAAGCCGCCGGATTTGTTAAAATCGACCTTTTGGGTAATCGAAGTCTTGCGGTCATACGTGACACCCTGAAGAACCTTGAGGGGCAGGGCATTGTGATAGAAAGCCACACATGGCGGCCTATTGACGACAAACCAACAATAGAGGCCCTGGCGCGGGGTGACAGTATAGGCGTATTCTATATTGAGTCACCGGCAATGCGGCAGTTGCAGAAAAAAACCAATGCCGGTGATTTTGACCATATTGTTATTCATTCAAGCATAATCCGGCCCGCCGCCAACAAGTTTATCTCTGAGTATGTCCGGCGTCTCAAAGGTGCCGCATGGGCGCCGCTTCATCCCCTGCTGGACAAAATACTGGATGAGTCCTACGGAATTTTATGCTATCAGGAAGATGTCAGCAAAGCGGCGGTTGCCCTCGCGGGCTTTAACGAAGTCGATGCCGACAAGCTGCGTAAGGTAATAGCAAAAAAAATGGGCGGGACTAAACTCGCGGCATACCAAAACCAGTTTTTTGACGGATGCCGGAAAAACAACGTTTGCGAAGAAACAATCCAAAAGATTTGGGAAATGATGCTGTCCTTCGACGGCTATTCATTTTGCAAGCCCCATAGCGCGAGTTACGCGATGGTGTCTTTCCAGTCCGCGTATTTGCGCGTCCACCATCCCGCCGAATTCATGGCGGCTGTCCTCTCCAATCAGGGAGGCTACTATCGCCCCCACGCCTATATCGCCGAGGCCCGGCGCATGGGGCTGTTTACGATTGGCCCGGATATTAACGCTTCACGCTGGCGTTATTATGGCAAGGGCAGGGATGTGGTCATAGGCTTGATGGCGATAAAGGGGCTGTCTGCTTCAGGGGCGGAGGCGATTCTGGAGGAAAGGGATAGGGGAGGGGAGTTTAAGAACCTTGAAGATTTTTCCCGGCGTGTAAGGCTTAACCGCGATGATATTATCGCGCTTTGCCCTGCCGGGGCTTTTGATGGCATTGCCTTTGGATTGCCCAGGACATTACAGGCGCGGAGACTTCTGGAAGGCAGGAAGGAGGAGGGAGGAGGGAGGAATAGAGAATTGTTCACAGAAGAGTCCATCTCAACAAAAAAATTAATTCCTCCTTCCTCCTTCCTGCCTGTTAATTCTTTATCCTCCTCATTCCTAAATCCTAATTACCTATGGGAAGAATACCGCGCATTGGGATTTTTACGGAGACTGCATCCGCTGGCGCTATGGAAAGATGATGTGATGGCGATCAAATACCGGACAAAGGCGCTGCGTATTGGCGACTATGTCGGGCGAAACGTGAAAATGGTCGGCTGGCCTGTTACCCAGAAGGACGTATGGACCAAAGACGGCCTCGCCATGAGTTTCCTGAGCCTTGAAGACGAGACGGCCCTTTACGAAACGGTGATTTTCCCGGATGTATATGACAAATACCATAAATTGCTTTTTGATCAGCGGCCTTTGCTGGTATATGGGCGCGTGGCGGATGACCAGGGGGCGGTTACGCTGGAAGTGAGCAGGATTGAGGCGCTGGAGGGGGCTCTTTCTGATAAAAAAGCTATTCCTGCCATCTGCCAAGCGATTCAAGCATAAACGCCTTTATGTCAAGGCCGTAGGTCTGTAATAGAATTTCGCCTGACAGAACCGAATCGCAGGTTCCGGAGGAAACCAGCAATCCCCGGCTCAGGAGGAACGCCCTCCCGGCAAAGCGGCGGGCCATGTTGAGATCGTGAAGCACCGCGATGACTGTCCGATCATTTTCTTTTGCCCAGATGGAAAGGTATTCCAGAAGCTCAATCTGGTGTTTAAGGTCAAGGTGGTTGGTGGGTTCGTCAAGGAGGATGAGGTCGGGATTTTGAACCATGGTACGGGCAAGAAAGACCCGCTGGAGCTGGCCGCCGGAAAGCTCGTTTATGAGGCTGTCCTTAATATCCCAGAGTTCCAGCTTTTCCAGAATCCTGCGTATTATTTCCCTGTCTTCTGCGGAAAGGTTCTTTAGGATCGACGAGGAATAAGCGAAACGGCCCAGGGCTGCGGTGTCATAAATGGTGTACGGGAAGTAAATTCCGGCGGTCTGGGCAAGGAGCGCGACCTTTTGTGCGAGGCTCTTTCGGGAGAGGCCCGATATCTCCCTGCCTTCCAGGGTGATGTCGCCTTTGTAGGGGAGGAGTCGGGCGAGGGTTTTCAGAAGGGTGGTCTTGCCACAGCCGTTGGGGCCGATTACGGCAAGTATTTCCCCGCGTTGGGCGCTGAAGCTTATGTCCTTTATGACGTCGATTCCGTTGTATCCGCTTGACAGGTTTTTTACGTCTAACATTTTCCCCTCAACGTTTTTTGAAGTAAAGCCATGCAAAGAAAGGCCCCCCAATAAGCGCGGTTACCGCGCCTACGGGAAGCTCCGAGGGGCTCACGGCGGTTCGCGCAACGAGGTCCGTGACCACGAGGAGGGAACCGCCCAGGAGAAACGCCATGGGTAGCACATAACAGTGGCGTGAGCCCGTTATCTTCCGCGCCAGATGTGGGGCGATGAGGTCCACAAAACCTATGACCCCGCAAAGGGCCACCGCCGCGCCGGTCAAGGCCGCGGAACATGCCAGGAGAATCCTGCGTACCCTGATGCTGTCCACCCCCATGCTTTGCGCATCATCGTCCCCAAAGCTCAGGATGTCCATTTCCCGCGCATATCGAAAAATCACCAGCGACCCAATTATAAGGAAGGGAAGCATAAGACCCGAATAGGACCAGCCCCTCATTGAAAAACTCCCCATCTGCCAGTAAAGAAGGTTTCGCAGTTCTTCCCGGTAAAGAGCGGTGAGGGTGGTGAGTATGGCGTTGACAAAAAGCGAAAAAACCATGCCGAAGAGGATGACCGTATTATTAGACATGGTTTTGTCCAGTCGAGAAGCGCACCAGATCACGAGAAAGACAGTGCCAATGCCGAAGACAAAGCCCACGAGGGGCAGGGTAAAACCTCTGATTAAGGGAAGCGTAAAACCCGTCAGTACCACGAGGCCCGCCCCGAGGGAGGCGCCTGAGGAGACTCCCAGGATATAGGGGGAGGCGAGGGGATTCTTCAATACCGACTGGAACACCGCGCCGCTTGCGGCAAGGGCCCCGCCGATCATAAATGCGAGTAATGCCCGTGGAAAACGCAGATTCCAGACTATGGAAATGATCCTTCCTTCTGTCTCCAGTGGAATCCCAAAGATTTTCTCCAGCAGCGCTTTGAGTGTCTCTCCAAAGGCAATATTGGAGCTTCCCAGAGAAACTCCAGCCCAGAGGATAAGCAGGCTGGATACGGCAGCGGCAATGAACTTAACGCCGGGCTTCATGTTATGGGGAATTTATACCTTCTGCCATCTGCCTGAGGGCCGGCAGAATATTCTGGGAAGGCCGGGACGCGGAATTATCGTCTATCGCGTATACGCGGTTTTCTTTTATTGCGGTGATAGTCTGGAAGGCAGTACGGTTTTTCATTTCCGCAACCGTGTCCTCCCAGGAGTAATTCATGGTAAAGATGATGTCGGGATTTCTCGTTATTATTTCCTCCGCGCTGGGGCTGAACCAACTGTTCTGATCGTCAAAGATATTCCTGCCCCCGGCAATTTCAATCATCTCGTTCAGGAAGGTGCCCCGGCCAAAACTGTACATGAAGGGAGGGCCTGAGATCTCAAAATAAACGGTTTTCTTTTCCGGCGCTGCCTTTGCCGCGGCTGCAATGCGCTCAATCTCTTCCTTCATTAATGCTACAATAGCTTCGCCCCGTTCCTCAACCCCAAGGACTTCAGCAATCGTAATTATGTCGTTATAGATCCCTTCAATGCTGACACTGGTAGGTATGTCTACAACTCTTATCCCCATATCGCCCAGAAGCTTGAACGGATTGTCGGCCACACCGAAACTGTTGATCTCGTTTGCAAAAATGATATCCGGTTCAAGGCCGATAATTGCTTCGGTATCGGGGTAGAAGAAATCAATTTCCGGCAAACCGCTGGGTACGCCGGGGACCCCCCCCGAATACATGTCAACCGCAATCAGGCGATCTCCCATTCCAAGCGCCGCAATGATTTCCGTGTTCGACGGCGCAGCGGAAATGATCCTGTTAAATTCTATTTGGGTTGTTTCTGAACTCCGGTCTGAATCCCGCGTACAGCCTATGCCACCAAAAAGAACAAGCAGCGCCGCAAAAATTAAAACAAATCCGGCCCTGGCCGGGCCTGAAAGCACAAAGTGTTTTCTCATTTCTCCAATCCTCCAAAGATCAAATTCACCCCAAGTGTAATGCTGATTCCGGGCATNGGATAATCGGCATAAGAAGCATATTGGGTGTTAAGTGCATTGTAAACTTTTCCAAAGAGGCCGAGATTTTCATTCAGCCTTTGATTATAGGTAATATTCAACAAAAAACAAGGATCCAGTTCTACCGTGTTTCCGATATTGGTATAACGGATGCTCTCAAAATGGCATGAAAGAACCAGCGAGCCGGGGAGTTTTTTGTTCACGCTTATCCACGGCAATTCCAGCGACGCTCCCAAAGTGTGCATGGGCATATAGGGAATGCGGATATTATCGCCAAAGGCAAGATCCCCGTTCAAGAGCCAGCTCAGTTGAAAAAGCCAGGAAACGTTCAAGACAGGTTTTTCCAGAAGGCCGGGAGAGAGGGGGAGGGTCCATTTCAGCCGGTTGTCCCAGCCGACAAATGCTCCAACGCCGTAGTTTTCAGGCCGCCATGTGCCGGACGCGTTGCTCCAATGGATAGAATTATCCGTCCATTGCCCATAAATTGTGGAATCCAGATAGAGCAGATCGTTAAATGAAATTTCCGCAGAGAGATCGGCGCCCCATCCGTCTTCGTTTTTTAAATCCGGGTTTCCCATGAAACCTTCCTGCACCCAGTAGAGGTCGTCAAAGTCGGGAAACTTAAAACTACGAAAATAATTGTTCTTTAGAATCAGGCTGCTGTTTACGATCCAGGCTGCGCCGATTTTGGGAACGGGGACAATATTCTGTCCGTCAGTCATCACTTTGATCGAAGCGATGAGAAGCAGGTTTTTCGTTGGTGAATACTCGGGCGTTATATAGAATCCGCCCCGGTTGGCGTAGTGAAGGCCTGTATTGGTGGAGTCAATGTTGATGAAGCGGTAATCCCCGCCAAAGCGCAGGGTAAATTCCGTTCCGGGATACCAGCCCCAGCGGTTTATCAGGGAAAGGTTGTGTTCGTCGTGCCGGGAAGAAATGCCTCCGGGTTCGTATGCCAATCGTTTCCAGTTGTGGCCCAGGATCAATTCCATTGAGAAATCATCATGAAAAGCACGTGGCATATCCAGCATGAGATTTTCCCGAACGGCAGTATCCGTTTGTTTCGCGTAATTAGTCGCATAACCAGATGTGGGAATATTTTTATCCCCGAAATAAAACGAACCGGAAGCTATAAATTTTGAAAAGTAAGCGATGTTTCGTAAATACGAAACCGACGCGCCTGCGTCCAGAATCTCGTTGCCGGTCTTGCGGCGGGTATAATCGAAATAATCCTGGTACAGAAAGTGATTCCCTGCCCGGTTTCCAAAAATACTTAAACCAAAAGAAGACAATTCTGTTCCGTATACCCCGGAAAGATTTATGTTCTGGGAATCCGTAAGGTCTTGCCACTGTGGATCTCCGATCCCGCCGCTTTGCATGCTGTATTGCCCCGGTAAGTATGAGGTGTTCGAGAAACTTCCCCCAAAGCTCCAGCCGGGAACAGTTTTTTTGATCGTAATTATGTTGATGACGCCTCCCAGGGCACCCGACACGTTGTACTTGGTATCCGAGCCGCCGTGGATGATCTCAATTCTCTCTATGGAAAGGAGATCGATGGAATAGAAATCAAAACCGCCTGAAGTTGTGGAGTTAACCGGAATCCCGTCAATGAGGATGGCGATACGTTTTATATCAAAACCCCGGAGATTTACACTTGCCTGGTTTCCATAGGGGCCGTAGCGCGTAACGCCAAGGCCCAGGGTCTCTTGCAGCAGTGAGGGAAGGTCGGCGGCATGGGACTTCTCTATTGCCTCCCTGTCGACCGTCTCCATCTGCTGGGTAGTATTGGGGCTTCCAAGAATGGTAAGGCTACCTCCTTCCAATATGAACCAGTCGTCAAAGAAATCATCATCATCGTATTCATCCCCAATGCCGCCGTTGTTTTGGGCGGCAAGGGGGATGAGTAACGAAAGAAACAGGATGGCAAAAAAATTTGCCTGTTTCGTCATTCGGATTATCTCTGCTTGGTGTAAGGCACAGCATTGCTGGTATCAACATAGTTACCCATACTTGCCTGGGTGAATTTCGCTATTGCCGCATCAAGGGTGGCGGCATTAGCGTCATAATCCGCGGCCGTGGCGTCCCACGCGTCGTTAAAGCTTACTGCTGTACTGGTACGATTCAGGTAATAAACAGCGCCAAAGGGCCTGGCCGGATTAGTATGGCCGGTTGTATATTCAACGATAATGACTCCAGATTCGGTATTAAAATTGGTAACAGCTCTAATGTTCCCCTCATTAAATCCGTAATCACCGCCGAAATCGTGTTTCAGGGTTTCCGTACCACCGCTGCTGGTTATTTCATACCAGTCGCCGTAATCAGCAACCCATTTCCCCAGCAGGGCATTCGGCAGTCCCGTAGTAGATTCATCCTCTACTTCATTCTTGCAACTGCCTAAAAAACCAGCCAAAAGGACCAAAACCAACCCAGCGAAAAGAACTCTTTTCACTTTACCTGACGAGAAAAAAGAAAACATGGTAGACTCCTAACTTCGGGAAACCGGGCCTTTTTTGAGCTGCCTGCATTGAGGAGGAGGAAAAAATTCCGGAATAAAGACAGTTTTTTCTCTCAAGGCCCAATCCCCGAAGCCTGAAAAGCGATACAGGTCCCTACGAGACCCGTGTATACCAAAGTCTCCTGGCTTAGGGGCGCTTTTGTTGTCGGCCTTCCCATCTGACCATTTAAATCAAGTGGTTACCCATTTGATTCAAATGGTCAGACAGTGGCCGTATTTGGCAACATCTTCCCCATTACAGTTACGGGATAGCGGAGGACTCGGAACCTATGGTTCCACACCTCTCTTCCTTTGAAATATACAGGTTAATTAGTATATTTTTTTTGCAGTTTGTCAATAGGCTTGCTGTGGAAAATACAGAATATCAATACCGACCTTGACTTCTTCCCATGAAAACACTTCCAGGTTTATAACTCCCGAATAGTCCTCAAGCAGCGGGAGCAGTTCAAGCAGCCAGTCCTCATCCCCCCGCAACTGGCGGTGATCCGGGAGCCTCCCGTCGATTGTGGCTTGTATCCGGTCCACACCGTGGAGGTGAATCTCGCTGATTCGTTCCCGGTAAGCTGTGAAAAAATCCGCCGGGTTTTTCCCGTCCAGCAAGAGGTGGCCTGTGTCCATGCAAATCCCCATACCGGCTTCCGGCAGGGGAAGCATGGCTTCAAGGAGGTCGGCCTTTGTGTTTTCCGCGAGAAAACGCGCATCGTGGCGATCCCTCCACTCCGTGAGGAGCCGCACCAGGTTTTCGGGATTTTCAACTGGTGGGTGAACGATGAAATGTTTGACTAAAGGCGCAAGACGGGCGATAAGCTCGCCGTGGGCCGGCAGCAGTAATTCCGGTAAATGGGCGGTAAAGACAAAACGTTTTCCGTAGCGACTTATCTCCTCCCATTCGGAATCGAACTGGGCTTTTATTTCGTCATCATAGAGGAAGAACAGCAGTTCCACCCCCTGTATTTCCTTTTTGTCTTCAAGGAAGCGGAGATTCTCAGCGTAGGTCCCGGGAATTACCCAGGATGGGACACTTAGAATGGATTGGCGTATTTTCATATTGATTATTTTATCCTCGCAGGTATGGCGCAAAACAATCGAATGACCTCATCGGATGTACGCGACAAAATCGCGAGCGACTTTCCAACGGCTTCACGCCATTTTCTGAGAACAGGATCGAGTGGAACCACCCCGCAGGAAATATCATTGCATATAACGATTTTATCACGATTGGCGTCAATAAATTGCCTCATTGCCTCCTCAACGTCAATGTCTTTTTTAATTAACGCTAAAATCCACTTGTCTATCTCGTATATGATCTTCCTGTTCTCAGGCGTATTGACATCGTCAATTTTACATTGATACACATCGCTTTCAGTCAGCTTGAATCTGTCCAGGGCGTAGGCAAGTTTGCCTTGATATACACCTCCGAATATCAAAATCATCTTTCTACCTTCCTATAATATTGCCAGGGCGGCAAGTCCGCATAGTTCGCCAATAACCAGAGTAAACCCCGCCAAATCACCGGAAACGCCCTTTAAGCTCGTATATGCGCGTGCCATCGCCGCAGTAAACCCCAATATTACTGACCCAACAACAATCAGACCCTGAATCCCCGAAAAGAAAAAGGAAAACACAATGCCCGTGATTGCGATTACTATTACAAAGATTTTATGCGATATTCCGGTGTTCTGCCTGAACATTTTCGCGTAAGAGCTTTGCTCCATGGGTTTCAGGCAAAGAACCGACAGGGCGGAACAACATCGAGAAATAACAGGCAGAATAATCAACAAGCTGAGATTCTTTCCCTTTTCCATAAAAACGAACGCCGACGCAAACTGCATAACAAACAACACTGCGAGCATTATGACGGCAAATGCGCCCGTGTGTGGATCCTTGAGGATACGTATTTTGTCTTCAATCGGGCGGCTTGATAAGACAGCGTCGCTGGTGTCCATATAGCCGTCAAGGTGCAGAAAGCCTGTGGCAAGGAAAGGAAGCAACGCCACCACAGCCGCTGCGAGCAAGATGTGTAATCCGCTTAAGTTAAATGCAACCGCGACTCCCCACCACAGTGCGCCGATTATACCACCTACGACCGGGAAAAAGAGCAATACCAAATTCACGCAAGTTTCGTCCCATAGATGAAAGGGCAGGGGAATGGCGCAGAACATCCCGAAAGACATATATAATCCCTTAAGGTATCTTTTCATTTTCACTCCGGGAGATAAATTCGTCAAAGAGGTCTTTACCTTTATGGACAATCACATTTGTAAAAGCTGCTTCAAGGACAATATCACAACTTGTCGCCGCCGCCCTGTCTATTTCCGCCAGGGACTTCCTGTACTTTTCCGTCATGGTATCGTACAGAAGTGCGTCACTGTATATATAATCCGATATAAAAACAATATCCCTGATGTTATTAGTAATTTGCAGTAACGCGGTTGTTATTTTATCCGCCGTGTGTCCATTGATACGACCATCCGGTATATCGTTCGGCGGGAACATTTCGTTTGCCAGTAAAGCCGTCAGGCTGTCCAGAAGAAAAGAACCGTTGTGGTCGCATTTATCCAATATCCTCTCTATGTCAAAAGGCTGTTCTATAGTTATGAAGCCCCAGCCTTCACGCTCACGCCGATGCCGTAAAATACGCTCGTCATCTTCCGTGTCAACGGGTTTCATTGTGGCTATATAGTAAAGGCTTTCCCGCTTGTTTGTCATTCTTTGCGCCGTTGTCAAATGCTGCGCGTAAAACGATTTTCCGCTTTTACAGCCCCCGGATATAAATATTCTCATTTTAACACCGTGAAATTATCGCCGTTTTTTATTTCATCCAAATATTGGGCATCAATGTTCGCCTGTACAAAAGTACCCATGTCCCGGATTACCGCGCAGGCAGCATCAATCACGGCAAACATAATCGGACAGCCGCTGCCTTCGCCAAGGCGCATGTTCAGGTTCAGGCACGGTTCTATTCCAAGCGCCCGGGCCGCGTGTGCGAATCCCTGTTCGCATGACGCGTGAGAGGCAAACATAAATTCTTTTACAACCGGGTTAAGCCGAGAAGCGCTCAGGGCGGCAACCATGGAAATAAAGCCGTCAATAACAACCGGTGTTCTCGTATACGCGCCACCAATGAAGAGACCCGCCAAAGCCGCGATGTCAAAACCGCTAACTTTTGCAAGAACGTCAATGGGGTCGGAGGCATTGGGCTTTCTGTCTTTCAATGCCGTGCGTATAACCTCTATCTTATGCCTGTATGTTTCTTCTTTCAATCCCGCTCCCTTTCCCGTAGCCTGTTCGACCGGTATACCTGTGAGGGCGCATAACACGGCCGACGACGTGGTTGTGTTGCCTATGCCCATCTCTCCCGCACCGAGAAGTGTGTAACCGTCTTTCACGGCTTCGATTGCCGTTTCAATCCCAGTTAATATTGCCCGCACGGCCTCGTCGTATGTCATTGCCTCACGTTTCGCTATGTTCCACGCGGATTTTCTGATTTTTCTGTTCCTGATAAGGGGATGGTCTATATCGGCGTTTATCCCCACATCTACGATTATTAAGTCTGCGTTGAACTGTTTNGCGATTACCGCGACGCCTGTCAGTCCTTTCGTGAAATTTACAGCCTGCGTGCATGTAACCGACTGCGGGGCTGACGCGATCCCTTCCTCGACGACACCGTTGTCAGACGCCATGATGATGACGCAGCGTTTTCGCGGATCGTAATTCATCTTTCCGCTGATGCCGGCAAGCCTTACCGCGATATCTTCCAGCTTCCCCAGACTGCCGGGCGGTTTTGCCAG
>JGI24698J34947_10001915_pt1 | contig 11080 bp, 10 predicted proteins | sample TergutMp193P3_FD_34947 | JGI IMG/M metagenome (IMG submission 34947)
CGTTTTCATTTTTTATCGCTATGGCAAGGTCATAATCATGGGTCTCTCTCAACACTTTTTGAATTGACCTGTCATCCAATTTTAAAATAATGTNAAACGTTACCGGAAGGAAATTATCCAATGTATATTGTTTATTTTCCGAGANGATTGTGGCAATGATCCATGAATCGCCTTTTAATTCCAGGCTGTTGATGGTATCACAATACGTTTTCGCGTTTCTATCGTCCAGGTTAGCATAACCCGCATCGATCTCATCAAACAAACTTACCGCGATTTTATCAAGCGTTTTTTCATGTCCATAAGCCGTAACTACAATGCTCTTCCCTTTCGCCATATGAATTCCTTCACCGGTAATTTTATTGTTTTTCCATTGCAAAAGTCAATTGCATAAAAAATATACAATAGCCTTATGATTTTGTGTATTTAGTTAAATTAATCTAAACCCAAAATATTGACCAATATCTCCAGTTTTCATATATATGACTATTATAGTAATAATGGTCATTTTTATGGACTCATTCGGAGGTTTTTATGAGACTCAGGTTCAAATTGATTTCGATCATACTTGTGATCGTCCTGGTTGTGATTGTGATCCTTTCGGTTTTCACGCTCAGCCGATCAGGCCAATTGCAGACAGCGATAACGCATCAGTACGCGGGGGAATTGGCAAGGTCAAACGCGCTTGAAATAGAGCAGCGTATCGAAGCTTTCACAAGCTATGGAGATGTGCTTGCCCAGTTACTCAGCGAGTATGAAAGTACCGCGGAAAACTTGCGGCGGGATAATTACAATGATGTCCTTGAAAGCACAATCCGGCATAACGTGAAAATCATGGGTATATGGACCGCGTGGCTTCCCAATACCATCGACACGAGGGACGGCGAACTGGGCCAGTACCAGACTTTTTATACCCGCAGGCGTACCGGCAATGTGGAGCGCCTAACAGCAGGCTACGAAGGCTGGGAGGGCTACCTTGCGAACATGACCGGCAAGCCCGAAATCGCCTCCCCGGTCTGGAGGGATATTTTCGGCTACGGGAACGTCCCCATTGTCGCAATCATGTACCCGGTTAAAAACTCAAAGGGCGTCTCCGTGGGGTTAGTCGGAATTAACTATGTGAGCAGCATGCAGGCCATAGTCGATGAATTAACAAAGCAGGTGTACGACGGAAAGGGTTTCGCGGGGGTGTACGCTAACGACGGGGTAATCATCGCGCATTACGACAGCGAGCGGATAAAAAGCAACATCAATGACGAGGCAAGGGAAAAGAACCTCCTTGGGGTCGAGCGTGACAGGGTGGCCCTCTCAATCAAGAACGGCGGCGAGAACGGGAAGGCAGTTACCCTGACCCGGTATTCCCCGATCATGGGAACGGATTTGTACCTCATCTACCAGCCCATCAACATTACCGGCATGGACACCCCCTGGAGCCTCCTCCTGGGAATTCCAATTAACGAAATAATAAAGCCGATCCGGGACATGACGGTCATTACGGTTATATTTGCGCTTGTCATCCTCGCCGCTGCCGCCGTTATAATCTTCTTTGTCGCACAAAGCATTTCCAAACCGATCATCAACGTAACCAATACCCTTAAGGATATTTCCGAGGGCGAAGGCGACCTGACAAGGCGCATAACGAACAATTCCAAAGACGAGGTAGGCGATCTTTCCCGCTACTTCAATCTCACCCTTGAGAAGATCAAAAACCTGGTCATCACCATTAAACAGGAAGCGCTGACCTTATCCGATATCGGCCAGGATCTATCGAGTAACATGAACGAAACTGCGGCCGCTATAAACGAGATTACCGCCACTATCCAGAGCATCAAGGCCCGCGTGCTGAACCAAAGCGCCGGCGTAAGCGAGACGCACGCTACAATGGAGCAACTGACGGCTAACATCAACAGGCTTGACGGGCATGTGGAAAATCAGACCACCAACGTATCCAAGGCCTCGGCGGCGATTGAAGAAATGGTGGCGAATATCAAGTCGGTTACCGCAAGCCTGGTCAACAACGCTGCCAATGTGACGGCGCTGAAAGATTCCTCTGAAATTGGACGCACCGGATTACAGGAAGTTGCGACTGACATCCAGGATATTGCCAGGGAGTCCGAGGGCCTGCTGGAAATCAACTCTGTAATGCAGAACATCGCAAGCCAGACTAACCTATTGAGCATGAACGCGGCGATTGAGGCCGCCCATGCGGGCGAGGCGGGCAAGGGCTTTGCCGTAGTCGCGGACGAGATTCGCAAACTGGCGGAGAGTTCAGCGGAACAGTCCAAGACCATCGGCGAAGTTTTAAAAAAGATAAAGACTTCAATAGACAAGATCTCGGGCTCCACCGAAAACGTATTGAACAAGTTCGAGGCGATTGACTCAAGCGTCAGGGTAGTGAGCGAACAGGAAGAGACCATACGCTGCGCAATGGAGGAACAGGGAGAGGGAAGCAAGCAGATCCTTGACGGCATTGTCGAGGTGACCGATATTACGCGGCAGGTAAAGAGCGGTTCCCATGAAATGCTCGCCGGGGCTAACGAGGTAATCAAGGAGAGCACCAACCTTGAAAAAGTGACGCAGGAAATTTCCCTGGGCATGAACGAAATTGCCACGGGCGCGGAACAGATCAACGTGGCGGTGAATCACGTCAACGACATAAGCGACAAAACCCGTGAAGGCATCGGCACCTTAATGAAGGAGGTCTCGCGGTTTAAGGTCGAGTGAAATCAGGTAAGCTGCTGGATTCCGAGGATTCCCGGTATGCCGCGGATATTTTTCATCACCGGTTTAAGGTCATTGGCGTTTGTCAGCTCAATGGTGAATAAACCGGTGAGCCTGTTTGCGGCGCCACTGGCAGATTCTTCAAGGCGGCCCTCGATGAGGTGGCCCTGCCGCCTGCGGATGGCGCCTTCAATTTCAGAGAACAGGTTCGCGTGCCGCCGCGCCTCCACCCTGAAGCGTTTAATCAGCGTGGAATTGGCGTTTTCCCATTCCGCCTCGATTTGCCGCTTTTCAAATTCGTTGATGTTCGCGAGGTTGGCGCAGTTCTTCCGGTGGATGATGATCCCCCTTCCACGCGACACGTAGCCTGTAATGGGATCGCCTGCGACCGGGTTGCAGCATCGCGCGAAACGGACAAGCAGGTTTTTTTCATCTTCGATACGTACTTGTAGAGCGGATTTGAAGGGCTGCTGCACGACCGTCTGTACGAAAGGTTCTTCAACTTCCGCTGCGGCGGATACAACGGGGGCCTCCGGCGCGGGCTTCTTTTTCTCGACGGCGTTTTTCTCCGCAATGAAGGCGGCGTCGTTTTGTTCCAGCCACGCCCGTATCTTGCCTCGGGCTTTGGTGGTTTTCACCATTTCCAGCCAGCCCGCATGGGGATGGGAAGACTGGCTGGTGAGGATTTCCACAACCTGCGTATTTTTCAGTTCCGAGCTTAGGGGAATAATCGAGCCGTTGGATTTCGCGCCCATGCAGTGCTCGCCGATTGCCGTATGCACCTGATAGGCAAAGTCCAACGGCGTTGCCCCGGCGGGCAGCTTTATCACCCTGCCCTGAGGCGTGAGCGTATAGATCGAATCGCGGAGTATTTCCCTCTTGATCTCCTCAAGCCATGATCCCGTGGAGCCGCCGTCGCTTTGTACGACCTGTCGATCGTCCTTCCACTGTTTGAGCCGGTTCACGACATTGATATCCTCAGCCCTCACCATGTCCCGCGAAGAACCTTTTTTATAGAGCCAATGGCTGGCAACCCCGTTTTCCGCAACCTGGTCCATTTCCCGAGTACGTATCTGTATCTCAAGCCGCCCTTCTTCCCCGTTCAGTCCCGGCACGTCCGCGCCCGCCATTACCGCGGTATGGAGGCTCTGGTAGCCGTTCTGCTTTGGCTTGGCGATATAATCATCGAAGCAGCCCTTTATTGGCTCCCAAAGCCGGTGGACCAGTCCCAATAGCGTATAACAGTTCTCGATGCTGTCGCAGATCACCCGTATGGCGTAAAGATCGTATATCTCGTCCGCGCTTTTGCCGCGCTTGCGCATCTTCATGTACACCGAATAAAAATGCTTGGCGCGGCTTTTTACCTCCACGTTGATCCCTGCGGCTGCGGCCTCAGCCATGATGGTTTCCCTGCTGGCTTTTAAAAATTCGTCGCGCTGCTCCCGCTTCAGGGAAACAATCTCGTTTATCTGCTGGTACGCCTCCCAGTTGGTGAACTTGAGGCAGAGGTCTTCCATCTCGTCCTTCAGCCACGAAATGCCCAGCCGGTTTGCAAGGGGCGCATATATATCCAGGCATTCCCGTGCGGCGGCTTTCGCCTTACCGCTTGAACCATCCGGGTAAGAGTCCAGCACGCGCAGGGCGTGCAGTTTCAGGGCCAGGCAGATGATGATCACCCTGATGTCGTCTGTCATGGCGAAGATCATGTTCCTGATGTTCTGCGCTTCGTGTATCGTCTTGCTGTTAACAGGCAGACTCCCGATTCTCAAAACCCCGTTCACAAGACGCGCCGCGTCGGAGCCATCCTCCCACCTGTAGGCGTTTGGGTAAATTGATGCCTGGCCTGCCGCCTGCGTGCGATTGGACAGGACAAGCGCCGCCATGATGGCATCCGCATCAAGACCCAGATCGATTAGTATGGATTTGAGAATCCTATCCCGGTCATTATTCTCAAATACGGATAATTCCTGTAGAGGAGAACTCATGTTTGCATACCGTTTAACTGCTCCATCAGCGCGGGTACTTCCGCGGGGATGGTTTGCGAGTTCACGCTTCTCCCCATTACGCGGGCTATGGAAGAAGGCACCGGCGGCGGGCCGACCAACGGCAGTACGGTCTCGGAAAATTTCGCAGGGTGGGCGGTGCAGAGTACGCCCACCGGCCCTTCGCCGCGCTGCGGGATTTTGTTCTCCAGCCGGAGTTTGTCCACGCCCTTCCAGCCGACGGCGCTGTGCGGATCGAGGAAATAGTTCGCTTCTTCGCGCACCCGCCTTATGGTTTCCCGCGTCTCCTCGTCCGTCACTGAAACGCCGATTATTACCCGCCGCATCTCCTCCCATGCCCAATGAGCCGCCATGCGCTCAAAATTGCTGGGGGCGCCCACGTCCATGGCGTTGGAAATGGTCGCCTGCGAAAGGCGCGCCTTGTATTCGCCTGAGTCAAGAAAATCGGGAACTGTTTTGTTGATGTTGGTCGCCGCGATAAATTGTTTTATCGGCGCACCCATCTTCAGGGCGTAAAGTCCTGCGGTCAGGTTCCCGAAATTGCCGGAAGGAACGCATAACGTGACAGGCATGCCTGGATAGGCAAGGATTTCCGGCGCAATACCCACCCTCGGAGTAGCTTCGCCATCGCGATCGGAACGGCCCGCGAAAGCCCTGCCCGCCGCCGACGCGTAGTAGACCGCCTGCGGGATAAGGCGGCTGATGTTAATCGAATTTGCCGAGGAAAGCGCCATTCGCTTTTTCAAGCCCTCATCGGCAAGAGCGGCCTTCACGAGCCGCTGGCAGTCGTCGAAGCTGCCTTCCACGGCGAGGGCAGAAATGTTTTTACCAAGACCTGCGATCTGCTTTTCCTGTAAAAGCGTCACCCTCCCCTTCGGGTACAGCACCGTAACCGAAATACCCGGCACCTCGAAAAAACCGTCCGCCACTGCCCCGCCGGTGTCTCCCGATGTGGCAACAAGGATCCGCAAAGAGCGATCCTCGCCCCGGCGCAGGTACGAAAAAGTACGCGCCATAAAACGGGCGCCGAAGTCCTTGAACGCCGCTGTCGGCCCGTGAAAGAGTTCCAGTACGGAACGGTCAGCAACGTCCAAAAAGGGTGCCGTGAAAGTGAAGGCCGCCTCGACAATGTCCTCCAATGCCTTGTCGCCGATATCATCGCGCACATACGGCTTAATCGTCTCAAAGGCAATCTCGCGGAAATCCATGGTCCCGAGCGAAGACCTGACAGCCGCCGGGTACTGGGGAATCTCTTCCGGCACATAGAGCCCGCCGTCCGGCGCGAGTCCGGCAAGGGCGGCTTTCGCGAAACTGACCTTATCGTTCCTGTTCCTGGTGCTGTAGTAATTCATGTTTTATGTTATCATGGATCTATGAACCTTGTCTGTCTTGATCTTGAAGGGGTGCTTGTACCGGAGATCTGGATCGCGTTCTCGGAAGCTGTCGGGATACCCGAATTCAGGCGAACCACGAGGGATGAGCCCGATTACGATAAACTGATGAGATTCCGCATTGATTTGCTAAAGAAGAACAACCTGAAACTACCGGACATCCAGCGGGCCATCTCCGGCATGGAGCCCCTGCCCGGCGCGGTTGAGTTTACCGCCGCCCTGCGCGAGAAAACTCAAGTGATCATCCTCTCGGACACCTTCGAGCAGTTCGCGAAGCCGCTTATGGCGAAACTTTCGTGGCCCACGCTCTTCTGCAATTCGCTGGAAATTTCAGGCGACGGGACCGTTACCGGTTTCGCCCTCCGGCAGCAGAACGGCAAGAAGGAAGCAGTGAAGGCCCTCAAGTCGATAAATATGCGCGTTTTCGCCGCCGGGGATTCCTTCAACGACCTTGCGATGATCCGCGAGGCGGACTCAGGCTGCCTCTTCCGCGCACCGCCCGCAATCAGGGAGGGCTGCCCGGACATCCGTTGCGTTGATACTTACGATGGACTGCTCGCGGAGATTGCCAAGTTTTTGAATTGAACCTCCGATACCTCCTGCTAAATCCAGGGGTATTGTCGTTTTGGGGGAGGGATGCATTTGTCCGTCTGCGTTAACTTTCTCACACGGCATCCGCTGAATATTTCGTAACCCAATTCACAATTGCCCAGGGTAACTACCGCGAGATCCGGGTTGTACGCAAAAGCGCTCACGTCAATTTTAATCCTCCCCCCGTCCCCCTCGACGCACAGTTCCTTGAGTTGGCATCCGGCGAACGCCTTCGGGGATCAAGACGATGCCTTCGAAGCCTTCCGGGAACGCTACCATCTCCACCGTGAGTGTGTCCACGCCTTCGGGCAGCGTGAGGGTGTAGGTTATATTCTTTTCCATGTTATTCTCCTCTTATAATTATCCCTATTCCACCTTCTCCCACTCAAATACCTGCGCCTTTCTGCGGTCGTTCTCGAAGCCCGCGAGGGTGTAGCAGCGTTTGTCGCCACATTCTTCCGCGCAGCCCCAAAAATTACTATCCGGTTTATAGTTTGTCCCGGCGAGTTCCCCTATCAGGATATAGGTTCCCAATGCGCCGCCGTATACGCGGCTTACCGTCCCAAAAAAATTGTCGCTGCATGAATTACCACAACCGCCAAATTGAAAGGTGTTGTCGTTTTCGGGGGGAATACATTCGCCAGTCAGCGTGACCCTGCTCACCGGGCAACCCACGAATACCCATCTTTCCAATTCACAGTTGCCCAGGGTGACAGCCATTAACTCCGGATTGCCCTGAAAGGCGCATATCCCAATGCTGATCTTTCCTCCCTCACCCTCGACGCGGAGTTCAGCGAGCCGACATTCCTTGAACGCTTCCGTCCCAATCTCCCTCAGACTTTTAGGGAAGCAGACGGCGGTGATTGGCTTGCCTTCAAAACAGCCGCCTTCAATTCTCCGCACGCCTTCGGGGATCACTACGCGGCCCGTGAAGCCCTCAGGGAGCTTTACCATTTTCCTGGTGACTCCAACTGCGCCATACGGCAGTGCGAGGGTGTAGGCGTTGCCAACTTCGGCGGCAATTTCGTCGGCGGGGGCGACGCTGCCCTCACAGACCATTTCCCATTCGATTTCCTGCTCTTCCGGTGTTTCGTCTTCGTCGTACTCATCCTCAAAGCCGGCGAGGGTGTAACAGCGGTTGTTGCCGCATGTTTTTTCGCATCTTACAGGATCGCCCCACGGGTTTATGTAGTTTGTCAAGGCAAGTTTCCCTTTCAGGGTATATGTTCCCAACGCGCCGCCGTACACGAAGCTTACTGTCCTAAAAAAATTGTCGTTGTATGGATTAATACAACCGCCAAATCCAAGGGTGTCGTCTCCTTCTTCAATAATACATTCACCTGTCAGCGTTATTCTGCTCACCGGGCATCCCTGGAATATATCGTAACTCAATTCACAGTTGCCCAGGGTTATTGCCGCAAGCTCCGGGTTGTGGCTAAAAGCATACGAGTGTATATTGATCCTACCCCCATCTCCCTCGACGCGGAGTTCCCTGAGCCGGCATTTATCGAACGCGGCCCTCCCTATCCACCTCAGGCTCTTCGGGAAGCCGACGGAGGTGATTGGCTTGCCTTCAAAACAACCGCTTTCAATCCCCTCCACGCCTTCGGGGATCACGATGCGGCCCTCGAAGCCTTCGGGGAGCCTCGCCATGTCAGCCGTGATCGTGTCTGCATCATCGGGCAGATTGATGGTGTAAACTTGCGGGGACATATTATTCAGTATGTCCCCAGGTTTATTTTCCATGTTACTCTCCTCTCATCAGTAATTTTTCAAATTGATAAGCGCAATACGCGAAAAATATTTTAATGATAATAATCACTTTATCAAGAAAAGAGACTTTTTTAAGGTGCAACTACATCTCCTTCACCTCATAACCTGCGCCTTTCACCAAAAGGCAATGACTAGAGTCCAACTTGATCAACCGCTCCCAGCCGCCTTCATTGGCTTTCGCCGCTTGCGATACGGGTTTGCAGCATGAATGACACTGGCAATGTCGCGGCCTTTTTTGACGCTGATGTGGCGGAATGTGCCACCGAATTGAACGCTGCCTGAAAATCGCGCGAGGGTATTCTCGTTTATTTCGACTTTATAAATATGATCGTAGAAAAGGTGCCCCTGGGGGTATGGGCTGAAAAAGAGGCGTTTTGTGGCGGTGTGTCTGGGGTTTGTCCTCTCTGTGATGTCGAATTTATATATTTTACTAAAGTCATCGACGAGTCTCAGGATGTTATCACACACCAGGATTTCGACTATTTCGTACACCACGTTCCCCTTTGCCGCTATGCAGGTGAATTTGTGTTCCGTAGAGCGCACGAGTTGTTTTCCATCGGGGTCGAATATTTTTAGGCGGAAGTTTTTTGGTTCCTTACCGAGGCAGATAGCAACAATAAAGCCGTTATCCGTGACAACGTTTTTTGAATTGTAGGGAATGTCAACTTTCCCGACAATTTCGAGGCTGCCGTCCCATCGGGCAATAATGCTGCGGTTTTTCTGTGGGATTATGAACGTCATCCTTTAATTTTCCCCAATTCCCAAATAATCCTGTCAACTTCAGTCTCCACGTAAAGATTGAAACTCGCAAAAACACAAATTACAAAAAATAACTTTTTCATTGTTGTTTCTCCTATGTCTGCAATTATAGCCCTTGAGTATGTCATATAGTGCTATGATGAATGTTCTCTTACTCCCTTACTCCCGCATAACACCGGCGCTTTTCCGTGGCGGCGTTACTTGCCGCTTTTGAAGTAGCGGCGGATTTCGTTGTGTAAAGCTACGGGGACGTTCTCAAGGACGCCCTCAAGGGCATCCTCAACTGCTTTCTTTACTGCTTCATGGCACAGTTCCGCCGTTTTTATGTTTTCAGGCACAAATTGAAGCGCCCAGCCGTCTTGCTTTACCGCTTCAAGACATAGTTCCGCCGTCTTGAGGTTCTCAGGCACATCTTCAAGCGCCCAGCCGTTCTGCTTCACCGCTTCAAGACACAGTTCTGCCGTCTTGAGGTTTTCAGGCACGTATTCAAGCGCGTGACCGTACCCCTTCACCGCTTCAAAACAGATTTCCGCCGTTCTGAGGTTAGGAGGCACATATCGAAGCGTGAAGCCGTTCTGGTTCACTGCTTCAAGGCAGACTTCCTCCGTCATGAGTTCATCGGGCATATATTCAAGCACCGAGCCGTCCTCCTTCGCCGCTTCGATGCAGACTTTCACCGTCCTGAGGTTAGGAGGCACGAAACCAAGCGCCATGCCGTCCAGACTGACCGCCGCCAGGGCTTCTTCTTCATTGGTGATTTTTGGTTTACCCATTGTCGTTTCCTCTTTATCTGCAATTCTATCCTATGAGTATGTCATAGAGTGCCATGGTGAAAAAGTGACTGTCACTTTTCTGGATGGTAACTTTCCAATATAAGAAGGGGAAGGGAAATGTCTGGTCGGAAAATCCATTAAAATAAGCTGCCGTGATGTAAAGGTTAAAAGGCTTAATTTTGCAGGCTTGTGTTCGGGTTTGGTCCAACTAAAAATCGTAAAGTATGAGTTTTGACCGAACATTGGATGCCCCAATAGAGCTATTTCCCGTTAAAGGAAAAACGGTATGCTCATTGGCCGGACCGGCTCGCCTTCGACTTTCGTCAGAGGCGTCCTTTCCCTCCCCCCAATCTCCATGTTTATAAAAGCTTTTCTATGACGGTTCTGTCAAAATTAACCTCCGTTTTAAAGTTCGATTCCGCAAGTTTTTCCTCAATGTCGTCTTTTTTCTTTCGCAGACTTTCAAGACGTGAAACGACGGTCTTTTGATCCAAAAGGAACTCCATTTCTATCTTGTCCCGACCGCCTTCCTTGTTGTATTCATAGGTAAATAAAGACGCCTGTCTGATTTTTTGGGTGAGTGAATCGTAAAACGCCATTTCAGCCTTTAACGTTTCAAGGCTGATTAGATCTTCCCGGTTTACCGCGTTGGCTTTGTCAATGGCAACGTTAAAATCCCGCAGGGTGGCCATAAGCAGGCTCACTTCCGCAACGGTTTCATTAAAAGTCTTGCCGTCAAACGGGGAGGTGTTTTCAGGAGTCCCAACTTGCTTTGTGATATCCGCCCTTTCAACAATGCCGGACAGTTTCCTGATCCGTTCCTTCATTTTATTCCGCAGCCTGAATGCTAAAGCGATATTTAACGACATAAATTCCCCCTTCATGTTTTTATGGTATCCTATATCTGCAAGTGTAATCTATGAGTATGTCATATATTGCTATGGTGAAATTTTTCTTGAAATACCCACTTTCTTAACACCAGCGAGACACCGTAGCCGCCGAAGATTGCGATGAAGCGGTCAACAATGTTGATGGGGATACGCGAAAGAACCGCCGCCGCCAGCACAGGCAC
>JGI24698J34947_10001916_pt1 | contig 11078 bp, 12 predicted proteins | sample TergutMp193P3_FD_34947 | JGI IMG/M metagenome (IMG submission 34947)
CATGTAACGGTTGGAAATTTTGGTATATTGTAAGAAACGACAAGGCAGTTTTAATTGACGAATTGAGGAATGAATATTTGAAGGTAAGACATGGAGTATAACTTTTTTGGAATATACTTAATAAACAAATATTTGAAAGCCGAACTGCGCTGCCCCGAGAATAGTCCCGCCGCTACAGTTTGCAGAGCATCCCCCTATAGCCACAAATACACTTTATGAAGATAAATGCAGATGAACCAAGTGCCCGCTCCAAGCAGCGCAATTCCCAGCAGGCTGAGCCATGTGTCCGCGCCCAGCAGAATACTTCTTCCGATCAATACCAAAAAGGCGCCGATGCTGATAAACAGATAATTCTTTGATCGTTGTGCATGGGCCGCAATCAGGAAACCCGCAATGGTAATTAAAAATACCCCCGTGTTGAGCATCCTGAAAACGGAGCCGTATCCGCTTATCGGCTCGAAGTTGGCGCTCCATGTGAATGTATCAACCGGAGTTCCCAGGGCGATGATGAGGGAAGCGACGGTGATGATAAAGATGACATTCCGCTGTCTTTGGGATTCCATGCCGGCGGCATAAATACTCGCGGCAAAAAGCGAGAAAAGGCCGAAATTTCTGCTAAAGATGAGTATCCGTGATGCCAGCAGCAGATAAAAAGATGGAATATTAAAAATATGCTGCAACGGCATCATGAGCCGCGCCGATTCAAACGCAAGCGATAAGACAAAAAGAGCGAAAAAAGGAATCTCCGGCGTTTGGGTTTTCTCAAAATGGTAAAGTATAAAGATGAGGGTAACAAGCGAATAAACCGCCAGCGCCGCAATGGATATGTGAACCGCGTATAAATTAGGCTGAATAAAGCCGCCGATTAAATTTTGAAATAAGCCGTCAGGCCGCCTGAAGCTTTCCGTGTTCAGGGAACTGTAAATTTTGATTGTATTGAGCGAAACGGCAAGAATGAAAGCCGCAGAGAGAAAGCCGAGAATAATTCCCGCCTTGAACATGGTATTTCGCTCTTGTAAAGTCATATTCCCAGCATACCGCTTAATTCAGATTTTCTCAAGTGTTTTTCCTAAATGCCGATATTGATAAAGAGGAGACATCTATGTTTTTTAAGAAGACTTTCCTGTGCGCCCTTGTCCTTTTTATATGCGCCTCTGCTCTGTGGGCGGGCGATACCGCTGTTTTTGTTGACTTGGGATTTTCGCCGGACGGAAAATTTTTTATGTTTGGACAGTATGGGCTGCAGTCCGGGACGCTCAAGCCCTGGGCCGATTTGTTTGTTGTTGATGTAGCCCGCAATAATTTTGTATCAGGCGGCAGATTATCATATGTCCATGACGCGCCGGCGCTTGCCGGAAATGACGGAGCGGGGGCGCTTTACCGCCTTGTGGCGCGGAATTCGGCTTTGGCCGATCAGTACCGGATCAACTACCTGAATCTGGGGCAGCCGCTTTTTATCGCCATAAACGGAGAAACTCCGGGTCCCGGCGAAACCATTGAATTTCGGGATTTTATTTCCAGCAATTCCTACAAGGCGAATTTGGTTCCCTATGCGGAAGGCGCGGGGCAGAATTTGAAATCATCGTTTTTTATCAATCTGGAGTGCAATACTGCCGCCGGGGGGAGGCGGACATATACCGTAGGCACCCCGCAAATAAAACGCCCCCTTATCGAAGAATACCGTATTAGAAAGGTGATAATTGCCCCGCTGGACGGCTCTATGATCTTTGTGATAGAAATGAAAAGGATCGCCGGCAGCAGTTTTGATATACGGTACATGATAGAGGCCATTAAGCTCTGATGAGCGCATAACGCAGGCACCGGGGCACTTGAAGAAAGGCTCATACCGTTTTGCTAAACGATGTAGGCGGCGCAGCTCGCAATTTTAATTTTGTATTTTTGCATCAGCCCATGCAAAATGAACTTCTAATAGTTTTCCGGTGGCTGTATTTATTGCGCCGCCTAAACTGTTAAATTCATCAAGGTTGAAAGTTAAATTTACCGGGTCTTGTACAGGAATATCCACCACATATCCTTCATTGTCAATACTGTTTCCCTGATACCAAGTGGCATCGCAATAAAGTTTGCGTTGTTTATTCTTTAAAATAATAACATTCCATGCATGATTACCTTGTGATGAAGACCAGTTTTCTACTTTAGCCACCAATGAATGATTTCTTAACGCCTCCGACACCGCATTAGAGTATCCGCCGCATACGGCTTTTTTAATATTTGGGTTACGATATTTTACAGGTATACCATAGGCGCTTTCAAAATCATATTGATAATCTTTAGCAATTTGTAAAACTGCTTTTTCAACTTCTCTGAATACGAAATCTTTTCTTCGTTCCTTCATGTAATAGTGCGCTTTATCAGCTAACTTTTTTGTTAAAGTATATTCAATCTTTCCATTACCAATAGAACCCTTGACATTAACCCATGTACAGCCAACCCACGTTGGTTTAGCAGAGGTATAGCCGGCTTTTAGTTTTACTGTAAATTCCAAACACGCATTGTCTTTTTCATCATAAAAAAAACGATGTTGTAAATCAGAAACGGCTTTAGCATTTTTTAGTAAAAATTCTTTTTTGAATTGCCATGCCTCTCTAACGGCATATCCTGGAATATAATCTTTTGGTACAGAGAATATTTCATCGCTTGCTAATTTGGATGTAGGCGAACTTCTAAAAACTAACTTTTCCATAATATCTATCCATATTTTACCATAAAATCACTCATAATACATTCCTCTACTATTCTTCAACTTTATACCGTTAGCCGACATGATTGCACATTGATAGCGTAGGCCGGATTGCGCCGCCGCTAATCATCATTTTTTTCATTATCAGCTCTCTCAAAGGCGTGTTCAAGAAACTCTTTCCCCAGGTATTCCTCCAGTTCAAAACTATCTTCCCCTTTATAAGGGCTTAACCTAAAATTGTGCTCATCTATAAATTCAACATTCCATAAAGAATAATCCCAATTTTCGCCCAAACGGTTTAGAGGACAATCAGGGTCTTCGTTCATAGCGTTAAACAAGTAAATCCATTTTTTAGGGTCGGCAGTGGGTTTCCCTGCTAAAATATAATATTTTTGCCCGTTTGGACAGGTTAAAATTTTGTTTTTTAAGTTCACTGTTAGTCTTCCTTTGCGGCGTTATTACATGGCACCGTGCGTTACCTATCAAGGAGGCTAGAAGCCTAATTTTTTTCCAGATAATATCAGGTAGTGTTTTTTTTCCGATACAGGGTCGCCGGCATCCACAGTGTAAAAATTTGACATATACCCGTAACCAATTTGGAAACCCATACCCCCAAGCGGTATTAAAGCTGAAATTTCAAACATTAATGACTGGCTGACAACGGTATTTTCCGGAAATATCGGGATAAATTTACTTTCAGTTGCATCATAGTCAAAGTCAATAACATCATATTTTAACCGCGCATAATTGTACTTTAGCGCCACGTTGATATATTTGAACAAAACGCTGTCCAGCCCCACGTAAAAGTAAGGGGCGCCCCAGGTATTCTGTGAATGATTAACGGTATCAAACAGCGGGTACATCCTTTGTTTTTCCGCAGCGGTCAGAAAAAATATGGGGACAATGCCGCCGGAAAAACTGATTTTGAACCATTCAAAGTCATATTTAACGCCGGCATCTATAAGAGGGCCAAAAATATGCATGGAAAAATCGTCTGAATAGGAATTGACCTGCGCAAGACCCAAAGTTGCCAAATAAGGCATATCAATATAGCCTTTTTGGGTCGATTTTTGATATTCATAATACAAGCCAGGCCCGATCCGCCACTTGAAACTCTGGTTTGCCGTGGGTCCGTATTGAGCGGGGAGCAGATAGATCTCAAAAATTGTTTCCTTAGTAGCGATCAAAGAATCGGCGACAGAAGAATCGTCCAGTTCTTCGTTTTTCGATGTTATGGTCGCCCGTCCCCGTATTTCTCCGCCCCACCTGTCGTTGTAACCCAGTCCGAAACCGACATTGCTAATGGTGCCGTCTTCCATTATATTTGTGTCCAGAAAAAAATTGGCGTTTCCGAGGTCTAAGGCCACCGACTTATCATCCGCATACAAAAAACAGGGGAGGAACAGAGAAATTAACAAAACGGCCTTTCTCACGATTATTCCCCGAATTGTACCTTGTAGTAATTGGCTTGATTCATCATAAGATAAGCCCTGACTTCCTGATCATGGCGTACCGGTGCCGCCTGCCCTTCAGTGCCGTTTGGCCAATATTTATTCAAGCCGTCTGGACCTGTGAGAGGGTAATTGGCAAAATCTGTGCTGGGAACTCTATCCGCTACAAATGAATATTTTGCCTCGCTGTCTGCTGACGCTCCCGAAAATACAACCAGATAATCCTTTAGATACTTTGGAACGGTAACAGCCGCTTGAATTACGCCGTTGCTGTTGGCCGTCTTAAAATGGTATGCTTTGCCATTGGGGACAATTACCACGCCGTTTATTTCCAAATTCGACCTTATATTAAAGGTTACGCTTTCCCTGTTTACCCTTAAAGAAACAGAATCATTCCATGTTTTTCTATAGAAATCCTCGGTTTCAATTTCAATATTCTTGAATTCATAATCTTCGGAAATTGATCCGCAACTGATAGTAATATCGACGCTTCTTGTTATTCCCGGCAAAATAGATTGTAAATCGCCTCCGTCCAGCCGCGTTGTTGAATCGCCGATTTTAGTAATTACAATTTCATCAGGCAATGTAAGCCTGTATTCCATGGCCGAGGAAACTTCTTCGCCAACGTTGGTGAATTTAAGCGTCAGAGTGTAACTTTTACCGCTATATAAGCGCATCAGATCGACAGGCTCATCCCAATACCCCACCGGCTTAGGTTCTATCGATGTTTTTATATTTACCCCGTTTGTAAGAGTAAGAGTCCCGACATTTTCACCATCGGTTTGAGGGGTTACGATAAACTCATAACCATCAATGGTAACAATATAATCATCACCGGCTATAATGCTTTCCGCCTCAAATTCCCCGTTGTCATTGATTTCAACCGTCTGCTCGTCCAACGGACTTTTTATGTTTACCACTGTCGGTTTGGGTCCATGTGGCACATAGATGCCTGCTCTGGCAGATACCGCGCTTAAAGCGTTATTCCCCTCACTGACTACCGAGGCTTCAAATGTGCTGTTGCGAATCCTTGACGCGTACAGGAAATAATCCTTGCTATTTGCCCCTGTTCCCTCCGTAACCTTAATAACGTTCTGCGACTGCTTTACCATATTTACAGGGTCAGTATAAGTAGAGCTTCCGACCATCCGGTAATTGCTTGCAAAATACCAGGTTTCGCCGGTATCCATCCGTATCCACTCGCCCCAAATCTCTTTCGCGAACAGGGGTTTCTCATAGAGCGTACCCGTGAGTCTGCCACAGGTAACAAGAAAAAACGCCATAGATAAAATTACCGATACTTTGATAGTCAATCCAAGCCTTTTCATTTATCTCTCCTTAATAATTGCTCTTTCCTCAACGATCCCTAAAAGTTGCTTTTGCGCCGCTTGTTGTGCAATATACCTTTGAAACATCGTTGGCATAACCGGTTGCCCATTGAAAATCTACATTTTGTGAATCAAAATATACCACTGATTCTGAGCCAGAATATACGGACAGTGTTTTGCTTTCACTTTTAACATATACAGTCTTTTCACCGTCTTCAGTCCATTTTTTTGTCTTTGTTTTATACCTCTCACCAAAAATTACAGAAACACTATAACTGCTTTTGTTGACAAAAGTATATTCTAGATTATTAGTGGAGGTAGCTTCACAGGCGGAATAAATAAGCACTATACCTAAAAGGCATAATACTCCGGCGAAGCTCTTTATGGTGGTTTTCGCGGAATCCCGCGGAACTCTCTGCCCATTCTTTATTGCCATAAAATTTCTCCTTATCCTTTATGACCTTTCTTGATCTGAGAAGGCAAGCCAGGTCCCCCCGGCAAAGCCGGGAGTTTACCATTTTCATTAAAATTCACGCACAGCGCGAACTTTATATGAAACAAGCCCTCTGCCCAGGCGGTCGGCGGCCAGCACAAGGCCGCTTCCGAAATTATGGTACATCGTAAAAGTAAAAATGCCATGCTCCTCAGTTGATGACCAATACGAATCATTGCCAAAACCACCCAGCCCTTTCTGCTTTAGGTTTAAATACATGAAGCTCAGCTCGTCCCTGTCCGGCAGCCTCCAGCCGGTAGTTCCGTTGATATTCAATAGCTTGCACATATCGTTTGCGGAATTCCAGTTAGTCTCAAACTCAAACTCGGCAGGGGCGGCTTCCAAATACTGCCAGCCGTCAGAATTATCCCCCTTATCGTAAAATACGATTCCTCCGGCAGGCCCCGTGTCCCCCACTTTGTAAGATTGGCTTCCCTGGGCATGGCTTGAGGGAACTGAAACGCAGGTTATGAACACGAATGTCAGTATAAATGTTAAATAGGGCAAAAATATAGTTCTTTTCATGCTTTTAAACATATTAAAAAATACGCGGGTTGTCAAGGAGTTGAAAACCGGTTTAGCGGGCGATTTTTGGGGGGAATTCCAGCGGGTATCGCGCTGGCCCTTACGGGACAGTGCGCGCCGTATGCGCGTCCTGTCCCGCGTTTTGGCATTGCCCTGCCGCGCCGCATTTTGGAAAAATAAGCTATCATTCTCTGCTGGCATAAAAGTCTCCTTTCGCGTTTTACATTCGCGCTTGCGTGAATGCTGGCTGTCGGCCTATAATTTTTCAGTGGAAACAATTGTTTCCACTGAAATTAAAATTACTTTCCCTTGTAGTTGCTGCCGCTTGCCCATGCCTCGTATATGCCGCAGCGTTTACAATTACTCTCAGACTTGCATTTTTGATCTCGGGTGCTGCTCTCCGGCGATCTTTCCGTCAGATAACAGTGGCCGCTCGGATCATCGTAATGGGGACACCACCCCGAAACGCGCCGTGGTTTGTTCATTTTTTCACCTCCTCTGTTTTTATTCTTCAACTTTATGACGTTAAACGTCATGGTTACGCTATCGGCAGCGCGGGCCGACTTGAGCCTGAGCTGCGGGATTCTCACGCCTGTACCCCGCGCCGCTCATTTGCTCAGCTCTCGCGCTAATTCGAGTAAAGGACAATCAGCACAAGAAATGTCATCACAATAGTGCCCATAAGCAATAAAAAATCGCTTATAGCATGGACATCCACTATAACCCATAATTTTCCTCCTTATCTTAAAGATAAAAACAGTATTCAACGAATACCCTTTTTCAACAGCCTTGCCGCACTGGTAAATCAGCGGTTAGACTGTAAGAAGTTTTTTCCAAGCCGGACATTGACATATGAATGTTTTGTTTATTTTTCTGCTTTTGCCATCTCAATAAGTTCACGAGCAGTGCTATTATCAGGCTCAAATTTTAAAACCATCTCAAAATCCGGAATAGCATGGTCGTAATCACCTTTCCTATCGTACGCAATACCGCGTTCCATATAGGCACGAGCGAGGTTTTGCTTTTTTTGAGCGTCATCCGGGTTGAATTGAATCGCTTTCTCGAAGTCTTTGATCGCCTGATCATAGTTTTTTATTTCAAGATTTGCCCAGCCGCGTTTGTTAAACGCTAAAGGATAATCCGGCTGGTTTTTAATAGCCTCGCTGTAGTCTTCGACGGCCCGGGTATGTTCCCTTTTGGCCGTAAACGTCAAGCCGCGTATGTAATAGGCGGAAGCAAGGCTGTTCTTTACCGAATCGTCATTTGGGTTACGCTTGAGCGCTTCGGTAAATTCCGCGATTGCTTTGTCTACGTCTGTTACCGTTATCCCCAGTATCTTTGCCCTATGTTCGGCCTCATTTACGCTTGCCTGGTCTTCCTTAGCTAAAATTTCGTTTTGCATCTTGAGCATTTCAACTATTCGTTGAAGATCCGCATTATCGGGCTGTATCCTTAGAGCCGCTTCATAATTCTCAATTGCCGAGCCGATTTTCCCTTCCTGAAGGGACGCAGAACCCTGACTGATATACTCCTGAAAATCCATAAAACACTCCTTCATTAAACTACCCGCCCAACGAGCGGGTTATAAACAGCCGGTTTAGCCTCATACGAGGCCATCCGGCGGTTTCCTTCTAAAAAGCTCGAATGGCACGAACCCAAGTGTCATTTGCGTAGTAATAGCCGCTGTTCCACTGTTTGCCCGCCTGGTAGATAAAGGTCTGTACCCACGGAAGATTGGTTTCCTGTGATGAAGACCAGTACCAGTCTCCGCTAAAATCGCCCTGTTGTTTTTGTTTCAAATTTGCATACATCAGGTTCAATTCATCTTTGCTCGGCAGAAACCAGTCGTCATACCCGCCATATTTTAGCGAATCACAATACTGCGCCGCATATCCGTATTCTCCTCTATTATTAAAATGCGCCGCTATTACCTCTGTATTATGCTTACCGCTTCCTACCGTTGTCATGGTTCCGCTCACCTTATATCCATCCGTTCCCCACGGAAGTATTTGTTCCGTCTCTGTTGGTGCCGTTTCCAGATACCGCCAGCCGTCGGAATTGTCGCCTTTGTCGTGGAAAATTATCCCGCCCGCTGGCCCCCTGTCGCCTATTTTGTAGACCGAGTTCTGCGCTTGTGTTATGGCAGGTGTAACATTAGACGAGGTAGAGGACTGCCTCCACGTCCAGGTCGTGCTTTTGATGTCGGACCGAGTGTAGATTCCCGCCTTGTTGCCGTTTCTGGCATAGGCGGTATTAAATCCAGTATTTTCCCCAAGTATACCAGCATTCTCTGTCTCTCCGAGTGTTACATTTGCCCCAATTCTAACGCTTGTTACTGTGTTATTAACAAGCGCATTAACTCCTATGGATTTAACGCTGTTGGGAACGGTAATACTGGACAATAAATTACCTGCAAATGCTCCCTCATCAATGGATGTAACGCTGTTACCAATGGTAACGCTGGTCAGTTGGTTGCCGGCAAACGCCACTTGCCCAATGGAGGTAACACTGTTGGGAATGGTAACGCTGGTCAGTTTATTGAACATAAATGCACCATCTCCAATGGATGTAACACTGTCAGGAATGGTAACGCTGGTCAGTTGGTTGGCAGAAAACGCCATCCCCCCAATGGTTGTAACACTGTTGCCAATGGTAACGCTGGTCAGGCGGTTGCCTTTGCCGGTGAAAGAATCTTTCTTAAAGTTACTGGAAAACGCTTCCTCTCCAATGGAGGTAACACTGTCAGGAATGGCAACGCTGGTCAGGCGGTTGTTGTAAAACGCGCTATCCCCAATAGCGGTAATGCCGTCGGGAATGACAACGCTGGTCAGTTTTTTGCCATAAAACGCCTTATTCCCGATCTCCGTTACATTGCGTTTCTTTTTACTTGCGGGGATAACTACTTGTTTTTTCCCGCTATATCCGGTAATGGAAAATGTTCCTTGGGCATTCTGCTGAAATTTAAAAAAGCTTCCGGTCGACCTGTATACAATGAATCCGATAAGCGCTATGACTATCGCTACCACGCTTAATGCGGCAATTTTGGCCCGTTTTTTTGCTTCAGCCGCCGCTTTTTCGGCGGCCTCTTTTCTTTCAGCGGCCTCCTTTGCTTCACGGGCTATTCGGGCTTTTTCTTCTTCTATCGCGGCTTCCGCATCGGCAAGCCAGTCCTTCGCTTCCGTATGTCCCTGTGCCATCGCTTTTCCGAACCATCCGGCTGCCTCCGCGTAGTCTTTCGGTATATAGGTATCTCCATTAAAATACAGACGACCAACATTAAACTGCGCTTCCATGTCCCCCTGTTCCGCCGTTTTGCGGAGTGCGCGGAGCCTTTCGGCGGCCTCCTCGCGGGCTTTTTCAGCCGCCGCTCTTTCGGCGGCCTTTTTTGCTTCAGCCGCTCTTTCTATACTTTCAATAAACTTCTGCGCGTTCGCATTCCCCTGTTGTGCCGCTTTGAGAATTAACCCCTTGGCTTTCCCAGCATTTATCGGTACGCCCTGCCCGTTAATATACAGCATGCCCAATTCGTACTGCGCGTCTGCGTCTCCCTGTTCCGCTGCTTTGCCGTACCATTCGGCGGCCTTCGCGTTATCTTGTGACAAAAGGCCCATATAGAACTGCGCTCTGGAATCCCCCTGTTCCGCCGCCTTGCCAAACCATATGGTAGCCTTCGCTTTGTCTTGCGGTACGCCCTGTCCGGTAAGATACAACAGACCCAATTTGGACTGCGAGTGGACATCCCCCTGCTGCGCCGCTTTACCGAACCATTCAGCGGCCTTTGCGTAGTCTTTCTGTCCGCCCTGTCCGCTAAAATACCAGAGCCCCAAAAGGAACTGCGCCTTGTCATCGCCCTGTTGCGCCGCATTTTGGAGTACCAGCCTGTCATCCTCTGCTGACATAAAAATCTCCTTTTCATCAATCTATTTTCTGGCTGATTAACCACATAATTATGGTGTTTATGCTAAAAATAAAACCACATAATATGATAATTGTCAAGGTGATAAGCGCGTTTTTTTAAGGTGAAAACTCTCGCCTCTAAAACCCGTATGGGATGGGCTATGTACTTACGGCCGCTTTCATACTTTCCGCTCCCCTGTACAAATTCCGGTTTCCACTTTTCTTTTCCTTCAGATGTGTAAGTGATTACTACTTTGCAGTAATACGTGTGCCTGTCGCTCGTTACGTAATGGGTATCGTCCCTAAATTGAATCCCTCGCCTGTCAGAAAAATATTTATAACCGTTTGCCGTTACCTGCGTAGTATTCTTCACAAAATTTTCTGCCAGGCATTCAAATTCATCGTCTGTGGGTAAACGCCAGTCCTTATAGCCGCCGCCCGGATTGGCATCGCCGCGCCTATATTAAACAGGTATGCAGCCTATTTTTGTATAATTTTAAGGAAGGAAAACATGGTTACTTTTTTTAGGCGGTGGCGTGTTCCATTGTTGGGGCTTTTTCGGTTTTACGGGCTGGCTTGGGCTCCTTCATAAGGCACAGTTTGTCAAATTTCCGCATTTCGGCATCGCTTAAAAAACCTGAGCGGTGCATATCCTGCATTTCCTCGTGAATAACCTGCATTAA
>JGI24698J34947_10001917_pt1 | contig 11076 bp, 17 predicted proteins | sample TergutMp193P3_FD_34947 | JGI IMG/M metagenome (IMG submission 34947)
TCAAGCTGGTAGGAGAACAGGATGAGCGTATCAGATCCCGTTGCGGACATGCTGACAAAGATACGGAATGCCGGCATGGCAAAGCATGAAAAAGTTGATATTCCCACCTCCAGGTTGAAACTTGAAATTGTCAAGATATTAAAAACCGAAGGTTATATCAAGAATTTCAAAAAGGCGGCAAACCAGGAGGGCGCGAATGTTATCCGGGTTTTCCTTAAGTACGATGACAACACTGTCCCGATTATTCACGGTATTGAAAGGGTTTCCAAACCGGGCCGCCGTGTATACATGGGTTATAAAAATATGCCGAGGGTATTAAACGGCTACGGAACCCTGATCGTCTCTACGTCACAGGGTGTAACAACAGGCAAGAAAGCCGCGGAGAAAAAAGTCGGCGGCGAAGTTATCTGTACTGTGTGGTAAGAGGGATAGAGGTTTTTATATGTCGAGAATCGGAAAAATACCGGTTAAGGTTCCAGGCGGGGTCAAGGTAACTTTTCAAAATGAAGAGATGATCGTTGAAGGCCCCAAGGGAAAACTTAAGCAAAAGTACCACCCCGTAATCACTTTTGAGAGCAGGGGCGGAGAAATAGTAGTCGGCCGGCAGAGTGAGGAAAAACAGGTAAAGGCTTTTCATGGTCTGTACCGCAACCTCCTCAATAACATGGTACTTGGTGTTTCCGCCGGTTTTAGCAAGTCGCTGATTGTTACAGGGGTGGGCTATCGCGCCGAAGTACAGGGAAAACTTCTTGCCATGAGCCTTGGGTATTCAAATGATATTTACGTCGCTATCCCCGACGGTATTACTGTTACCGCCGATCAGGGCGGCAAGATAACGATAAGCGGAATTGACAAGCAGCAGGTTGGAGAATTCGCCGCCCAGGTCCGCAAACTTAGAGGTCCCGAACCCTACAAGGGCAAGGGCATCCGTTATGAGAATGAAATTATCAGACGGAAAGTCGGCAAATCCGGTGTAAAATAGCTTTGCTATATAACACTGATAGGAGTGTGAAGGTTAGATATGTTGCAAAAGATGCTGGAAAAAGACAGAAAACGTCTTAGAAGAAAAGTTCACATTCGCAAACGGGTTTTCGGTACTGCCGAACGTCCGCGGATGACAATTACAAAGAGTAACCGCCGTCTTTCGGTTCAGGTTATTGACGATACGAAGGGGCATACCCTGGTTTCCGCTTCCACTCTGGAAAAGGATCTGCGTGAAATCAAGGCGACTGTCGAGGGCGCGGGACAGCTTGGCGAAATTATAGGCAAGCGCATATTGGAAAAAAATATCAAGTCTGTGGTCTTTGATCGTAACGGATATTTATATCATGGAATTGTAAAGGCTTTGGCGGATGCAAGCCGGAAAGCCGGGGTAGTGTTCTAGGGGGCGTAATGGATAACGAAGATAAACTTGAAAAAGAAGACGATGTAGAAACTGTAGTTGAAGCGGCGGCTGAAAACGCCCGCGGCGAACGCAGGGAAGGCCGCCGGGGACGTGGGCGTGATCGCGACCGCGACAGGGACATTGTCGAAAAGGAATTTGTCGAAAAACTTGTCAAACTCAACCGGACAGCCAAAGTGGTAAAGGGCGGACGGCGTTTTTCATTCTCCGCGCTCACCGTTATTGGCGACAGGAAGGGGAGAGTAGGCTACGGCTTTGGCAAGGCGAACGATGTTTCAGAAGCTATACGCAAAAGCATCGACAAGGCAAAACGCAACATGATAACTCTGCCTGTTAAAAACGGAACCATTCCCCATGAAGTAACGGGAAATTTTAAAGCCTCTCGTGTTCTTTTAAAACCGGCTTGTTCGGGAACCGGCATTATCGCCGGAGGCCCCGTGCGGGCGATTATGGAAGCCGGCGGCGTCACCGATGTGCTGTCCAAGTCCATCGGAGCGTCCAGCCAGTACAATGTGGTCAAGGCGACATTCGATTGTATCAGCAAGATGATGGACGCAAGGACTATATCAAGAAACAGGGGCAAATCCCTGAATGAGCTGTGGGGTTGAGGTTAGTATGAAACGAGGTTTCATTTTCGATTTTACGGCGCGGCGCACCAACAAAGTTGGTGAATGCAGCCGCGTAAGTAGAGGTTAGTATGGCAAAGATTAAAATCCGCCTTGTACGGAGTACAATCGGCGCTCTTCCCAAACAGCGCGCTACAGTCCGTTCACTGGGACTTCGTAAAATCGGTTCAAGTACCGTAAAGGAAGATACTCCGGCAATTAAGGGAATGGTGAGGGCTGTCTCTCATTTGGTATCTGTAGAGGATGTGAAATAATGGCGCACGATTTTAATTTGCACGCCCCCGCGGGCGCGAACAAACGAAAACGAATCCTTGGCCGGGGCCAGGGCTCCGGACGGGGAACCACTTCCGGTAAGGGTAACAAGGGACAGAAAGCGCGTTCAGGCGGCAAGACTTATGTCGGGTTTGAAGGCGGGCAGATGCCCTTATACCGGCGGCTCGCCCAGCGCGGTTTTTCCAATTTTCCCTTTAAAAAGGAATGGCAGATTGTCAACCTGGGTGAAATTGAAAAACGTTACGAATCAGGCGATACGGTAGACCTTGCCTCCCTCCACAAGAAGGGGCTTGTCAAGGGAGCTGAACCTGTAAAAATACTTGGCAATGGCGATTTTTCAAAGAAGCTTAAGTTCAAGGTTGCCGCGGCTTCATCCTCAGCGAAGGAAAAAATTGAAAAGGCGGGAGGCGATATTACTCTCAATCCTCCTCAGGAAAAGGCACGGCCTAAGAAAAAAGCTAAGAAAGCGGGCGGGAAACAATAAATGGCTAATCCCATAATCGGTATTTTCAGAGTAAAGGAACTGAGGGAGCGCATCCTCTTCACTTTCGGAATGTTAGTGGTGTTCAGGATTGGCGCCGTGTTCCCCATACCTGGAATCAATGTGCGTGAATTGTCCCGTTATTTCTACGATCAGGTAAATACGGGCAACCCGATTGTTGATTATCTGGACTTCTTCGCGGGCGGCGCGTTTTCCAATTTCTCGGTGTTCATGCTCGGTATTATGCCCTACATCTCCATGTCGATTATCATGCAGCTTCTTCTCATCGTCTTCCCGTCCTTGAAAAAAATATCCCAGGAAGACGGAGGGCGCAAAAGAATACAGAAGTGGCAGCGTTACGGAACAGTAGTTGTCTGCCTCATTCAGTCTTACGCGGTTACGCAGTATGCCCAGGTTATTTCCCGCAGTGTTGATAACCTCCTTAACATCGGACTCTTGCCGTTTACCCTTATTGCGATGCTCACCGTTACTACAGGGACCATGTTCCTGATGTGGATAGGGGAGCAGATCACCAAACGGGGTGTTGGCAACGGTATATCATTGTTGATCTATGCCGGTATTGTCGCCCGCCTTCCACAGGCGATTTACGAATTGATAGATATGATGAGGAGGGGAGACCTTAACCCCGTCTTTGTAATCATTGTACTGTTGATGTTTGTAGGCGTGATTACCCTTGTTGTTTTTGAACAGCAAGGCCAGCGCAAAATCCCCGTAAATTACGCGAAACGGGTTGTGGGAAGGAAAATGTACGGAGCGCAGAACACGTATATTCCGTTCAAGATCAACCCATCTGGAGTTATTCCCGTCATCTTTGCTTCATCGATCCTTACATTCCCCTTGCAAATCGCGCAGACTGTCGGCGGCAACGTAACATGGCTTGCGACAATGGCGAATGTGTTAAGTCCCAGAGGGGCACTGTACAATATTTTATATGTACTGCTTATAATTTTCTTTGCCTATTTCTACACACAGGTGACTCTTAACCCCATAGAAATAGCGAAACAGATTCGGGAGAACGGCGGTTCCATTCCCGGAATAAGGACTGAGCGTATCGAAGAGTACCTCACCAGGATTCTGAACCGCATCGTGCTTCCCGGCTCGATGTATCTTGCCCTGATAGCGGTCATTCCGACCTTTATTCAATGGGCATTCAGGTTTCCCACATCAATTTCCTACCTGATGGGCGGCACATCGCTCCTCATTTTGGTAGGCGTTGACCTGGACACTATGAGCCAGATTGAGGGATTGTTGAAAATGCACCACCATGAAGGTTTGGTCAGGCGTGGGCGGCTGCGTGGACGGAACTTGTAAAAGTTAAGGAACTTGATAAAGTTAAGGAACTTGATAAAGTTAAGGAACTTGATAAAGTTCCAGATTTAGGAGATTATTGGAATGAAAGTCAGGACCAGCGTGAAGCCAATTTGCGACAAATGCAAGGTTATCAAGCGGAATGGGATTGTTCGCATAATTTGCCAGAATCCCAAGCATAAACAAAAGCAGGGTTAAAAGGAGTATTTATGAAACTTCGTTTCATATTCGATTCTAATGCGCAGAGCGGCTGCGCGAAGTAGAGGTTATATGGCGCGTCTTGTGGGGGTTGACCTCCCGAATAAGCATGTGAATATCGCATTGACCTACATCTTTGGTATCGGCAGGTCAAGCGCGGATGAGATTTGCGAAAAGGCAAAACTCGACCCTATGCGGATGATTAATGATCTGTCGCAGGAAGAACTCAATGAACTGCGTAATATCATTGAAAGCGATTACAAGGTGGAAGGCCGTCTGCGCACCGAAGTCGCGCTTAATATCAAGCGGCTGATGGATATCGGCTGCTACCGCGGACTGCGTCATCGTAAGGGACTGCCGCTGCGGGGTCAGCGTACAAGGACAAATGCCCGTACACGCAAGGGCAAAAAGAAAACCGTCGCCGGTAAGAAGAAATAAGGAGTTATGTTACCGCGTTGCGGTAACTTCGATTTACGTTGCCGCTTACGCGGCTTATTGGGAGTTATGTTACCGCGTTGCGGTAACTTCGATTTACATCGCCGCTTACGCGGCTTATTATGAGGTTATAAGTGGCTGCTGCTGCAAAGAAAAAGAAAGAGAAAAAGTCAGTTTATGAAGGCAATGTCTACATTCAGGCGTCCTTCAACAACACTATTGTTACGATTACAGATCTGATGGGGAATACTGTTTCCTGGGCAAGTTCCGGCATGATGCAGTTCAGGGGAGCGAAGAAATCGACGCCCTTTGCGGCCCAGTCTGTAACCGAAACCGCCGCCCAAAAAGCCATGCAGGCAGGTTTACGCGAAGTGCATGTGTATATCAAGGGACCCGGCATTGGCAGGGAATCGGCTATCAGGCAGCTTGGAACAATGGGAATCAAGGTTAAATCAATCAGCGATGTTACCCCCATTCCACATAACGGCTGCAGGCCGAGGAAAACTCGCCGTATATAACGGCGGGCCGCATATAACGGAGGGAGAAGGAATATGGCAAGATACACCGGCCCTGTTTGCAGAATGTGCCGTGTAGAGCAGAAAAAATTAATGTTGAAGGGGAATCGCTGCAAGAGCGATAAATGCCCAATCAATAAGAAGCGCGCGGCTCCGGGAAAAGATCCCAAGGCCCGTGCCGGGAAACGTTCCGACTACGGAGTTCAGCTTAGGGAAAAGCAAAAACTAAAAAGAATCTACGGTATGCTGGAAAAGCAGTTCAGCCTTTTCTTTGAGCGGGCTTTGCGTATGCCAGGCATAACAGGTGAAAATCTTTTTATTTTGCTGGAAAGGCGGCTTGATAACGTAGTCTACCGTCTGCGTTTCGCAACGTCGAGAAGCCAGGCACGCCAACTGGTATTGCATGGTCATGTGCTTGTAAACGGCAAAAAAATAACGATTCCTTCCTATCTTGTTAATCCGGAAAACGAGATTGGTATTGCAGAAGGCAGCCGGAATATGACTATAATAAAGGATTCGCTGAAGGAATTCGGCAAGTCGGGAGTTATGCCCTGGCTCAGCCTTGATCCTGACGCGATGAAGGGGAAGTTCCTTGCGTCTCCGCGCCGCAGTGATATTACAGATCTCGGCGACATAAAGGAACAGATGATTATCGAACTATATTCCAAGTAGGAGTTATCATGAAACTTAGTTTCATGTTCGATTTAAGTGCGCGTCGCGCCAACAAAGTTGGCGAATGCAGCCGCGCCATTTAGGAGTGACCATGGCCAGAAAGAACCTTATGAAAGGATTCAAACGCCCTAAAAGTTTTTCATATGAACCGGGGGAACTCAATTCCAATTATGGCAAGTTTATAGCCGCTCCGTTTGAACCGGGATTCGGTACGACGGTTGGCAATACTTTACGCAGGGTTCTCCTTTCTTCAATTCAAGGGTACGCCATTACCGCGGTCAGGATTGTTTCTTATGATTCAGCCGGAGTTGCACATAACGTCTCCAGCGAATTTGAAACAATTCCGAATATTATTGAGGATACCCTGGAAGTCATTAACAACCTGAAGCAAATTCGCCTGAAATTGCCCGATGAAACAGAGCAGGATACTTTGTTCTATGAATGGTCGGGTAAAAACGAGATAAAAAGCGATGATTTCGCCCGTCCCGGACAGGTAGAGGTATTTTCAACCGGTCAGCATATTATGACCCTGATGGATAACGCGAGGATTGAATTTGAAATTCAAATTGATCTTGGCCGGGGTTATGTGCCATCCGAGGTTAATGAGCGTTATGTTGAAGTTATCGGAACGATTCCGATGGACGCGATTTTTACTCCGGTAAAAAAGGTAAAATTCGTCATTGAGTCGACACGGGTTGGACAGCGCAGCGATTATGACAAACTTGTGCTGGAAATCTGGACCGATGGGACAATAAAGCCCGATGACGCGTTAGCTGAAGCCGCAAAAATCGCGAAGGATCATTTTTCGGTTTTTATCAATTTTGATGAGAACAACCTTGGCATTGAAGATGATCTTGACGAGGATAATGAACGTATTCGTTCTATTCTCAATACACCTGTAGAGGAACTTGAGCTTTCGGTTCGTTCTTCAAATTGCCTGAAGAACGCGAATATCAAAACCATAGGCGAACTTACGCGGAAAACAGAGGACGATATCGCAAGGACGCGCAATTTCGGAAAGAAATCCCTTCAGGAGATCAAGGAAAAACTTAAGGAGTGGAACCTGAGCCTGGGGATAACCGACTTGAATGTGCTGAAAAACGCGGTACGTATGGATTCCAAGCCAAAGGAAGTTGAAGATGAAACATAGGAGAGGATTTAATCCCCTGCAAAGGATGTCGGCGCACAGGAAGGCGCTGCATCGAAGCATGGTAACATCTCTGTTCAGGCAGGAGCGGATTAGAACAACCAAGGCAAAGGCTTTGGAGATTCGCCGGACTGCGGAGAAGATGATTACACGCGCCAAAGAAGATACGGTTCATAACCGGCGGATAGTTTCCGGCCGTTTGTATGACGAGGGTATTGTAGCGAAACTTTTTACCGATATTGCCCCGCGAATGAAGAATAGAAACGGCGGTTATACCCGTATACTCAAGCTGGGTGAACGGAATGGAGACGCCGCGGAAGTTGTTATTCTTGAACTGGTAGACTATAAACTTGATACCGGCGAAGGCAAGAAAAAATCCAAAAAGAAAGAAGAAAAAGCTAAAGGCGAAAACAAGGGGAAATAGATGGCTAAATCACACAGAGGAAAGGGAATTCGTGAACTGTTCGCCCATGGCCGCGGCGAGTGTCCGGTCTGCAAGAGAAAAAATGTAAAGATTCTATACGAACAAGACGCAGGGGATAAGAAACTCAAAATTTGCAAAACGTGCAAGGCGGCTGTCAAACACGGGAAGAAGAGTCTGCCTGCCGTAGTATCGTAAATTACCCCACCATCCTGTCGTAAAGCGCGATATTCTCCTTAATAAGCGACGGAATATCAAGATGATAGGGACAGCGTGAGACGCACTGGCCGCACTGGAGGCAGGTTTTGGCTTTTTCAATGGGCTGTCCCAACATTTGTTTAAAGCGTTCCAGGGTGAAACGTTTCATGCAGCTTTCGGATGACAGTACCCAGCTTATGTCTATGCTCTGCGGGCAGGGCTGGCAGTAATCACAGCGGTGGCACCATTTGGCTCCAAATTCAGTTCGCAGTTTTTCAATAGTCTGCTTGTCGTCCGACGTTAAAGAAGGCTTCTTTTCGACCAATTGCGCTATTTCGCGGATTTCCTCTATTTTTTCGATGCCGGGATCGGCTATTATACTGTCGAATTGCAGAAGGTAGCGGAACGCCAGTTCCGCGTTATCAAGGCGGCCCCCGCCCATTGGTTTCATGGCGATAAAGCCGATGTCAAGTTTTTTGGCGAGCGGAATGGCTTCTTTCGCGGCTGAGTCATCTATAAAGTTGAACGGAAATTGAACCGCATCGAATTTGCCGCTTTTCATTACTTCTATGCACAGTTCAAGGCTGTGGCTGGAAAAGCCGGGAAAGCGTACCTTTCCGGCTTTAACCGCTTCCTGTAATCCCTCATAAGAGCCGTCTGAGGCAAAACACGCGTCCCTTTTTTCGATTGAGCCTATGTTGTGAAGCTGCATAATGTCAATGTAATCGGTGCCAAGGCGTTTCAGACTGAGATCAAGGTGTTCATTGAATGTTTTTTTATCATTTGCCGGGGATTTTGTCGCTATAACTAGTTCTTCCCGCTTCATCCCCCTGATTGCCGCTCCTATCTTCTCTTCACTGTCCGCGTACCCGTGGGCGGTATCAATAAAATTTATTCCCAGGTTTACGGTTTCTTTAACCAGTTTTACAGCCTCATCCCTGGAAACGCGCATTATCGGGATGCCGCCGAAAGCAACCCTGCTTACCATTAGTCCTGTTTTTCCAAACCTTGTTTTTTCCATTTTCAGCCTCCACTTTTGTTTATTATGACATTGTAACATATCGAAATGAAATTTAGAATCAAATTAACCTTAATTTCAGAAAATTCTTCTGTTCGTGGTGTTTCGTGAAGGTTCGTGGCTGAATCATCTGTGGTTTTATTGCCGGAAAAACGGATCGCTCATAATTATTTTTGTTCCCAGGTTTGAAATTACGGAATAGAAAAAAGCGTAATCCGTTTCTCTGTCCATGAGGCGTATCAAGTGTTTTTGCAGCAGTTCTTCGTTGTATGAATAAAGGGGATAAACTTTTGTATTTGCGTAATACTGCTCAAAATGGCATATTACGGGTATCAGCCCTGAATCAGATATGGATAGCTCTTCTTCTTCCTTTGTAAAGGTTACAAGCATCATCGCGCCCAATATTCTTTCTTTTTCTCTCTGATTGGAAACAAAATTTCCCAATGAGTAAAAACATAGAGTCTCCTTTCCATCTGGCCGCGGCAGTTTTTCAGCGCGCTGCAAAACATGTGGATGGTGTCCGATGATTAGATCCACATTGCGCTGAGCCAGAAACTGGGCAAGAGCAATTTGATCCGCTCCCGGTTCCAATAACCTGTATTCGTCGCCCCAGTGCATGGAAACGATCAAAAAATCACATAACGGACGTAACGCGTCAATTTCTTCAGCCATTGTGTTTCTGTTGATCAGGGAAACAAGGCCGGGATTGTTAGCCGGCAGGGAATTGCCGTTAAGACCGTATGTATATGACAAAAACCCAAGGGTGATATTGTTCTTTGTTATTATTCGATAACGCTCCCCGGCCCTCCGCGCCCCAATAACTGTTACCTCCTGTATTGTGTCCCACAGATCAAGTGTCGCGTAAAGGCCCGACATGCCCATGTCCATGGCGTGATTGTTCGCGTGATTCACGATGTCAAACCCGGTATCCGCCAGGGTTCTCGCCAGGGACTGCGGCGTGTTGAAGGCGGGATATCCTGTGTAGCCGTACCCTTCGCCTGCCATGACGGTCTCCTGATTGACAAAGGCAAGGTCAGAATTTTCCACGAGGCTTTTTATTTCTGAATAGACAGGCGTAAAATCATGTGTACCATTCTGCCCGTAGAATCTAATTATTGGCTCGTGAAATAAATTATCGCCTGTAGCAAGGAGCGTTAGCGTATAACGCGGGATTTCTTCTTCTATTTCAACAGGAATGACAGTTTCGTTTATGACAGGCGTTGCATATTCTGTTTCGTTTGCGGTCGTTAATGGCTTTGAATATTTACACGAAAAAACGATTGAAATTAATAATAAAAAAACACTCATCTTTTTATTCATGGATTCCCCCGATTACACGTTCCTTTCCCGAAAGGTCTTTATATAATTTTAGGTTATGGAATCCCCGTTTTTCAAGTAAAAACGCTATTTTTTCCATCTGGCGGGGATCGGCTTCCATTAACAACGCGCCGCCGCGCGTTAATTTTTCCACAGCGCCTTCTATAACACGTTTGATTATTGCCAGCCCTTCCGCCCCGCCGTCCAGCGCAAGGCGCGGTTCATTCTGTACTTCCGCGGGCAGAGTCCGCATTTCGTCAGCGGGAATGTATGGAGGGTTACAGACTATTAGGGAGAATGAACAATCAGGAATGAGTGATGAGGAATGAACGGTTGGGGATTGAAAGGGCAGTGCGTTGTAGAGATCTCCGTGTAGAAACTTGACGGAGCAGGCGGGAAGGAGGAGGGCGGCGTTCTTTTTCGCCGTTTCGAGGGCTTCATCTGATATGTCTGATGCCCAAACTTCAAGTTCTGGCATTTCGTTTTTCAGGGAAATCGCGACCGCACCGGAACCGGTGCAGAGATCGAGAACACGAATGGTGTTAGCCGCAACCCCGCCGCCGCGTACCGCTTCCTTCTCACCGCCATTTGCCAATTGCTCATTGATGGTTGTTATCGCCGCTTCCACAAGGGTTTCCGTGTCGGGGCGGGGAACAAGTACCGATGCATTTACAAGAAATTCAAGTCCCCTAAATTCTTTCTTGCCAAGGATGTAGGCGATACATTCGCCTTTTTTTCTCTTTTCCATAAGAGCGCGTAACGCGGCGAGTGATTCTTCTGATAACGGCTCATTTCCCATTGCGGCAAGTGCCGTTCGGTTTGTATTGAGGATATGCGCAAGTAAAAGTGAAGCGTCCAGAGATGGAGTGTCTATGCCGGCTGCTTTTAGTTCTGCGCCGGTTTGGGCTAACGCTTCGCGGATTGTCACAGGGATTGAGGGCAGCGCGTTTTTAAGACGCGGTGGCTTCTACGGAAGCTAAAGTTTCCGAACTGCTTGTGCGCAGTAGTTCCTCTTTAGCGGAAAGTTTTAAGGCATTGAATACT
>JGI24698J34947_10001918_pt1 | contig 11076 bp, 7 predicted proteins | sample TergutMp193P3_FD_34947 | JGI IMG/M metagenome (IMG submission 34947)
CCGTTAAGCGCAACCGGAATTCCCTTTTCAAATTCAATTTCCACATACTCAGGCTTGTTAGGCGCTTTTTCAGGCGTAACTGTCATTGAAAGCATCTTCCTGTACTGCGGCTCGGCGGAAGGGTCTTCAAGTTCAAGCCCTTCGTGGGAAATATGCCAAAGATTGTCGTCCATGCTGTAGGAGTTTTTTTTCTTTACGGGCGCGGGGATTTTTCTTCTCGCAAGATACCTCATCTCATCTTCGCGGCTTTTAAGTTTCCATGTCCGCCAAGGAGCGATAATTTCAAGGTCGGGAGCAAGGGCAGTGATCCCAAGGTCAAAGCGTACCTGATCGTTTCCCTTGCCGGTCGCGCCGTGGGCAATAGCCTGGGCCTTTTCCTTGCGAGCGTACTCTACCAGAACTTTGGCTATGAGCGGACGGGCAGTGGAAGTGCCAAGGAGGTACTTGTCCTCGTAAACGGCTCCGGCTTTAAGCGCGGGCCAGATGTATTCTTCAACATATTCTTTTTTAACGTCCGCAACATAGCAGGCGGCAGCTCCCGTCGTTAACGCCCGCTTTTGAATTGCCTTCCAATCCGCCGCCTGGCCTACATCGACGCATACCGCGATGACTTCGCAATCCTGATTTTCCTTCAGCCAGGGAATTATCACTGTTGTATCCAAACCGCCCGAATAGGCAAGGACAATTTTCTTTTTCATTAATAGCTCTCCTTAAATGATTGATAGGAACCGTAAAACTCAAAGTTTTGCTTTTACCGGTTTCTTTATTATCCACAATAGCGCCCCGTTAGGCAAGAGCGGGACTTGAACTTTCTCCCGCCTCTATGATAGACAGAAAAGACATGATTACATTAAAGGACATTGCCGATGAAGCCGGTGTCAGCATTGCCACTGTTTCAAATGTCATAAACGGCAATATGTCCAAGGTGTCCCTGGAAAACGCCGGACGAATCCGCAAAATCATTGAAAAAAGGCGTTATGTGCCGAATTCTTCCGCACGGACACTGGCGGCGAAATCTTCCCAAATTATAGCCGGTATTCTACTTGGCGGGCAGGGCGTAAATATGCTGAAAGACCCCTACTGCGCGGAATTTTTCGGGGAGTTGGCGTGCGCCGTGCAGGATCGGGGATATTATTTGATGATACGTTATGTAAACAATTACGAGGAAGTTATCCAGAGTTTGCGGTCATGGAATGTTGACGGGGCCGTCTTTGTAGGAACATCGGATGCTTATAGCAGGAAAATTCAGGAAGAAATTCAGGTTCCTCTCATATTTACGGACAGCTATACAACTCAGAAAGAGATCAACAATGTGGGTATCAACGATTTTAAGGGAGGGGTTCTGGCGGCGGAGTATTTTTTGAAAAGGGGGCACAATAAACCCGGTTTTGCCGGATATACATTCGGAGAACAGGGAAAAAGTGTAGTTTCCGAAAGGCTTGACGGTTTTCTGTCCGTTTTCAAGTCTCATGGCGTAAGGTTGGGCAGGGAACGGATTTTTTATGTTCCCGAAGGAAACCCCGAAGAAAGTATTCAAAAAATAGCCGCCCGGCTTGCCTCCGGGAAAAACAGCGTAAGCGGAATATTTACAAGCGCCGACAAACTCGCGTTTGCCCTGATAAGGACACTGTCTGAACATGGGATAAGAGTACCGGAAGATATATCGATTATCGGGTTCGACGATCTGTCAATTACGGCTGATTTTTCGCCAAAACTGACCACGATTAGGCAGGATATTGTACAAAAAGTGCGAATTGCCGCGGATTTGTTATTCCGCCAGATTGAGGGGGATACTATGCCCCCCTTGAACACAATGCTGGATGTTGAACTGGTGGAACGCGGCAGCGTTAAATTGTTAAATTTGAAAAAAAATTAAAAAACGCTTGACAGCTTGAATTGAGGGGTTTATACTGTCATGTAGGTTAAACGTTTAACCTACGCGGTTTGCGGAGACGAGGCTGGCTTTGGAAAAGGCGCTAGTTTCGTAGAAACACTTCGTAGAAACATTAGCAATGAACGATTTTTTTAAGGAGGCATATTGATGGAAAGTAGATTCAGCGCCGGGGATGGAATTGAATTTAGCAAGATAAAAAAGAACGCCGGCCTTTACTTGCTGATTTTTCCTGCGGTAGTACTGTCGCTCTTGTTTGCCTACAAGCCTATGTACGGGGTACTTATCGCGTTTAAAGATTACCGTAATGCCCTGGGTATTATGGGCAGTCCCTATTCGGAACCCATATTCAGGCACTTTATAAGGTTTTTCAATTCATTTCAGTTTAAACTAACCATCCAAAATACCCTGACCATCAGTTTTTATCACCTCCTTGCTACGGTTCCTCTTCCCATCATAATGGCGCTAATCCTCAACCAGATGAGGGGCAAGGTTTTCAAGCGCGTCTTCCAGACCATCAGCTATATGCCGCATTTTATCTCCACCGTGGTCATGGTCGGTATCATCCTCATCATGCTCTCGCCTGGCGCGGGACTCATCGGACATCTTTTCCGTCTTTTCGGAAGGGAAGCCCCCAATCTGATGGGCATACCGGGCGCTTTTTCCAGCGTGTATGTCTGGTCGGATGTGTGGCAGCATACGGGGTGGGACAGCATTATCTACCTTGCGGCTCTCTCCGCAGTGGACCCGGCTCTGTACGAGGCGGCTGTTGTGGACGGAGCCAACCGCTGGCAGCGTATGTGGAGGATAGACCTGCCGATGCTCATGCCGACCGCCTGTATTCTGTTGATCCTGCGGGCGGGCAACATTTTAAACGTAGGCTTTGAAAAAGTGTACCTTATGCAGAACAACCTCAATCAGATGGCGAGCGAAGTTATTTCAACCTATGTATATAAAATAGGAATTATATCCCAGCAGTACAGTTATTCAGCCGCGATTAACCTTTTTAATACTTTAGTGAACCTGGTGTTGTTACTGACGGTTAACTTCATTTCAAAAAAATTAAATGAAACCAGTTTGTTGTAAGGCGGGGAAAACAATGAGAAAAAACAATTTTCAGAATATTTTCTTTAATCTTGCGGTATACGGAATTGCTGTAATAGCGATTGTAATCATCGTATACCCGTTGTACTTTATTATCATCGCTTCATTCAGCGATCCTTCGGCGGTAAGCACCGGCAAAGTTTTGCTTCGCCCGATTGGTTTTACCCTGGACGGGTACGAGGCGCTGCTTGCCAATGACAGCATCTGGATCGGCTACCGGAACACGATCCTCTATGCCGTAATCGGCACTTTAATCCACCTTGCGGTTAATATTCCGGCGGCCTATGCCCTGTCCCGGAAGGACATGGTCTTCTGCAAACATCTGACTGTCTTTTTTCTTGTTACCATGTTTTTCTCCGGCGGCCTTATTCCCACCTTCCTGACGGTTCAGCAATTCGGCCTTTACAATACCTTCTGGGTAATGGTACTGCCGTTTACTGTTTCAGTCTGGGACATGATAGTGGTCCGTACCTTTTTCCAAACCAGTATACCAGGCGAACTGCGGGAAGCCGCCGATATGGAAGGCTGCGGAAACCTGCGCTATTTCTTTACGATAGTACTGCCCCTGTCCAAAGCGATTATCTCCGTTATCGCCCTGTGGCACATAGTCTACCAGTGGAATTCATTTTTTAACGCCCTTATCTACCTGCGGGACAGTTCCCTGTTCCCGCTTCAGTTGATCCTGCGCAATATCCTTGTTATTCAGGAAATGCAGGCGGCGATGGGAACAGGCGAGGCGATGCGTGTTGCTTTGCGCACTGCCGATCTAATCCGCTATGCGGCGATTTTGGTTTCTACCGTACCGGTAATGTGCGCGTATCCGTTTGTGCAAAAGTATTTCAACCAGGGAGCCCTTATTGGCGCCGTGAAAGGTTGAGTACTTAAAATATTTTAGGAGGAATTTATGGTGAAAAAAGTGGCATTGATTGCGTGTGTTATTGCAATCGCGTTTACTGTGGCAGGATGCAAAAAGAAAACGGATGCCGGGTCCGGTTTGGGCGACAAGTTCAACGCAACAGGTATGCCGATTGTAAAGGAACCGGTGGAACTTACGGTGTTGACCATGCGCTGGGGCGACATGGGAGACAGTTTTACCAAAAACCAGTGGCTTATTGATCTTGAGAAACGTACAAACGTGAAGATCAAATGGCAGGCGGTTTCCAGTAACGGCTGGGGCGAGCAGAGGTCCATTCTCCTTGCCAGCGGCAAGCTTCCCGATATTATTCTTGGCAACCAGACGTTTACCGACAACGAAATTATCAACAACCTGGAATTCTTCCGCCCGCTTGACGCTCTAATCGATCAGTACATGCCCAATTACAAAAAGGCCATGCAGGAGCTTCCGGCTCTGCGCAACGTTTCGGTTTTCCCCGACGGGAAAATTTACTCGCTGGCAAAGAACCTGCCTGCCCGTCCAAAGTCACGCAACCACCTGATCATCAACAAAAACTGGCTGGACAGGCTTGGACTCGCGGTTCCCACTACTGTTGCCGAATTTACCGCAGTACTCAGGGAATTTAAAGCCAGAGACGCCAATGGAAACGGAAATCCCAACGACGAATTCCCTGTTTCATTTAACGGCGGCATCCATATTGATATGCTCAACCCATTCGGCATTACCGACATCAACGGCACATTTATGACTGTCAAGGACGGAAATCCATTCTTCTATCCCACCAGCCCTGAATACAGAGAGGCTTACAAATGGCTGAGGGAACTCTGGGTAGCCGGAATTATTGATCCTGAAACCTTTACCCAGAACTGGAATATGTTCAACGGAAAGCGGCTGAACGCTGCCGCCCCGCTTGTCGGCGTCGCGTTTGAATGGACTCCTGATGCGGGCTTCGGCCAGTGGAGCGATCAGTACATAGCGATTGCCCCCTTAGCAGGGCCTGACGGCAAACGCTATGCCGGCGGCGATCCTAACGGCATTTTCAGCGTTCAGCGCAACGAGGCGGAGATCACTACTTTCTGCCAGTATCCTGAAGTGGCGGCACGCTGGCTTGACGAATTCTACACCAACGAGGCAAGTATCCAGAATTTCTGGGGCGCTATCGGAACGGTAATTTCCCAAAATGCAGACGGCACCTATTCGCTGAATGATCCCCCTGCGGGAACCAGCGCCGACGCGTGGTATTGGGATCAGAGTCTGCGTGACTTTGGGCCGAAGTATGTGCAGTCCAGCTTTAACGACAAGATAAAACTGTCTCCGGCGAGCGGCGACGGTTTCAAACTTGAAATCGCCAAAGCGTCCGATCCATTCGTCATGGAGCCGTATCCTGATGTTATCTACACTTCCAGGGAGACTGACGAACTTTCTACTCTGGGAACGGACATCGGCGCTTATGTTGGGCAGATGCAGGCGAAATGGGTTACCCAGGGCGGCATTGACGCTGACTGGGACGGCTATGTACGCCAGCTTGAAGCGATGGGCCTTTCGCGCTTTGTCCAAATAAGGACTGATGCGTACAACCGGTATAAATCGCGCTAGTACGCTTAAATTTCAGGGGAGATCGCATGGCGAAAAATACGGGAACGGGTCTGCGTAATCTTGTGGTTTATTCGGCATATGTCCGTAACCACAGCGAGGAGGGCACATTCAGGGCGCTGGAGAGGGACCTGGACAGGATTCAGGCGCTGGGAGCGGACATTATCTGGCTGCTTCCCATTTACCCAATCGGCAAAAAAAACCGGAAAGGTTCCCTGGGCAGCCCCTACGCGATTGAGGATTACCGGAAAGTTAACCCGGAATATGGCACATACGAAGATTTGGTCTCCCTTGTAAACGGGATTCACAGGCGGGGTATGAAGTGCATCATCGACGTGGTGTACAACCATACCTCGCCGGATTCCTGGCTGGCGGAAAACCACCCNGAGTGGTTTTTCCGTAAAGCAGACGGCTCGTTTGGAAACAANGCNGGCGCGTGGCTGGATGTAATTGATCTGGATTACAATCAAACGTCTCTGTGGGATTATCAGATTGAAACCCTCAAGTACTGGGCAAAACTGGTGGACGGCTTCCGCTGCGATGTGGCTTCCTTCATTCCTCTGGACTTTTGGCTCCGTGCGCGTGATGAGGTATCTTCGGTAAACCCCGCTTGTTTGTGGCTAAGCGAGTCTGTCGATCCATTCTTTCTTTCATACGCCCGTTCGCTGGGCATAACCTGCCTTTCGGATTCTGAAATCTTTCAGGCTTTTGATATAAGCTACGACTATGACATTTATCACTGGTACAAAGGTTATCTGGATGGGAAAAATACCCTTGCCGAATATGCGGAAAAAATCAACAATCAGGAAACGATCTATCCCGCCAATTATGTGAAACTCCGCTGTCTGGAAAATCACGATCAGAGCAGGGCAAAATTCCTCATACCGGAGGAAAGGGCACTGCTTAACTGGACGGCTTTTTTGTACTTTCAGAAAGGTATGACAATGATCTACGCCGGGCAGGAAACCGGAAATGAATACCGTCCCGGCCTCTTTGAAAAAGATACGGTTAGCTGGCATACCGGCTGTGATTTATCCAAGTTCATGGCGACTCTTTACAAAATTAAAAAAGATCCGCTTTTCGCGAATTCTCAATACCATGTCAAGGCGCTTCCCGGCGACGTTATGCTGGCTGTCCATCAGGGGCAGGGCCGCAGGATATGCGGCGTATTCAGCATGAAAGGTTTGTCATCGCCTGTTCCTGTTGATGTTCAGGAAGGAACGTTTACAAACCTGATCGACAACTCATCATTCCGTATTGAAGAACATAAATTGAGCTGCCGGGGAACTCCCATTATCTTTGAATCCCCGGTGGAACGCTGACGGGTAATATTGTAAATGGAAAAACTGCCCCGTCATTGGCATATTGATCATGACCCGGTCTGCCGGAGCGAGGCAGCAGTACAGGGGGAGGAATGGCGCATAACGGTATTGACGCCAAACCTGCTCCGCCTTGAGTACAGCGCTGACGGCGTTTTTGAGGACAGGGCAACTCAGTTTGCCCTGAACCGGAATTTTCCGCCCTGTTCATTTAAGACCGAAGATCGCGGCGGCGAACTGGTACTCACTACCGAAGCCCTGCTGCTGCGTTACAATGAAAAGCCCTTCTCCCAAAACGGGCTTTGCGTAAAACGCAGGGGCTATACGAGCATATTTGATTCTCCCTGGCATTACGGAGACAAACCGGAAAATCTGGGCGGCACGGTTCGCACATTGGACGGAGCGGACGGGGCAGTCGCTCTTGAGCCGGGTATCCTTTCCAAAAGCGGCATTGCGGTAGTTGACGACAGCCGAACCCCGGTACTGGAAGATGATTGGGTTCAGCCGCGTCCTTCGGGCAAAATTGACATTTATGTATTTGCCTATGGGCGTAACTACCGTTCCTGTTTAAAAGATTTTTACCGCCTCTGCGGGAAAGCCCCCCTATTGCCCCGTTACGCGCTTGGAAACTGGTGGAGCCGCTTTTACCGCTACAGTGAACAGTCCTACAAAGAACTGATAGAACGTTTTGAGAAAGAGAATATTCCCTTTTCCGTGTCGGTACTCGATATGGACTGGCACCTGACGGACATCGATCCCGCTCTGGGAAACGGCTGGACCGGCTTTACCTGGAATCGCCAGCTATTTCCCGACCCTGATGGTTTCCTTGCCTGGCTGCATAAAAAAAATCTTCACGTAACCCTTAACCTGCACCCGGCGGACGGCATCCGCGCTCATGAAGATGCGTATAGCCGCATCGCCAAACGGATGGGAGTCGATACAGGCAGCCGTGAACCGGTTGAATTTGACGCGTCAAATCCTGACTTTTTACAGGCCTATTTTGAAGAAGTACTGCGGCCAATGGAAGAGGAAGGAGTCGATTTCTGGTGGGTAGACTGGCAGCAGGGCGAAACCACCAGGGTCTGCGGGCTTGATCCTCTATGGGTGCTTAATCATTTTCATTATCTTGACAGCGCCCGCCGTTCAAAACGTGCGCTGACTTTCTCCCGCTATGCGGGTCTGGGCAGCCACCGCTATCCTGTAGGCTTTTCCGGGGACAGCGTTGTCACCTGGGCGTCGCTGGACTTTCAGCCCTATTTTACCGCAACCGCGTCAAACGCCGGTTACGGCTGGTGGAGCCATGACATCGGAGGGCACATGGGCGGCGTCCGCGATGATGAACTGGCAGTCCGCTGGGTTCAATTCGGGGTATTTTCACCTATCAACCGTCTGCACAGCAATTCCAATCCTTTTAACAGTAAGGAGCCTTGGCACTTCAACATTCTTGCACATAACATAATGGCGGAATTTCTGCGCCTGCGGCACCGCCTTGTACCCTATCTTTATTCAATGAACCGCCGTGCGAGCCGTGAGGGGGAACCGCTCATCCAGCCATTGTACTACGCCGAGCCGGATAACCATGAAGCCTATCAGGTTCCCAATGAGTATTACTTTGGCAGCGAATTGCTCTGCTGCCCCCTGACCGTCCCCATAAACCGCGATACCCAAACCGCCGGTTTTAAGGCATGGCTTCCTTCCGGTATATGGATTGATTTTTTTAATGGGCAGGTTTATTCAGGCGGACGCCGCCTGGAACTCTGGCGCGGGCTTGACTCTATGCCGGTTCTGGCAAGAGCCGGGGGTATTGTTCCATTGGCGGACGCGGAATCTTTTACCAATTCGGTTGACAACCCCCATGCGCTGGAACTGTGCGTATTTGCCGGGGCAGACGGAAATTTCCGGCTATGGGAAGATTCAGGTGACACGCCTGAAGACCGTGATGAAAACTGGGCCGCGACGCTCTGTACTCTTGACTGGAACGGCAGGCAATTCGTTATCTCCCCTGCTGTTGGAAATCTCGGCTGCCTCCCCGCTGTCCGAAGCTGGACTCTGCGCTTCTGCGGGTTTGCGGAAACCGGATTAAGGGTGAGCGTTAGAGGCTGTCAAATACCTGCCGCGCCGGTTTATGACAAAAGTTTAAACCGCATATCCCTCTGCCTTCCCCAAATTCCGGTTGACGCTGAAATTCGCGTTGAATTTGACAGGGCCGAACTTGCCAAAAACGATGTCCTTAGAATACTTTTTGATTTTCTGGATAATGCCTGGATCGAATATGAGACCAAGCGCGGCATATTTAATCTGGTAAGAAACAGCAATTCCCCTGTTTCAGCGCTTGCCGCCCTGCAATTACTGAATTTGCCCGGGCCGTTGTATTCAGGCGTTTGCGAGATTCTCTGCGCTTTTGTTGATAATTCTCCGATATAGAAAATAGATTTATTTTGAGGGGCGGTATCGCTGTGCGGAGCGCCAAAGTTGCATGAAAAAGCCGGTAAAAGTTCCCAGAAAGACAAATTCACAGAAGAAAAAAACAGCGGCAAAACCCGCAAGAACACCCAGAAAGAAAAAAAAAGTTGGCTATTCCGATGCTGTACGGGCGTTCTTCATGGTTGGCGTGCTGGTCGTTTTATCGGCAAGCATTTCACTAGCGGTGATCATGGTCCATTCAACATTGAAAAATTCGCGCCAAATTGACATTGAACATGAGTTGCCGCCTCCTGTAACTGTCGAGCCTGAAAACACAAAGCCCATTCCAATTGAGCCGGATGTGAAAACAAACCCGCCGGCCTCTGCCCCCCCAAAACCCTCAGCTTCCGTTTCGGTGCAACAGCCGGCTCAGAAACGAACTGAGACCGCCCCCGCGACTGCTCCATCAGCTACCCGCACTGCTCCAACTGCGCAGAAACCTCGCGAAGACCATATTGAGAATTTGGGAACCCTTGTTTTTGTGATAGATGACGCGGGCAATAACCTGCGGGAACTGGAGCCTTTTTTGCGTATTCCCGCTCCCCTGACCATTGCGGTCTTGCCCGGCCTGCCCCATTCAGCCGAAGCCGCCCGGCGCATAAGAGCCGCAGGGAAGGAAGTGTTTCTGCACCAGCCGATGGAAGCTCTGGGAGCGCAGAACCCCGGTCCCGGCGCGATTTATTCCGGCATGAACGCCGGTGAAATAAGGTCGATACTAAGCCGCAATGTCGCAGAGATCGGGCCTGTCGCGGGTATTAACAACCACCAAGGCTCAAAAGTAACAATGGACAGGGAAGCGGTAGAAACCATTTTGGCTTTTTGCGCCGAACATGGCCTGTATTTTCTTGATTCCAGAACAACTGCCGAAACTGTCGTTCCATCCGCGGCGCGGCAGATGGGAATGAAAATCGCCGAGAGGGATGTGTTTATTGACAACGAGCAGGATAAGGACTCGATGCTCAGTTACATCACAGGCGGCCTTGCAAGAGCGCGAAAGAACGGCAGCGCGGTGATGATTGGCCACACATGGTCTCCCGCTCTCGCTCCGCTGTTAGCCGAACAGTTCCCGCTCTTTACCAAACAGGGTTATACTATCAAGACCGCTTCGGATATAATCAAATAAGAAAATTTAACCACGGAGGGCTGCTGTCTTAACAGACAGATTGAGTTACACGGAGTTGTTGTTCGTAATCTTACCGTATACTCAAAGTCTCGCAATAAACTATGATATGTAGAATTTTAAATTTTTCTATACTTAATTTGCCTCATACAGAAAACTTGATGGAAAACATGAGAATTTACGAATTACCGCTCCGTGCAACTCCGTGTAACTCCGTGGTTAAATTCTTCTTCCTGTACGCCTCTGCAAGAGGTTTTTTATGAGAGTTCTTGGCATTGAAACTTCTTGCGACGAGTGTTCCGCGGCGGTTGTGGAAGACGGGAAGAAAATTCTCTCCAATGTTATCGCTACACAGATACCGTACCATGCGCCGTGGAACGGAGTAGTTCCCGAAATAGCCAGCCGCAAGCATACCGAGTGGATATATGCGGTAACAAAGGAGGCGCTGGACAAGGCGGGCATGGCAGTAGCGGACATTGACGCAGTTGCCGTAACAAGCCGTCCCGGTCTTTTCGGCTCCTTGCTGGTCGGCCTCTCCTTTGCCAAGGCGTTTGCATGGGCGCGTAACATTCCTTTTATCGCGGTTGATCATATGCTGGCGCATCTGTATGCCCCGCGCCTGATAGCGGAAAATAAGCCGGACTACCCGTTTTTGGGGCTTTTGGTTTCCGGGGGGCATACAATCATCTGC
>JGI24698J34947_10001919_pt1 | contig 11075 bp, 12 predicted proteins | sample TergutMp193P3_FD_34947 | JGI IMG/M metagenome (IMG submission 34947)
ATAAATGCCACCGGCGATGTGGTCGCCATTGGCGATGTGTCCTTAATTAATTCAGCGCGAAGCGGAAGCACAGCGCCGGTTCCGGCTAATGTGCCGGGTAACGCACCAGCGCCAAGTAACACCCCAACGCCAGGTAACGCCCCAGTGCCAGGCGCGAATTTTTGAACTTATGCGTAAACCGTACATAAAATTTACCTAACTAAGGAGACAATCATGATGAAAAGATCGAGCAAGCACGGAATCGCGATTATCGGAATCGCAGCATTGGCTTTTTTTGCAATCGCGTGTACGACCGCGCCCGAGCCTACGCCTGCATTTACGCCCGCGCCGACAAGGGAAGTGATCTGGGCGGAGGGGCTCACCGCAGTGGTAACACAGATTACCAATGACGGGCTTATGAAAAACAGGATAGCGGTTTCTCCCGACGGAGCCAAACTGTTGTACACCGAATCGACCGCAAGGGACAGCAGCGGTAACTGGGTCTGGAACATTATGTATCTGCGGAACGCCTCCAGCCCCGCCAAGACACCGCTGATTAGCGATTTTGCCTATAGCCCTTCATGGTATGAAGACAGCTCCCGGTATCTTTATATATCTTATGAGGGCGGCTCGGGAAGAATAATGCGCTCTAACGTGACAGGGGGCGGAAGAACCTATATCACTCACTCATCTATCGGGGATTCCGATGATATGCCCGTAATAAAAAACGGTCTGATAGTGTGTTCGGTATGGAGGGGCGGAAGATGGCAGTTGGTAACCGTGAAAGAAAACGGGGCGGAACCTACTTTTATAGGAGACGGCTTGTCACCGTCATGGCATCCCACCCAAAATAAGATCGTATTTACCAGGAACGGGGATATTTACGAAATGACTCTGGATAGCTTTTTCCAGGCTACGCAGTTGTATACTGATCCTCAATTTGCCTGCTATACACCCAGCTATTCGCCGGACGGCAAAAGAATCCTTTTTGCAAAAAGTACTATGGACAGGACAAAAGCCGCATCCCAAAGTGATCAGCGGCACATCTACGTGATGAACGCCGACGGAACCAACGTTTCCCCTTTAAGCAGCGGAAATTCTACGGTGTTCTCTCCTTCCTGGGGGCAAAACGGGGAAATTTTCTGTATTGTGGGTATTGGTAATGACCGGGAAATTTACCGACTGCGGCTGAGGGAATAAGTGTTAACTTAAAATGAAATATATGGTAAAATATCCGGGTATGACACAAACAAAATGTACTTTAGCGGCGGTATGGGGGATTGCAATGTTGGCGGTCGTTTTCGCGGGGTGTGCGACAACGATAGCTTTGCGGGTACAGCGGCTTCCCACCTTGAACACCCTGGGGATTCAGCGGCTTGCGGTTATGCCCTTTACTACAACGGACGGTTCATCGCTGCAAAGGCAGGCGGCTGCCTGGCTAACCAGCGAATCACTTTCACACATTCAGGCAACTAATCATTTTACGCTTATCAATGCCTCGGAAATTGAACGGGTGCGGGCGGCAAGAGGAAATATCGAAGATCTTGCGGACGCTCTTTTTAGCGGACAAGTTATGGCTGTTGCGGTTAAAGACAGCTCACAGCAGAGTTCATATAAAGACAAAAACGGAAACACTGTTACCTATACCACATATAGCCGCGAAGTCCAATTATCGTATAATTACAGCCTTACGCGGACAAGAGACGGAAGTCTGATAGGTCCGGTAAATAAAACCGCCTCAACCAGCAGTTCCATTCGGGATGACTTGTCGAACCTCAGTTCAGCGGAAAGCATGATACAAAAATTAATTCAAAGTAACATAGCGGGAGTTAGCCGTGACATAGCGCCCTATATGGTAACCGAATATCGAAGCCTGATGAGAGAAACTTCAAAAGATAAAATTATTAAACAACGCGCAAAAGACGCCGATGCGCTGGTAAAAGCCGGAAGCTATAGAAGCGCTCAAAATGCGTTTCTGGGAATCTATCAGGACACCGGCAGTTTTGCCGCCGGATATAATACCGGTCTCCTTATTGAAGTGCAGGGAGATCGGGATGGAGCCGCCGCGTTTTTTCAAATGGTATATAATGATACGGGTAACCCAAAAGCCGCCGCTGAAGTTGCCCGGCTGCAGAAGGCGAAGGCTGACGCGGGTTTATTGGAAGCCTACGCTGCAAATCAAAGCCAGCGGGACAGAGTTATCGCGCTTATGGTCAATACGCTTCCTTCCCAAATACCGAGGGAACCAAGAATCGCGCTGATAAACAATTCCCGGAATGAAAAAGAACTTGCCGAAGTGATAATCAACGGCATTATAGACGGCCTTGTCTCAAAAAAAATTACCGTTGTTGATCGGAACAACCAATCTCTGCTGGAGATGGAAAAGAACTACCAGTATTCGGGTAATGTGAGCGATGAGGAAATGGTGAGCCTCGGGCATGAGGCGGGGGTAAACGCCCTTGTTCTGGTAGCCGTTACCGGATCGGGCGGCTCAAGACGTCTCTCCGTGCGGATGCTTGACGTTGAGCGAAACACGGTTCTCTATCAATCACCCCAAACCGATGAAATGAATCTGTAATCCTTGCCTTGCGGATAACGCCGTAAGGCTTTATACTAACGGAGAGGAGAAAGCCATGTCCGATGCCATGAGAGTTGAAGATTATGAAGAATTTGACGAAAACCGCCGCTATACCTACGCCGATTATTTAGAGTGGGAAGGCCCGGAACGGTATGAACTTATCAATGGGGAAGTTTTTCAGATGGCCTCCCCCTCGGCGGTGCATCAGGGAATTCTGATGGAGCTGTCAATACAATTTGGCTCATGGCTTCGCGGTAAACCCTGCCAGGTATTTGCCGCTCCACTGGATGTGCGCCTGTTTCCCAAAAAGGATAAATCCGACAATACGGTGGTACAGCCTGATCTGCTGGTAGTTTGCGATAAAGACAAACTAAGCAAAGGTTCGGTAGACGGCGCACCCGATCTGGTGATAGAAGTACTATCGCCTTCAAATTACGACGCTTATTTATTTCTTAAATTTCACTATTACCTGAAAGCAGGGGTACGCGAGTACTGGGTAATTGACCCGGAAACGCGGCAAGTACAGGTGCATATTTATGAAAACGGGCATTATATCAGTACGGTTTATGAGGATAATGACCATATCTCCGTTACGGTTTTACCGGGGCTGGACATTGCCCTGGAAGACCTGTGGGCAAGAATTGTCGGCTAATAAAAAATATTAATATTGTTTGTCAATACGCTAATATTGTGATAAAATAAATCCATAATGATTCAAAAATTTGCTATACAGTATAGCCACCGCTCGATTATGCTGACAGTTTCATTTTACCCAACTGGTAGTTTCATTCAACAACCTCGAATAAAAACGATCCAACCACTCACGAGTGGTCGGACTGCCTTTATATATACCCATCTGTTAGGATGAGTAAACTACGGATATAAGGAGTTTACTATGTTAGTAAGAAGAATAACGCTATTATGCGTAATTTGCGCCGTGTTGGTGACAATTTCTTGTTCTACTACAGGAACTGTATGGGATGATACGATTCCCCCCGAGCAGAGCGCGAAGATATGGTTTTATTGTTTTGTGACTAAAAGCTATAATGGTATGGATGTTCCAAAGAAGTTCCGAATTGCTACTTTACCAGCAGGAGACGCTGAGTTTTCCGGGGATGTTAAATGGTCAAGCGCCGGGTATAACGTCACATACTACTTCAACGCAAAAGACGCTGGTTTTTCATGTAATCTTGAAGGCGGAGAGGAATATATAGCCTGGGTTACCTATGAGCGTGATAAGGAGTCGGGAAATAGAGTTTGGGGCATCGCGCTTTATAAGGAAAAAATAACAGCCAAGGTCGGCGGTCCCAGTAAAAAGAACCTTGTCGCGTTTATTCCTTTTGATCCGCCGGTTCTCAGTAATTAAAGGAGTTTTTATGACACGCCGTCCTTTTCTGCTTTTTCTTGTTTTAATTTTTGTTGCTCCCGTTTGCGTTTTTTCGCAGCAGCCAAGCGCAACTGCGACCGCATCTGCGGCGGCGCTTCGGGATTATGTGGGTTTGCTCAATCAAAGCTACCACCCGGGCATTGTGGCTTATTTTGAAAAAGTCAAGGCCGATCTTGAAAAACAGGGAGAAACCAGGGCGGTTAAAATAATTGACGCTTTCCTGAGCGGTTCCTTCGGTTCCGGTTTTATTTACAACGACTCAAGCGGGAACCTCTATGTTATTACCAACAACCACGTTGTCGCACAGGCGCATACTCTTTCGATTACCTTTGAGCGTCAGGACGGTTTCAAAAGGAAAATTGAAGATCTCAAGATCATCGCCGTGGATGAAGAAATAGATTTGGCAATTCTTGCCTTTCCCGCCGGAGAAAAACCGGTAACCCAGGGTTTAAGTTTTCTTAACCGTGCGATTGAAGAAGGGGAGGACGTATTTTCCGCCGGATTTCCCGGACTGGGGATGACACCCATCTGGCAGTTTGGGCGGGGCATAGTGTCCAATGCTGCCGCATGGTTTCCCAAAAGTTTTGACGACAAAACCATGATGGGGCCGTATATTCAGCACACCGCCCAGATTGATTCCGGTAATTCCGGCGGCCCTCTGCTGGCAGTCCAGCGGAATGTCCCGACCGGATATGCCGTGGTGGGGATCAATACCTTAAGCGGTTTGTACAGACAGGCGGCGAATTACTCCATTCCGCTCAGCACCGCCCGGACCTTTATCGACAATGCCCTGAATCCAAAACCGGAAACGTACCGGGCGGCGCTGGATCAGCGGCTTGTGCAATTTACCGAGGGGCTCAGAGCTAACAGGGCGGTGTATCCCCATATTGCCGAATACCTTTCGTCCGCCTGCTTAGGCGAAAACGCCGAATACGCCATGTTAGAGATGTTTGAGAAAGGCAATAGAACAGTCAGGCGCGCCTTTATTGACAAGTGCGAAGACAGCGTGGTAGGCGCAATGGGTTATGCCGTAGCCTGGACTATCGAAAACAGTATCCGCAGCGGCGGGGCTATCAGGGCTTCTGTAAAGGAAGTAACCGGCGATGGCGAAGAATACACGGTTGTCTTTACCGTAAACGACAAGGACGTTAGTTCCAAATGGGTGCGCGAATACGGCAACTGGCGGATCAGGACTTTCGGTACGGTAGCCGCCGGGGATAAATCCCTTGTTACCAAGAAAGAATCCCAAAGAAAAACCGCGGAAAGGCTGAAGATCGACAGTGATATTCATGTTGAAGCGGGTTATGCGACACTTTTTGACAAAGCGCCTGCGGCATTTTACGCATCGGCGGAATTTTATCGTCTTTTCGGCGCTAAAATGTACGTTGCGGGGTCTGATTTTTTGAGTTTTGGGGTATTCGGCGGTTACCGCTGGGACATTCCCGCGGGAAAATTTGGCTTTATGCCCTATGGAAGAATAGGTTTTGCATACGAGAACGATGAGGCCTTTAAGAAATACAAAGAGAGACCAGGAAACGATAGTACTGGTCAGTCTATTTCCATGACAGGGCAAGTCGGGCTTAAAGTAACCAGCAGTTTTGTTCCCGGCCTCTTCTTAGGTCTGGGCTTTCAATATAATTTTTTTGGTCTTCATAATTTTGGTTTTGCAGATGAAGAGTATACAGACCAAATGGAGATGGGGCTGGCTATTACGGCAGGGTACGCATTCTGATAGCCGTCACTGCTTATCATACTCCTGCACTTCGTCATGCACATATTCCAGTTTGATGCCTGCCTTGGTAAACATTGCCTCGGAGTCGCCGCCGTCGTGGTAGCGGCGCTGGCATACCACGCGGACAATGCCGCAGTTGATAATCAGCATGGCGCAGGTGCGGCACGGGGTCATGCGGCAGTAGAGGGTTGAGCCGTTTATGGATATGCCGCGCTTGGCGGCCTGGCAGATGGCGTTTTGTTCGGCGTGAACGGTGCGGACGCAGTGGGTGGTAACGCTGCCGTCCTCGTGGAGCATCTGTTTGAACTGGTGGCCAACCTCGTCACAGTGGGGAAGACCTGCCGGAGCGCCCACATAACCGGTTACCAGAAGCTGGTTGTCCTTGGCGATAACACAGCCGGAACGCCCCCGGTCGCACGTAGCCCGCTTTGCGATGGCATCGGCTACCTCCATAAAATATTCATCCCAGCTTGGCCTTTTGTAAACGGTTTCTTCCATAAGTGATTCCTCCCTAGCCGCGGCGCGCTGGGCTGGATAAATCCAGCCCGCCGTGTTGTACGCGGCGGACTTTTTTGTGCGCCGTAACGTGTCGCATTATATTCATAAACGCTCCTTGTCGGAGCGCTGTTCCTCGGTTACCTTAAGCATGGCCGTATACGGCCTGGTTTCTATCCGCTCCGCCGGTATTTCCAATTTTTCAAGCAGGGCAAGCAGGCGGCTTCGGCTTTCCGCAACGGTTTGCTGGGAATTGTCGGCAGCTTGAATCTCAATCTCCAGAAACCAGCCCAAACCCGTCACCAGGGAAAGCTCCGCCAGGATGGGTGGCATAGCCGCCGAAGGAATCGTCCATGCCCAACCTTGTTTCTCTTTTTGGATAGCTTTGTGCAGGCCAACGCGCCCCAGCAATACCTCAAAAAGAATAGCGTCAGATACGGTAAACTCACATTCATCGTTTACTTCAATATCACCGGAAATTTCTTTGGTTTTATAGGTTACCAGAGTGGATTCATGGGCTGCGCCGTTCGCATCAATGCCATTTTCGCGGCGAACCCGTACTCCCGATGGAAGGGACATATTTGCCCGCGTGGGCAGCCAGTATGTATCGGATTTTGTATATGAGCGGCAATAGTCTCCCAAAGCAAAAAGCCGCTCTTTTACCGGCATGAAATCGTCCAAATGGGCCTTTAGCTCAATTTCAACCGCCATAATGTCTAACCATATACCATTTTGTTTGTTTTGTATATAGAAGGACATCTGCCATTAAAGTAACGGAGTTGGTGTACCGATAATGAGGTGTTATGATCTATCGGCGCAGTACTCTACCCATCGTCCTGCTGGCGGCCTTCTTGTGCTTGTTTTTGTATAGCGTAGCGGCGGAAGACCTGATCCACCTGGTGGCGAAGGGGGAGACAGTTTACTCCATTTCACGCGCATACAAGATAAGCCAGGAGGAGCTTATGCGCTATAATAATATCGCCGATGCCTCCAAGTTGCAGGCGGGGATGCGGCTTGCCATTCCTTCCAAAACAAGCAGTCCGCCAAAGCCAAGCAATCATCCGACCGCGGTTAATCACACTGCATACGTCGAATACACGGTATCAAAAAGCGATACCCTCTACAGTATAGCCCGCTCCCGCGGCGTAACGCTCCAGGCGCTCCGCGATATAAACGGATTTTCCAAACATTATGTTCTTAAAGCAGGTGAAAAGATAAAAGTTCCGCGTTCCGCCCATGTAACGCCAACCACCCAAACGGCAACAACGGCCATTACGCGAACCACGGCAAGAAAGGCCGATACCTCAATCCGCTGGCCGGTTGCGGCAACGGAAGTGCTGTATATGAACAGCAATTCAGGGGTGCTTGTTTCCGGCAAGGCATCCGAATCAATCAAAAGCCTGACCGGAGGGGTTGTTGTTCATGCCAGTCCGTGGCGGGGTTATGGCAATGTAGCGGTGGTAGAAACGGACGGGGGCTACCGATATTTATACGGGTCATGCGAAACCCTTTCGGTCAGAAAGGGAGATAATATAGAACCGGGAGCAGAATTGGGAAAGCTGGGAATCTATCCGGCGTCCGGAAAGCCGGACCTGGTATTAATCGTATCACAAAACGGATCTCCTGTGGATCCGGCAAAGGCCCCCAGATTTTAGGGAGATTATGGAGATGACAGAAACGATAATGGAATTTGAAACAGACAATGTGGATTTGAGTTTAATGCGGAAACATTCTAAAAATGCTTCTGCCGCCAAAAGCTCAAAACGGGCGAAGATCGTTAAGGAATCCGATCCTCTTGCGTTGTATCTCAGGCAGATTTCCAAATTCCCCCTGCTGACCGTCCAGGAAGAACAAAACATTGGGGAAAAAATTATCAGTCTGCGTTCAAAGTTGAAAGACCTTGAAGCGGAATCCGGGGCAAAGGCGGAAACTGACTATAACCGGGAAAAAGCCGCCCTGGACAATGCCCTGCTTTTTTATAAAAACAAGATGATTAACTCCAACCTTCGCCTGGTGGTTTCCATCGCGAAAAATTACCAGCACCGCGGGCTTTCCCTGCTCGATCTGATTGACGAGGGAAACATCGGCCTTATTGAAGCGGTTGAACGCTTTGACTATACCAGGGGCTGCCGGTTCTCAACATACGGAACGTGGTGGATCAGGCAGGCGATAATTAAAAGTATAGCGGACAAGGGGCGGGTAATCCGCATTCCCATTCATATGCTGAACACCATCAAAAAGTGCTACTATGTCGCCAAACAGCTTACCCAGGACCTTGGCCGCGATCCCAGTGAGGAAGAACTTTCCGAATACCTTGGTCTGCCGGTATCAAAAGTAAAAGACATTGTAAAACTTTCCCAGGAAACCACCAGCCTTGACACCATTGTAGATGACGGCAACCTTACCCGCCTTGCCGATCTTATCAAGGATGAATCCTTAACGGAACCGTTTGAGATGGTTTTTTCCATGACGTTACAGGAAACTATGGCGGATATACTTTCCCAGCTTTCCGAACGTGAGATGAAGATCATCCAGCTTCGCTACGGGCTTGCCGGTGAGGGTCCGCTTACCCTGGAAGAAACGGGAAAGCTCCTCGGCATAACCCGCGAACGGGTACGCCAGATTCAGGAAAAAGCCACTTACAAGCTGCGTAATCTTCGGGAACTGAGTGAGATGAAGGATAACGCGTAAGTTAGGCGATTCTACTGCTTTCGCTGCTTGCTGACAAAAAGCGGATCAAAATATTTATCCATGTCAATTTTTTTCAACACAAACCGGAGGCTATAACGGTAAACAACAAAAGCTATAGCCATAGCAGCGATAACAATCAGCGAAAAAGCCCACATTTGGGCTCCTTCCGGCAACAGCCGCTGAATGAAGTTTGTATAAATAAGCAGCAACAGAAAAAAAGCCAGTACGGTGACCAAAACGTTAAACAGAGTAGCGCCTAAAACAAACAAAAGTGTATTTACTTTCTTATTCATTTAACAGCCTCTTTCTTTTTATGCGTGCTGTCTATAATAATGGTGACAAACAGCAGAAGACAACACACCACTACGCTTGAGTCGGCAACATTAAATGTAGGCCAGCGCTCGAAGCCGAACAAACCATAAAGTTTTACGCTGATAAAATCAACCACGCCTTCGGGACGGAAGATGCGGTCAATGATATTGCCAATGCCCCCGCCAAGGATACCCGCAACAGCCCACCGCTGCAAACGGGAAAAATCATTTGATTTCAGGTAATACCACAGCAAAACGCCCAGTACCAGCAGAGGCAGTACAACAAACAGCGCCGGCTTAATGGCATCGGGAATACCAACGCCCAGACTAAAGGCTATTGCCTTATTGCGTACATGGTAAATTTGTAAAAATTCATTATTGAAAACATCGGTAATCGGATTATACGGATCAATAGGCCATTTTGCCGCAATGAACGCCTTGCTGATTTGATCAACCAGTATTATAATTCCTGTTAAAATTAACGGCATGATCCGCATTTTGTCAAATTTCATAATAGCTCCTATCAAATAAATTTTATAGTCCGGTTGGGACATCAATAAATTCCGTGTCAATATTCAGTTCTTCAACACAATGGCGCATAACGGCACGCACCCCCCAAACTTCGGTGGAGTAATGCCCTCCGGCGATCATGTTAAGTTTCCCCTCAAGGCACTCATGGTACACCTGATGGGACATTTCACCGGTAATGTACAAATCAATACCCTCGTCAATAGCTTGCCTGGCTTCGTTCGGCGCTCCGCCGGAAACTACCGCGCAGCTTGTGTTCTCCTCCCTGCCAAACGGGTAAACCCCCGAAGGAGGGCGGTCTGCAAAGGCAATTTTCCGCGCCGCCTGGTCAGTGGTTACCGGTTGGGGGAAGACACCTTTGTACCCGATTTTTCTGCCGTGGTACACGCCAAAAGGTTCAACATTCTCAAGCCCCAGCAGTCCTGCTAATGCGGCATTGTTCCCCATTTGCGGATGCTGGTCAAGGGGCAAATGCACCGCATACAGGCAGATATTACGGTCAAGCAGGAATTTAAGACGCCGCCGGTGGTTTCCGGTCAACCGAATGGGCGTACCCCAGAACAGTCCGTGATGCACAAAGAGCATCCCCGCGCCCGAAGCCGCCGCCCGCTCAAAGGTTTCCATGCTTGCGTCTACCCCAAAGGCGATTTTGCCGATTTCGCCGCCATCATTATCAACCTGAATGCCGTTCAGGGAACTGTCAACTCCCTCAAAGCTGTCTATCTCCAGAAAACCCCTGAAAAAAGAGTCCAATTTTGCGCTGGTCAATGTAACGCCCACACCGCCAGTCTATAGAAAAAAAAACTTTTATACCAGTAGTATGAACATTTCCCCCCTTTCAAAACCGGCTTAATTCCGGTATAATTACGGCTGAAAGGCGGTAAGGATGAAAACGGCAGAAAAACGGCAGGAAAGCGATACCGGCCTGATGACGGTTCGGTTTTCAATCGGCGCAAAACTCATAACCATTATCACCTTCATTGTGCTTATTTCGCTGGGCTCCATTATTGCTCTGGTGTCATGGCTGGTTCGTGATGACCTGCAGATTGTGGCCGAAGAAAATAACTTTGAAGCGAACCGAAGTTCGGCAATGGCGGCGGAAACGGTTTTTGAAAATATGCACACCAATTCCCTGATACTTATACGGACTATTACCGCGGCGGGAACGAGGAGCGTCCTTGCGCGGGAATCGGCTGATTTTTTCTTTGAGCGAAATCAGGAGGTTGCCGCTCTCTTTTTTACAACCGGCGTTCAAACAGATGAGCTTTTGGTAAACGAGAGTTTCTTTGACTCGCAGCAGATTGATGCGGCGTTGGCGGCTTCGTACCGGGATACCCAGCGGGCAGCGCTGCGGCGGGCTGCCGCCGGGGAAAC
>JGI24698J34947_10001920_pt1 | contig 11075 bp, 21 predicted proteins | sample TergutMp193P3_FD_34947 | JGI IMG/M metagenome (IMG submission 34947)
GAAGAATTCCAGCGCTTCGGCGTCCCATGCCACAATCGGGCGCGGGCTTTTTTCTTTCGGCTGGTAGCCGTTTTTCTTGATGTGGTCAACGTAACGCTTTATTGAAGAAACTGATACGCCGTGTTCGCGCGATAGGGATTCATAGACGGCGTTTAACGGCATCAGCGCGTCGCGTTGGCGGTAATCGTTGTAGACCGCCGCCATCTTGGCGAGTTTCGAGCCGGATGCGAATGGATTAGCTGTCACTCTTCGCCTCCTCCTGCAGCAGATTCGCTCAACTGAAAATATACTTCCGCTATCCCATTAAAGATGTTACGCGCTTTAAGAGCGATATTGAACGCCGCCCTTGAACGGATTTCAATGTCTTCAAATGTTTCCAGATATGCGGCGATGTTTTTAAATATCTCCATTTGCGCCATATTTTGTATGTGGTTATCAAGACTGAATTTTGCAGTGTCTTTCGCGTGTTTTAATGTTTCGCCAAAATAATCTTTGGTTTTAGATACAGCCAACGTGTTATATTTTACGGCCTGCGCTGTAATTCTGGCCAGTTCCGCGTTTTTCAACTGCCGTTTTAGTTCCGCCTCCTCCTTATCGCTAAAGCCCGCCGGTCTGTTACCGGTACGCAGTACTTCAGCGACACGGGCCTGCATCAGGGCGCGGGATGCCGCAGTGTCTTCTTTTAATGGAGCCTCAAGAGCCAGCAGCGCGTCTCTTCCGGTTTCGGATAACTCGCGGGGTTTGAATTGGAACATACGCAGCCAGCTGTTGGCGGTTTGATACGAAAGGCCGATCTCTCCGCAGTACCCGCTCCATGAATAAATGAGATAATCGTCCGCTTCGGGATCCTTGTACTGCCCTTTTTGAGTTGTTAAATATTCTTTGGCCAGATATAATTCCCGAAGCATGTCTATCGTTGCCTTTTTCCATCCCTTAACCAAGGGTCGCATTTTCTCTACTGATCTTTCGTAGTTCCACCGGCTGACTTTGCCTGTAAGCGCCAACGGCGCGGCCCCAGAATCGTGTTGTTTGCTCATGCCGTTACCGTCCTTTCCAAGCCGCGCTGCGCGTCCGCCCATTCAATCAGAAATTCCTCGCGGGTTATTCTGCGTTTTGCGTAACGGCGGATAGCAAGATAAAATTTTATATACTCCATAGTTCCCCTCCTACAGCGCCGCTACGTCCAGCGGGATCATCTGATACTCGCCGTTGTCATCGCGTTCATAAACGCGCAAATACTGCTTTGTTCCGGTGATCTGGATGCTTTCGGTGATAGCCGTCATCGCCTTTTGCCAGTCCTTGTCCTGAATGTCCAGGCGGCGCAGGCCGAGGACGCGGGCGGTTGATATTTTCCCGGTCTTGTCTACCTGAAAAGCGTCATTGACAAGGAGCTTGATTTCCTGCCGTGCGCCGTCGCTCCATTTGTTCAGGCACTTGCCGATAAGCTCACGCGCTACCTGCAGGCGCTCGTCAAACGTGATGTTGTCGTTCATCTGTACAAGCAGGCGGTACTTGCCGTCATAGGTGTTAAGGGTGATGTTCCCTTTCTTGCCGCCCCATTTCACTCCGTATTCGCCGGCTGATTTTTCAACGAACGAATAAATCTCGTCGCGGATGCGTTCCTTGAACTGGTTTAACACCTCCTTCATCTTTACCGCTTCGTCGGCGATCCGCCTGACCATCTGATCCCGCAGTTTGTCGATGTCCTTCACCAGTTCTTCCGGCACCTGCCTTCCCTGGCTGTCGGTCATGAATCTTTGCTCTTTCGCGTTAGCCGCTTTTTTCTTTTGAGCGCTCATGCTATTCCTCCTTGGAAATTTCTATATACTCAAACCCGTGCGGGTCGAGGTAACGGTTTGCGAGTTCCGCAAACGCGCGGTCGTCGGCGAGAGATTCTTCCACGCCTTCGCGCTGGAACTGCGACACGCGGGCGATGAAGTAACGCAGGGTTTCCGGCGCGGCGGCAAACAGTTCGTTTAAACCAATGAGGTCAAGCGGCGGTTCAACGTAAACAACCGGTATGTGAAGATCCTGCGCGAGTTTCAATTCAAGCGTTGCCCCTCTTGAGCGCTGCCAGCCCTGCAGAAGAGCGATGCCGTGACAACTGGCTACTTGGCAGACACAAGCCCTCATCGCCGTCAGCCAGTCATAATCCGGTCGGCAGAAATCCGTAGGGTTAAGGGTAAAAATTTCTGTTTTGCTGCCGGCGGCGGCGGCGCGGATTCTTTTTTCAGCCGCGCTAAATTGAGCGGCTGCTTCTTTCCAAGGCCTTCCGGTAACCGGGCCGGCTATGTAAATGCTTTTTTGTTTCATTCCGCGCCTCCTCTGATGGTTTTCCAAAAATTCTTTTCGGCAAGCTCAAATTGCCCGCGGCCATAGAAAACCTTCATCCGGCGCTTGTTGTTAAGAGCATAGGCATACCATGTTTCCGCCGTATTAAGCGCGGCTACCGCTTCGCGCGCGTTTTCGTCGGTAATGTCACCGTACGCCGCCTTTCTCATTGGTTTAATCTTTTCTGCCAGCGACTGGCGCATTCCGTTAATTGTTTCCTGCATTTTCTCCTCCTGTTTCTGTTATGTGCAATTCTTCAAAAACTTTTCTGACAACATCGACAAGGAAATCATTGGGACCGGCGATTTCTTCAGCGGTTACGGGGTGTTTCCCTTCCTTCCGTGCGGCGACAAGGTCGATGATTATCGAAACCTCCCGCGGCGTCGCGCCTGTGCGCGACTGCGGGATTGGTTCGTCAGGCGGGAATGCTTTGTAGAAGTTTACGGGGTCGGTGCCATGATCGGCACAGTGATCCAGAATACCTTGGGTTGTGAATATCAGAAGATCCTCTCCGCAGTAGGGGCAAAATTCCACACTGCCTATGACATCCGGCTCAAGTTCCGCCGAGAAAAATATGCCGCATTCACAGCAGAAACAATCAAAGCCGTTGGCAAAGTTTGATTTTTTATCTTTCATGCTTTTCTCCTTTTAAAAAACGTCTGCGGCTTGTGGGTGCATTAGCTCCCCGTTTTTGCCTTTAAGCATTGAATTATTACGTTCAAGCTCGTCAAAGACGCTGAACATTACGTCGTAGCCGGTTTTTATTTCAAAATATTTTCCTAACATTGACAAAACCCAAGTCATCAAGTCGATTACTTCGGCCTTTGTTAAGCGTTCAATTTTTGTGCGGTATTTTTTCTTTACTTGTTCAATCTGATGAGGATCATGCAAATCTCTTTCGATGCCGGGATCGATTTCCGCGAGCGTTTCAAGGGATATGTCATCCATTGAGGCTATGACGGTATCCCAAATCTCACTTTCATAGTTGCTGATTTTATAAAACGCGGAAGGGATGTTATGAAAAGCGTTCCACAGATCGGCGGCATAGGTTGCAAGATCAACAATAATTTCTTCGTAAAGGAAAAAGTATTCGGATCGTTCTTCAAAATGATAAAAGTCTACGGCCCCAAGGTTGTCAAGGATTGAATGATAATTTATTTTTGACGTGAGGTTTCTTAACATGTTTCACATCCTCCTTTTTTTGGCTTTTGCGCCGCCGTTATGCGCTCATTCCATGCGGCTACTGCGGCTTTCTTTGAAGTAAAATCCACCGTGTGTACAGATACTGCACATCTATGGTTAGAGCAGGAGACTCTAAACGCTTGCAAACCGTAAGCGGTTTTGCCTTTAATGAGACGTCCTTCAACGCCGCAGAACGGGCAGGGCTTTAACTCGCTCATGATCTCCTCCTTATTCTTTTTTCACATTGCGGCTGGCAGATGCCTCCGCGTTTTATGCACTCAAAACAAGGCGCGTTTTCCGGTTCTGGTTGTGAACCCCGCAGGGTATACAAAATTTTTTTAATGAAGTTGACAAAGATGGTTTTAATTTTCATTCTTGCGCCTCAATGGGGATATAATCGTTCCTCATGCAGGTGATCGTGGAGCGGATTTTCGCGCGTGCTTCCTCGAATCGTTTCCGCCTCTCTATCGCCTTTTTTGTATCCCCTGTCGGAATGAATTCCGCGAGGGCTCCCAAGGCCTTTGAAATCTCATCCAGATCGCTCCGGTAAGCGTCCGCGTTTATCATTATTCGTTCTTTTCCTTTTGGTGATTTCTCCTCCGTTGCGCGTTTATTCCATGCAGTAATTGCGGATTTTTCTACAAGGTAAGTAACTCTTGCCGCTGAATTTAAACATCCGTCTGTGTTGCATATAACGCGATAGCCATCGCGAAATTCTTCTACAGATAGATCATCGCTCCCGCAAAACGGGCAGGGCTTTAACTTGCTCATGCTCCCCTCCTCTTTGGTTTTTGCTCGGTAATGCTTCATGTCGCGCTCCTTTCAAGCGCGGCGGCGTAAGTTCCTATATCACGGATATTCTCGTAATCTTCGGTGATTTCGGTTACATACCAAGCCCTTACGCCGTTGCCGTACCCTTCCGCAAATTCAATAGCGATTTTCCATGCGTCTACATCATTGTCTGCGTCAAAGACATCCATTAATCCTTCGTCACTGTATTCGGCTCTATATTTCATGCTCTCCTCCTTTTTGGTTTTTGCGCCGGTTTGCTTTTTCCGGCTGATGATTTTTCCTTTCCCTTGCTAAGCCACCATACGGCGGCGGCAAATCCTGCGGGAATTGAAGGGTTGCGCAGCCAGTTGTTGGCGGTCTGGTAGGAAATACCAATCTCTTCGCAATATTCCTTCCACGAATAGATGAGATAATCATCAGCTTCAGGGTCTTTGTACTGTCCTTTCTGGTTTGTGAGAAATTCCTTGGCCAGATACAGTTCCCGCCAAAACTCGCTGAAAATTTTATCCACGTTCATGCCAGTGCCCTCCTTCTCGCGGCTCGCGCAAGTTTCCGCGCTTGTTCCCGCTGTTCTTTGGCTGCAAGTCCTTCGAGGATAATTTTGGTTGCTCTTTCAACGCCGTCTTCCATGTGGTTTACGAATGCTCCTTTTTGAGACTTTGCCTTTTTTTCATGCGCTTTGCGCATTTCATTAAGAATGGCTTCGACAGGCTTTTTCTGGACTTCGCTTCGCGCTTCCAGCACGACATCGTTCCAGTCTGCTTTGCCGAGGATGCGCGCGATCTCGGCTTCAATGCGCCTTGAGCGACGTTGACCGTAGACAACTTTGTCAACGGTTGATTTGTGAAGATGAAGCCGAAGGGAGATCGTCACAAATTTTTCTCCGGCAAGCCTTAACCTGTATTGGATATACCTGCCTTCTTGTGGGGATGGTTTGTAACGCGTGGGCATTTGGGACTTGCCCGGAACCTTTTGAGGTGTTAAAATCAAAGTAGCCTCCTTGTGGGGTGAATTGGGAGAACGGCGGACTTCTTGGTGGAATGAGCGCCGTTCTCTTTTTTTTCTAAAGTCGGCATGTCGGCTTTCCGATATTTTATTGTCGTCGAATATTTTCGATTTGTCAAGGGGAAAATAGAATTATTTCGATTAATTTTTCAAAAAAAATAGAAGAACTTCGAGAGTTTTTTGGGCAAAATAATGCTGGTTTAGAGCGTTTTTTGGGGCTTTCCAACGGGTATCTCTTAAATATCGAAAAAAATAAAGTAGATAACCCAAGTAAACTATTAATAGCTTTAGCTTCTAAAGGCATAAGTATAGACTGGTTTTTGAAAGGGATAGGTCCAATAATTACTGTTTCAAGTTCAGATAGTTTGGAATCATTGACAAGAGAGGAATTAAATTCTCCTGCAACTAAATACTTAAAGGATTATATAGAAAAAAATCCCGAGCTAATTAAAATTCAAATAGAAGAAGCAGAAAGAGCCATAAAAATATACAATGATTTTTTGAAGGGAAACGAACCCGAAAACAGCCTAAATTCCGACCTTTCAATTGATCACCGTTTAGCAGTTGAAAAGCCGACAAATAGGCTTAATTCCACCTTGCCCGATACCGCCGCCGGTGGTACGATAGAAACACGAGGGCAGAATCCGCCCGGCGTTCCCTTGATTTACGCGGGGGACAGCGGGCTAAACGACGGGATAGTGATTCCGCTTCTGGAAAACGCGGCGTCAGCCGGGTACGGCGAGGAGCTTGACGATGACGACGTTCCGGCCAGGTACGTGCAGGTTCCGCGGTATCTGTCGAAATACCCCCACCTGGCAAGCCTGCCTGTGAAGGGGGACAGCATGGAGCCGACTTTACACGACGGGGATTTGGTCGTCTGCGACGGCGGCGGATGGGACGGGGACGGGATTTACGTTTTGAAGACGTACGACACGGCGTACGTGAAGCGCGTGCAGCTCAGCACGGACGGATACAAGGTTATCAGCGACAACAAGATGTACGACAGCTTTACGGAGAGCGTCGAGAAGCTGTCGATTGTGGGTAAGGTGCGGGCGATACTTTTGATCGTGTTGGGAAGAAGGGGCGGGGTGTGAGCGCGGAAATCGCGATGCTGTTATCGGCGGCGATAGGCGTCGGGGCGTCGCTGCTTACGCTTCTTATAACCAGAGCCTTCGATGCCCGTTCGGAAAAGAGAAAAGAGCGGGAGCGTTTCTTTTACGAGATGTACGGGCGGCGGCTCGCGTTGTACCGGAAGATACTAAAGCAGATATATCTTTTTTCTGATGCGACATCTTCTGATCCGCTTGATGCCCCCAAAAGGTTTGGAAAAATAACAGCAACATTTATTGAGCTTTCCAGCAGGGGTTCTCTTGTAGCCAGCCTCGCGGTCGCGGATTCCCTCAAGAATATTGACCATTTTATCAACGAATGGATGATCAGGGGGAGGGGGCGCGAGCGGACAAGAGAAGAGCTTAATACCCTGATTTCCTTTCTGGCAGAACAGTCGGCATTGCTGCGGGACCGTATTCGCGAAGAAACTTGCCCCGCATTGGTTGACGAGTACCTTTTTGAACTTACGGGAACTGGGTTTAAGCATAGGAAGCCTCCGGCGGATAACCCTGCCGTGAAATCCTGACATTCACTATGACGTACGGGTTGTTTTCGGGATCGCCGCTTGCCTTAAAGACCACTTTGTCCACGCTGTACCCGAGCGCGTCAAGCGCGTTGACAATTTCGGCGGCTGCCTTGTTTTGTTTTTTCATGATGATCCTCCATGCGGTAATTATTCCACATGAAAGGGGACGGCGGGCTTTTACGGAGAGCGCCGGGAAGCTGCCGGTTGCCGGCAGGGTGCGGGCGGTACTTTTGATCGTGTTGGGAAGAAGGGGCGGGGTTTAACGGCTGGAAAAGGCCAAAATTATACGTTTTTTCTTGTTATTTTCGCATGTTTGTAGTAAAATTTTGTAAATATTTAAGAAATTTTGACCGGTGGCCAAGGGCAAACGGCAATCATGACGTTTTACCTTTTCCCGTCTTTGAAAATTTCTTATTATTATTTTAGGGCTTATTCCGTATAACGAAGATTTGCAGCCGGGTCGGAGCGCAGGCTTAGAGGGTAGTTGTCCAGCCTCATGCGCATTGTTATAATCTAAACTGACCCTTATAAAGGCCGAAAATCAATATATGGACGTACCCTAATTATTAAGGAGAAAAAAATGAAAAGTTTGTTTTTAACTGAATTGCCGATTGTAGCTGGCAATGCCGGCGCAAAGCCCATGGAGCGCCGTGCAAAATACAAGGCAGAGGCGCCTTGTATTACAAGTTTCATGGCGGCTGTTTGCTTGGTCACCCGAAAACGCGAAGCAATCAAGCGAAGGGGCTTGATATGAGCGATGGTATGGAAGTTGTAAAAACCATGATAGAACTATCTGTTACCACGGAGGAAGCTAATGGCATAATAGATGAATTCACGCCATATAAAACTTATGAAACAAAACGTAATTTTTTATACGAACAATTCCCAAGCGTATCTATACTTGGTCGCTATGACGGTAAAAATGGCAATTCTATTCAAACCGACTACGAGGCGCTGCTCTCCGCGGTCATAAACCTGAAATGGCGGTAAAGATGACGGAGGAAAGAAAAAAAGAAATAAAAACCAGAGCTAAAAACGTTTACGATATCTCCTTGAATTACCATTTGACACACGCCGTATTCGGCAGCGACGGGTTGTTAATACGCGACCGCATGGAAGCTAAAAACGAAGAACTCCTAAAGCTAAACAAAGCCTTGGGAGCCGCAAAGCGTGAGAAAAATACCGCCATGGAAGCCAAGCTGATGGCAGAGGCAAAGAAACTAAAAGGAGAGCTTAAAAGAAAGTACCATATTTTGATTGACTACGTTAAACTGACTGATGATGAGAGCGGCAGGGTAATTAAGATTGATGATAAGCTAATTATCGAACTGCCTGAAAAACTCACCAGCGGCATAATGGATTATGATACCGGTGAATTACAAAAAGAAACGACTGCGGCGGTGAGAAAAATAATGGCGCATGAACTTGGCCATATCGTGCTTCATACCGAAGAGGTGCCTTCTGGTGATTTACAGGGCGATGCCAAGTTAAAGCATCTGGATGATGAAGCCAAAGTGTTTGCAACCGAACTGCTTCGTTTGTATAGCAAAAAAGATCACCGTATGAACTGAGCATCGGATAACCCCTGAGTTACATAAACATTTGATATCAAGGCCCCGGCGGTACGCGGGGCTTTTTTATTTATTTCTTTTTTTTGTTTCTCAAAATTCTACAATTATTTCACACCGCGCCATACTCAAGCCGTGCCCCAGACGGCTCCAGCGCATTCTCTTCTGATACCATTGAAGCAGGGAGTTTTAATCTATGAAGGACGTACTGCGGAAACTGAAAAGCGTGAAGGTGTGGATCGCGTTGTGGTCGATGGCGCTGATCACCTACATCGTGTGGAAAGATATGTCTGCGTTCAGCAATCTGGCGGGGCTCGCGCTTGCGCCGATAGTCGCGTATCTGGGCGCCAATGTCTGGCAGGATAAAATTTTCATAGACAAAAATTCCGGTGCCAGGGGAGGGGAACAATGAAGTTTGATCTAACGTGGGCGCTTACACTTGCGATGACCCTTATAGGTTTTGTTACGGTCTGGTTTAAAATCGGCAACAGTCAGGGGAAGCAGGAAAAAACGCTTGAAACGCTCACCGATCGGGTAAAGAAAAACGAGGGCGACATTGCCGAGCTGAAAAGAGAACACGCCGATATGCGCGTAAGTTTTGCGGCATTTATGGGGAAGATTGAGGCGAAGCTGGACGGCATCAGGGAAGCCATCGCGGAATTAAAGAGTAAGGGAGGGGGACGTGCCGAGAAGAAGCAAAGTCGAGCTGCAAGGCTTAGTTGATCGAATCATAGGAATGTATATCAACAAAGGAATGCGCCAGCAGGACATCGCTAACGAACTTACCAAACAAGGTTTTCAGGTGAGCAAGGGGGCGGTGAACCGCACCATCAAGAGCCATACAAAGGCGCTCAAGGAAATAAAAGAGAAGCAGGAATGGGCGAAAACACTGATCGCGGCAACGGACAAAACGCCACGGCTAGACATCGCGGACGCGGGTTTGCGTATAGCGGCGATGAAACTCCTTGAGGAAGTTTCCGACATTGAGAGCTTCGGTGAGATGAACGAGGGCGACAAAGTGGCCTTGCTGACAAAAGTGTCGCGCGCCATCGGGCTTGCGGCTAACGTGGAGCTGAACTTCGAGCGAGGGCGCAAGCAGGGGCTTCTGGACGCGGAGAAAAAACTGGAAGAGGCGGCGTCGGAGCTTGGCATATCTGGCGAGAAGATGGCTTACATCAGGGCCGAAGTGCTTGGGCTTAAAAAATGAATCTGTCGAAAGAAGAGCTGCTGCTACCGTACCAAAAGGCGTGGATAGAAGACGAAAGCCCGCTGAAGATATGGGAGAAGAGCCGCCGCATCGGGGCCTCTTGGGCGGAGGCCCTGAACTCTGTTTTGCGGACTCAGGGGCCGAACGGCCAAAACACCTACTACCTTACCTATAACAAGGACTTTACCCGCCAGTTTATCGCGGACTGCAAATTCTGGGCCGGGATTATCAACGTCGCGGCGAAGGAACTGGAAGAAGAAATCATAGACGAACGCGGCGCAGCCGTTACTGTTTACCGCGTGAAATTCCTGAACGGCAGGGAAATCGCGGGGCTGCCCGGGGTCGCTTACGCGATACGCGGAAGGGCCGGACGCATCGTGCTGGACGAGGGAGCCTTTACCGACGAATTCGACGAAATAAAAAAAGCTGCGCTCGCTCTGCTGATATGGGGCGGGTCGTATTCTATCATATCGACGCATAACGGAGACGACAGCGCGTTCTGCCTGTTCCTGAAAGATATCCGCGACGGCAAGGAAAAAAAATGGAGCGTCCATCGCACTACGTTTGACGAGGCGGTGAAGCAGGGGCTGTACAAGCGCATCTGTCTGAAAAACGGAAAGAAATGGACGGCGCGGGGAGAGGCCGAGTTTGTCAAAGGCATTCGCGATATCTACAAATCGAACGCCGAGGAGGAGCTTGACGTTATCCCTTCGCGCAGCGGCTCAAAATATTTCCCCTACGGGATGCTTGCCGCCTGCGCCGTGGACGCGGTCAAACTCCCGATTGTCCGGCTTGATTGCGATGACAGCTTCATGTGGGAAGATCCGCTTGTTCGGAAAGAAAAAACCGACAACTGGTTCAACACTGAAGTAAAACCGCTGTTACGCAAAATTTCCGGTCCGTGCTGTCTGGGGCAGGACTTCGCCCGCAGCGGGAATCTGTCGGTGATGTGGATCGGTGAAGAAAAGAGCAAGCAGGACTTGGAAAGCCGCCTTATCATCGAACTGAACAATGTGCCCTACGACCAGCAGTGGCAGATACTGTGGCTCATCAGCCGCAACTGCAACCTGATCGGTACTGCGATAGACAGCCGGGGAAACGGACAGGCGCTTGCGGAAGCGGCGGCGCAGCGGCTTCCATGCGGCGCGGAAATGGTGATGATTACACGCGCATGGTACGCAGGGATTTTCCAGCGGCTCAAGAACCGGCTGGAAGGGCGCGAGTTTATCCTGCCCAACGACCAGTACATTCTTTCCGATTTTGGAATCGTCATTTTGAAAAACGGACAGCCGGTTGTGCCTAACGAGGAACGCGCCGACAGGGACGGCAAAAAAGCGAAGCGCCACGGCGACGG
>JGI24698J34947_10001921_pt1 | contig 11065 bp, 12 predicted proteins | sample TergutMp193P3_FD_34947 | JGI IMG/M metagenome (IMG submission 34947)
AGCATCCGCCGGCCCTTGCGCAATTTTGCCGTGGAGATTAAATTCATCGCCTTGGTAACCTGCAAGGTCTGTTTAATCGCCCGTATCCGCAGGCGAACGTCCCGTAAATTTGCCATACCCTACTGCCTGCGCTCTTTGAATTGTTCGATGGCTTTCCGCAGTTCGCCTTCCTGATCCGCCGAAATCTGCCCGGTCTCCCCGATACTCCGCATCAGTTCCGCATGATTGCGTCCCAGATATTCAAGGTATGCCGGTATAAAGGAACTGACTTTTTCCACGTCAACATCGAGCAGATAACCGTTAATCGCCACGAACAGAATCGCGGCCTGCTGTTCCAGCGGATAGGGCGCATACTGGGGCTGCTTGAGCACCTCCATCAGCCGCGCTCCCTGGGCCAGCTTTTCCTGCGTCGCCTTGTCGAGATCGCTGCCGAATTGGGCAAAGGCGGCCATCTCGCGGTACTGGGCAAGGTCAAGGCGCAGGCGGCCTGAAATTTTGCGGATGGCCTTTGACTGCGCCGCCCCGCCGACGCGGCTGACCGAGAGCCCCACGTCAACAGCGGGACGGAAGCCTGAATTAAACAGTTCAGAATCGAGGAAGATTTGCCCGTCGGTAATGGAGATGACGTTAGTCGGTATATACGATGAAATGTCGCCCGCCTGGGTTTCGACAATGGGCAGCGCGGTGATTGAACCGCCGCCCCGCGCGGGCGAAAGTTTTGCCGCCCGTTCCAGCAGGCGCGAGTGGAGGTAGAACACGTCGCCGGGGAACGCCTCGCGTCCGGGAGGGCGGCGCAGCAACAGGCTGATGGTGCGGTATGCCACGGCGTGCTTGGAAAGATCATCGTAGATAACCAGCACGTCTTTTCCCTGATGCATAAAATGTTCCCCCATGGCGACGGCGGCATAGGGCGCTATGTACTGCAAAGCCGCCGAATCCGACGCCGACGCCAGCACGACAAAGGTATAGGCCATCGCCCCATGTTTCTCAAGGTTATTGATAAGCGCCGCCACCGACGAGGATTTCTGCCCGATGGCGCAGTATACGCAAATAACGTTCTTCCCTTTTTGATTGATGATCGTGTCAATGGCGATGGCGGTCTTGCCGGTCTGACGGTCGCCGATAATGAGTTCGCGCTGCCCCCGCCCGATGGGGATCATCGCGTCAATGGAAACAATGCCGGTCTGCAAGGGGGTGTCCACGGTGCCGCGGTCGATAACCGGCGCGGCGGGGGCCTCCATGGGGAGGAAATCCTTGCCGGCAATCGGCCCCTTGCCGTCCACCGGTTCGCCCAGCGGGTTGACCACGCGGCCAAAGAGGACCTCGCCCGATGGAACCGACACTACCCTGCCCGTTCCCTTTACCTCGTCGCCGTCTTTCACGAGCGATTCGCCGGAAAGCAGCACGCAGCCGACATGCTCGCTTTCCAGATTGAGGACAATCCCCACCGCGCCCGAGGCAAATTCCACCAACTCGCCGTACACGGCTTTTTCCAAGCCATACACGGTGGCAACCGAATCGCCCACCTGCACGACAAAGCCCGCGTTACCGGAAGATGCCCTGCCCTTCCAATGTTCAATTCGTTCCTGCAAAACCCTGGTAAGGTCGCTGTAATCCGCCATTATATTACCGCCTCCAGATCGGCTTTCATCTCTGCCAACTGCCCTTTCAGACTCGCGTCGATATAAAACCCGCCCATGCGCAGCCGGTAACCGCCGAGCAGTTCCGGCCTGACGCTGGTTTTCATTTTAACGCCCGCCGCGCCCATTTTCTCCCTGATTGCCTGCGCCAGTTCCTGTTCAAAGCCGCTGTCCACCGCAGAGGCCGCTTCAAGGGAAAGGGCGAGTATACCCTTTTGTTCGTCCAGCCTTTGTTCAATTCCCGCTATCAATACATCAACGTATCTGAAACAATCTTTTTCAACTAACAGACAAAGGAAGCGTATCGCGTATTCCACCGCGGCCGGGGGCTCGGCGGCGCTGTCTGCAGCTACGCTGTCTCTCAACATCTTTTCAAGTTCCGCCGCCGCGTTGTGTCCGAAGAAAACGCCGCGCACGGACTTGACCGGCTGGGCTATCGCCTTAAGGCACTCGAACGCATTATCCGCGTCGGTGCCCGCAACAGCCATAAACGCCCCCACCCAACGATCTACGTGAAATACCATAGCTAAGTTATCCTCAATAAAAAACCACGGAGGACACGGAGAAACACGGAATTTTTAACACGAAAATCATCTTTCCTCCGTGAAACTCCGTGTACTCCGTGGTTAATTATTTTTTGCGGCATTTAGTTGTTCCCTTTCTGCGCCGAAAGTTCATCCAGCAGCATATTCACATACTGTTTTTTATCGTCGCCGGAGAGTTCCCGCTGTACGAGTTTTGCGGTAGCTGCCATCACCAAAGCGGCGGCCTCAAGTTTGAAACGCGCAAACGCCGCCTGCCGTTCCGATTCGATCTGCCGGCGGGCGGCTTCGGTCAGGGCTTGCGCCGCGGCCTTACCCTCGGTGACGATCTGCCGCGCTTCCTGCTCCGCGCTTTCACGGGCGGTTTTGACAATCTTCTCCGCTTCAGCGTCGGCGTTCTTCAGCTTGTTTTGATACTGCTCAAGAATCCCGTGCGAATCGGCCTTGTCCTTTTCCGCCTGATCGATAGAGTCCTGCACCCGCTGCGCCCGTTCCGCCATGAATTTTGTCACCGGCTTAAACAATACCGCCCTGAGTATAACCGTCAGAATGATAATGTTGATAATGGTGATACCAAACGTTACGGAAAAATCAAGCATGAGTTAACCTCTACCCCAACTTGCCGATCAGTATGAGCGAGATAACCAGCCCATAGATCGCCGTTGATTCCGCCAATGCCGCGCCGACAAAAAACATCGGCATAAATTTACCGCTTGCCTCCGGCTGGCGGGCGATGGCCTGTACCAGCCCCGCGGTCGCAACTCCAATGCCGATACCGGCCCCAATGCCGGTGATTACCGCGATGCCCGCTCCGACACCAAACAAAACCGTTAAATCCATGATGTCCTCCTATTCTTCAAGTTTAATCGCCTCCGAAATATAGAGGGTGCTTAAAAATACAAATATTCCCGCCTGCAGCAGCCCGTCAAAAAAGTCAAAGTACAGCGAAGCGACTGCCGGAAGCGCCACCGGCAGCACCCCTTCAATCATGAGCATAAGCACATATCCGCCGAGCATATTCCCGAACAACCGTAACGTCAGCGAAATAAGCCGCGTACCGTATTCCATTATGTTGAACGGCAGCATAAAGGGAAGGGGGTACAACAGCCGCTTAAACCAGCCGCCCACACCCCGCGCGATGAAACCGCAGACCAACAACAGCGTAATTGATATCACCCCCAGCGCCGCGGTCACGTTGATATCCCGCGTCGGGGGCCGAACCAGGAACAGCGGCGTAAACTCATGCCCCGCTATTTTCCACGTCACCGGCGAAAAAACCGCCGCGATATTTGCCAGCAGCAAAAAGAGAAACAGCGAACCGATATAGGGCGTCAGAAACCGCGCAAAAATGCCCAGATTATTTTTGGTAAAGTTATTGAGGAATTCTATCCCCATCTCCAGAATAGCCTGCGGCCCCGAGGGAACGGTTTTGAGCCTGCGGGTAAGGAGCAGCGACCCCACGATAAGAACCAGCATGATCGCCCAGGACACCACCACCGTTTCGGTAATGGGAATCGGGTAACCGAACAGGGTCAGCGTAAAAATAGTTTTTATCTCAAATGCTTCCATAGTTCCCCGCCGCTATCCCTGTTTAAAGAAAAAATCATCCTTAAAATATTTTTTTAACAGTTCTTCCGATATTTTATCATGAACATTCATGCTCGTATAGGTTTCCTCAAGAAAACCCTTGGAAATATAAAAACTGCCCAGCAGGCAAAATTCCGCAATCCTGGTCAACGCCCCCATCGACTGGTACATGCGCATAGGGTTCTCCGGCGCAAATTCGGTCATCAAATATTCGATAACCATATCCTGGCTGAGGCTCAGGGCAAAAATCACCTCGGAAATGGGAAACCCGCTGCGCATCCACTGCTTTGCCTGTTTGACAAAGAAGCCCCCCACCAGCGAACGGTCCAGCCCCCGGTCCAGCGTCCGCCCCAACAGGGGATAAAACTCCCGCTCCGCCTCAATGAGGTCGCCATCGACCATTTCGTTATAGTGCTTAAGCTGGGGGTTTTTACGTATGGCGTCTTTCCACCGAACGGCGAAATCGCGTGATTTTAAATTAAGGGTATCAATAAGTACCCGATCTATCATGGGTATAGCATATCATATAAAACCCCAAAAATCAATAAACTTTCCTAAAATTTGGTAAATTCCCGCTTGCTACACAATATATAGGGTGATAGGCTTGACAACACGCTACATGTGGGGTACTATATATAGCGTAGGTATAGAGGAGGCGACACTATATGCGATGCCCCCATTGCGGCAACATTGATGACAAGGTAGTAGAATCCCGCACCCTGGCCAACGGGGAGGCCATCCGCCGCCGCCGGGAATGCGAGAACTGCGGGTACCGCTTTACCAGCTATGAACGCACCGAAGAAAAGCAGTTCATGGTGATAAAAAAGGACGGCCGGCGGGAGCCGTTCGACCGCAACAAGATAGAGCGGGGCATCGTGCGGGCAGTGGAAAAACGCCCCGTCTCGCAGATGCAGATTGAGAGCATGGTCAACGACATTGAGGACAAGACCGCGATCTTAAGCAAAGGCAGCCATGAAATTGGCAGCAAGGTCATCGGCGACCTGATCTTGGAACAGCTCGGCGTTATCGACAAGGTAGCGTACATACGCTTTGCCTCGGTCTACCGGCATTTCGAGAACCTCGATGAATTTGTACAGGAGATTCACCTTTTGGAGAAAGGAACAGATATTACTGCTCACTGAGCAGACTCCTTGAGCAACGTATGTTGTGCGCAAGCCGGGTTAGGGAGGGGTTCCCGCGTCACACCGCGCGGGAATAAACCCGGCACTGGGTATTTACCAGACGGCAAACACCCGGAAATTGCGGGGGCCGTACAGGAAACCACCGTGTTTCCTGTACGGCTTTTTTTGTGCTTGACAAATACCGGCAAATGTATTAATTTGTAGGTACAAATCATTTAGTTGTAATTATGGGGGCTTATTATGGCTACGATTCAAATTCGCGTAGATGATAATATGAAATCGGCGGCGGACACGCTGTTCAGCAATCTCGGACTGGATACCTCAACGGCGGTTCGTATGTTCCTTTCCGCCGCCCTCGCCAAAGACGGCATGCCATTTGCGGTAAAGCGCCGAAAACCCAACGCCGATTTGTTAGAGGCAATTCACGACACCCGCAGCCGCCGCAACCTGCACGGCCCCTACAAAACCGCGGAGAAAGCGGTTGCCGCCATGCTGGAAGATTAAAATATGCTTGAAATTGAATTCACCAACAAAATGAAACGCGACGTTAAACTCATGAAAAAACGGGGCAAAGATATTTCAGAACTGACCGAAACGCTTAAGCTGTTGGCAAGCCGCAAGCCCATGCCCAAACGCTATCATGACCATCAACTATCAGGAGACCTCAAAGATTTCCGTGAATGTCACATAGAACCCAACTGGTTATTAATCTATCGAATTTTTGAAAACAAATTGATACTCTCGGCTTCCGGCACCGGCACACATGCTGATTTATTTTCCTAAGCCGTACCCTACTCCGCTTTCTTCCTGCGTTCATTATTCGCGGCGGTTTTTATCATTGCTTTGACGGAGTCGAGAATCTCATCCGGCAAGACCGCCAAATCGTCCAATATGTCCCTGAACCGCAGATAGCCGGAAATGTCCACCGTCTGCCGGTACGCCTTGCCGGTCACGAGGTATTCAACCGAGACACCCAGGGCCGCCGCGATCTTTACCGCCGTGTCGGCGGGCGGCATGGACTGCTGCGCCCCTAAATAAGTATCCAAAGTCCGTCTTTTTATACCGAGTTTTGCGGCAAATTCCTTCTGATTAAGGCCGATATATTCAATTTCAGAGCGTAATCGCTTGGAAAAATTGGTCATATTTTTGAAAAGTAACATAATTACGTCATTTTTAGCTTGACTATCATATAATTATATGATATTATAGGTATTACACATTATTATACATTTGGTTCTTTTTTGAAAAAGAAGGAGTTTTTTAAGAAAAGACAGCGAATTTGGAGAGAGTAATGAAAATTAGAAAACCTTTTTTAATAGTGGTTATCGTGGCTATTGTGGGTATGGTTACTGCCTGTGAAGAACCTGACTTACCAGAGATTTTGTCAGAATATACGGCCAGCTTTGAGGCCAATGGTGGCAGTCCTGCACCGCAAAACCAAACTATAAGCCATGGCGGTAAAGTTATTATGCCATCCAACATGACCAAGACCGGTTACAGTTATGATGGTTGGTACAAAGAAGCGGACTATATCAATCAATGGAATTTTACGACCGATACCGTTACCGATAATATTACCCTGTACGCAAAATGGCGCCAAAATATGTACACGGTCAACTTTAATGCAAACGATGGAAGCCCGGCCCCCGCACAACAAATTATAGCCTACGGCGATAAAATACCCCAACCAGCCTACATGACCAAACCCGGCTATGGCTTTGGCGGCTGGTATAAAGAAGCGGACTGTATCAATCAATGGAACTTTGCGACTGACATCGTTACCGGTAATATAACCCTCTATACCAAGTGGGACAGTAATTATTACACCGTCAGCTTTAATACGGACGGCGGAAGCCCCGTTCCCCAACAACAAGATATAGCCTATAACGGAAAAGCGAGCGAGCCACCTGATTTGAGCAAAACAGGCTTCACATTCGGCGGCTGGTACAAAGAAGAAAATTGTATTAACTCGTGGGATTTTGACACTGATACCGTAACCGAAAATATTACTCTTTATGCCAAATGGACAGAAACTTTTACTGTTACCTTTAACGCGGACGGCGGAAGCCCCGCCCCCACACAACAAAGTATAGTCCATGGAGGCAAAGTAACCGAACCGGCAGCCATGACCAAGACCGGCTACACATTCGGCGGCTGGTATAAAGAAGCAGCTTATACCAGCCAATGGGCTTTTAACAACGATACCGTTACCGTAAATATCACCCTGTATGCTAAATGGAACCCCCCATTAGTTGCTGTTCCAGGTACAACTCTTGCTATTAAATTACAATGGGTTGCGTCTAACGCAGCAAGTAATACCAGCTACTTACTTGAAGTGAACAAAGATGAATTCCTGAACTCCCATACTCTTTATTTTAGCGGAAAGAGCAATATAACCATACAGCTTACCGGAATAGAAGGCGTAAAAAATATAGAAATTTACAATTCTGGTTCACTCTTTACGATAGAGAACAACGTTACTCTCGTTTTGAACGAAAATATTATCTTGAAAGGTAAAACAAACAATAATGCCCCTCTTGTTATGGTAAACGGCGGTAATTTGATAATGAATAATGGCTCCAAAATTACCGGGAATAGCATCGCATCATCCGGCAGCGGGGTGTATGTAAACAGTGGAACCTTTACCATGAACGGCGGGGAAATCTCCGGCAATTCTTCCTCCCCCTACTCTTCTGGCGGCGGCGGTGGGGTGTATGTTGGTAGCGGAACTTTTACCATGAACGATGGAGAAATTTCCGGCAATACATCCTCCTCCGGCGGCGGAGTGTATATAGGTAGCGGGATTTTTATTATGACAGGCGGAAAAATATCCGGCAATTACGCCGCTTCCTATGGCGGCGGGGTGTATGTAGGCGCAGTCAGCTATTCAAATTTTGAAAAAACCGGCGGAATCATTACCGGTTATTCCAGCGATACGGTAAATGGCAATGTGGTAAAAAGTGGAAATAATATTCGTAATAACTGTGGTCATGCGGTATATGCCGAACATAATGACAACCGCTTTATCAAATATAAAGAGTACACCGTTGGACAGCAGAATAACTTAACCTATATCAGAAACGAACCTGCCCCCATAATAATCAGCGGGGATTGGAATTTACCGACTCCCGATGCTCCGGGCATACCTACTATTGTAACACTGTCAAGTGGTTCTTTAACCGTGCAATGGACAGCGGTGGAAAGGGCGCTGGCCTATGAAGTGTGGATGGGAACGACAAACAATGCAACGTACGCGACAAAACGCGCGGATGTTTTCGGCGTTTCCTCAACGCTTACCGGTCTTACCAACGGAACTACCTATTATGTTTGGGTAAAGGCAAAAAACGATACCGGCACCAGCGGATTCGGCCCAATGACAAGCGACATACTGCTCAGTACGCCGGGAGCGCCAACGGTAACTCCGGGACTAAAACAGTTACAGGTAACATGGACACTTGTGCCAGGTGCGGATGAATATGAGGTGTACTATGGAACAGGTACACCAACAACATTGGTAACAACGACAACTGGAACCACGGCAACCATTACCGGATTGAATAACGGTACAACCTATTATGTCCGTCTGCGGGGAAAAAAAACCAATGGTATCTCTGACTACGGACCAACTGCAAACAATGTGCCGGGCAGTCCGGGATTATACCGGGGAAATGAGGGAGTCGGTAATCAAAATCTGAGTACGGCATTGTCCTATATTTCTTCCAATGCAGTTTCGGGAGACGATTTTTATATCGTTCTTGGAGCGGATGAATCCGCTTCACCCGCGACCCTTGATTATTCCGGTAAAACGGTGGGGATTACCTTACGGGGATATGGCGGAGAAAGAACGATAACGCTTACTTCAAACGGGAGTATGTTTACCATTAACAATGGTGTCACCCTCACCCTAGATGAAAATATCACTTTACAGGGGCGAAGTAATAATAATTCTTCACTCGTCAGAGTGAACGATGGAACTTTTACCATGAACGGCGGGAAAATCTCCGGCAATACCGCCTCTTCCAGCGGCGGCGGGGTGTATGTAGGCAGTGGAACCTTCACCATGAATGGTGGAAAAATCTCCGGCAATACATCATACGGCGGCGGAGTGTATATAGACAGTGGAACCTTCACCATGAATGGCGGAGAAATCTCCGGCAATACCGCCTCTTCCAGCGGCGGCGGGGTGTATGTAGCTAGCGGAACTTTTACCATGAACGGCGGAAAAATCTCCGGCAATACATCATACTACGGCGGTGGAGTGTATAATATGGGCGGAACCTTTATTATGACAGGCGGAGAAATCTCCGGCAATTCTGCTTCTTCTTATGGCGGCGGAGTATTTATGGGCGGAACCTTTACTATGACAGGCGGAGAAATCTCCGGTAATACTGCATCTTCTTATGGCGGCGGGGTGTGTTTTAAGGGAGGCTTTTCAATTGAAATTAAAAAAACTGGTGGTATCATTACCGGTTATTCCAGCGACACGGTAAACGGAAATGTGGTAAAATATGATGGTAACGTTCAAAATAACAGAGGTCATGCAGTATATACAGAATATTTTGATTACAACACCAATAGTTCTCCTATCAGGCGTAAAGAGACCACATCCGGACAGGGGGATAACTTGATCTATATCATCAGAAATGATCCGGAGCCACCGACCATTAGCGGGGCATGGGATGAGTAGGAAAAGGGGGGATATATATTCGTTCTTTGTATGAGGGACGAAAATTCACACAAGAACAACAATACAAATTGTTCTTAAATCTTAAAGAAGGAAAGAATATATGCAGGAACATAGACTATATCGTGGACAACCTAAGAAATATGACGATAAACCATTATCACCGTCCGCTCTTCGTAAAGATGTTATTATAAATTTGGAGAATCTTTTATCATATCAATTCGGAATAAAGACTGACGAATACAAGCGAAAATGTCAAATGCCGCATATAAAACCTCAACAATATGACTGTTGTGCCTCCGAAGCCTTTTATGCTTTCTGGCTAAGTCTTGTGAACTGTGTTACAAAATATAATAATTATATCATAAACACAGCCCCGGAAAATAACCCTTTCAAATATCAATTCTTCGTTTGCCCTCCACACTATACAGACGGCAAACGAATTCCGCTATATAAAGACGGCAAGTATCATAATGTCTATGAGCAAAATGGAAAAATGATACCAATGGGTATGAACGGGGTCTCATCACCGGAAGAAATTGCGGAGGGATGTTTTGAATTTGCGGAAAGTTTTTTTAATCCCAATAATTTGATCGAACCGTTACATTGTATTCTTTCCGATTACGCTCTTTTCCAACACTACAATCTCATGGCATCAGAAGGGTACGAAAAGTTGTACAAAATAGCATTTGGAGAGTTGGAAAATTCATGCGAGAAAATTGTATTTCCCACACTTGCCCTTGATTGGACTTGGAAACAGGAAAAAGCGATAGAATTCGCCAATGTCAGCGGTAACAAGGGGACTGTTATGTCAATTTCTTTCGAGAAATATAGAGAATGGAGCCGAAATGAACGGCCTGATGTAATTGAAATCAAAGGGTATTGTGATGATCATGGACATCAGTTGCCGCCACAAGAGAGTAGGACTCCTGTATTAGGCTTGGAGACATACAGAGATACTGATAATTTTGATAATGAAACACCGACACGATGGGGTTCGGAAAACAACAAATGGATGATTGAACAAAAGGGGGCTGTCATTTTTTGGCCGTGGGATTACACCATTGACAAATTATTGGAACAAAATAAAAACAAGAACGGCTTAGGTTGGTTTCTTGACTTCAAATTGGAACAAAACGGCTGTGAAGAAACGGTGACAGACACACAAATCATCTAGTGTCACATGACACCTAACGACACTACTAATAGCATAATTTATGATGTTATGCCTAACACCGATCTATTGCAGAAATGTATGCCCGAAAAACTACTTGAGGGGTGTCGGAGGCAAAGACGCCGTGCCCCGCACGGTGTTTTGCCTCCGACAGGACCCCAAGCAAATTTTTCAAGGCATACATTTCTGAGGTAACGAGCCTGTCCGAAAAATTGTGTAAATAACCATAATGTGGTAGAAATACCGAAGGAGAGATTATGGTTATGGCACGAAAGAAGCCGCCAAAAGAGAAGGAC
>JGI24698J34947_10001922_pt1 | contig 11059 bp, 6 predicted proteins | sample TergutMp193P3_FD_34947 | JGI IMG/M metagenome (IMG submission 34947)
GCTGTACGTTTTTATACCTTCGGCGCCGGGATGTACAGCGTTTTGGAAGAAGGCCAGACCTTCGAGTGGGATGGGGACGCCATGGTTATATCCGGTTTTACTGTTTCCTATCGGGAGCTATACTATATAGTAGGAACCCTTTATGATCATCTGTTGGAAATTAACGGCGAGACTGTAAATTTACGGGAACTTTGCGGAAGAAATGCCCATATTACGTTGTATATTGAATGAAGGAGAAGATGATGTCTGATGATCATAAGTTAACTGATGATAAGACGATACCTGATGACGATCATGTATTAACCGCTGAGGAAGCCGAAGAGCTGATGGCGAAATTCGACCGGGAATCCAACGTAAGGCGATTCACCGGTATTCCCCACTATATTATTACAGGGCTTCTGGTCGCTTTCGCGGGCTATGTTTTTTGGTTCACGTTGATTGGCAGTCTGCCCGAGCAGGTGAGGCGGACCAGCTTCCTCGCGATTTTGATTTTCATCGGATACCTGATTTATCCTGCGGGCAAAGGAATGACCAAGCGGGTAAATTATATCCCCTGGTACGACTTCGTCCTTGCGGTTTTGGGTGCGGCGGCGTTTCTTTATTATTCGTTCAATTTCCGGACGATTGTCCAACTGGCATTTAATATCAGGCCCCAGGATGTGTACATAGGCATTGTCGGGATTTTGCTCCTCGCGGAACTTTGCCGGCGGGTAGTCGGGATTCCCATTCTCGTGGTAGCCGGGGGATTTATCACTTACGCTTTTATCGGCGGGTATTCCCTGCGACGCGTTATACATCATCTTTTCTATAATACTGAAGGGGTCATCGGGACCCCCATAGCTGTTTGCTCAACGTTCATCGTGATATTTGTTATGCTCGCAGCTTTCCTGGAGAAATCCGGGATAGCGACTTTTTTTATAGACCTGTCGAATTCCGTCGCGGGTTGGACCGCGGGCGGCCCCGCCAAAGTGGCGGTAATCGCCAGCGGTTTTGAAGGGATGATTTCCGGCAGTTCCGTGGCAAACACCGTGGGCTCAGGCAGCGTCACCATCCCCATCATGAAGAAAACCGGCTACAAGCCGGAGTTCGCCGGTGCGGTTGAAGCCGCGGCGTCCACGGGCGGGCAAATCATGCCGCCTATAATGGGGGCGGCGGCCTTCCTTATGGCGGAACTGACCGGCATCCCCTACGCGGTAATCGCATTGTCGGCGGCCTTGCCGGCGATACTCTACTTCACCGGCATCTTCCTGATGGTCCACTTCGAGGCCAAAAAGCTGGGCCTTGCCGGCCTCTCTAAAGATATGATCCCCCACTTCGGGCGACTGTTCCTGGCGAAGGGCTATCTGTTTCTGCCTGTCGTGGTTCTGGTATCATTTATGGGCATGGGTTTTACACCCGCTTATGCGGCCTGTTACGGGATACTCAGCGCGTTTATCGTCAGCATGATTCGCAAGGAGACCCGCATGACCCCAAAGAGCCTCGTTGAAGCCCTCTCCAACGGCTCAAGGAACACAATCGGCATCGCCATGGCGTGCGCCATCGCGGGGATTATCGTTGGCGTTGTTTCACTTACCGGAATCGCGCAGTCCCTCATCGGCGGCCTTATGACGGTCGTGAACTTCCCGTTTTTCGTCCAGACAGGGACCAGTCTCCTCATCGCCCTCATTATCACCATGCTCACCTGTCTCGTTCTGGGAATGGGAGTCCCCACCACGGCGAATTACGTCATCATGGCGACAATAACTGCCCCCATGGTTATCCGTGCCGGCGCTGCCACCGGTTACGCCGTACCGCTGCTCGCCGCCCACATGTTCGTTTTCTATTTCGGGATCATCGCGGACATCACGCCGCCTGTCGCGCTTGCCGCGTATGCCGGCGCCGCCATCGCCAAGGCCAACCCCATGAAAACCGGCGTCAACGCGACCCGCCTCGCCATCACTGCGTTCATCGTCCCCTACATCTTCGTGTTCAGCCCTGCCATCCTCCTCATCGACACCACCCCGCTTCATGTAGTCCGCATCGTGATTGGCGCCTTCATCGGCATGGTCGGCCTCGCGTCGGGGCTTGAGGGTTTCATGCTGCTAAAAGTCCCCGTTCCCCTGCGTCTTTTGTCGATTGTGGGCGGCCTTCTCCTGATTGATCCCGGCCTTGTGACAGACATAGTCGGCATCGCCCTTATCGCGCTGGTGGTTGTGACGCAGGTGTTTGCGTCGAGGAAGGTGCAAGCGGCGGGGGCGTGAGGCGTGCGTCTGACCACTTGAGCTGAAACAAAAAATCACTGTTGTAAACAAGGATTTTTTTATTAGTGGTCAGGTGGATAAAAATTTTCAAGGTACTTATATGGCTATATTATTATCCTAATTTGTTATGGCTTTCACAATTAAGACAGGAATGCAAGACATTCTTGATATGTATAAGAAATCCGCTCGTGCTATAGTTCGTGATTTTAACTACGAAGAACAGACGAAAGAAGATTATCAAAAGCGGGAAATTTTTGAAGTTTTACAGAACGCGGATGATGAAGCCGAAGATAATAATCCAGTTAGAGTTAAATTTTCCCTTATTGGGGAAAAATTAACAATACAAAACACAGGAAAACCTTTCCTTGAAGAAAATATTGGTTGTATAATGTATCCGGGTACTAGCTTAAAATCACTTCGCAAGAATACAATCGGTTATAAAGGCCGCGGTTTCAGGGCCGTCCTGAATTGGGCTGATATGGTCAGGATTATTACAAAGCAGTTTGCGGTAGAATTTTCAAGGGAACACGCCGTAAGCAAGATTACTGAAATACTTGACTCCGATGCCGACCTAAAAAACGAAGTAAGAAAACTTATAGGCGATATATTGCCAGCGACAATCTTTAGTTATCCAAAAATAATACAGCCTTATAATAATGAATATGCGACTACGATTGAATTACTCTGTCTGCCTGCTCACATGAATAATATAAAGAACGATTTAATATCACTCGATTTTAGAGAGATGCTGTTTTTATCAAATGTATCAGAAATTATTATTTCAATAGAAGGACAGAATGATGATCGGATTGTCAAGAGAAAAAAGGACAGCAATGAAATCAGATTAAGCGATAGCTATTATCCTGACGCAAAACACGGTATCTGGAAGATATACAAGACCAAAGGCAAAGTAGATGATAAAGAATATGCGTTTGTCATCGCACGAAATAGCGATACAAATATACAACAGGAATTAAGAAAGAGCGGCGTTCTATATTCTTACTTTAAGGTTAAAGGCGTTGCTATGCCATTTCCTTTCCTGGTACATGGAACATTTGAATTATCATCCGACAGAAACTTGTTACAACCCAATAGCAGGTATAATCATGAACTCATCAATAAACTTGCCCAATTTATTGGTGAAACAGCGATAACGGTTTCAAAAGAGAACAAAACTTATGACTATACGCCATTAAGTTTGCTTTTACCAAGTAATAACAATATGGGTATGCTGGATAATGATTTTAAATTCAGCGAAACACTGTCTAATTTGGTAAAAGAGTTAGCTTTGTTCCCTGCCATAAACAATACTTATATATCATTATCTGGAAATCCCAAGTATTCTGATAAAAATTTTTGCGATTTTGTTAATCCTACAATATTTACAAATCTGTTAAAGATTTGCGATGAAGAAATTGTGTTAACTTATATAAAGAGTGATTGCAACATAGATTTTTACCAGGAAAATACTTTTACCGATTTGATCAATGGTAACTTACAATATTATGGTATAAGACAAAAAAATGTACTTATCAAATTGTGTCTGGAACAATATCAGCTCAATTCAAATGAATCTCATAACTATCCAAATTTAATTATTGACGGTAAAGGAAATACGGCAAAAGAAAAAATATTCAATAATCCGACTGATATGGGAAATTACCAGGATCTGCCGGATTGGGCCGATTTTGTCTTCATAAACAGGGAGCAGGAATTAGAACTCAAGAAATTATTGAATATACGAAAAGCTGAAAATTTTGTAGAAGCACTTTCTAATTTCGGTTTGGAAGATTTTAGAATAGACAGGGTTGTAAGTTCACTATTTACGCAGGCAAACAATGATATAATGAAAACATGTGAAGTGATTAAATGGCTATACAACTATTGGGAGAAAAACAACCAACAGTTTGATACAAATTTTACAAACGTAGAACCAAAAATAATAACACGAAATGGCAAGATAGTAAATTGTTCAAAATGCTTTTTCGGTAAAGAATATAATAATGATATTGGCGAGAACATTGCTTCATATTTAGATAATGCGGAATTTGTTACTGATATTTCGTCGCTGGGAATAGAGGAGAAGAACCTTGAAAATGTAAAACTGTTTTTGACTCATCTCAAAGTTAAATCATTTCCGTCAATAGAAGTTGAAAGCTTATTTTCCAAGCAGAGGGGTGAGTATATTAGATATAACAGTCAAATATATGAAACTCTTGTTACACAGTATGATGAACTGTATTCGCACGATGATTTCTTCTGGCGACAGCTGATAAATATAAGAGTTGCAAATATTGAAAACCTTAAAACAATACTTGAAAAAGCTGATTTTTATGATATATTAGTATGGATACTAAGCGATAAAAATCTATACAATCACATTGTCGAAAAAAATGAAATTGATGATACGGCAATTATGATTGGTAAGCCACCAAATAAACAAGATAACCGTATAGTAAGAAAATCTCAGATGGGGTCGTGGCTTCGTAAACAATTTAAAGAAACAAAATGGATAAAGACAAAATCCGGAAAAAAAACGGATTGTAATAATTGCACGATTGTTGATAACAAACTATCGCCAATTATTGAAGTCGTAGATGATGATCTTTCAAAACTTAATAAAGTTTTTGGTCGTACAATGAAAAGTGAAATTGTGTCTTTATTACAGCGACTTGATGTTGCGAACGATATTATGGACTTATCGAAAGAGAAAGTCTATGAAATATTGTTGAAACTACCGGAAATTGATTCAAGTTTAACTATTGGTAAATCTGTTTATGAAAATTTAAATATATCTATTGACGCTAAGGATGTTGAAATACTTATAAACAATAATATGAATTATAGAGAATTCCGTAAAAAGGGAAAGGTGCTGTCCAAACAAAATGGCATTCTTGATTATCGTTCTATTAGCGACGTATTTTATTTAGGAAGGAAAATATACAGCAACGATATTTTAAATAAATATCCTTTATTAGAGCTTCGGCGCAAAGCCGGAGATCAAAAAATACAAAAAATGTTTTGCGTTAAGCCAATTCAATCAATTGACAAGATAAAAATAGACTGGAGCGAACACAATTTAAATCAAGAATATAATAATGAATACAAAAAATTGTTACCATATATCTACGCAAAAAGACTTAGTCAATCGACACAAAAAACGGAATTGAGTTTACTAAAAAAAGGAAAACTAGTTTTAGTTGAATATGCAGAAACAAAATATGAAATAGAAGGAATATGTCAACAAGGTTTGTTGGATGATTTTGAGTTGATATATACGGACAGAACAGCATATATCAAAGTACCAAAATCCTTTAAACTAATTCAACAACTCCGAAATGAAAAAAAATTTTGCTGCGCTGTTGCAGAAATGATTACTACTATTCTTAATATTGATAGTGATAAAGCATTTTTCAGAGAAATACTGGGTTGCAATACAAGTAAAGAAATTGAAGAAATTATAAAAGATGATGGCGATACAAATTTGTCCCTTCTAAATATGGCAAAGACAAAATTTAGGGACGAAGTAGATTATAAGGTTGAGTTTTGGAAGGCTGTCGCCAACGCAAAAAATGCTGATGATAAAATACTTATGGATAATTATTCCGGACAATTGCCGTCAAGTTTCAGTTATGATGACTTGAATTCCTTAGAGAATACCCAGCACATTATTAACCTATTCCTGAAAATAGGTATAGATGTTCCAGAATATAATGAAACCGCTTTTGAACCGATAGATATAATTCCTTTTTATAGAAAAAGATTCGTAGAGCTAAAAAGGACCCTACGCGCAAATTATTTATGTTATATTTTTCCCAAGACTGCCGATTTATCTGACTACGAAAAAAGAAAAAATGAATACGATTTTATGGATATACAAAATGTCAAAAACAGCATCGAAACACAAATAGAAGAAATTTACGAAAAAACTTTTACTGTATCTATCGAAAATTTAAGATCCCAGGATATTTTCGACATTGAAGACAGGATAAGCGAGTTAGAAATGGAATATAAAAATGTTGCACACGAAACGTCAAGATCTTCCACGACTGTAGTGCCGACAACCGATTATCGCGCATTATATGAGCAAATCAAACAACAAAACAACAACAGTTTTATTAAAACAGCTACCGAAAAACCTGAACCATTAAGGGCTTATGGAACATCCGGTGGTAGTGGAGGAGGGCATATATATAATAGGGAAAATGATGTGGTAAAAGATAAAAATGGATTCATGGCAGAGGGTAAAGTATTTGACACATTAAAGAATATATATGGAAAAACAGGCTCTGTAGTTTGGGTTTCCGGCAATGGGGAAAAAGCAGGCGAAATAGAAAATGGCGATGATAACCTGGGTTATGATATCAAGTATACTGATGAAAGCGGCGTACATCATTATGTTGAAGTAAAGTCCTCATCACGTAACAATTACGATGATGTAGAATTTACCTTACCCAAACTTGAGTTTAATTTTGCACAAAAGCATAAAGAGAATTATAAGATAGCATTTGTTTTTATAGAAAATGGTATAGCGACCGAACCAAGAGACTTGGGAAATATATTTTCATTCGAAGATGATGAAGAAGTATATAGCAATTCCCGTTTCACTATTGAGCAAAGTGAATATAAGATTAGGGTAAAAATTAAAAATTAAATATAGAAATTTGTATTTTGCGAACTTGGCTAACACCCAATAAGGCGTGGTTTATAAATGATTTCCAATGCTCGTAAAAAGGCGTGAAGTATGATAGACTATCTCTCATGATCCCCCTGCACAAGCTCCAAGAGCTTCCCCGATCCCTGCGCCTGCGCAAGGCAGCAAGCCTTTTCAGCGCGGCAGAAAGGCGTCTTGTCCTTTTGGGAAAGCTCCCCGACATGGAAATGAAATACCTCGGCAATGTTATTGAGTTACTCGCGAATAATGAAAAAATTGCGGAAGCGCCGCTAGAGGCGCTGAAGAACGCCCGCTTTACCCTTTCGAGCGCCGGTGCGGACGAAAAGGAAATACGCCGCGCCCTTAATACGGTTCATCATATAATCTTGAATGAAACCGGGCGCACCCAGGCGGATTGGGATTTTATCGAATCATCGGGCGCACTGGATAGCTCCAGGCGGCGGCCTTTCGCAGGTATGCAGGTGTACCTTGAGGACATACGCTCGCCTTTCAATGTGGGTTCAATGTTCAGGACCGCCGAATCATTCGGCGCGGAGAAACTTTGGCTTTCGCCGCTCTGCGCCGATCCCTGTCACAAAAGAGCGGAACGAACCGCCATGGGCTGTGTGGATGTGCTTCCCTGGGAACGCTGTCCCAACGATCCTTTCGTAGCGACTAACGAAAACGAGGCTTCTGTTTTGCCGTTTTCCGAAGGACCTTTCTTTGCACTGGAAACCGGGGGCATTTCCCTTGCGGATTTCGCTTTTCCGGCTAAAGGCGTCTTAATTGCCGGTTCCGAAGAATTGGGCGTAAGCCCACGAGCGCTTGCGGTTGCGGATGCTTCACTCGGCAGGGTGACAATCCCCACCTGGGGCTCGAAGGGCTCACTCAACGTGTCGGTCGCGTTCGGGATTGTGATGCAGGCATGGGCAGCAAGTTGCGCTAGAAAGTATAATGAGGTATTATATCAATAGAGAGGCGAGGCGATGAATTATCTTGTTATTACCGGAAACCCCAAGCAAGACGGATTATGCCACAGGGTTATGCAGGAGCTCATCCGTGGGGTTCGTGACGGGGGAGGAGAGCCCGCGATATTGCAGGTTGCTTCACTGGAACGGTGTCATGTCTGCGGGAGCGGGTGGGGATCGTGCCGGGAGCAGCACCATTGCGCTTTCGGGAAGGACGGCTTTGACGAGGCTCAAGAGCAGGTAAAGCAGGCGGATCAGTTCTGCTTCATTACGCCGGTTTATTGGGGCGAGATGGCGGAGGGGCTTAAGTGCTTCTTTGACCGGCTACGGCGCTGTGAGTTCGGTCAGCAAGGGGCCCTTTCGGGGAAGCCCGCGCTGCTGATTGCTTCCGCCGGAGGCAGTGGCAATGGACTTCTCACCTGCCTTGAGCAGATGGATCGATTCTGCCGTCATAGCGGCGCGGTTATTTATGATTACTTCGGGATAAACCGTTGGAATAACGACTACAAGCGACTAGCGGTCTACACGGCGGGCAAGGCAATGGCTGGGGGCCGCAAGGCCGGGGAAACAATCAACACCCAGTAAAACATTGCATCAAGAGATGCTAGGGCAAGAAATAAATTTATTTTTATATCTGTCATCCAGTGATAGACCTCATCTGTTATATTTATAGATAGACAGTATAAAGTTGATCATTTTAAACTTAATTGGGGTGAGTTAGATTACCAAACATGAACGACTACGAAATCCGGGAAACACTTTGCAAATGCATAGAGTATATCCATCACGATAAGTTTCGCATTATCGATGAACTGGTAATCGGACAAGCGCGGGCGGATATTGTTGTGGTGACAGACAGCCTGGCCGGCTATGAAATCAAGGGTGACGGTGATTCGTACAGCCGTCTTCCGGGGCAAGTAGAAGAATATGATAGATATTTTCAGCGGAATTACCTTGTTGTCGGCGCTAATCATAAAGCGACCGCGCTAAATCATGTTCCGTCATATTGGGGAATTCTGTGCGTTTCGGAATCGGATAAAGGCGTACAAATGGAGACCATTCGGGAAGCCGGGCAAAACCCTAAATACAGCCAGAAAAAGCAGCTCAGTTTGTTGTGGCGCAAGGAATTGGAAAATATCCTGAAAGTAAACAGTTTACCAAAATGCTCTGGAAAAACCAAAGCGCACATACGAAAGTATATTTTTGAGCATGTTCCCAAAGACATTCTACAAAAGCAAATTTGCGAAGAGTTCTTCGAGCGGGATTGGACGTTGGTGTAAACACCTGCCTGGCACTTGTCGGCGTTACTCAGGATCCTCAGGCCCCCACAGATCTCCCCGCATATAGGCGCAATACGCTTCCAGCATCACCGCGAACAGTGAAGGATTGACGTTGCGCCAGGAGGAAGCGAGGAGTTGCTCATAACGGGTTGATACTTCATTTACGGTCCATTCTTTAATTTCGCCGCTTTCTTCGATTATCATCAGGAATCCGGTTAGGGCGTTGAGGGTTTCGTTGAAACCGACGGAAGTGGTTTCGCCCGTTATGACGCCATGCTGGCTTGCGGCGAAGGCGATGAAGGCAACGCGGTAAACCAGATTGTCTTCGAGTTTCTGAAAGACTTCCCACGGAATGTAGGGTCTTAGGACCTCCAATGTGGTCAGCCGTTTTTCGTCCCTTGCCATTTTGGCGAACGCGCTGTAAAAATCCCCTGCGGCGCTGCCCAACAGTGTTTGGGCGAAACAGGGAAAAACTTTTATGGAAAATAGCAGAACTATCAAAAGTACGGTTTTATTTTTCATTATAATTCACCTAACACCTCAATGTGACTGCTGCCGCGTCTTGCCTTCTTTCTCAAAACCGGCTGAAAATTTTTCCAACAGGGAGTGTACTTGCTTTTCCGAAGTTATGCCCATGCTGTCAAGCACCGAGGGCTCAAGCTGCTCATAGCTGACATTTCCCGTTTCAAGTTCGCATAACATATTGGCAAGGTATACTATGTTGACCAGCTCCTTAAAATCCTTTGGGGCGGAAACCGGATCGTGGTGGTATCTGATACACATGGCAAGCCTCTCGGGGAAGTTCCATTTGTCGGCGATGAGTGCGCCAATTGCCGCATGGTTCATTCCGGCGGCAAGGTCTTCAAAAGTTGAAACCGGGAGTCCCTTCTCGGAACAGAAATTCTTTATCTTGTCGGACAACTCGGGGCGGACAGTGGTAAAAATGATCTTTCCCATGTCGTGGAGTATGCCGCCAACGTATGCGTCGTCCAGCAGTTCGCGATTATGCCGGAAGTTTTTAGCGAGATTGAAGGCAAAGAACGCCGTTTTGTAACTATGGTTCCAGAGCTCCTTTTTGTTCGCCGTGTCGTCCCCCAGAACCTTCTGGGAACCGTAGGAGTAAAGCAGGCTCTTTATACCGAGCATTCCCACCATCCTGACCGCCTCTGAGATGTTGTCGATTTTTTTGGCGGGCATATATTGGGCGGAATTGACGGCTTTGAGGAGGTCAGCCGTGAGCGCCGGGTCCATCGAAATAAGCTGACCAATGGCTGCCATCTCCGACTTCGGGTCGGTGATTAGATTCTGCAACTTGAGGAGATGATCCGGGAACTGGGGCAGGGAATTGATGTTATCAACAATGATACCTGACAGGGCCGAGAGGTTCTCAACCCGCGTCTGGTCCAGCGGGATAATCAGGCGGGCGATGGTCTCCTTCTCAGATACCGTGATATCGAAGCAATCCTCGTCAAGGCCCATTTTCTTGAGCATCAATACCAGGATGACAAGCCCGAGCCCGGCGCCCTCGGAATCGTCAAGCACCTGGTTCATCGCCTCCTCAAGATTCTTGAACTGCCTCGCCCGGACAAGCCTGTCATGTATGCGGATGAGTTCGGTTTTGGTCATCGTGACGTTATTCCTGACCTCAATACAGATGATGTTGTTTTTCATGTGGAGAACCAACCTTATATACAGGCCCTTTTCTTTTTGGAGCTGGAGGTAATGCGCGATATTGCCCAGGGTTTGTTCCTTAAAGACCGCCATCCCCTCCTTATAGTCTTCCGAATCGCCCAGATCCAGCCCACGCTCCATAAAATACACGCGCTTGGTGTTCGCCTTCTTGGCGTTGACGGTCAGTTCCTGGATGCAGTAGGAGATATAATCCTTGAGTTTTTCCTGCTCAACCTGCCTGAGGAA
>JGI24698J34947_10001923_pt1 | contig 11058 bp, 8 predicted proteins | sample TergutMp193P3_FD_34947 | JGI IMG/M metagenome (IMG submission 34947)
TTGGCGGAACAGAATTTCCAGCTTTCCGGTTATGTAAGCGACGAATCCGCTGTTTCCATAGGGCATATGCTCGGAGCCCAGTCTATCATCATCGGTTCAGGCGAAAACATGGCGGACTATTACCGCGTTCAGTTCAGGATGCTCTCCGTTGAAACCGCCGCGATACAGAGTTCAATTTCGCAGAATATCAGGTACGATGCCGCTATGCGCAGGCTTTTGGACGCTTCCGTATCGGACGGTGTCGGGAGCACCCATTTTGCCGTCGGCGGCAGGCTGGGCGCGGGATTTGGAATCAATACCGCCCACAGCGATATGGTCGGTACCGGCGTTACCCCCAAAGAAGAATCGAATATCACTTTTACCGGCGCGTTGTTTTTCGCATGGAGAATCACCGACAGCTTTGGAATTCAGCCTGAGATAAACATTATGGTGAATAACGGCATAAAGGCCACATTTGCCGATGGCGGGCAGGTAAGCGCCGCCTATAATTCGCTGGATATTCCACTTCTTTTGTTTTTCAACATCATTCATTCTCCGGTGCGGGTGAGCGTATGTGCCGGTCCGTATCTCGCCGTTCCTGTCGGTAACATGAATATGGAAGTCGCAGGCTTATCGGGCGGAACCAGCGCGGAAACCATCGGCGTTAATTTCGGCGTTACAGGCGGTTTTTCAGCAGGTTTCCGTGCCGGGCCGGGAAACATTATCGCTGACATACGGTATATGAATGACTTTAGCGAAGTAAATGTTAATTACAGAGGCAATGCCATGAAAGGCTTTTTGCGCCGTTCTGTCAATATAACCGTTGGTTATGAACTTTCATTGTAGGAGAATTCAATTTTTGGAGAAGAAAATGCAGAAGAAAAATACTACACTGGGCTTGTTTGGTTTACTATTGGCAATTTTTATCGCGGTTAGCGGATGTGATACCGGGGGTAACGGTGGTACTGGCAGCGATCAAGGATTCCTTTCACTGGCAAGAATGGATATAGAGGATGCCCATAATCTGTTTATTACTCCAGAGCCCGAAACTCCAGAAGATCAATTATACAAAATTACTGATAGTGGTAATGTTGAGAAGGTAAAATACTTTGATGACAAAAATAATAGAATTACGGAATTACAATCACCGTCTTCAATTTTCGTTTTAAACAAAGATTATATAATTATTAGTTATAAATCAGGAATCAATTATCTTGTTAATTCCAGCACTGGAGTTTGTTATAAGTATACCAATGATCTGCCTGAAAAAGATCATGACATTTGGAATGATGGTGACGGTAACTTGTATTTCCTCGTAAATAAAGCTGTGAAGAAATTATCGCTTGCTAAAATGGATAATATAATTATATCGACAGTTTCGGCTCCAACTGATGCTGTCCAACATTTTGTAGTTGATAAAGCTGGGAATATTGCATATCAATATGATGGCTCATTTTCGAATTTTAGAATTAGAAAAAACAGCGGAGGGTATGTGACGTGGGATGTGTATACGTCTTATTACCCACGCGGTTTTTGGACAGATTTTGACGGAAACTTATGTTTTATGCAATTTGTAAGGTATGAAGAAGAATATTCTCCTGACACATATTTAGATGGTGATTTTGTATTTTATAAATTGATTTTAGACCCATTTACCGCCGAAAAATATGGTGCTGTTCCCAATGTTAGGAAGGTTTTAGCTCTTGGAAATAGGTTTAAAATAAAAAATAAAAAAATAATAATCGCTCTGGATTGGCTTTATCTTACAGAAATATATAATGGCAACACAAATCAGACAAGATATATAGATTTATCTAACAATTTTTCGTTACTGGGTGGAGAAGGGCTGAAATCAATAAATTTAACGATGGTGTCAGATAATTATTTATATTTTCTCTCGGATAACCGTTCCACAATAGTAAAAGTAGATACATCTAATTATAGTTGCACGATATTATTTAAGGATGTGGATTTAGAAATTTATAAAATGGCTGTTTCATCGAATGATGTTATTACCATCAACGCTATGAATTGGTCAAAAGGAGTTATCGTTATCGGGGAAATATCCGCATCAGACGTGGTAAGGATATTGGATGCTACATTGACCAGCGAAGTGGTTGTACTGGAAAGAATACGGTAAAAGGCAGGGAGAAAGTTGTAAAGGTCGCAAACGTGTAATATACGGTAACGCCGCGTGCCCGGCGCTATTTTTTGCTCTACTACATCCGCACGCGCCCGCGAAAACTCCGTGACAGGGTAAGGTGGTCGGTGTACTCAAGATCGCCGCCGACGGGCAGCCCGGATGGTTTCGATCATTTCGCCACATTCCCTGAGTTTTTTTCTGAGCTTCACAATCTGTACATCTACTGAGCGATCCGTTACCGGATAATTGTATCCCGAATCGCCAGGATCAGTCTGTGCCGGGTAAAAACAATGCCGGGGTTGTTCATAAAATACGTAAGGATAGCGAATTCCGCTGCTAAAAGGTTCAACGGAGCGTCATCCAAAAAAGCGGCGTGCCTTTCCACATCAAGTTTGATTCTGCTGTGCTGTAGGATGACGGATTTGTTTTTGCTCTTTGTCTTCGCTGTAGACATGGCTTCCCTGCGCCGTAGCCCCGCGGCGTATGCGCCCGCGCAAGCAACAAGTATATGTGGGCTGTGTTTGACCGCATAACCATCCGCGCCCGGTTCCGGCCCGGCGACTACGTCTGTTTCTTCCCCCCCGTGCGGTACACATAATAACAGACAGCGTTTGGCAGTTTTCCAGTTTGCGTATCTTTTTGATAACTTCAAAAGCCGAATACTTCAGGCTTGGCTTTTTTGTGCGTTTTGGCGACTGGCCTGCCTGCTACAGACAGGCCAGTCCCGTTGCGGTTACTAGTATGTCAAATTGCTGCCTGTTACCGTGAAGAGAGTTCCTACAGTGTTTTTATAAAAATTATTCACGAATGGCGCACCGCCCTCTACTATGAGTCTGCCGGAGTTGAGTGCCTGGCCGCCGAAACTAAGCAGGTAGGTTTTGCCCGCCGGGGCAAATGTAGACTCTGCGATGAATTTCCCATTAGCCCAGAGATTGTTGGGGTTGCCGTTGCTGATGTAGATGGGTTTGTCGTTTAGTATTGTCGGGCCTGCGCCTGCAAATGTTACCGATGTGGAGTAAATTATGGACACCGCCCTGGTTCCCGCCGTGTCAATCGTGCCGCCGCTGAGGGTAAGCATGGTGGTTGTGGTATCGACACTATTCATATACACCCCGAAGCCGTTGGTGCTGGCAGTGTTTTTCACCATGCCGCCTGAGATGGTCAGCGAGGCGGTGTTGCCGGTACAGCACACCGTACCGGCTGAATAAGTTTCGCCGGTACCAGATGCACTTGCATTAGCCGAAGTAAGCGTGCCGCCCGATATGATCACCGTGCCGCTGCCATTGTGGTAAAGCGCGTTGCCCCCAGTAGCCGAAATATTAGCGCCCTCAACGACTTCCACCGTGCCGGTAGCACCGCTGCTGATGAAAACCGCCTTTCCAGCGTTGTTCGTACTAGTGGTAGCGGTATTGTTGGAATTGGCGATACTCCCCGCGAGTTTCGCGGAAATGGCATCGCCGATAGTAACCGTGCCCGCAGCTCCTGTCAGAGTTGAGGTTATGCTGCCCTTAAGGGTGATAGCGCCCCAGCCGCTGCCGTTAAAGGCGGCGGTAGCGGTTGTGCTCAGCGCGGACGTGCCGTCACCGAACTGTATGGCAGTGTTTGCGCCATTGGCGTCGGTTCGTATCGCGGTAAGCACGTTAGCCATTGTCTGGTTTGCTGTCCCAACGGTTGTGCCGTTTTTGGTCGCCGTAAACGATGTCCCGCTGCCGGTGATGACGTAGTTGTATGCGAGGGTGGGGGTGTCCCATCCTGCTACGGTAATGACGGCCCGGTTGCTGTTGCGGGAAGCGGTTGTAACGCCGGTTGCGGCGCTGTTGGTATTGGTCACTTTGACGTAATAGTAATGGGTGCCTACGGATGTGGATTCCGTTAAATCAAGGTTGGACAGATCGTAGGTGGATGCGATGGCATTCTGAATTGGTGTTCCCGGGTCGGTCGCCGATATGGTGGAATAGTACCACTGGTACGAGAGGCTTCCTGCCGGACTTTCCCCGGAGGGGAGCGCGGCTGTAACCGAAAGATTGGCCTTGGCGGGGGTAACTGTTACGGTTCCGCCGCTATTGCTCTGGGTGTACGTCCTGCCGGCCGGCTGCGTGCTGATAGTCGGCAGCGCGGCATTCCATGTGCCTGATACGGTGGGCGGGAACGGCGTTGCGGTTTTGTCATAATACATAAACGAGACAACCCCGTTCTCAATCCTGGCGCTGAGCCCCTTGCCCAAGACATATTGGCCGTATGTGTTTGCCGAGTTTTCCGTATCGGTCATGGCCCCGGCGGCTATGTAGTTAAACTGGATCGTTTGTTTTTGTGCCCCTGACCAGGCCGTAGCGCCGTTTTGCAGAACATCGAGTTCGGAGCCGGGAGGGAAAAGTTTATCGTATTGCGGGTCTTTCGGGTTCTGGGAATGGTTATGACCCCACAGGAAGTAGATTTCCCGCTGGGCCGCATACTGGTTGAGCAATGTAACCAGATTATCAGGACGGCCCTGGGTAACCCTGGCGCTTATGGAGTGAATAGGGTGATGCGTTATGATAAACAGGGGGGCTGTTGACGCGGTATTTGCCGCAAGATATGTCCCTAGTGTGTCAATTTCGCTCTGGGCAAACTGTTGCAGGCACCCGTCGCCCTGCCCGGGTGTATGAATAGCTCCGAACACGTAAATGACATAATCATCGGCTGCAAATGCTGTATGGTTTGGCGTAATCTGCTGCGCGGCCCAGTTGCTTGTGTTGCTTTTTTCAACATTGTAATTGCCGCCGTAAGCGCTGCTGCCCGGCACGAACCATTCGTGGTTGCCGAGTATAAATATGTTCTGATTTTTTATGAAGCCGGAAGTAACGTACTTGTTGGCAAGCTCCATTATCGCCCTTGTGTTATTCCAATACACTGAGACATTTTCGTTGTTTGAAGACATTCCGTGATCGCCCGAAAAGCACATATATTCGGCGCCCGGGATAATGGTTGTCACGGTACTCATCCAGGCATCAAATATACCGGGCCGGCCTTTCTCCCCCTCCCAATGCACGTCTGAGGTAAACAAGAGATACGTTCCCGGAAGGGGATTGACCGTCCACTGCGCGTACACGGTGATACTGGCGGTAACGGTGGTGTTGGCATCAAAATCGCCGCCCGTACCGCTGGGGTTTTTCGTCCATTTGACGAAGGTGTAGCCTGGCCGCATGGGCGCTGTGGGCAGGGCGTCAATGGTTGTCGCAGGGGGGGAAACTACTTTCTGCGCCGGGCTTGCATCGGCGCTTCCCGCATCGGTGTTGTTCTTGTTAAAGGTGACGGTAAAACTGCCCGTCGATACCTCCTGCCACTGCGCGTACACGGTGATGTTGTCGGTAACGGTGGTGGATGCGGTAAACTCCGCGCCATTACCGTTGCGGTTTCTCGTCCATTTGGTGAATATGTAGCCTGTCCGCGTGGGCGCTGTGGGCAGCGCGTCAATGGTTGTCGCGGGGGAGGTAACCGTTTTTGTTGCCGGGCTTGCCTCTGTGTCCCCTCCGTTCTTATTAAAGGTAACGGTATAGGAAATCTTAGTTACTGTGTTGTCGGTATCAGGACAAGCCGTCAATGAGAATCCCATTATTGTCACAATGGCAATAATGGGTATTAAAGCGATGGACAATCTTTTGTTCTTTTTCATACAAAACTCCTTGATATTATTTTTATAGAACATACATACCATAGTATACACCAAAATTCCGCATTTGGATCACGTGCCCAATGGCCAGGTTAAATTTTAAGGATGCCTCATCTACACCGCTACGCGGTGCTTGTTTGCGCACCTTTTTGGGCTTGTTTTTGGTTTATATTTAAGGCAAAACGCTTGTATTTGCCAAAAATACGCTTCAGATTGTCGGCAACTTGGCTCAGGTTGCCAGCAATTTAGCTCAAGTTGCCGGCAATCTGGTTCGGGTTGCCGGCAAACTGGTCTGGGTTGCCGGCAATCTGGTTCGGGTTGCCGGCAATCTGGTCTGGGTTGCCGGCAAACTGGTCTGGGTTGCCGGCAAACTGGTCTGGGTTGCCGGCAATCTGGCTCGGGTTGCCGGCAGAACGATCCGCTTTGCCGGCAGAATACTCCGCTTTTACGCGGTCTCAGTCACTAATGACTGACACCGCGTTGTGGTTACTGCCTTCTCAAGTCGTTGCCGTCTCTTGTCAGCGTAAGGTTGGATGCCGTAAAGGTCGGTGTAGCCTTCGCCGTCCAAGTGTCAGTTTCCTCATTATAATCGTAGTTGTATTTTGCGCCGTTCTCTACTATGAGTGTGCCGCTGGTGGGTGCAGCTGTAGACGAGAAACCAAGCGTGTAGGTTTTGCTCCCCGGATTAAATGTAGGCCCAGCGATCATTTTCCCATTACCCCAGGGATTGGTGCTGCCGTTGCTGACGTAGATTTGTCCCGTTCCCGTTATTGTCGGGCCTTCGCCTTCAAATGTTACCGATGTTGACCAAACTAAGCCCACTGCCCTGCTGTTGGCCACCGATGTAGTGATTGTGCCGCCGCTGAGGGTAAGCATGGTGGTTGTGGCACCGGTACTATTCATCCACACCACGAAGCCGTTGGTGCTGGCAGTGTTTGTCACCGTGCCGCCTGAGATGGTCAGCGAGGCGGCGTCGCCGTTACAGCACACCGTGCCGATTGACGTACCAGCAGTAGCATTAGATGCACTTGCATTAGCCGAAGTAAGCGTGCCGCCTGATATGATCACCGTGCTGCTGCCGTTGTGGTAAAGCGCATTGCCCCCAGTAGCCGAAATATTAGCGCCCTCAACGACTTCCACCGTGCCGGTAGTGCCGCTGCTGATGAAAACCGCCTTTCCAGCGTTGTTCGTACTAGTGGTAGCGGTATTGTTGGAATTGGCGATACTCCCCGCGAGTTTCGCGGAAACGGCATCGCCGATAGTAACCGTGCCCGCAGCTCCTGTCAGACCTGAGGTTATGCTGCCCTTAAGGGTGATAGCGCCCCAGCCGATGCCGTTAAAGGCGGCGCTATCGGTTGTGCTCAGCGGGGTTTCGCTGTCACCGAACTGTATGGTAGTGTCTGCGCCGTTGGCTGCCGTCTTTATCGCGGCAATAACGTCCGCAAGCAGGCCGGTCGTTGCGATTCCGGTTGCCGAATACGTTGTCGATTCCTGTCTGATTTGGGTACTGAACGTTACGTTAATGGTGAAGGAATCTTCTTTAGTAACTTCGCCCTCGGTATAACTAATCGTAATGGGTGTATCTTTTCCGGCTACGAGTGCCTCGCCGTCTGCGGGGTCGGCGGTATATCCGGTAACTACCGCGTCAGCAGCGTTGCTGTAATGGGCGGTAACAACTAGGCCGCTAAGGTCAAGTTCGTCGCCGTGTTCGTAGGTTTTTGTAACCTCATCGGTGTTGAGCGTAATGCTGGTAAGGATTTTGGTTGTCAGTGAGGCGGTAACGGTTACGGTGAAGGTGGCTGTTTTGGTAATGTCGCCTTCGACGTAGGTTACGGTTACGCTGCTTTCGCCAACGGTTAATGTGCCGCCTAAGGTATACTCGTTAGCCGACAACGTTTCTACTTCTTCGTTGCTGTACTGCGCCTTTACGATCAATCCCGCCTTGAGGTCGTTAAGCGGCGTGTCGGTGTAAACGATTGTCGATCCTTGCGTATAGGTTGCGGTTATGCCCGATAAGGTGGGGGCTTCTTCTCCTTCTTTATACACGGTAACGTGCTGTGTCCCCGCTTCAATGCCTATTTTGGTAATCGCTACCGTTGCCTTTCCCGCGTGTTCTACGGTGATGGGCGAAAGCGTCCATGTTGCGTCTGATCCAGTTAATTCCGCATCTGTGTCTTTTGCCGCATTCCCACCTATGGCGATGTCGGCGGCGGTCAGGTTGAAACTGTCAACGGACGCGCTAAAGGTAAACCCAATGCCCGTACTGTCGGTTAAGTTGTCCTCGCCGCCGTCCTGGATAACGGTGTAGGTGATAACGGCGGTAACGTCGGCTACGGTGAAGTTGGTTGTTTGGCCTTGATACGTTACGGTTACGCTACTTGTGCCGACTGTCAGCGTGCCGCTTAACGAGTAACTCGTTACGGCTTTGCTGGTGTTGTCGCTGTACTTCGCCGTTACGGTTAAACCCGCCTTGAGGTCGTCAAGCGGCGTGTTGGTGTAAACGGTTGCCGAAATGGGAGTATAGTCCGCCGAAATGCTCCGTAGGGTTACGGTCGGCAAGCCAGATTCGGGGCAACCTGCCATTGAGAAGATGATTACCGCGACAAAGACGGCAATCCCGGCTATCCTGCGGATAGCTTCCATGCGAAACATGGTTTGTGATTTTAACTTCATGTTAAAACCTCCTTAAAAAAAGGTATAATAGAGAAAAATAGGCAAATTTTTTTTGTGTTTTCTTCCTTTATAAGAGAGAGAGAGAGAGAGAGAGAGAGAGAGAGATTCAGGTGCGTCCGCAGAATAATGATACAATATTTGGCTCATGGAGGTATTTTATGATCTTTTGGGGGATTTTGTCAACACAACAGGCGCGATGTCATACGTTGTGTCATCCGTCCCTTCGTAAAAAACCGTTACCGCTCCGGTCGATTTGCCCGCTTTCGCCGTTACCGTTACCGCCGTAACAGCCATCGCGGCTGCCAGCAGAATTACAAGCATCTGTTTTGTTTTTCTTTTCATAGAAAAACCTCCTGCTATAAATTTTTTATGGAACATACATTCCATATTTACACAAAATCCTGTCATGGCATCCTCATTAAGTTTTGAACCGGTACCCGACACCCCGGATGGTTTCGATCATCTCTCCACATTCCCTGAGTTTTTTTCTGAGCCCCATAATCTGCACATTTACCGAGTTATTCATTACCGGATAATTGGGCCCCCGAATCGCCGTGATCAGTCTGTGCCGGGTAAAAACAATGCCGGGGTTGTTCATAAAATGCGTAAGGATAGCGAATTCCGTTGCAAGAAGGTTCAATGGAGCGCCATCCAAAAAAGCGGCGTGCCTTTCCACATCAAGTTTGATTTTGCCGTGCTGCAGGATGGCGGGTTTGTTTTTGACTTCTGTTGTTTCTTTTCCCCATGCGGTACACATAGTAACAGACAGTGTTTGGCAGTTTTCCAGCTTGCGTATTTTTTCAAGAACTTTAAGGCTGTCATAGACAGGAAGCATAATGTTTAGAATAACGCAATTAGTTCCGCCCACGCGCGGAGCCGCAAGCCCTTCTTCGCCTGAACCGGCGCGGATCAGTTTCCAGCCTTCCCGCGCAAACGTGTGTTTCAGCATTTCCTGAATTTCAGGATCATCTTCGATAATCAGTATGCGTTCAGCGTCCATTATTGGTTGCTCCTGTCAATTTCATAATAAAACTCCTCAAGGTACTTTTGAGTGTATTTTATATAGCAACTTTAGGCGCAAGCACTTTTTTAAAAAAAATTGGGGGGAGAAAATAAAGACAAAACTTCAGCTAATCGGTATCCAAAGCTCCGCATAAACCCGGAATTTGGCTTTTGGAACCACATCAACCAGGAGTATATGCCCCCAGGGGATGCCGGTAATCTCAAACCCACGGGAGTGGGCGTATTGGAGGGGTTTTTCAAATGCGGTATGGGGGTTTTCTTCAAATTTTTCGGCTATAGTAACTATAGTGTGCAGGCAGGAAATCGGAGGAAATTCCCTAAGGTTCAGATTTTTGTTTTTGGGCAAAGCCAAATTTTCGTAGTGTTCAGGAGTAACGGTATAACCAAGGCTGGCCTGAGGCGGATTCTGAGAATGCATAATAATCCCCAGCCTGACTATGGGCTGGGCTTTTATCCATTCACGAACATGGGTCTGGGAGTGTCTGTCTCTGGAAATCCAGCCACATTCATCAGTGTAACAGAACTTGACAGCAGGGGATTGGGCAAATTCGTATGTATCCAGCAGCTTGTCTATACTGGTGATGGAAGATATGTGCTGGTCAATAGCGCTTACCAAACGGTTATAATGTTCCGCCATTCGGCTAGCTTCCGCCCGGTATTTTTGCAGGTGTTGAAAAACAAGCTGCTTTTTATTTTCATTTACATTTCTATCAATTTGTTTGACAATGGTTTCCATGGGGAATCCCATTGACCGATATTTAACATAGGAAAGCAAGCGAAAAACATCCCCCACATTATACACACGGTGGTCATGAGCATCTCTTCCAGGCTCAATAAGGTTTTCCCTTTCAAAGTAATGGAGCGCGCCGGGGGTCATTCCCAAAATATTAGCCACGTCGGAAACGGTATAGGTATACATGATTTATTTTTATCATAGCATACATATTTTGTCTAATAAAGGTATTAATACTCAGCAATTTATGGTCGGGTCAAATTTTAAGGATGTATCACTGATGAATCCCCAGCTTTGCGTCCAAAAAGCAAGGAAGTTGTTTAGAAACTGAAGTTTCCGAACACCGCTTGCGCTTCCGTGCTCCGGTTGCGAAGATCATTTCTCAAGGATATTAAAGACCCCGTCCCAATCGGGTAAAGGCGCATTATTAATATATTGACGGCATCGGTTGAGATACAATTTGGCGGGGCCGTCATCGGGAAATTGTTTCAGAATCTGATAAAACCCCTTTCCTGCGTCATTCCAGCGGCGGGCTTCAAAAAGTTCCAAGGCTCTATGAAAAAGAGCAACCTTTTGACGTAATGCCTGCGGCGCATGCTCCATGGTTTCCAAGATTTCATAGATTTGCACCGTCTCATTTATCCCCACAACCCGTATCCGGTCAAGCCGTCTGGTAAGGAACCAGCCTGCTGTTTCCTTTATGGTATTTTCCGTTGCGAGAATCCATGTTCCGTATTGTTTGTTCACTCCCTCCAGCCGCGACGCCAGATTCACCGCATTGCTGATGATCGTGTAGTTCATTTTCTTTTGGGTTCCCATGTTTCCCACAACCATTTCGCCGGAATTGATCCCTATACG
>JGI24698J34947_10001924_pt1 | contig 11056 bp, 9 predicted proteins | sample TergutMp193P3_FD_34947 | JGI IMG/M metagenome (IMG submission 34947)
TCTGGTGGAAAAACCGCCACATGATCTGTGAGGCACTGGTAATACCCGACGCCCCCGATGTACTCCTCGGCGCATTGGTTCTTGAACACATGGACTTGACGGTCAACCCCAAAAGAGAACTAGTCGGCGTTCACGGCGACAAAGAAATGCACAGGGTTTAACGCAAAGGAGCAATATGAGCAAATTCATGGTAAACATGACCGCTATCAACCCGAAGGAAGAACACCGTTGTACGCCGCCGGTAGAGGTGATGGTCGATACAGGCTCGGAATTGTCATGGCTCCCGAAGCAGTTGTTGCTGGATGCCGGTATAACGGTGAAAGGTAAAAAACGGTTCGAAACCGCCACCAAACAAATAGCCGAGCGTGATTTTGGCTACGCAATACTGACGGCCGAAGGCTACTCTACGATTGACGAGGTAGTTTTCGCGGAGGAAAACGATATGTCGCTTCTCGGCGTACGGACGCTTGAGGGTTTTAGCGTAATGGTGGACAATATCGGCCACCGTTTTGTCGCCACGATGACGCTTGCGTGTAACGCAAAGGTGCGGTAACGCACCCCCCTACAGCGTAATCGATCTATTCACCTTAATCGGGAAAACGCCGAACAGGCGGTCGAGCGGGGAGTCGGGCGTGAGGGAGGAGCCGCTGATGCGGTTGTAGGTTTCCACGACGGCTTGGAGGTCTTTGGGGTCTTTTGACCAGATTGCCGAGGAGTAGGCGGCGCGGAAGAGGCCCTTTTCGGCAAGTTCTTTGGTGGAGAGGGAGCCGTAGCGCCTTTTGGCCTGGCCGTCTATGACTGCCGCGGGGCCATCGTAGCCGATGGTAAAAATGAAGTCTTCGCGTGAAAGCATGGCAGCCTCTAGGAAACCGGGGAAAACGAGGCTTTGGTTACGCCGCAGGTGGGGCAAACCCAGTCCGCCGGAATATCCTCGAATGCCGTTCCGGGGGCTACGCCGCTGTCAGGGTCGCCTGCCGCCGGGTCATACACATAACCGCACGTATCGCATACATATTTCTTCATTGTACAACTCCTCTGTAATAGACTATACTGTAATGACAGGGTTTTCAATGGGAAAGGGAAAGATAATTATCATTTTTGCGCTCGTGGTTTTTACCGTGTTCACCGGCTGCGGAAAAGCGCCGCGCGCAAAAGCGGTCAAAATCGACCCGTATTATCTGACCGGCTCGCGCGAAAATAGGGAGTATTTTAGAGACCTGTTTACGCTGCTCGCCCAGGGGGATAATTCTCCTAAGGGGGGTGATAACCCCTCCGGCGACTTCGCGGCGGTGAGGGAAATAGCCAACGGTTTTGCCCGGGCGAAGGAATATGAAAAACTGATCCACTTTCTCAGCGCGAGGACGATCAACTTTCCCGACGATCCCTACAAGAGCTACTACTTATTGATGATCGCCTACGCTTATACGCAGTTGGACGCCCTGCCGGTGGCGGCGCAATACTTTGATCTTATCGTAAAAAATTATCCCGACCTGACCGTTAACGGCGAATCGATTCACTTTGCCTGCCTCAACCAGCTTATCAATCTGTCTGAACATCCGGTGCAGCGGGTTTGGTATTATCAGGAATTGATATCGCGTTTTCCGGACAAGATAGATTTGGGAACGGCCTGGTTTATGCTTGCCCAGACCTATGAGCAGATCGGCGACTGGACCAGCGCGATACAGGCATACACCTCATATCTGCCGTACGCCGGCGCGATGATCCCCGGTTTTGCCAATGCGGAAAATTATGCCCGGCAGCAGGTTGATTTTAGTAATTCCAACAAGGATTGGACTTTTGAAAGTCTGCCCGCCCTGCTTGCCACCGTACAGGCTGCGCTGGATTCCGGCAGCTCGTATCAGCTACGGCGCTGTCAGGCCAAGGTCAATTTTTTTGCGCGTTCATGGGGGCAGGGCGATCTTGATAATGCCGGCCTGAACGTTTTTAGCCTGTCCAATTTTATGCACGGAAACCGTATCCGTTACGCGGACAAACTTGACGATTCCTCCAATTCTACCGAAGCGTTTTTGCGCACATGGGGCTGGTCACAATATCTTTCTACCTGGTATCTCTATTTCAGAAAAATTTATTTTCCCGCCGACCCGGAAATTCACGGCCGCTGGGAATGGGCCGGTATATATTATGGAGAGAAGTTTTAGGATAGTGAGCAGGGAGGAGTGAGAATGAAGATGCAGCGATTAATACGACGGTTTTGTGCGTTGTTATTCGCAATTTCGGCAGCTGGATTGCCGGCTCAGACCGTTAGCGGTAATGACGCTCCGCCGCCATCTCTCAACGGCCGCCCTCTCCGCACTCAACGCGCCGATACCCCGCCCGAAAGAAGCACGCGAACCGGTGAGCGTGTAGTTGAGCAAATGCAGCATGGCGTAGGCCAAGAAAAAGCCGCTGTTACACTTAAAGTCGAAGGGCCGCCCCCCCTCCCCCCCCACTCACTGCTCACTGCCGAAGCTCTTAATCAACCGCTTACCAAATATTACATTGAACGCTACTCAAGCAGCGGGGGCATTGCGTGGATTAACTCTATCATCAACAATGGGAGCATATACCTGCCCTTTGTCAAAGAAGAAATTGCGAAACGCGGGCTGCCGCCGGAACTGGCGTATTTGCCGTTTATCGAATCGGGGTACCTGGGAACGGCGCGCAGTAAATCGGGCGCAATGGGGGTGTGGCAGTTTATGATGAACAGCATTGCGCCCTTTAATATTAAGGTAAACGATCTGATTGACGAGCGCCGCGATTTCCGCAAATCGACTGCCGCTGCCCTGCAAAAGCTGGCGGAGAATTACCACGCGCTGGGGGATTGGCCGTTGGCGCTGGCGGCGTACAATGCCGGACTGGGCGCGGTCAGCCGGGCGGTAAAAGGGTCGAACATCAACAACTACTGGCTGCTCTGTGATAAACAACTGTTAAGGCACGAGACGGTTCACTATGTGCCCAAGTTTTTGGCGGTGTCGTACATTCTTTCCCACCCTCGTCAGTTTGGCGTAGATTATTGGCCCGCAGCAACCGAATGGACAACGATAAAGCCGGGGAAGCAGATTTCGCTGGATGTTATTGCGCAGGAAGCGGGACTCGACCGGGGCCTGCTCTACCGCCTGAATGCGGAACTGCTGCACGGCATTACCCCGCAGGACGTGAACTATGAGCTCAAAATTCCCCCGGCGTATACGGAAGCGGTTGCCGGTCTTTTGGCGCGGGATGACCTCAAGCTGCTGCGGTATTACCGTTATCAGATACGGTACGGCGATACCCTGTCCGCTTTGAGCCGGCATTATGGCGTTTCCGTCGACATGATAGACCAGTACAACCCGGGGATAAAAAACCGTTACCTCAAAATAGGCGAGACGGTGGTTATCCCCGCTTTCAAAGAGACCGGGCCGTACACGGGCAGTACCGGCGCCGGCGGGGCAAATGTTCCGGCGCAGCCGGGGGCGGCTTTTGGGGGGACGCATTTGGTCGTCAAGGGCGATACCCTGTGGTCGCTGGCGATCCGCTATCAGGTTGACCCGCAGGTTTTGGCCGAGGAAAACGGCATGAATTTAGACCAAATTCTATCCATAGGAAAAGTGCTCAAAGTGCCGATAATGGAGTGAGGAATGAGTAAATTGAAGATAAAACTGGGGATTTTCCTGATATTTCTCGCCGCGGCCGCTTTTGGTCAGCCCAAAATCGGCATCAGCGGGACGGTTGAATGGGACAAATTGGAGATAAACGCGGTTGTTTCGCTGGATATGGCGTCCGCCGGCCTCAAACTGCCCAACGGCAGGGTGCAGAGCGAGGCGCTGATTGCCTCGGAATACGTCCGGCTGATCCGCCCCGGCATCCTCAATCTACAGGTTGATTCATCTTCGATAATAGCGGATTTGGTCAACCGCGGAGAATGGAATTCCTATGAGGTTGAAAATATCGCCCTGCAGGGCCGCAGTGTGCCGTCCGCGCTTTCGCCGGACTTTACCAGCCTTTTGGCGTTTTATACGCTGGATATTGACGGCATCAGCACGGCCCTTATCCGTCACCGCCGTCCGGCTGAAATACCCAGGACGCTGAATCCTGTTGCGGCTCCGGCCTACACGGGGATCATCATTATCGCTTCTGAACCCCTGACGATCCATGGCATGAAAAGCACCGCCCTGGTACGCCCCTGCCTGTTTCCCAAGATATGGGATGCCGGGATGAAACTGATCTATGAGCGGAATATGCTCAATCCCGATGTTGGTACGATGGTTCGTTATTTTACGCAGCAGGATATATTTGCTTCCGGCCCGTCGGGGCTTTCCCCCGCGATTACCGCCGTTGTGGGCAGCCGCCCCCTGCGGATTTTTGCCCGCGGTGTGTTTGGTATAAATCCAACTGACCCCATTATCAGCAGTGATGACGCCCTGCAGATAATCTCCTCGGAGGAAAACCGCGCTTTGCTCCGCGAAGGCCGCGTTGCGCTTATTATTGACGAAACGATGCTCAAAACCCCGCTATCCGGCGAAAAATAAATAATAGTGTGGCACAGCGCCATATTATCGGGTATAATCGAACAATATGTACTCTTTATTCAGAATAACCAAAGAGATGATCATCAGATACGCTTATGTTTTCCTCGTATTGCTGGCGTTTACGCTGATGGTGATTTCAAGCTACTTGTTTGTGAGTATAACGGAAAGCAAGCATCTGAAACGAAGCGCCGAAAATGCCATCCTGTATACGGAAGCCAATATACAGTCCGATATGCAGGGGCTTGAGACATTATTGGGAGTAGTCTCGGAAACAATAACCGATATGATTATAAACGGGGCAAGCAGCGATGAGATAAATGCATATATATTGTTTATCAATAATTATGTGGAATCCGGCAGCGGGAAACGCCTGCATGGCGCTACCGGTATTTTTGGCGTCTTTGACGTTTTCGACGGACTGATGATGATTGGCCGGGGAAGCTGGATGCCGCCGGATGACTATTACCAAACAGACCGCCCCTGGTATACCGGCGCTGTCAAAACCGCGGGCGATATAAGCATTACCGATCCGTATTTAAACGTATATTCCAACGAGATTACCATTACATTATCCCGCCGCATTTTTGACGAAAGCGGCAATGCGCTGGGCGTTCTTTGTTTAAATATAGAGTTGTCCCGAATTGCGCAGTATGTGGTGAGCACGCAGTTTATCGAAGGCGGTTACGGGTTTTTATTAAGTGAAAACATTATGATAGTTGCCCATCCCGATCCCAGTATGGTGGGTTTGCCGTTCCGTAATGTGAGAAGCGGCATTGCCGCCCTGATAGATGAGTTTGAACAGAAGGGCGGTGTTTCCGAGGTTATAACCGACGATTACCGGGGCGTTCAATGTATTGTTTTTGTTCAGCGGCTGCAAAATGGCTGGTACATGGGGGTTGTAACGCCCAGAGACCAGTATTTTCAAAGTATCAGAAATTTGGCTTTAACGCTTACGGCGTTTGGCGCAATATTTGCCGCCCTTCTTATCTGGATGCTGCTGAAAATATCCGTTGAGAAAGCCATGACCGATGAACGTATGCAGCTTATGTTCAACTCGACTCCGCTTGTCGCGTATATTTTTAACAAGGATTTTAAAGTTATTGACTGCAACCAGAATGCGGTAACGTTATTTGATTTATCGAGCAAACAGGAATTCTGCAGCAAGTATTATGATCTTCTGCCGGAGTACCAGCCGGACGGCAGGCTGACGGCGGATATAGGCATGGAAGTTACCAGAAAAACGCTTGAAGAAGGTTATTGCCGTTTTGAATGGTCGTACAGAAAATTTAACGGAGAGCTGGTTCCGTGCGAAATTACGTGTACCCGCGTTATGTACAAAAATGATTTTACGGTCGTAGGGTATATGCGCGATTTGCGCGAGCAGAAAAAAATGTTGGAGGATATTCAGCAGAGAGCCCGTTTGCTGGACACGGTAAACAGCGCCGCTACCGTTCTATTGTCGAATAATGCCAAAGAATCATTTGAAGATTCGCTGTCAAAAAGTTTTGAACTGGTAGGACGCTGCCTTGATGTTGACCGCGTTCAAATTTGGCGTAATGAAGAAATAGACGGCGATTTGCACTTTGTTCTCAGGTATGAGTGGCTCAGTAACTACGGCAAAATTTGCAGCCCGATTCCAAACGGCCTCCATTTTCCCTACAGCATGAAACGGGAATGGGAGAGTAAATTTTTACGGGGCGAAAATATAAACGCGCCGTTATGCGAACTGCCGGAAGAGGATCGTGAGTTTCTTGGCGGTTACGGGATGAAATCCATCGTCATCCTCCCGATGTTTCTGGACGGTAATTTTTTCGGGTTTTTCAGCATTGACGACTGCCGTAACGAACGTACTTTTACCGATGAAGAAATCAGCATTCTGGATTCCGCCGGTTTAATGATGACCAGCGCCGTAAACCGCAACACGCAGGCGCTTAAAATGCGGGAGGCGGACGAACGGACGCAGATTATGCTCGACGCCGCCCCTCTGGGCATTTTCTTTTGGGATAAAAATCTTAATATTATTGATTGTAATCAGGAAGCGGTGAATCTGTTTGAACTGTCGAGCAAACAGGAATTTATCGACCGGTTTTTCTGGATGTCGCCTGAATATCAGCCTGATGGTATTTCATCGAAAGATAAAGGCCCCGGGCTGGTAATGAAAGCGCTGGAAGAAGGTTACAGCCGTTTTGAGTGGGTACATCAAAAATTAAACGGAGAACAAATACCCGCTGAGATTACCTGCATCCGCGTTAAACACCGGGACGAATATACCGTTACCGAGTACATCAGGGACTTGCGGGAACAGAAGGCGATGCTGGCTGAAATGCGCAAGGTTGAAATCGCCGAAGAAAGCAGCAAAGCAAAAAGCGATTTTCTCGCCAGAATGAGTCACGAAATTCGTACCCCCATGAACGCTATTTTGGGTATTGCCGAAATTCAACTCCAGGATGAAACACATCCGCCGGTTACCAAAGAAGCGTTTGACCGGATTTACAATTCGGGCGGCCTGCTTCTGGGCATTATCAACGACATACTTGATCTGTCCAAAATAGAGGCGGGAAAGCTGGTCTTGAATCTGGCCCAATATGACATGGCCAGTTTGATTCACGATACTATCCAGTTAAATATAATGCGGTACGAAACCAAACCCATCGAGTTTATTCTTGACGTTACCGAAGAACTGCCGCTCATGATGATTGGCGATGAACTGCGCATTAAGCAGATTTTGAATAACCTGCTTTCAAACGCATTTAAGTACACCGAGGAGGGAATGGTTAAATTGACCGTTTACGCCGAACCGGTGGATCAAGCGGATCCGCCAGATGCTTTGAAAAGAACGCTTGTCTTTGTTATTCGTGACACCGGGCAGGGAATGACGCCTGAGCAGATACAAAAACTGGGCACCGAATATTCACGCTTTAACCTGGAAGTCAATCGTAAAACCGAAGGTACGGGACTGGGCATGAGTATCACGCAGAATTTGATACAACTGATGGACGGCGACATTTCCGTAGAAAGCACGCCCGGAACGGGCTCGACATTTACCGTGCGTCTGCCGCAGGAGTGCGCGGGTTCTGACGTCATCGGCAAAGAAATGGCGGATAACCTCATGCAGCTTAACATTGATAACTCGGTGAAAATAAGGGCTTTCCAGGTAAATAGGGAATATATGCCCTATGGCCGCGTTCTGATTGTAGACGATGTCGAAACAAACCTGTATGTTGCCAGGGGATTGATAGCGCCTTACGGCTTATCGGTTGAAACGGCAATGAGCGGGTTTGAAGTGGTAGACAAAATCAAGGATGGTTTGACTTACGACATTATATTTATGGATCACATGATGCCGGAAATGGACGGCATCGAAACGACAAAAGTTCTCCGCAATCTTGGATATGCCAAACCCATTGTCGCGTTAACGGCAAACGCCCTTGCCGGACAGGCGGCTATATTCCTGGAAAACGGTTTTGATGATTTTATTTCCAAACCGATAGACATTCGTCAGCTGAATATGACGCTTAACAGACTGGTGCGCGATAAATATCCGTCTGATGTGGTAGAAGCGGCAAAAAAGCAGAAAGACCGCCTGTATTCCAGCGGCGGCCCAAAAAACTCATTGGGGCCCGATCTTGCGGAAATTTTTATCAGAGACGCAAGAAAAGCCATTGCGGTAATGGAAAAGATATATTTAAACAACTTCCGCCGGGATGATGATCTTTCTATATTTGTTATCAATATTCATGCGATGAAAAGCGCACTTGCCAATATCGGCGAGACTACTCTTTCTACCGATGCGGCGACGCTGGAACAGGCCGGCCGGGACAAGAATATCAATCTCATTTTGTCAAAGATTCCGACATTTATAGAAATGCTGCGCGGTGTAATCAAAAAACTTGAGCCCCCGGCTGTTACATCCGATAGTTTGGGCGACAATCAGTACCTCAAGGAAAGATTAACGGCTGTTAAGGAAGCATGCGCGTTATTCGATAAAAAGGCCGCCAAGGATACGCTTGCTGAAATAAGGAAAGAAACATGGCCCCAGTCTGTTAGTGAACAGCTTGGCGCCCTGAGCGTTCATTTGCTGCACAGCGAATTTGACGAAGCCGTACAGGTTATTGACGACTGTTTGCGGCAGCTATAAAAAGATGCAAGTAAAAGATGTTACGCCCTTTTTTCAGTGTAATGACTCGGTGATTTTTAACGGGGATTGTCTGGAAATACTGCGGACAATTCCTGAAAATTCTATTGACATGATTTTTGCGGACCCGCCCTATAAATTGTCCAATGACGGGCTTACGTGCCAAAACGGAAAAATGGTAAAGGTGAACAAGGGAAAATGGGATAAGAGCGGCGGTTTTGAAGAAGATACAATGTTTCATAACGAGTGGATTAGCGCTTGCCGCCGCGTGTTAAAGCCGGAAGGCACCATCTGGATTTCGGGAACGTATCATAGCATTTATCAATGCGGGTATCTGCTGCAAAAAAATAACTTCCATATCCTGAATGATATTGTATGGTTTAAGCCCAACGCTTCGCCGAATCTAAGCTGCCGGTTTTTTACCGCCTCGCATGAGACCATCATTTGGGCGCGTAAAGATAAAAAGGCAAAACATACCTATAATTATATGGCGATGAAAAACGGCTCTTTTCCCGAAGATAAACTTAAAAATGAAAATGCACAAATGCGGTCGGTCTGGTCTATTACGACGCCCAGGAACGAAGAAAAAGAACACGGAAAACACCCAACGCAAAAGCCGTTGGATCTTTTGAAGCGCATTGTCCTTGCGTCAACCAATGCGCACGACGTTGTTTTGGATCCGTTTTGCGGCAGCGGAACTACCGGTGTCGCCTGTAAAACTTTGGGCGATAGATCATTTATTGGTATTGAGATAGATGAAAACTATTGCGAGATGGCAAAAAAAAGATTGTTATAAGCTAGACGGGAACTTCAGTCACGTCTTCATCGACAGTTGGCGCGGGTTTTTCTTTCTTCTTCTTTTTACGCTTGGGTTTGGAGGGGCGGTGGTGGGTGCGGGCGACAAAGCCAACGAGGTACATATAGAGAACCAGGGCAAGAATGGCGGCCCACACCTGCCAGCTTGTTATAACCTGAGGAAGTATATCTTTCAAACCAATTGAGAACATACCGCTTCTATTATCGGCATATAGTGCGCAAATCTCAAGCCATTTGGAAAATAGCCCCCTTTGCTCATTTTTGTCCAATGCGTTATAGTGTGCGTATGGCTGCTCTAAAGACAGGCTTTTTTGTGCTGGTATTGTCCCTGTTTTCCTGCGTTCCCCCTCAAAAAAATAACAAGCCGCTCTTCGGAGCGGCCCCGCCCCCCGGGGTGGCACCGCCCACGGCAATAAGCCAGAATGACGCGGCGGATAAACTTGCCGCCGTTATGCGCAATGCGCAGCTGCCCCCCGCCCTTGCCGCGAACATACAGGCTGCCGCCGCCCGCAGCCCCGCTTTTGCCGCCGATTTGCGCGCCTGCCTTGCAGGAGACCAGTCTTTGCGGGCGCTGGTCGACAAGCAGCACCCGCTTCCTTCCGGTTACGCCCCCGCCGATCTGGTAACGCTGACCGATGGCGCCTACCGCGTCAACAGGGCGGGGCTGCTGCTGCGCCGGGCCGCCGCCGAATCGCTGGCTGAAATGGCAGCCGATGCCCGCAAAAACGGCATTACCCTCCTCGCTTCATCGGCATATCGATCTTACGATTATCAAGTGGAGGTTTACAACCGGAATGTGCGGGAAATGGGGCAGGAAGCCGCCGACCGGGAATCGGCGCGTCCCGGCCACAGCCAGCATCAGACCGGCCTGGTGGTTGATTTTGGCTCCATTGACGATTCATTCGCCCGGACCGCCGCAGGCCGGTGGATGGCAGCTAACGCATCGCGCTTCGGCTGGTCGCTTTCCTTTCCCGACGGCTATGAAGCGGTCACCGGCTACCGCTGGGAAAGCTGGCATTACCGCTATGTGGGCAGAGAACTTGCCGCTTTTATCGACGCCTACTTCGGCGGTATTCAGCAGTATGCGCTGCGGTTTATCCACGAGTGGGAATTATACACTATGAAAAACGGGAATTTTGATTTATAATAGATCCATATTTTGAACAAAGGAGTTTGCCATGAAATTGATATTTTTAGGCCCCCCCGGAGCGGGTAAAGGTACGCTGGCGGTGAAGGCGGTGGATATTCTGGGGGTCCCCCACATCAGCACGGGGGCAATTTTCCGCTCGGCGATTGCCGCACAAAGCGCCCTGGGCCTTAAAGTGAAGGCCATTATTGATGCGGGAAAGCTGGTTGATGACGATACCACCATTGAACTGGTCAAAGAACGGCTCGCCCAGGCAGATGCCCAAAAAGGTTACATTCTGGACGGCTTCCCCCGCACCATTCCCCAGGCGCAGGCTCTGGCGCAATTTTCCGCCGTAGATAAAGTGGTTAATTTTGACATCCCCGATTCGGGCGTGCTTGAGCGGCTGGGAGGCCGCCGCGTCTGCCGGAAATGCGGTTATAATTTCCATAACGTTTTTAACAAGCCCAA
>JGI24698J34947_10001925_pt1 | contig 11055 bp, 10 predicted proteins | sample TergutMp193P3_FD_34947 | JGI IMG/M metagenome (IMG submission 34947)
GGCAATATCGCGTAGGGCAGGTACATATACACCAGCACCAGCACTACCACTTTTTGATTGTAGAGAAAGTGAATGTAGTCGTCGATCAACCCGACGCGTATCAAAAATTCGTTGAGAAAGCCGTGGTTGCCCAAAATATTCATCCACGCAAAAACGCGAATAAGAAAATTCGTCCAGAAGGGAATGATGATCAGCAAAAGCAGGAAGTTCTGGTTCTTGCTTTTCGCCATGAAGTAGCCGCAGGGCATGGCAAGAATGATCGTAATCAGGGTGGCGGCGACCGAGGTAATGATGGTGCGAAGGGTAATGCCGAGGAAAATGCGGTCGCCCAAATAACGGTAGGCGTCCATCGAAAAAATCGGCTCCACGCCGCCGTGCAGCCCCTTTTTCAAAAAACTGTAGATGATGATGATGATAAGGGGCGCAAGGAAAAACAGGCTGAACCACGCCGCCATGGGGCTGGAGTAGAGAAAGCCTAAATTCTTGCCGTGCTTTAATACGGTTCCATACCGGGCGGCGGCGCCGGGGGGCTTCAACTTTTTACCTCGACAATGTAGCCGTCGTTGGCGCTCCAGGAAAGAAAAACCGAATCCTTCCAGATAATACTCGGCCCCTCGTCCGAATAGTTGGAGTGTTGTTTGATCACCCTGATAAGGGTTTTATCCAACACCTTAACGTAGAACTTGGATTGGAAACCCGAATAGATAGGCTCCTCCACTCTTCCCTGAAAGAGGTTGATGTCATCGCGTTTGGTTGCGGGGCTGTCTTTGGCTATGGCGATTTTTTCCGGCCTTATCGTAAAGCTCACCGTCTGGCCGGGACGCACCTCGTCTACCGTGGTTACTTTTATGCGCCCCAGTTCGGGGATGTCCAGGTCGACCATGTACTCCAGTTCGCGCGTTTCCATCTTGTTAACGTTCACCACCTTCGCGTCAAACAGGTTCGTCTCGCCGATAAAACGGGCGACAAAATCGGTGGCGGGGCTTTCGTAAATCTCGTGGGGCGTGCCAATCTGCAGCACGTTGCCCTGATCCATCACCGCCAGCCGGTCGGACACCGAGAGCGCCTCCTGCTGGTCGTGGGTAACATAGATGAAGGTAATGCCGATTTTATCGTGAATTTCGTCCAGCTCAATGAGCATGTGCTGGCGGAGCTTCGCGTCCAGCGCGGAAAGCGGCTCGTCCAGCAGCAGCACCCTCGGCTCGTTTATCAGGGCGCGGGCAATGGCTACCCGCTGTTTTTGCCCGCCGGAGAGCTGGTTGGGCTTCTTGTGGGCGTGTTTTTCAAGCTGCACCAGGCGCAGGTACTCAAATACCTTGTCTTTAACGTCGTTTTTCGCCGCCTTGNTCAGCCGCATGGAAAAAGCGACGTTCTCAAACACCGAAAGGTGGGGAAAAAGGGCATAATTTTGAAATACCGTATTGGCATGACGCCGATTGGGGGGCAGGGGCAGAATATCAAGCCCGTCAAAGGTGACTGTCCCGCAGTCGGGGTACTCAAACCCGGCAATTATCCGCAAAAGGGTGGTTTTTCCACAGCCTGATGGCCCCAACAAGGAAAAAAACTCCCCTTTTTTTATCTCAAGGCTCACATTATTGAGCGCCTTAAACGTATCGAAGGATTTGGATACACCTCCGACGACTACATCACTCCCTTTCAATGTGTTTCTTCCAGCCTCCTTGGAGTAATAACTAAGGGTACAATGCGGATTTTTTGCCTTGTTGTCAACTGGTTTTTGAAAAAAAATTCAGGCATTTTTGGGGGGGATTTAGGGGGAATTTTAACCACGGAGGTCACGGAGGAAGAGAAGCAACGAATTACACGAATTGACACGAATAATTATTCTATTTTTCGATAATGTGATATTGTTTGCATTTCGCCTAACTCCGTGTACTCTGTGGTTTTTATTCTTAAAGCATCAACAGCGCCATTACCTTCGCGTCGCCCAGAATGTTCTCCAGCAGGGCGTATTCGTTAGGCTGGTGCAGGGTTTCGGCTACTTTTTCCCAGACGGCGCAGTCGATGCCAATGCGGCGCAGGTATGCCGCTTCGGTACCGCCGCCCAGGCCGATGGGACGGGGCTTTACCCCGTACACTTCGCTGATCGCCGCGGAGAGGGACTGTACCAGCGGGGTCTGTACGCCGGTGGGGGGCGACTCGGTTGACTGCGCGACGGTGTAATCAATGGTGACCTTGTGTTCGGCGGCGGCTTCCGCGATGATACGGTCAATTTCAGCTAACACCGCCTTGACGGGGTAGCGAGGTAATATCCGCATATCCATACAGAACACATCCTCGCCGGGAATGGTGTTGATGTTGGGGACATTGGCCTCTTTTTTCGTGGGCTCAAAAGTGGAATAGTCGGGATCAAACAGGCTGTCGTGGTCGCCGAATTTTTCGGAAAGACCGCGGTGGAGCCGCAAAACGAGGTCGGCCCCGGCGAGGTGGGCGTTCACTCCCCGATCGGGCCTTGACCCGTGGGACTGCACCCCCCGCGTCACAAACCGCACCCACAGCAGATTTTTTTCGGCAACTTCGATGGCCTCGCCCTTTGAGTCGCCGCCGTCGGGTATCAGCGCGATGTCGCCTTTTTGAAACAGGCCGCCGTGCTTCTCAAGCATCCACGCGATGCCAAAAAAACTGCCCATTTCCTCATCGGCGGAAAACATCAGCTTAACCGTCCGCTGCGGCCGCACGCCTGCCCTCAGCAGGGCCAGCGCCGCCAGCACGGAAGATACCAGCCCCTGCTGGTTGTCCTCGGTTCCCCGGCCGATGATCCGGTGTCCCGGCGGATCATGCGCCTCCACCGCCGTCCACGGATTGGTCTCCCACAGCGAAATCTCGCCGGGCGGCACCACGTCAAGGTGGCTGATTATCCAGATGCGCTTGTCCGTTTCGGTACCATTAATAGTTGCAATGAGGTTTGGCCGCACGCCGCCTTTTGCCCGTTCATCAGGGCAGTCGTAGCGTTCCATCTGCGTAATGCCCTGGGCTTTCAGCCAGCCCTCAAGGAAAACGCATTTGTCCAACTCACCCTCCCCGCCCGAATCGGGAGACATGGCGGGATATTTGGTTAACCCGCTTTCAAGTTCCACCGCAAGGGAAACGGCGTTGTCGATCCATGCAAAAATTTTTTCTTTCATTTTTGATTCTCCTCATATGCTTTCCAGCTTGTCTGGATTAACGTTTCCAAATCCGAGTGCCGCGCCTTCCAGCCCAGAACTTCGCGGGCAAAGGCGGAGGATGCGGTCAGCCGCGCCGTATCGCCGGGACGCCTGCCCGCAAACTTCGCGGGGATGGGCTTGCCCGTTACCCGCCGCGCGGTTTCGATCACTTCCATTACCGATGCGCCCATCTCGCTTCCCAGATTCACCACAAGGCTTTTGCCGCTCTTACCGGTATAGTCTAACGCGGCAACATGGGCGGCGGCAAGGTCGCTCACATGGATATAGTCGCGTATGCATGTCCCGTCCGGTGTGTCGTAATCGTTCCCGAATATCTGCACTTCCTGCCGCATGCCGCATGCCGCTTCCATAACCACCGGCAGCAGATTCGCCGGATTCTGCTCCAGCCCCTTGAGCCGCCCTTTAACATCGTAACCCGCGGCGTTGAAGTAGCGCAAACAGGCGTAACGCATCCCCTTCAGTTTTTCATACCAGCCCAAGAAGCGCTCGATTTCCAGTTTGGTAAAACCGTAAAAATTCTCCGGCCTCGTGGGGTGCTGTTCATCAATGGGGAGATACTCAGGCTCGCCGTACACCGCCGCGCTTGAGGAAAACACTATCTGGTTGATTCCTGTTTCCACCGCGGCATTGAGAATATTGAGCGTCCCGATGATATTGTTGCGGGAATATTTTGCCGGCTGCAGCATGGATTCCCCGGCGGCTTTTGAAGCGGCAAGGTGAATAAGCGCACCGAAAGGTGCGCCTGCGTCCAAAGACGCACTTTTCATCGCTTTTACCAAGTCGGGGTAGTCGAGAATATCCGCGTGAATAAAGGCCGCTTCGGGAAACAAATTTTCCCGCAGGCCGCTGGAAAGGTTATCGTATACCGTAACGCGGTGTCCCTGTTCAAGCAATTCCTGAACCACATGACTGCCAATATACCCCGCGCCGCCAATAATTAAAACGTTCATAGGGTATAGTATCCTTAAACCTATTCCACGGTCAACGCTTCCCATTCGGTGGTTTTTTCAGCAATGGCGGCGGCGCATTCGTCCAGTTTCAGCTTGACCGCCTTTGCCTTTTCGCCGTTGGAATACACCTCAGGGTTGGACAGTTCCGCTTCCAGCCGGGATTTTTCTTTTTCCAGCGTTTCAATGGCGTTGAGGAGCTCCGCCTCCTGCCGTTCCAGCCGCCGCATTTGTGCCTGACGCTGTTTGTTATGCTGACGCTGTTCAGACGCATTTTTGTTAATATTATTATTAATAATATTATTATCACTATTATTGGTGTCACCGTTAATGGCGCCGCCGTTAATTTTTTCAAGGTAATAACCGTAGTTGCCGTAGAACAGCCGGGCGCGGGCGGGACTGTTTGCGCCCGCGCCGGGATGCAGTTCCAGCGTTTTGGTGGAAAGCGCCTCCATAAACGCGCGGTCGTGGGAGACAAAGATAATCGTTCCCTCAAATTTGTGCAAACTATCCAGCAGAATATCTTTTGAGTGGAGGTCAAGGTGATTCGTCGGCTCATCCAAAATGAGCAGGTTCATCGGCTTGAGCAGCATGCACAGCAGGGCAAGGCGGCTTTTTTCGCCGCCGGAAAGCACCGAGACGGATTTATACACATCGTCGCCCCGGAAGAGAAATGCCCCGAGCATATCCCGCACTTTGGGTATCAGCGCCATGGGCGCCTGCGCTTCCATAAACTCAAGCACCTGCTCGCTCCCCTGCATCGCCTCGGCGGCGTCCTGCGAAAAATAGCCCGCGCTGATACCCGCGCCGTATTTAACCGTGCCGGTAAAGTCCCTGTCGCCGCCTGAAAGGATGCGCAGCAATGTCGTCTTGCCCGCGCCGTTGGGGCCGGCCACCACCAGCCGCTCGCCGGAATCGAGGGTTAAGTCCAGGTTTTTCAGTACCTGCCGTGACGCATAACTTTTGCCCAGACCTTCAATGCTCAGGGCGACGCGGGGCGAACGCGGCGGCGGCGGAAAACTGATGCTGATCTTTTTGAAACTTTCGGGGATTTCAATGCGTTCCATTTTATCCAGCCGCTTGATCAATTCCTGGGCAAACGCCGCCTTGGTCGCCTTGTAGCGGAAACGGCGGATTAGCGCTTCAGTTTTGGCGATTTCTTCCTGCTGTTGCGCATAACGTTTCATCAAACTGGCAAGTTCCGCCTGCCGTTTTTTTTCGTAGGCGGTGTAGTTGCCCGCATAACATTTCAGGTTCCCCTGGAAAATTTCATACACTTCGTTGACGGTGACATCAAGAAAAAAACGGTCGTGGGAAACGAGGAGCAGGCCGCCGGGGAATTTTTCCAGCCAGGTTTCCAGCCAGGCGCGGGCTTCAATGTCCAGATAGTTGGTCGGTTCGTCCAGCAGGAGAATGTCGGGCTGTTTCAGCAGCACTTTTGCCAGGGCGATACGCATCTGCCAGCCGCCGGAAAATTCGCCCGTGTCGCGGTCAAGGTCGTTAGGCGAAAAACCAAGCCCCGTCAGCACCGAGGCAATCAGCGCTTCACGGCGGTAGTAGCCGGAGATTTCAACCTGTTCCTGCAGGCGGTGATGTTCTTCAACTAACGCCGTCACCGCGCCGTCGCCGCTCTTCGCCGTTTCCAGCAGGCCGCCGATTTTTTCCGCTTCATCAAGCATCGCCCGCATGGATGCAAACGCCGTTTCCGCCTCATCCCGCAGACTCTGCCCCTTATGGACAATCCCCGACTGCGGCAGATAGGAAATGCGCGTCCCCTTCTGCACCGCCCGCTCGCCTGAGTCGGCGGGAAGCTCCCCGGCGATCACCTTCATCAAGGTTGATTTCCCCGAACCATTCGCCCCGGCAAGGCAAACCCGTGATCCGTCCGCCAGATTTAAGCTGACATCTTTGAGAATATCGCGGTCGCCAAACGCAAGGGATATTTTAGAAAATTGAACAAAGGCCATGACTCACCACAGTACCGCATCCTTGAAAAAGTACAAAACCATCGGCGACGCGGCGCGGCGGATAACGGTATTGTCTTCTATCGTTGTTTCCGGCGCAATTTCTATTCTGAAACCCTGATTGTCAAGCGCGTACATACAGTGCAGTATCGCTTCTGTGCTGCTATTTCCAAAATACATAGTGAACGCTCCGGTATAACGATCCTCAAGGCCGGTCCCCAGAAAAAGGTCCATAGAAATCGTCCCATTCCCCTCGATTGATTCGGGAAGAAGATTGGGAACCAGCAGATCAAATCCCCGCCACGAAAACACCCCGCCATCCCTAAAGACAATGGTGCCGTAATTGTTGCTGGTAAACACCGGCCCCTGATGGAATATCGTGTCGTATAACCTATCGCGGCGGGCGGTTTCCTGTATGACCAGATCGTCAAGATCAACGGGCAGCGAGACAAACAACAGGGTTCGCATATTGCCGCCGCCTTCGGAAAATTGCACCGCGAGGGTGGTATCAGACCTTAACTGCATACGGAGATTGGTTCCTTCAAAACGCCATGTGCGCGGCCCGTCAGAGCGGATAGCGGTATACGAAAAACTCAGGTCAACGCCGGGCGCGTAAATGCGGGCAATGCCTGTTTCATGTCCGGGATCAAAACGCCAGCGGCGCGACAGATCATCAAGGTTGATTCGCTTGCTGTCTATCATGGTGGAGTACAATTCGGGCAGCCATACTTTTAACAGCAGCGTATCAAGTTCCGGATCGGGGGCGGAGCCGGCTTCAGCGGCAGCGGGTACTGAGGCGGCAAGCGGCCCGCCGGTATGTTCGAAAAGTTTAAGCCGGTAGGAAAAACAGTAGCCCGTATTGCCGTCCTCGGTAAGCACCCGGTACCAGTCGCCCGGCAGCGGATCGCCCGTCGCGCTGATTGCCGGACTACCCGCTTCCAGCGAAAGAATTTTGACAATCTCGCCGTACCTCAGCCGGTAAACCCGCCGCCCATTGTTGTCGGCGCTGTCCCGTATCGGCAGGCCGTCCTGCATATTCTCCGCGTAGGTGTGCGCATACCGCGAAAATTCTCCCGCCCTCTTGTGCGCCTTTGCCTTGCTCCCCGCCAGTTCCAGACGGGCAAGGGGAATCTCCATCTTGTCGAGCCCGTCTCTGGTATTGCGCAAGCTGCCGGGAATCCCCACCACCCACACTTTGTTGATGTTGGAACGGATATACACCGGCAGCACTGTCCCCGACGGAATGGGCGGATCTTCCGTTGACCAGAGCAGCACCCCCCACCCCAGCCGCGAAGAGCAGGCGGTCAAGATACAGACCGATACGAGGAGAAGACAGCATAAACGAGGCATTTTGCCGATGCGCATGGGGGTAAGTATAGCAGAACAGGGCGGGAAGATCAAACCACGGAGTACGCGGAGCAAGATCGCGGGAGCTGCCCGCAGGCCGATTGCGTATATGAGGAAATTTACCGTAGAATTAGGGAGAAGGTTTAACATCAAAAAAATTAATTCTATCGGATACGGGCACAAAATTATCGGGCTGGCTTTGCTGTTTCTTGCGGTTATCCCTGTCTGTTGTTTGGTGTTTTCGCTGATTTTTCAAGCAGCCATTTTTTTTACGCTGAGAAATATATCGTTAGGAATTGGCTTTCTTATCACTCTTTTTTTTATCGGGCTGCTTTTCATTGAGCTCTATCAGGATAAAAAAATCGAACGGCAATACCCCCATGTTATGAAAAATAAGCTGAAACTTGACAATGGACAATTTGAATGCCAATCATGCGGAAACAGACAACTTACGGTAATGGACGAAAATTGCGTAATCTGCGGTATGAAATTTAATAATAATTAGCTGGAAATGTCCGAAAAAGTTTATTTTTTGTTTTTCCGTTATGGTATCCTGTGTACCTGGAGGCGTTTTATGGAAAATGAAGTCGGTATAGATGTAAAATTAATGCGGCAGATAGAGGAAAGCGTAAAAGCAAAAAGAGATTTTTGCTCACAAATACTGTCATATATTAGCGTGAATGCTATTTTGGTTGTTATTTATTTTTTAACAACAGGGTTCACGGGCGGGTATTTTTGGCCAATCTGGTGCATCACCATATGGGGAGTGGTACTTTTGACACGCGGACTTTATATACACGGAAGATTTCGCAAAACACTTGAAGAAGAAATACAAGTCGAATACCAGCGCATAAAAAATAAAATGGACACCAATTAGGAGGCATTTATGAAACGATCTATTTTTTTCGCGTGCTTAATTATCGGGATTGGCGGCTTTGCCATTGCACAGGAAGATGAAACGGTACCCCGGTGGAGTCTGGGCGGCGGATTATTTTTATCCAGCGGCGCAATGCATTCAGGCGGAAGCGCCGATTTTGCGTTCCTTATTTTTCACGGGAATAGAAATGCCTGGGATATAAGGAACCATCTCGTTTTTCGCGGCGGTAATTTCTCAGAAGGCGGCATTCTGACGCTTTCAGAAAAAATATCTTTTGGCGGTATGGTTACCGGCGACTGGCGTTCTTACGGCTATGTTGACGGCGGAATTGGTATGAGAGGCAACGAAACAAAAGGTTTTTTTGAACCGTCCATCGCCTTTTCAGTTGGCGGCGGCGGCGGTGCGGATTTTTTCCTTACCACAACAACAAGTATGTATTTTGAGGCCGGCGGGTTATTCGTTGTATCAGACAGAAACTGGATCGGCGGCGGTATCGTCCAAATCGGCTGGAAAGGCTGGTTTTAAGGGGAAGAAATATTCTGGAATAATGAACGTACGCAAATTAATCATGCGATAAACAACGACGTTTATAAAAATATTATCAAATAACCGGTTAAATGTCACAAAAAGTTCAATAATAATTTTCTTCTTCCCATATAAAAATGATAAGGAGTTTATTATGGTTAACGAATTAAAAGTTGCGTCAAAGACCCGTTTTGCATATTTGGATAATGTGCGATCACTGGTGATTTTTCTGGTTATTGCCATGCATGCGGCGGTTACCTACAGCGGTATGGGCGGTTGGTATTATAAAGAAGGTTCGCCGGAAAGGCTGTCAACCCCTGAGACGATTTTATTTGGGTTTTTCCAGTCATCATTACAGGCATGGTTTATGGGCATTCTGTTTTTCATTTCAGCTTTTCTGGCGACAAGGGCATTGGCAAAACATGGTGCGTTTAATTTTATCAAAGAAAGGCTGTTCCGTCTGGGCATACCATTGTTGATATATATATTTGTTATCAATCCTTTTATTATGTTTATTTTGCTGGGGTACTACTCAGGAAACACCCTTGTTGAAAATTACATCCGATATATTGTCGATTTTTGGTGGTTAAGCTCCAGCGGACCGCTCTGGTTTGTTCTGGTTCTTCTTGTTTTTTGTATTATGTACACCATGGTAAAAAAATGCATATTAAAACCAGTAAAATTGAATAAGGTGCGTTCAAAAAACATTATTTTCACCATTATTTTAACCGGATTAACGGCGTTTGTTGTCAGGCTGTATTTCCCTATTGGAACAGATTATTTAAATCTGCAATTTTGTTATTTCACTTCTTATATCGTGTTATTTATCGCCGGTATTATAATTGGTGAAAGCGGTTTATGGGAAAATATCACCGATGGAAAAAATATAAAATGGTTTATCATAACGTTGTTAATAGCATTCCCATTATGGAGCGCTATAATGGTATTCGGGGGAGCAAACGAAGGGAAAACATATTACAATGGCGGTTTTCACTGGCAAAGTCTGGCCTTTGCATTGTGGGAGTCATTTATTGCCATAAGTTTTTCAATAGGCATTATCGCGTTTTTCAAGAAATGGGTAAATTGGGATAACAAGTTCACCCGATTAATCAGGGATAACGCTTTTGGGATATACTGTTTTCACGCGCCCATATTGGTAGCCGTATCATTGGTATTCAAGGGTCTGATATTAAATCCACTATTAAAATTTATATTGGTGGCAATAATATCTTCGGTTTTGTGCCTGCTATTCTCATTTCTGGTGAGAAAAATAAAACCCATTGAGATACTTTATAAATAAGGCTGAAGACATATCCCCTAAAGTTCGTCCCTATTAACAATAACCTTGTTGATGAGGCCGTACTTTACCGCATCCTGGGCGTTCATCCAGTAATCGCGGTCGGTGTCTTTTTCAACCTGCGGGAAGGGGTTGCCCGTTTCTTCGGCGATGAGGCGGTTGATCCGTTCCCGCAGCTTGTCCAGTTCCCGCGCGTGAATTTCAATGTCGGTCGCTACGCCGCGAATCCCTGAGAGGGGCTGGTGAATCAGATAGTGGCTGTTGGGCAGCCCTACCCGCCGCTCTTTGGGCGCGGCAAGCTGGATGATCGCCGCGGCGCTGGCTACCAGCCCCATGCCGATAGTCCAAACCGGGGGCCGTATAAACCTGATCATGTCGAATATCGCATAACCCGCGTCGGCATCGCCGCCGGGGGAATCTATAAAAATCCGTACCGGATCATTGCCCATCGCTTCCATCAACAAAAGCTGGCGTATGGTTTTTTCCGCAAGACCCTTCCGTATTTCGCCGGAAAGCAGGATGGTGCGGGTTTTAAGCATTTTTCCCGCCAGCATATCCGGCGAGTATCCCTTTTCTCCGGTTTCTTCGTTCAGATCATCATCGTCATCATCTTCTTCATCATTTTCTAGCAAGTGCAAGTCCATTACGTCCTCCATGTGGATATTAGCATGTATGCCCGTTTTCGTACACCCTCGGAACCCGTTTGTTGATATTACAGGTAATCTCATACGGAATAGTGCCGACCCGTCCGGCAAGGACGGCGGCGCTGGGCGCTGGCCCGCCGAACAGCGCCGCTTCATCCCAGCGGCGGACGGTGGGGCGGGGGCCAATGTCCGCCATGCACTGATCCATGCAGATACGGCCCACCAGCGGGTACGTCTTGCCGCCGATGACCGCCTGCCACTGGTTGCTG
>JGI24698J34947_10001926_pt1 | contig 11054 bp, 10 predicted proteins | sample TergutMp193P3_FD_34947 | JGI IMG/M metagenome (IMG submission 34947)
TCGAACTGTGTTCTACCGAGATAATACCCATGTGTCCTTAAACCCTCCTCCCTGCGAAGAATTGACAATGTACGAACCTTCGCGGCGCGAAAAACGCGTCAGTCCGCTCGGCCATACGCGCGTGGTTTTGCCTGTCAGCACATAAGCCCTCAAATCGGCTTTCCGCGCAATACGGCTGCCGTCCGGTTCCATTATATCAAGATCGATGAATTCAATAACCTCCTGAGAGATGAACCTCCTCGGTTCGCGTTTAATCGTCTCTTTTAACTCGGCAAGTTTTTCCGCCGGCAGTTCACTGCCAAATACCACGCCGTAGCCGCCCGCTTCCGATACGTCCTTGATAACAAGTTTCTGTATATTCTCAAGCGTATATTTTTGATCGTCCTCGTAATACGGCAGATACGTCGGCGCGTTTTGTAAAATTGGCTCTTCGTTCAAATAGTATTTTATCATTTTAGGCACGAAATAGTAGATACCCTTGTCGTCCGCTACCCCATTGCCAGGCGCGTTTATTATAGCCACGTTTCCGGCACGGTACGCGTCCATTATGTGCGGCACGCCAATGAGCGATTCCGGCAGGAACGTCATCGGATCGAGGTACTCATCTGAAATGCGCCGGTACACCGCGCCGACTTTCGCGTTTATGCCCAGATAATCCCTCACATACAACACCGAGTTTTCAACATAAAGCTGAGACGCCCCGACCAGCATAGCCCCGGTACGCTCGGCAAGGTACGAATGTTCAAAATAGGCGGCGTTGTACCTGCCCGGCGTAAGTATTACGTTCACTCCCCCGCAGTTTACATGATCCATGGTTTCGCGCAGCATATCGGAATAGTTGCGGTTATCGGTTACGTTGTTTTGCGAAAAAGCTTCCGGGTTCGCTATGCGGCAAAGCTCCCTCGCCATCAGCGGATAGGAAGCGCCGGAGGGCACGCGCAGATTATCTTCCAGTATGTACCACTCGCCGGTTTTCGCCTGAACAAGATCGATGCCCGAAATGTGGCTGTAGATGTTTTTGGGCGGAGATATGTTATTACACTGAGGCAGATACCCCTTGGAAATGTAGATGAACTCTTCGGGGATCACCTTATCAGAGACAATTTGAGCCTTTGAATAAATATCCGCCAAAAAGCAGTTAAGGGCGTCCACCCTTTGGACAAGCCCCTTGTCCAAAAAGACAAACTCATCGCGGGATATGATGCGCGGGACGGCATCGTAGGGGAAAAGCTGTTCAAGGAACTTTCCGTTCTTGTAAATCCCGAATTTGACGCCGTATCTGGTCATCAGCTTGTTGATTTCATGAGCGGAGGCAATCGAAAACATATCCATACTTTGTACCATCCAGTTAAAAAAAGGCGCGTGTTTCTCCACGACCATCCGGGGACGGTTACAGACAAACACACGCCTTTGTGCGATAACGACCCGCATTAGCGGATTATCGTATAACTATAGCAAAAATAAAAAAAAATTGCAAGTAGCCGTAATTCCTCATATCGTACCGGTTCCTGATAAAACCCCTAATTCCACCTGACTTCATAGCTCAAGGGCGTTTCCAGAACCAGAAGATCAAGCAGCGGAATGTCAAAATTGGCCCTTCTGCCGGAAAAGGTTCCCCCCCTGACGCTGGTAACCTGACCCGGAAAGTCGATGGAAGCGCGAATCCTTGAGCCGGCTATTTCATTGCTGACAGCCCTGTTGTAAACAGAAGCTACAAGTTCCAGATACTCAGAACTGGTCAGCTCTTCACCTGTCGCCAGCGGAGCCATAAGTGCGCTTAGATAATCGGAGATTTCCGGTGAAAGAATCCCAAGTATTATTGGGCCATTACTGCGGTTAATGCTGATCTGGCAGCTTCCCCCCGCGCGTCCCTGTTCAAAAGTAACAAAACCTCCCACATCTCCAACGGCAAGAAAATGGTTAATATTGGAAATTTGTACCGTACCTTCAAGCGCAGAGGAGGCTGTATTTACCAGCGAAACATGGGCAATACCAGGCGCATTGGACATGGATTGGGCAATAGCCGGACCATCCAACACCGGATCGCCCGACTGCCCCCCCGCCATCGCCAATGACCGGATAAGCGACGTCATCCTCGGTTCCAAAGAAACACTAACAGACAACGCAGCCGATCCATCCGCAGCCAGTGAACCGTCAATCCGCGCCGCACAGGATAAAAACAGGCAAAAACAAAGACCGCAAAAAAGAGACAATAAACCCAATCTGCAAGAAAAAACCTTCACTACTAAAAAACATATCCCATTTTAAGAAAATTTTCAATTCATTAAGACTACTTGCAACAAAAGCCCAAATTCTATGTCATAATAACGTAGGGGTAATGTATACTCTTAATAAAGAATTGAAATTTGGAGGATATCATGTCTGTTCCGTATACCGAAAAACCCTGGGAATTTTTTAACGAGTACCGGGGAAAAACCTTTAAGGGGCAATGGCCTACGCTGCCGGAAATGTTCAGGATTACAGTTTCCCGTTTCCCTGATCGCCGGTGCTTCACTATTTTTGAGCCTGACAGAATTACCCTGAACTATACCGAATCCCTTAAACTGATTGAGGCCTCGGCGCGCTGGCTTTACAGCAAGGGCATCCGCAGGGGCGACAGGGTGGCTGTTACGGGAAAGAACGCTCCTGAATGGACGATTGCGTACCTTGCCGTGCTTTTCGCTGGCGGAGTTGTGGTTCCAATAGACTACCAGCTTAAAAATGAGGAAATTGATCTACTGGTAAAAACCTCAGGCGCGAAAATAATCTTTGTGGACGAAGAGAAACACGAACATTATGTGAAAAACCCCGGCGGCCTGGAAGAAATAGTTTCATTGAAAAAAGGGGTTGGAACGTATATCTACGACCTTAACGGGCCGGAAGCGGTAATTGAACAAGCGCAGGAATCTGATATTGCGGCGATTCTCTTTACATCCGGGACAACCGGAAACCCAAAGGGAGTAGTGCTAACCCACAGTAACCTTGTTTCAGACTGCTATCTGGCGCAGGGAACTCCGCTCATCGTTTTGCATACCGATGTGTTTTACGCCATCCTGCCAATTCACCACGCCTACACCATGCTTGCCGTCTTTATCGAAACCATTTCAACAGGAGCGGAACTGGTTTTCGGCAAGCGGATGGTAACTTCGCAAATTTTAAAGGATCTGAAAGAAGCGCAGATCACAATGCTTTTGGGTGTGCCCATGCTCTTCAACAAAGTGCTGGCGGGTATTCTGCGCGGACTGAAAGAAAAGGGGCCTGTGGTTTACGGACTCATATCATTTTTAATGCTCATTTCCGGCTGTATAAAAAAAGTTTTTAAAGTGAATCCCGGAAAGAAGATGTTTAAATTCATTCTTGATAAAGCGAGCCTGACATCAATACGCATCTGTATATGCGGCGGAGGGCCTCTCGCGCCAAGCGTATTTAAAAAGTACAACCAGCTCGGCATCGACTTTGTTCAGGGTTACGGGCTTACAGAAACTTCACCCATCATCACGATTAATCCTGTCGAACAGTACAAGGAACCCAGCGTAGGCCGCCCGTGCCCGCAGGTAGATATGAAGATACTAAACGCCGATGAGCGCGGTATCGGCGAAGTTATCGTTAAGGGGCCGATGGTAATGTCCGGGTATTACAATATGCCTGAGGAAACCGCCGAATCGTTTACGCCCGACGGTTATCTGAAAACAGGCGATCTGGGCTACATGGACAGTGAAAATTATCTGTACCTGACAGGGAGAGCCAAAAACACAATCGTTACGGAAGGCGGCAAGAACGTATACCCCGAAGAAATTGAAAACGAGTTCCAGTTATTTGATGAAATCGAACAGATCTTGATTCGAGGATTTTTGCAGGATACAAAAATGAAAACCGAAGGCATTGAAGCGCTTGTCTATCCCAATCCTGAATTCAAGGATGAAAAGGGAGAAGCCCCGTCCAAAGAAGCGGTTAAAGCCAGAATTGACAGTATAATTACAGAAGTGAATCAGAGGTTACAGCCCTACCAAAAAATCACAAGGACTGAAATTCTGGACAAACCTTTGGAGATGACGACAACGAAGAAGATCAAGCGCGGATAGTTTAGACCACGAACTGACACGGCCCATCACGAACTTTTAGTCAGATATCTTTTAATCGTTCGTGCGGGTTCGTGGTAAATTTCTTATAACGCCGCCGGCTTCCTGCACTTGCTCTTTAGCTTGTAGTACTTTCCCGAAGCGGAAGCGTCATGTACGCCGTGCATTATGTCAAGCACATGGAAGGTAAGCTCTGACGACGCGCGATGCGGGCGTTTCTCTTCTATCGCCTCAGCCATTTCGGTAATTCCCAACCCACGGGAATTTTCCGGGTGATCTTTTACAAGCGGTATCTGCGACCATTCAGGTTCACGCAAACGCCTGACATACACCGGGCCGCCAAAAGTATTGGGATCGGGAACTTTTAGAGTACCTTCTGTTCCGTAAATTTCAATGCAGGGCAAAGAATGGGAGTACACGTCAAAACTTGTGACTAACGTTCCCACGACGCCGCATGTAAAATCAAGCACGCCTGCGATATGGGTGGGAACCTCAACTTTGATGATTTCGCCGTACTTCTGCTGGCTTGTTATGAGGCGTTCAGGAAGGCTGATTCTCGCGCTGCCTGAAACCCTCGTTACAGGTCCCAAAAGATTCACAAGCGCGGTTATGTAATACGGCCCCATGTCAAACATCGGCCCGCCGCCGTCCTTGTAGAAAAACTCAGGGGCAGGGTGCCAGTGTTCAGGACCGTGGCTCATCATGACTGCGTTAGCTGCTACAGGCTCTCCTATCCATCCGTCGTCAATGAGCTTGCGGCATGTCTGTATTCCGGCTCCCAAAAACGTGTCCGGCGCACCGCCGACTCTCACTCCCTTTTCAGATGCGGTTTTTAAAACTTCCGCCGCTTCCTCGCGCTTCGTACAGAGGGGCTTTTCGTTGTAAACATGTTTACCCGCCCTTACCGCGGCAAGAGCAACCTCATAATGAACCTTCGGAGGGGTGATGTTGAGTACCATATCTATATCGGCGTTATTCAACATTTCATCTACAGAATGAAACGCCTTCACATGATAATCCGCAGCGGCTTTTTCCGCCCGCTCAAAGATAATATCAGTTACCGATGTCAACTTTACCCTCTTGCCGAACATCCCCGTAAGGTTATCAAGGTAAATTTTGCTGATATTTCCAATTCCCACAATTCCTATTTTTTGCATAATCTCCTCCTTACTTTTCCAAAAAATCTTCCGCCGAAAGGCGTTTTTCTACCGCAATCCGTTTTCCGTCCGCCGCCCAGAGCATTCCACGTTTCATCAATTCCCAGGCTTGAGGTATATCAAAAACATCGTTATGGTGCCCAAGCGCGTTGTAAAACACACGCCCATGCCCCCACCTTCTTGTCCACACCTGCGGCATATCAAACTCTCCGTTAGCTGAATGATACCATTTTACCGTGGGGAAGCGCGTTGTCGCCAGCACTTCATTCGCGGGGTCAACGTGAAGATAGTACTGTTCAGAAGCGACATCAAAATCTTCAATGCCTTCAGTAATAGGGTTAGACTTGCTCCTGATATTGATCCTGTAACGGACGCCGTCTCCTCCAGGATGAGACACCCAGTTCGCGCCTGTCAAAAACTGCCACTTAACGCTGGTTCTGAAAGAGTCGCACATTCCCCCGTGACAGCCCGCCACCCCGACGCCACAGCCAACCGCTTCAAGCAGCGGGTCAATTGAAGTATCAGGCAGTTTTCCGTCGTACATTGTCCAAACCGGAACAAAAAGATGAAGTTCCAAAAGCCGCGCTTTATCTTCCAGAACAGAAATTTCCTCAGCGACAGAAACGTCAAAATTTTCCGATTCAAGGAATTCCCTGAAACGCTTGGCAACAAGCTGGGGTTCATGTCCGTCCCAGCCGCCGCATAGGATCAATGCCTTTGGTTTCACGTAACGCCTCCCGCAAAAATAACATCCAGCGGAATTTCCAGAGCGGGAAATCTGACCGATGTTAAAACATCTCCCATTTTCAGACTGTATAGCACATAACGGTTGTTTTCAAGAAGATATATGTCAACATTCTTTTCCTCAGGATCAACAATCCAAATTTCAGGTACTCCGGCTTCACGGTAAATATTTAATTTTCGGCGCATCTCTATCGCGGTATTTGAAGGGGAAAGAATCTCTATCACCAAATCCGGCGCACCCCGGCATCCTTCCGGCCCCAATTTTTCAGGGTCGCACACCACAACGAGGTCGGGCTGGACAACAACGTTATCACTTTCATCTTCTTCGTAAAAAAGCCGCACATCAAAAGGCGAAGGAATAACCTTGCATTTTTTCCCCTTTAGAAAATTATAAAATTCAGCATTCAGAATCGAAACTATAAGTTGATGCGCCGTATTAGGCGCTGCCATTTCATAGGCAACACCGTCTATCAGTTCATAACGCTCGCCTGGTTTGAGTTCCCATTCTTTGTAATCTTTATAAGTCCATGTGCCATCATAATCGAAAGCCAAAGCCGGATCTGACATAAATACTCCTGTTATCAGTATATCAGGTATTTGTTAAAAAGTAAACATGTCTGTAATACATAACAAAATCAGGAGTTAGGAATGAGGAACGAAAATCCTCACTTCTAGTTTCTCATTTTCTGACAGCGGCGCTTTGGGCATGACCTTCCAGTCCTTCAGCGCGGGCAAGAATTTCCGCCGCGTTCCGGCTGCTTTCAAAACCAGCTCCGGGAGTACAGCGCAGAGTGGTAACGGTTTTTAAAAAGTGACGGACTGAAAGTCCGCCTGTAAAACGGGCGCTTGTCGATGTGGGAAGAGTGTGGTTTACGCCCGCGGAATAATCTCCGAGGGCTTCTGCGGAAAGAGAGCCGATAAAGAGCGAACCGTAATTTTTAAAAAGGGGAATCCAGTTATCAACATCGGCGGTTTGAAGTTCAAGATGTTCAGGCGCAATGGCGTTTGCGATACGGATCGCGTCATCCATGTTTTGATAGACAACGATAAGTCCGCCTGAGTCCAGTGAAGCGCGGGCGGTTTTTTCAGTTGTAAGTTTAGACAGCCGCTTTTCAATGGCTGCGGTAATTTGATTTGCCAACTCCATGTTTGGAACAAGAGAGCGTGCGCGGGCATCGGGGTCGTGCTCCGCCTGCCCTATCATGTCTGCCGCGGCAAGGTCAACCGCATTTACAGAAGAGCCGTCGGTAACTACAAGCACATCGGTAGGTCCCGCGATAAAGTCGATACCCACTTCGCCAAAGAGGACACGCTTGGCGGCGGCTACAAATTTGTTTCCCGGCCCTGCGATAACATCAACACGGGGAACGGATTCCGTTCCCAGCGCAAGAGCGGCGATTGCCTGCGCACCGCCGATTGCAAAGATGCGCAGACTTCCGTTACGCGCATTTTTATCGGCGTTATCTGATACGTCCGTGATCTCGGCGGCTATTGCGGCAGCGGCAAGGATTTTTCTGTCAGGCAGTCCGTCCTGCGTTGGCGGCGATGAAAGTATCACTTCTTCAACGCCGGCGCAGAAAGCGGGGATCATGCACATAAGGACTGAGGAAAAAAGCGGGAAACGTCCGCCGGGAATGTAAACTGCCGCGCGTTCCACAGGAATTACCCGCTGACCTGTGATAAGCCCTTCCTCCATCTCATATTCAAAGCATGCGAACTGTTCTTTTTGTTTTAAGGAAAAACGCTTGATGTGCCTCGCGGCAAGTTCCAGCGCTTCAACCAGGGACGGTTCATTTGCGCGTAACTGTTCAAGGGCGCGTTTTGCCTCTGTCAGCGGAACTTCAAGCCGCTGCGGAGAAGATTTGTCAAATTTTGACGCGTATTTCCTGACAGCCGTGTCTCCACAGGCGCGTACATCGGCGATAATTTTCTTTACTACTTTTTCAGTTTTAGTATCATCAGCCTTTTTCGTCTTATTTTTCCAATATGAATCAAATTCTTTGCTATTTATGATTTTCATTGCTTATTCCTCACTATTTTCCCGCACGCGTCAAGAAGAGTGTCCATTTCTTCATCTGTTCCTATACTGATCCGCAAATAATCGGCGATTCTGTCTTTGTTAAAATGACGTACCAAAATACCACGCTCACGTAATGCGGCAAAAAAATTCGCACCGCCAATACCTGGAGGTTTTACAAAGAGGAAGTTAGCCGACGATGGCAGCACGCTGAAACCAAGGCTGCGCAGAATTTCCGCCGTCCGTTCCCGTGTGGCAATTACGCGGCGGTTAATTTCATCGTAATAGACGGCATCAGAAACAGCAGCAGCCGCGCCGGCCAGCGCAAGACGATCAAGCGTGTATGAGTTAAACGAATCGCGTATACGGCAAAGCCCTTCGATCAGTTTTTCACCGCCAATCGCGAAACCAGCGCGCAAACCGGCGAGAGACGCGGATTTTGAAAGGGTATGCACTGTAAGCAGATTTGCGTATTTGTTTATATGAGGAATCGCCGTCTGCGCGCCAAAAGCGGCGTAGGCTTCGTCAACGATTAAAACTTTTTCTTTTTTTTCAAGGTATTCCGCAAGAGACAAAATATCGTCTAACACAAGCGCAACTCCGGTTGGCGCGTTGGGATTGGGAAATATAACGCCTCCCGAAAAGGTTTTATAACCGGCTGTGTTAATCGAAAAATCTTCGCCCAGCGGTACGGTACGGTACGGAATGTCCCAGAGATCGGCGTAAACAGGGTAGAAACTGTAGGTAATATCGGGAAAGAGGATTTTTTCAGTTTTCTCTCCACTTTCAAAAAACGCGCCGAAAGCAAACGCCAAGATTTCATCCGAGCCGTTACCTGCAAAAACCTGCTCGGGTTTTACACCGTAACGGGCGGCGACAGCTTCACGGAATTCGGTGCATTGAGGATCTGGGTAAAGACGCAAGTTTTCACCGGCGGCTTTTTTAACAGCCTCAATAACTTTTGGAGAAGGCGGATAGGGGTTTTCGTTGGTGTTAAGTTTGACAAATCGCCTGTCCTTCGGCTGTTCGCCGGGAACATAGGGAGAAAGATTTTTTGTACGGTTGTTCCAAAATACGCTCATAGAGACCTACTTCTTATGCCTGCGGTCGAGTTCATCAAGAATTTCCTGAACAGTCACTCCGGCGCGGGTCATAAGTACTGTGGAAAAATAAAGAAGGTCAGCCGCTTCCCAGACGATTTCGTCGCGGGTTTTCGCTTCGCAAAGTTCTTTCGCTTCTTCCATAACTTTTTCTCGCACCAGTTCATCGTCAAGGGTGGCGGTGTATGAACCAGGCGCGGGGTTACGAAAACGCTCCGCGATAATGTCCTGCAAAAATTGCCATGTATAGTCCCTGTTATTCGCAAAGCACGACCACGCTCCTGTGTGGCAGACAGGGCCTGCCGGCTGTGCGGTAACAAGCAGCGCGTCTCTGTCACAATCGGCTCTCAGCCTGATTAGCTTTAACACGTTACCGGAATTTTCTCCCTTCATCCAGAGTCTGTTCCGTGTGCGGCTGTGGAAACAGACATTGCCGCGCCTGAAGGTTTCAGCTAACGCCTCTACATCGGTGAAACCGGTCATAAGAACCTGCCCACCGGGTGATTGAACGATGAGGGGAAGAAGCGAAGACTGGTCTTTTTTCCAGTTTAACGACACTGTAAACGCGTCGGCAAGACTTATTTTTCCGGTATAAAGCGCCATGCCTAATTGCACATCACAGCCGAGAGAAGCGATTTCCTCAACTTCAGCTAACGTTGAAACGCCGCCGGCGGCGGTGATTTGACAGGAGACAGTCTCGCGCAATTTGCGTACCGGAGCAAGATCGATGCCAGTCATTGTACCTTCGCGTTCTACGCAGGTGAAGAGCAGTTCGCCGGCGAAAGGTTCGACCATCTTTGCGGCTTCGAATAAATCAAGGCCGGTGGGAGTTTTCCAGCCGTCCACGACAATTTCGCCGCTGCGGGCATCTACCGCTACAATCAGCCGTTCGCGCCCTATTTTTTTTGACATCGCTTCAAGGAAGGGGATATTTACGGCAAACTCATTTTTAGCGGGACCGCGAAAGGCGCTGGAGCCGGCGATAATTTTTCGCGCTCCGAGACTCACCAGTTCCTTTGCCTGTTCGGGCGTTCTGATGCCGCCGCCGACTCTGCACTCTGCTTTCCGCAAAAGCGGCTTCATCATTTCAAGGTTGGAACCTTTTCCCATCGCGGCGTCGAGGTCTATGACTGCGACTTCACCGTAACGGTCGAATTCCGCCGCCAACTCACAGGCGTTGTCCCGCTGTAAGACGAGTTCCTCACCCCGCTTGAGTTGGACGACCTTGCCGTTTTGTATATCTATTGACGCAATGACCATGATTTATATTAAAGAAGTTCTATCTCTATTCCCGAATAATCATTGTCAATTTTAAGAGCGTCAAGAATTTGGGAAATCTGCCCGCGATGGTGTGTGTTGTGAAGCACTAGCTGGCTGAGCATAAACGACAGCGGCACCGATTCGGGATTGCCGCCGTACCAGTCGATTTTTACAGGGCGTGAAAAATCCTCTTTCGTCAGGGCTTGCGCCATATTGATATAGGATGAGTCAATAACTTCAAGCGCGGAACCCAGTTCCTTCCACTGAGTTTCACTTAATTCGCCTTCGACCGGAAAGGAAACATCATCCAGAGCGGAAATAGCTTTTTGCGCCGCACCGTCAGCAAGCGCACCCTTGTACATACCCAGAAAAAACGTGGTAGCGCCCATTATATGACGCAAGAGCCCTGAAAGACTGCCGAAATAATTTCCTCTGTCAATTTCCCTTTCCTCATTGGACATCGCGCTTAATATATTGTAAACTTCCTTGTTTCCCATTTGATTGTATTTGGCGTACATTACTGTTTCTTTCATTTTAATAGCCGCTCCTTTTTGGTTTCTATATTAAAACATTTTTTCGAGGTGATGTCAAGTACCCGAATTGCCTCAAAAAGAATCTAACTGAAAAGGAGAGATGCCTCAAAATAAAAATCTAACCCAAATAAGCTTATCCGAAAGGGGGTTCGGAAGGCGAAATG